>Ga0334890_1001266_pt1 | contig 34932 bp, 27 predicted proteins | sample GraSluR1_MG_3_FD_207220 | JGI IMG/M metagenome (GOLD analysis project Ga0334890, IMG submission 207220) | Sludge microbial communities from methane-producing bioreactor in Wageningen University, Netherlands - Granular Sludge_31_08-R1 | ecosystem: Engineered > Bioreactor > Anaerobic >... | reverse complement strand
AGCCAGCACTGTGATCAGCGTCTTGCGCCCGTCGAAGCCGTCCTCGGCCAGCAGGTAGTAGGTCACGGCCAGCACAGCAAACCCCGCGCCCCAGAACGGGTCTACGATGCTCGCGTTCTTCAGGCGCACGCTGACGATCCAGATCAGGGTCATATAGACCCAGGCGACGAGCGCACCTATCCCCCAGATTTCAAAGAATGACATGGTAATGTCCCCCTGTGGTCAAAGGCTAAAACACTACTCACTCATTATAGTAGAGTCTGGGCGTGAGAAGCGGCTGAGCGTTCGCTGAGGCGCGGGCGAGGGACACCGCCAGCGCGAGCGGCGCATCAGCCCTCGCGCCAGACCGTCTGGCGTCCGTCGCGCCACCAGATCGCCACCTCGCCGCAGGTCACTGGCTGGAAGCCGAGCTGGTCGGCGAGGCGGCGGGCCGGGTTGCGCGTGGTCACGGCGAGGGTCACTGCGGCCAGACCCGCCGCCCGGCAGGCGGCCATACTGCGCGCCAGCAGCAGCCGGCCCAGGCCGCGCCGCCGGTGCTGGGGGTGAACCGCCAGGTCGAGCACAGCGGCCTCGCCGGGCGTGGCGGTCACGGCCACGTAGCCTGCCACCCGGTTGCCCCGGTCGAGCGCCACCAGGCTGGCTTCGGCGTGCCAACGCCTGTCGCTGGCGGCGTGGCCAGCGCGGGCGCTGTGCAGCCGCTCGGCGACGGCTGCCCCGGCTGATTCCGGCACCGCGACCGCTTCGATCCCATCCTGATGAGCGTTCGATGCCAGCACATCAATCTGCGGCAGCAGGTCGTCGTCCCAGCGATCCAGCCGGTAGCCAGGGGGAATGGGCAGGATCGGCACCGGCACCTGGCCGAGCGGGCGGATCAGGCGGCAGCGTTCAAAGAAGGCTGCCTCGTGGCGCACCCAGGCCGCGCGCACCCCCGGCGAACCATCGCGCATCCGCGCCTCGATCACCTGGACATCGTGGGTACGTATCACCTCGGAGAAGACGTAATCCACCAGTGCCTCGCCCAGCGCCGGCGGGACGATGGGCAGCACGTACTGCACGATCACCTGGGCGTGATCGTCACCGTGCCAGCGCCAGGCGGCGAACCCGCGCGGCTTCTCGGCGTCGTCGTAGAGGCACACGGCCTGCAAGCGCCCGCGCTCCAACGCCCGCTGAATCTGGGCCAGGCTCTCTTCGGGGTCGCGGGCGTGTTCCGCCGCCCGCATTCGCAGCAAGGACTCGGCGTCTGAGCTGAGCAAGCGCAACGGGTGAAGACGCACCGCCGCTCTGTCCTTTCTGGCAGCGCCAGGCGGCATGGGCGGCCAGGCGCTCCAATATCGGTTGTTGCTTATTGGTTGATGGTTATTGGTACAGGACTCACCTGCGACTAGAGGGTGCTATGAACTCCGCACGCTCGGCGTAGCGTGCAGGGCACGGCGCATAGGTAGCGCCCTGACCCTACCCTGTAGCCCCTCCCCGCTGGTGATATTGTTGGCGAAATGCCTCCGTAGGAGCGTATTGCAATACGCCCTACGAAACCAGCGCGTGCTTAATTCGCCAACAGTATCGCTGGTGGGGAGGCTCCCCTTTCCCTGCTTGCGGGGAAAGGGGCCGGGGGATAGGGGTTGAAAAGTGCATAACATGCTCTAGGCCGCCTTCACCAACAACCAACAACCAGAAACCAACAACCAGCAACCAAAAACCAATGACAGGCTGTGCACGCCCTGCCTGGTTTCTCCATTAGTATACGGCATTGCTGATTCTGGCGGGATGGCCCAATGGTCAGAGGGAGGCGCGGGCTATCAGGACTCGGTGAGTTGAATGCTCTGCAACACGCTGAGCACGTGCTGGAACGTGTCGAGCTGCTTCGGCGTGATCAGGTTCTTGAACAGGTGATCGATCTGTGCCGCCGCCTGCTCAACCTGGGGGCGCTGGGCGCGACCTTGCTCGGTGAGGAAAATGCGCACGCTGCGCCGGTCGGCCGGGTCTACTTCGCGGCGCAGCAGGCCGCGCTGTTCCATGCGGTCGAGCAGGGCGGTCATGGAGGATGGGTGGCGGCAGACCAGGGCGGCCAGGCGCGAGGCGCTGAGGCCATCTTCCTCGTAGAGCGCGCGCAGGGCGTACCACTCCAGCACGTTGAGGCCGGTCGGCGCGATCAGGCGCTCGTAGACCTGCTCAAGGTGACGATAGGTCTGCTCGAGGTTGGTGGCGATGCAGCCCTCGAAGCGCAGGGGGTGCGGGTTGTCGTCCATAGGGGCGGATTGTACAGCAGGAGATGCTTGGGTGGCAAACGGTTTGGAGGGGGCCGATGTGCACAGATAGGCGTAGGGGAGGGTTTAGAAACCCTCCCCTACGACATGCGCCACCTTCTCGTCCAGCGTGCGTAGGCCGCACCGCGCGAGGGCCGCGTCAGTTGTTGCGAAAGTCGTCGCGCGCGCCCATGATGTACTGCACGATCTCCTCGGTGCTGGTCTCGGCCACGCGCTTGTCGGCCACCTTGCGCCCGCGATGCAGCACCACAATGCGGTCGCTGACGGCGAAGATGTCGCGGATGGTGTGGCTGATGACGATGACCGGCACGCCCTGGTCGCGCAGGCGGCGGATGAGGGCGAGCACTTCGCCCTGCTGGGCCACGCCGAGGTTGTTAGTCGGCTCGTCCATGATCATCAGTCGCGCGTTCCAGTAGAGGGCGCGGGCGATGGCTACCGCCTGGCGCTGCCCGCCCGACAGCTTGTCAATCTTCTGCATCAGCGATGGGATGTGCACATCCAGGTCGTCCAGCAGCTTTTCCGACTGGTTCTGCATGAACTTGTTGTCGAGCACGCGCACGACGCCGCCCAGGTATTTGCGCTTGTGCTCGCGCCCCAGGAAGATGTTGGCCCCCACGTCCAGGTTGCCGGCCAGGGCCAGGTCCTGGTAGATGGTCTCGATGCCTAGCTCGCGCGCATCGGACGGCTTGGAGATGTGCACGCGCTTGCCCTCGAAGAAGATTTCGCCATCGTTCGGCTGATACACGCCGGACACCATCTTGATCAGGGTGGACTTGCCCGCGCCGTTGTCGCCCACCAAGCCGACGACTTCGCCTGGGTGCACATCCATGCTCACCTGGTTCACCGCCGTCAGGCCGCCGAAGCGTTTGGTCAGATTCTTGACGCTCAACATGGGTTCCATGACGCGCTACTCCGCTTCTGCTCGACCGATGATCAAGTCGCGGGCCTGGTCCATCAACACGGCCAGAATAATGATGATGCCGACGATGACGTACTGCCAGAACGGTTCGACGGCCATCATGATCAGCCCCGTTTGCAGCACGGCGATGACCAGCGCGCCGAGCACCGTCCCGCTGACCCGGCCCTCGCCGCCGAACATACTCACGCCGCCGATGATCACCGCCGCGATGGAGGACATCATCAGCGCGTCGCCGGCGATGGACGAGCCGCCGGAGAAGCGCGCGGTGTACAGCACGCCGGCAAAGCCAGCCGTGACCGCCGACATGACATATAGCAGGATCGTCAGGCGATCCACTGGCACGCCGGCGCGTTTGGTCGCTTCCTTGTTGCCGCCAATGGCGTAGGTGTGCCGTCCAAACTGGGTGCGGTGCAGAATGAACATGGCGATGAGCACCAGCACAAACGCAATGACGACTGGCCAGGGCAGAATGCGATCCAACATGCGCAGTTGCGCGCCGGTTACGTCCGGCTTCTTCAGAAAATAGAGCCGCGTTTCATCCCCGCGTTGCAGGTAGAGCAGGGCCTCGTTGCCCAAATCGCGCAGCGCCTGTGGTTGCCCACCCACGACGTTGCCGCCAGAGAGCAGGAAGGCAGCCCCGCGCGCAATAAAGGACACTCCCAGGGTGACGATGAACGGTGGAACTTTCAGCTTGGCGATGATGACCCCGTTGAGCAGCCCGGCCAAAGCAGCCGAGCCAACCCCCGCCACAAAGCCAATGAGGATAGCCAAGCCCACCGCCATGCCCCCGTCGGCCAGGTCGCGGATCACTAAGGCTGATACCACCGAAGACAGCCCCATGACCCAGCCCACCGAGAGGTCAATGCCTGCGGCGATGATGACAAAGGTCTGCCCCAGGCCCATCAGCAGGACGGGGACGATGGCCACCAGGATATTCTGCGAATTGCGAACGGTGAAGAAGCCCGTGCCTTCTATGGAGAAGAAGACCACCATGATTGCCAAGAAGATCCAAGACCAGACTCTACTGACAAGGAGAATGGCCTGTTTTTGTCTGGCTACCCGTCTGGAAACGGCTCTGCGAGGCAGCGCCTCCGCTCGACTGTCCACCGTCATCTAACTATCTCCTCGACACAAATGCTGAAGAGATGGGGACATCCGTCGCGGGACGTCCCCATCGGTCGTGGCGCTCAGAACGAGTCTATGGCACCTGGTAGATGAAGCGCGCCACCTCTGGATCGTTCACGTTCTCCGCCGTGATCACCGCGTAGCCAGTGGTGACACGACGCGGCAGGCTGGTTACGCCGCGCCAGTCGGCAAAGGCGAACTCAACGGCCAGATAGCCCATGTCGTAGGGCTTCTGAGCGATGACCATGCTCACCACACCCAGGTTCAGGTTCTCGATGGCTTCCTTCGTGGCGTCGAAGGCGATGACTTCAATCGCCCCGCCCAGCCCGGCGTTCTTGACCGCATTACCAGCGCCGAGGGCGCTGAACACGTTCACGCCGAAGATGCCGGCCAGCTCAGGCTCACGCTGGATGACGGCAGAGGTCTGGGCCGCCGAGGTGCTGGCGTCGTCCAGGTTGTAGTCCATGCCGATCAGTTCCATGTCGGGGAATTCCGAGATGGCCTCGATGAAGCCCTGGCCGCGCTGCTCGGTCGTGCTCACGCCGACGTTCGTGTTCTGGACGTAGACTTTGCCCTTGCCGCCCAGTCTCTCGGCCAGCGCGTAGCCCGCGATACGACCCCCCTCCACATTGTCGGAGCCGATGTAGGAGATGGGGAAGGTCACCGGGCCGTTGATATAGTCGCCATCGCCCAGGAAGGTGTCCACCGTGATGATCTTGATGCCGGCATCCACTGCGGCCTGCAGGGGGGCGATCATCTGCTCTTTGTCAACGGGCGCGAGGATGATGTAATCCAGGTCGCCGCGCGCGACCATCGCCTCAAGGATGGGCGTCTGCGCGGAAGGCCCCCACGTGGAGGGATACTGCGGCAGGAACACTTCCACGCCGAAGTCTGCGGCTGCCGCGTTGACGCCGATTTCCATCACCTGATAGAACGGATCGAGCACGCCCGGCAGGAAGCCGATCGTCGGCTTGTCGTCCTGGGCGGTCGCTGGAACAGCCAGCGGGATCGCCAGCGCCAGCACAATGGCTACCAACAACAGTTTCTTGAACATTGTCTAGCTCCTTATAGGTGCTCAGGTGCAGCAAAAGCGAAACGATGCGTGAGTAGGCAAATGGATCGTGCTGTCACAGATTTCCAGTCGGCGCGCTCCTTTCCCTATGGCGGGTGCCTGCTGACAATCCCGTGAGCGGATCAGTGATTCCCGAAGTGATACCAGGAAGGAAGTGCGTGATGGGGAAACCGGCAAGCAAGGCAAAGCCAGCCACTGGCGGCGGCCTGCTCACCCCATCCTGTCCCGGCAGGATAGCCAGGAGAAGGATACCGTTGTCACGTATTTCTTTAATCATCTAGTGAATTTGATCAACGTATGCGGCTAACAATCTCTAGGCAAAGCATACGCAAGCTCACAGGCGGTGTCAAGTTCTATAATACCCTTTGTCGCCTGATAAACTATACCCCGCCGGTCGCGCTGCTGCCATGTGCAGCCTGGTACGTGGCACGAGTGCGTGCAAAGGTTATCGGCCCTTGTTCGAAACGGCATGAGGTTCGTAGGGCGTATGGTAATACGCCCCTACGGAGGCGCAGCAGAGCAGCGCCCCTTCCTGGCAGGGTCACGCCCGGCCTAAGGCGGCGGCTTTGTGGGCGGCGCGCGTCGGCTCCGGCAGACGGTAGCGCGTGGTGCAGGCCAGGACGAGCGCCCGCGCGTCGTCCAGCGTGGCGCGGTGCCCCACCGACACGTACACCGGCTTGACGTTGGCCCGCGTGCGCAGCGCCGCGCCAATGACCTCGCCGCGATCCAGCAGGGGCACCCAGGCCCCTTTTCCGGCGGGCAGGGCCGCGTGATGGCCCACCAGCAGGCTCTTGGCGCAGCCGATGGCCGGCGCGTCGAGGAACAGCCCGATGTGGCAGGCGATCCCGATGCGGCGCGGGTGGATGGTGCCCTGCCCGTCGAAAAGGAAGGCGTCTGGCGTGGAGGTCAGCCTGCTCAGCGCGTCGAGGATGACCGCGCCCTCGCGGAACGAAAGCAGCCCCGGCACGTAGGGGAAGGTCGTCGGGCGCTCGGCGGTCACCGTCTCGATCACTTGCAGCGCCGGGAAGCGCAGCACGACGACCGCCGCCCGGCTGAGGTCGTCCTTCACGCTGACATCCACTCCCGCCACCAGGCGGATCGACTCCAGGGGGAGCGGCTGGTCGGCGATCACCTGGGGGGCCAGGGCGCGCTGCAGGCGGATCGCCTCCTCCGGCGCAACGTCCCAGCCGTGCAGTGCGCGAATCGTGACGGGCATGGGGGAGGCCTTTCTACAACCGGAGTTACAAAGCCCGGAACCACTCACTATCTATTGTGATCTGCTCGACTTCTACCCGCTTCGTCTGTACCCCCAACCCTAGCTCTTTCAGCAGGTCAAGCAACTTATCTCCGTCCACTAGATCAATCGGGTCGGCACCGTCCCGTGTGGCTTCCTGCATGGCATCACGGGTGAAGTTGCCGGTTGTGATTAGGAGCCCCTTGTCTGCGCGTCCGACCATCGCCCCGCGAAAGTCGCGGACTTGACCCGCAGTTACTGATCCACGATAGCGCTTGCACTGAAACAGGACGTGAAAGCTCAACAGACCACCGAGGCGCATGATCCCTTTGCCATCAATTCCCCCATCGCCTGAGCGCCCTGTCACTTCGACCTGGATGAACCCCGCTTCCCGGAGAAGTCGCTGTATCAGCCGCTCAAAAGCATCAGGGTCCATATCGAGCAGAGTGGCGAGAAGCTCATCGCGCCAGGTTAACTCGGCGGCGGTTTCTGATTGCTGTGCACGCACAGTAGTGGTGCGGGCCTGACGGTCCATGTCACGTACATACCGTTTGATCGTCTGCGGATCGACCCGATCCAGTTGAAGCCCCTTTGGTGTCAGTGCCCACACACCACGACTGGAGTTCTCAAGTACGCCGTATTTCTTGAGGTAAGTTCGCGTCCAGGCCAGGCGGTACTCAACTTCAGTTTGGCTGCTCTTCTGAGGATCGTGCAGCACCTCAAGCTGTGCGTCGGACAGCTCGGCGATTTGCGCGACCTTGCGATCGATCTCTTCGATTGTGCCCGACCCGCCCAGTTGCTTAAGTGCCTGAATGAGCGGATTCATAAGCGCATCGAAAGTTGGAACACTTGCATTAGCCACTGAAGATTCCTCCTTTCCGAACAGCCACTTCACCCCACACTATAGACCTGTGCCGCGCCGCACACAACCGGCGCGCGAGACAGACTTCGGAAATCTGCCGAGATTGCCGAAGTCCAATCCCAGGCCCCCCTTGCTGTCCGTCTCGCCCGCTCAACCGTTCAATGCTATGATCGGGGGCGTCTGGCGAAGGCGAGAGGTCTATGCGGTTATCTGGGAGCAATCTCAAGCGCCGCAGGCGGTCGTTTGGCCCGCGCAGAACGGGCGGCGCCAACGGGTTCTTGCGGGTCGTGGCGCTGGCCGCGCTCATCCTGGTCTGCTTCCTGCTCTATGTGCTCGTCAGGCCGCTGCTGTTCGGCGAAGAGCGCGAGACGCAGATCATGCCCCACGGCTGGACCGACGCCACGCAGACGCCGGAAGTCTCTGTGCCGGCCACGCTGGTCACCCCGCCGCCGCTGCCCACGTCGTTGCCCACGGTGACGCCGACCGTCGCGCCAACCTTCGCCCTGCCGGGCACGCCGGGCGACGGGCAGGGCGGCGCGGCAGTCTGCGCGCTGACTGTGCGCCTGGACGGGGCACAGGTGCGGGGCGGGCCGGGCGAGGATTACCCGGTTATCGGGACGCTGGCGCTCGGCCAGGCGGCCAGTGCCGACGGCTGGGCGACCGGTGCCGACGGCTACACCTGGTGGCGCTTGGGCGCGAGCGGCTGGGCGCGCGGCGATGTCTTCCTTGACGCACTCAATCCATCGGTGCCTGAAAACTGCCTGACGCTGCCTCCGGTTGGCACGTTGCCGCCCACACCTGGCCCGGCGGGGAGCGCGTTCACGGCCACGCCCCCGCTGAGCATTGGTGGCGCAACCTGCACGCTGACCGTGCGCTGGAGCGAGGCGAATGTCCGCGCTGGGCCGGGCACCTCCTTCGCCATCACCGGCACCCTGACGATGGGCCAGACGGTGAGCGCCGATGGCTGGGCGACCGGCGAGGAAGGTTTCACCTGGTGGCGGCTGGTGGGCGGCGGTTGGGCGCGCGGCGACATCTTCCTGGACCCGGCCAACCCCCAGGTTCCGGCGGAATGCGCGGTACTGCCGCCTGTCGAGTAGAGAGAGATTGCGAATTGCGGATTGCGGATTGCGAATTGAAGAACGTGGAGAGGGGCCGGGGGTGAGCGATTGCCCATAAGGAGCGAGAACGGATGGCGGAATTCGTGCGTTGGGGAGTCTTGAGCACGGCGCGTCACGGGACGAACACGGTCATCCCGGCGTTGCAGGCGGCGTCCGGCGGGCGGGTGACGGCGGTTGCCAGCCGCGACGTTGAGCGGGCGCAGGAGTGGGCCGCCCGGCTGGGTATTCCCCGTAGCTACGGCAGCTACGAGGTGCTGCTGGATGACCCGGACATTGACGCCGTGTACATCCCTCTGCCCAACAGCCTGCACCGCGAGTGGACGATCCGCGCGGCGGAGGCGGGCAAGCACGTGCTCTGCGAGAAGCCGCTGGCTCTCAACGCGGCGCAGGCGGCGGAGATGGTCGCGGCCTGCCGCCAGGCGGGGGTGACGCTGGCCGAGACGTTCCAGTGGCGGCACCATCCGCAGTCGCACCGTGCGCGGGCGCTGCTGTGCGAAGGCGTCATCGGCACGCTGCGCCTGATCGAGGCCGGCTTCACCTTCCCGCTGACACGCCCCGGCGACATCCGCCTGCGGCCAGAACTGGGCGGCGGCGCGCTCTACGACGTGGGCTGTTACGCCATCTCCCTGGCTCGCTACATGACCGGCGCTGAGCCGCTGTCGGTCACTGCCCAGGCGACCTGGACGGAATCCGGCGTGGACGACTTGCTGGTGGCGACGCTGGCCTTCCCTGGCGACGTGCTGGCGCACATCAACTGCTCCATGAGCCTGGTGCAGCGGCAGTATTTCGAGCTGGTCGGGACAGATGGCGCGCTGGTCGTCAACCGCGCCTACAAGCCCCTGGACGACGCGCCAGGCGAGATCGTGCGCTGCGAGGAGAATCGCGCGCCGGTTGAGACCTACACGACGCCCGCGCTCAACTCGTTCGTGTTGATGGCCGAGGACTTCAACCACGCCGTGCTGGACGGGAGCGAGGTGCCGTTCCCGGCAGAGGACGCGGTGCTCAACATGCGCGTCATTGACGCGGTGTACGAGGCGGCGCGCCGCGGGGGGACGGTCGCGCTGTGATCGGTAGGGGGCGTCTTGACTGTGGCTGAACGCTCTGTGCCGTCCCCCGATCCGCTGGCTGGCAGGCACGTCGTCGTGCTGGGCATCGCCCGCCAGGGGCGTGCGTTGGGCCGCTGGTTGCCAACCATCGGCGCGCGCGTCACTCTGTCCGACAAGCGCACTGCCGAAGCGTTGGGCGAGGCGCTGGCCGGGCTGGACGTGGAGCGTGTCTCTTTGGCGCTGGGCGGGCATCCCCTGGCCCTGCTCGACGACTGCGACGTGCTGTGCGTCAGCGGGGGCGTGCCGCTGACGCTGCCCATCGTGCAGGAGGCGCTGCGGCGCGGGGTGCGCGTGACCAATGACGCGCAGCTTTTCCTGGAACGCTGCCCGGCCCCCGTGATCGGCATCACCGGCAGCGCGGGCAAGACGACGACGACCGCCCTGGTCGGCGAGATGGGCCGCTGCGCCGGGCTGCGGACGTTCGTCGGCGGCAACATCGGCGATGTGCTGCTCGACGACCTGCCGGCGATGCGCCCTGACGACCTGGTGGTGATGGAGCTGAGCAGCTTCCAGCTTGAGCTGATGACGGTCAGCCCGCCGGTGGCTGGCGTGCTCAACGTGACGCCGAATCACCTCGACCGTCACGGGCGCATGGACGCCTACATCGCCGCCAAGTCGCACATCTACGCGCACCAGAACTCGCATGACATTGCCATCTTTGGCCGCGACGATCCTCACGCGCGGGCTATGAGCATCTACGCGCCGGGGCGCGTGGCCGAGTTCTCGCTGCAGGAGCGCGTGCTCAGCGGCGCGTACCTGCGCGGGGATGAACTTCTGGTGACGGTCGGCGACAGCGCGCCCGGCACAGCCTACGAGGTAGTGTGCGCGCGCGCGGCGATCCAGTTGCGCGGCGATCACAACGTGCTCAACACGCTGGCCGCCTGCGCGCTGGCGGGGGCGGCGCGGCTGCCGGTGGAGGCGATGCGCGCCGCCATTGAGACGTTCACCGGCGCCGAGCACCGCCTGGAGACGGTCGCCGTCATCGGCGGCGTGACCTGGGTCAACGACAGCATCGCCACCGCGCCGGAGCGGGTGGTCGCCGCGCTGCGCAGCTACAGCGAGCCAGTCGTGCTGCTGGCGGGGGGCCGCGACAAGAATCTGCCCTGGGCGGAGATGGCGGCGCTGGCCGCGACGCGCTGCCCGGCGGTGATCTGCTTCGGTGAGTACGGGCCGAGCGTGGCCGAGCACATGGAACAGGCGCGGCTGGCGCGTCCGGGGGCGCTGCTGGAGCGCGTTGAAGTCGTCGGCGATCTGGAGGGGGCAGTGGCGCGCGCGCGGGCGCTGGCCCGCCCCGGCGATGTGGTGCTGCTCAGCCCTGGCGGCACCTCCTACGACGCCTATACGGATTTCGCCGAGCGTGGGCAGCACTTCCGCGACTTGGTGCGTGCCCTGGGCGCGTGATGTCAAGCAGAGCAGGGCGTGGCAGCGCTGCGCCCGCACCGAACAGGAGATCATGATCTCATGCAATGGTACAACGAGCCGCCCGCATGGTCGGCGCAGGGGAACGCGGTGACGCTCAGCGCCGCTCCCAAGACGGATTTCTGGCGCAAGACGCACGACGGCGGCATCCGCGATAACGGCCACTTCTACTACCGCCCCGTGAGCGGGGATTTCGTGGCCCAGGTCAGGTTCAGCGGCAACTACTCCGCTCTCTACGACCAGGCCGGGCTGATGGTCCGCCTGGACGCCGGGACGTGGCTGAAGTGCGGCGTCGAGTATGTAGGCGACGTGTACCATGCCAGCGCGGTGGTCACCCGCGACTTCTCGGACTGGTCGGTGATGCCGCTGGACGGCGCGCCGGACGCCCTGTGGCTGCGCGTGACGCGGCATGGCGTCACGCTGGAAGTGCACGTGTCGCTGGATGGGGAGCGTTATACCATGCTGCGCCAGGCGTACCTGACGGATGCGGCGCAGGTGCAGGTGGGGGTGATGGCCTGTGCGCCGACCGGCCAGGGCTTTGCGGCGACGTTTGAAGGATTCGAGGTGCGTGGGGAGGAGTGAGCGATAATAGCGCCGGGCCGCGCCATACGGTAAGGTAGACGCACGCTCTGCGCTGCCCATGTTGGGCTGGCTGCTGAGCGCTGAAAGCTGATCGCTGATCGCTGAGAGCTTGAGTGCCTGCCATGACCAACGTCCCGCAGTACATTGACGACGACGCTGAGTTCAACTACGCCGACGCCCTGGTGCGCCCGCCGCGCCCACAGGCCCCGCCTCCGGTGGATCGCCAGGAGGTAGCCGGACGCCGCCGCGCCTATGCCGCCGGCTTCGACCTCTATCTGGGGCTGGTGGTGGCCGGGCTGTGCGCGATCGGCCTGATGATGGTCTACAGCGCCTCGATTGATGTCAGCTACCAGGTGACGGGCAACGCCAGCAGCACGACCTACTTCTTTGTGCGCCAATTGCGCTCGATGGTGCTGGGCGTGGCCGTGCTGCTGCTGTTTTCGCGCGTGGACTACCACATCTGGCGACGGCTGGCCGTGCCGATGATCGGCGTGGTCATCGTGCTGCTGGTGCTGGTGCTGCGCTTCGGCGACACGCGCTTTCAGGCGCAGCGTTCGCTGATTGAAGGATCAGTCCAGCCGGGCGAATTGGCCAAGTTCACGGTTGTGCTCTACATGGCGGCATGGCTGGCCGCCAAGCGCAACCGCATTCGCCGCATCACCTACGGCATCATCCCCTTCAGCGTTCTGGTGGGCACGGTCGCCTTTCTGATCGTGCTCCAACCAGACCTGAGCACGGCGGCCAGCATCCTGGCGACGGCACTGAGCATGTTCTTCATCGCCGGGGCGGACCTGTTCCAGATGATCGCCATCGGCGGGGTGATGGGCGTGGCCGGCTGGCAGTTGATCAGCCGCCTGGACTACGCGCAGCAGCGCCTCACCGCGCACTGGGCTGCCGTCGAAGACCTGCGCCAGGCCAGCGATCACGTGCAGCAGGCGGTGACCGCCTTCATCAACGGCGGGCTGACGGGGGTGGGCCTGGGCGAGAGCCGGCAGAAGTTTGCCAACAACCTGCCCTTCCCGCACACAGACAGCATCTTCGCCGTGATCGGCGAGGAGCTAGGGCTGCTGGGCACCTTCCTGGTGATCGCGCTGTTCGCCGCGCTGATCTACCGGGGGTTCACCATCGCTCGCTACGCGCCGGATGCGTTCGGGGGCTTGCTGGCGGCAGGGGTCACCTGCTGGATCGCCTACGACGCGCTGCTCAACATCGCGGTGATGACGGCCATGATCCCGCCGACGGGGGTGCCGCTGCCGTTCATCAGTTATGGTGGGTCGAGCCTGGTGGCGGCGCTGGCCGGCGTGGGGGTGATGCTCAACGTCTCGCGGGCGGTCAGCCGCAGCGCGGTTCCCAAGCGCCGGCAGGAGTGAGGATTCTATATGGGCGGAAATCAGACGCTTGAGGCAAATGATCCATGTTACCTTGTAGACACGAAACCCAAGTGGTCTCGCAGGTGCAACCTGCCATTGAGCTACTGACAGATTTAGACGCGCTCTACCCAGACGTGCTGCGTCAACATGCTATCGAACCTGCCGATTATAAGGGCAGTCTGGTTTTCCGTTCCGCTGTGGAAAGCATCCGGGGCCGTTTTGCAGCCTCTTCCACGACTCAGCGCGAAGGAATAGTGGATGAAATCCTCAAGTTACTGCGAAGGCAGTCTCGCATTGCCGACTACGCCCGTACCAGTGGCCGTCAACGCTATGATTTCACGATTGGCATTGAGCGCAATCCCGACTATTTCGTTGCTTTGGAGGTAAAAGGCGGCGAGGGCAACAGTATCAATATCTCGGAGCGGCCCTTGTGGGCCAAAGAGTTCGGAGTCTGGTGTCATCTGGATGGGGCAATCGTTAATCAGCCAGCACACGGCGCACATTCGATTGTCAATCGCCTCGCAAACGAATTGGTTACGAGAAAGAAGCAGGTTGATATGGTGTTTTTCAAGGATGTCCTTTGCGGTACACGCTTGCGGCCCTGTCCGAAATATGCAATCCACGAACAGGAAAATGCTCGCATTGCCCCCGATATTCTTTTGTTTCCACAGCGCATTCCTTCCCAGGATGATCCTGAGCCGCCAGTGCATACGCTGGATACGCTTCGCTTGCCCCGGTTGATCCTGGATTTGTTCGGTGTGCATGGCGAACTGCTGCCCAAACACCTTTGGTACGTACACATCAAGATCGCTGAAGAGAGTGCAGGCAAACTGTCAAGAATCATCGAAGTTGAAACGCAGGGGCGGATTGTGGACAGAAGTAAATCGCGCTCATGGCGTGTTTGAGGACGACGGTCGGTGGGAAAGTTATGACTGAAGCGATGCAATTACCCCTGTTCCGACAGGATGAACTTCTGAATGCTTCAGGCCTTGATGCACGCCTGTGGCACGGTTCATTCAACAAGCATGAAAGCTCGCTTCAACAGCTCTCGCCTTACGTGGGCAAAATGAAGTCTGGCATGGCCCAGGTGCTTATCAGGCTGTATTCCAGACCAGGCGATGTGATTCTCGATCCATTTTCCGGCTCTGGTGTTGTGCCTCTGGAAGCCGTCTTAGCTGAGCGACAGGCTTGGGCCAACGATCTCAGCCCTTACGCCTATGTACTCACCAGGGCCAAGCTAGAAGCTCCTGCCAGCAAGAGAATGGCTCTTGAGAATGCAAAAACCGTGATAGAGGCCGCAGAATCATATGCCCCCTCTATCAATTTGGACTCCGTTCCAGAATGGGTGCGCCGCTTTTTTCATCCCGACACGCTGCGAGAGATACTGGCAGCTTTTCGCATTCTGCATGACCCAAAGGACTATTTCTTGATGGGCTGTTTGTTAGGGATTTTGCATCATGTCCGGCCTGGTTTTCTTTCGTATCCGGCCAGCCATCTGGTTCCCTATTTACGAACCAAGAAATATCCTCCTGATCAATATCCAGAGATGTATGCCTATCGCGACTTGCGCTCTCGACTGCTCGCCAAAGTCGAGCGTGCCTATCGGCGACCCAAGTTCCCGGCGACATGGGAACAGCGCAAATACAAGGTATGGCAAACGAATGCAATGGCATTGCCCATAGATGATGAAAGTGTTGATGCCATTATCTCAAGCCCGCCCTATTTTGGCGCTCTCGATTATGCCCGTGATAATCGTCTTCGCCTATGGTTCTTGGGGTGTGAAGACTGGAGGCAATTAGACAACTCCCTCACTGCTGATAGCAAAGTCTACCTGCCCCAAATGAAGATATGTTTGGCAGAAATGAATCGGGTATTGAAGTCAGGTGCTCATTGCGCCCTTGTGCTGGGAGATGTGCACCGCAACGGACAGACAACCCATACTGCGGAGATATTGGCCGATCTGTCCGTTCAGGTGTCTGAGGGGGAGTTGTCCGTGATCACCATCTATGATGACTATATCCCCGACGAAAGGCGATCACGACGGCGTACAAGAACCACCAAGTATGAGCGAATCTTGGTCATGAAAAAGAAGTAGGCGGTGCCATCTCAAGGAGACATGCCCTTGCGCATCATGATTTCTGCCGGGGGAACCGGCGGCGGTGTTTACCCCGCGCTGGCTGTGGCCGGGGCACTGCACCGCCTGTACGACGATTTGACGCTAACCTTCGTCGGCGCGCGCGGCGACATGGCCCGCGACCTTGTGCAGCGTGCCGACGTGCGCTTCGACGGCTATCACGAGGTGCTGGCTGGGCCGCTGCACGGCATCCCGCGGCGGGGGCAGATCGTCAGCGCGGCCAAAATCACTCTTGGCGTTGTGCAGTCGCTGATCCTGGCGCTCCGGCTGCGGCCCCAGGTGTTGTTCCTGACAGGCGGGTGGGTTGGCTTTCCGATGGCGGCGGCCTGCTGGCTGCTGCGCCGCCCGATCGTCATCTACGTGCCGGACATCGAGCCGGGCCTGACGCTCAAGCTGCTGGGGCGCTACTTCGCCCACACCATCGCCGCGACCGTGCCGGAGACCGCCGCCTTCTTCCCCGGCAAGCGCGTGGTGACGACCGGCTATCCGCTGCGCCCGGAGATTCTGAGCGCCAGCCGCGAAGCGGGCATCCGCGCCCTGGGACTCGACCTGGCGCGCAAGACGCTGCTGGTCTTCGGCGGCAGCCGGGGATCGCGCAGCATCAACATGGCGATGGCCCAGGTCGCGCCGGCGCTGCTGGCTGACGGCGCGCAGATCGTGCACATCTCTGGGCAGCTTGACTGGGAGACCGTCCAGGCGCAGCACGCCGCGCTGAGCGACGAGCAGCGGGCGCATTACCAGATTCATGCCTTTTTGCCGGACATCGGGGGGGCGTTCGCCGCCGCCGATCTGGTGGTCAGCCGGGCGGGGGCGGCGACGCTGGCCGAGTACCCGGAACTGGGGTTGCCCGCGATTCTCGTGCCCTACCCCTGGGCGTGGCGCTACCAGAAGGTCAACGCCGACTGGCTGGCCGAACGCGGGGCTGCGCTGCGGCTGGATGACGAGCGGCTGGGCGAGGAGCTTTTGCCCACCGTGCGCGCCCTGTTCGGCGACGAGGAGCGCCTGGCGGCGATGCGGGCGGCGATGGCTGCGCTCAGGCGGTCGGACGGCGCGGAGAACATTGCCCGGCTGCTGGCTGAGCGAGCAGGGGAATAAGACGCGCGGCGCTGTCATTTTGCCGCTGCGATCAGTTCGCTTACAATAGGGAGCGGGGCCACGCTGCGCCACGCCCGGCGCGCCGTAGAAGGTCCGCCTGCGGGGGACGATGCGCCATGATACAACTGTCGAGCTTCATGATCCTGATGATCGGGATGTTCGCCCTGATCGGCTTCATGCGCGGCTGGACGAAGGAGTTGATCGCGACGGCGGGCATTGTACTGGCCCTGTTCACGCTCAAGCAGTTCGAGACGATCCTCATTGACCCGCTGACCAGGGGCGAGCAAGGCTCGAAGTTCTGGTTGCAGGCGACCATTCTGCTGGGCATCGCCTTCTTCGCCTACCAGACGCCGCCGGAGATGCTCTCGCGCGGCGGGCGCGGGCGCTCCAATCGTGAAGGGCTGCAAGATGGCCTTCTGGGGGCGATTGTCGGCGGGTGGAACGCCTACCTGCTGATCGGCTCGCTGTGGTGGTACATGGACAACCTCGAATATCCCCTCAGCCCGCACGTCATCCCGGTCGCTCCCGGCTCGGCCAGCGCCGACATGGTTAACATCTTGCCGCTGAGCTGGATGCTGGGCGGCGACGGGGGCATCCTCTCGATCATGATGATCGCGCTGTTCGTCTTCGTGATCGCTGTGGTGATCTGACGCGCTTCACGGTTGTTCCAGCGCCTGAGGGCCAGGAGCCTGGTGACGATGCGCTTCTCCCAAGTCATCCTCGAAAACTGGCGCAATTTCGACCAGGTGGATGTGCGCCTGCAAGAGCGCGCCTTCCTGGTCGGGCCAAATGCTTCCGGCAAGTCGAACTTTCTGGATGTGTTTCGCTTCCTGCGCGACCTGGTAGTGCCCGGTGGCGGTTTTGAGCAGGCGGTGACGAGTCGAGGGGGCGTCTCCAGCATCAGGAATCTCGCGGCGCGCCGGTATCCAGAGATTGTGGTAGAGGTGTGTTTGCAGGCGGATGGCGCAGAGTGCGACTGGCGGTATCGGATTGCCTTTGCCCAAGACAACCAGAGCCGGCCTGTGCTCAAAGAGGAGCGGGTCTGGCATGGGGAAGCCCTCATCCTCAGCCGCCCGGACAGCGCCGATGAGGATGACCCGGAACGTCTGCGCCAGACTCACCTGGAGCAGACCTTTGCCAACCGCGAATTCCGCCCGATCGCCGATTTCTTTGAGAAAGTCAGTTACTTTCATCTGGTGCCCCAGTTGGTGCGCTCTCCCGACCGGTGGCAGGGAGACATGGTTGATCCCTACGGGGGAGATTTCCTGGAGCGGATAGCTCGCACCAATGTCAGGACGCGCGACGCGCGCTTGCGCCGAATCACGGCGGCTCTGCAGGTGGCCGTCCCCCAGCTCCGAGAGCTTCGTCTGGATAAGGATAAGCGGGGCGTGCCGCACCTGTTCGGCAACTATGAACACTGGCGTCCGCATGGCGCGTGGCAGACTGAAGCTGATTTTTCCGACGGCACGCTGCGCTTGCTAGGACTGCTCTGGTCGCTCCTGGAAGGCGGTGGCCCCCTCTTGCTCGAAGAGCCGGAGTTGTCTTTGCATCCGGCGGTCGTGCGCCATATACCGCAGATGATGTGGCGGGTGCTGCGCGATCGCAAGAACGCACGCCAGGTGATAGTGAGCACCCACAGCGCCGAACTGCTCTCCGAGGGCATTGCGGCGGACGAGATATTGCTTTTCATCCCTAAGAGGGAGGGGAGTCAGGTCAGGGTAGGGGCCGAGATTGCCGAGATCAGGACCCTGCTCGAAGCGGGGGTATCGCCGGGCGACGTAGCCATCTCCTACACGCAGCCGGAGAAGGCCACTCAGTTGGCGCTGTGGTGAGGACTTGACATGCCCGATGGCGCGCCCGCTATTAACCTGCTGGTGGAGGGCCTCACCGATAAAGTTGTCGTCCAACGTATCCTCGGACTGGTGGGGCTTCCCTGTGGCAGAACCTTTGGAGAGAAAGGCAAAGACTACCTCCTGAGTGTATTGCCAGATTACAACCAGGCCGCCAGATTCTCGCCCTGGGTGGCGGTTGTTGACCTTGATCAAGCGCCTGAATGCGCTCCCTCATTGGCTCAACAGTATTTGCCGCGACCAAGCGCTGGCATGAGGTTTCGGGTCGCCGTACATGCTGTCGAAGCGTGGCTCCTGGCGGACATAGACGCGTTGGCAGAGTTTCTGGTTGTCCCAAGAACTCGCTTCCCTTCTTTTCCCGATGCCGAACCCGACCCTAAAGCCACACTGGTCAACCTGGCACGCCGCAGTCGCCGTCGGGATATCCGGGAGGATATGGTGCCGCGCCCTGGCAGCGGGGCGAAGGTCGGGCCAGCTTATACGGCCCGCCTCATTGAGTATGTGACGGCGGCGGGTTCGGCGCAGTGGCGTCCTGAGGTAGCTGCCCAACGCTCAGATAGCCTGCATCGCTGTATCGCTGCCCTGCACACGCTCAAACACTGGACTCCTGCTCCATGACTCTTTCCCCCGGCCAACACGTTCATATCATCGGCATCGGCGGCTTCGGCATGTCGGCCATTGCCCGCGTGCTGCTGGGGCGCGGCTACGCAGTCAGCGGCTCCGACCTGCACGCCAACGACCTGACGCGCGCCCTGGCCGCCGCCGGCGCGACGATCTACGAGGGGCACGCGGCGGCCCACATCGCCGGAGCCGACCTGGTGGCGGCTACGTCGGCGGCGAACGAGGACAACCCGGAAATTGCGGCGGCGCGCGCGGCGGGCATCCCTGTGCTGCGCCGGCGCGAGCTGCTCGGCGCGCTGATGGCCGGGCAGGTGGGTATCGCCATCGCCGGGACGCACGGCAAGACGACGACCACCGCCCTGCTGGTTCATGTGCTGTGCGAGGCCGGGCTGGACCCGACCTACATCATCGGCGGCGTGCTGGCCAACACCGGCACCAACGCCGGAGTGGGGCGCGGGCCGCACTTCGTCATCGAAGCGGATGAGTACGACCGCATGTTCCTCGGTCTGCGCCCGCAGATGGCGATCATCACCAACATCGAGCACGATCATCCGGACTGCTACCCGACGCTGGACGACGTGCGCGCCGCCTTCGCCGAATTCGCCGCGCTGCTGCCAGATGATGGGCTGCTGGTCGTCTGCGCGGACGACGCGGAGGCGCGCGCCCTGGGCGACTCCCGCCGCGCTGCCGGGCATTCCGTCGCTTTCTATGGGTTCTCTGGCGCGGTTGGCGAGGCGTTCTGGCGGGCCAGCGATCTCGCCCCCGATGCCGCCGGTGGCACGGCCTTCACCGTCTGGCACGGGACGCAGAATCTGGGGCGCGTCCGGTTGGCGCTGGCCGGGCGGCACAACGTGCTCAACGCCCTGGCGGTGATCGCCGTCGCCGATCGGGCAGATGTACCCTTCGCGGTCACGGCGGAGGCGCTGGGCAGCTTCCTGGGCACGGGCCGACGCGCCGAGACGTTGGGGGTCGCTGGCGGCGTGACCGTGATCAGCGACTATGCCCACCACCCAACCGCCGTGCGCGTCACGCTGGAGGCGCTGCGCGTCCGCCCCGGCCTGCGTGACCTGTGGGCGGTCTGGCAGCCGCACACCTACGGGCGGATGCGCGCCCTGGCCGGTGAGTTCGCCGCTGCTTTCGCCGCCGCCGATCACGTGCTGGTCACCGACGTGTATTCGGTGCGCGAGAAGGTCACGCCGGGCCTGGACGCGGCGGGCATGGCCGGGCGGATTGCCGCTGCCGGGCATCCCGATGTGCGCTATACTGGCCCGCTGGACGCGACGGCGCAGGTGTTGATCGCCTGCGTCCGGCCCGGTGACGTGATCGTGCTGCTCTCAGCGGGCGACGCGCCGCAGATTGGCCGCCAGGTGCTCGACGCGCTGAGTTCCGGGGAGGGGCAACCATGAGCGAACGCTATCAGCCGCTGGCCGAGCGATTCGGGGCGGCGATGAAGCGCGACGAGCCGCTGGCCCGCTACACAGTCGCGCGGCTGGGCGGCCCGGCGGACGCGCTGGTGGTCGCCAACAGCATGACCGACCTGACCGACGCCGTAACATTGGCCGCGCGCCACGACATCCCCTGGATCGTGTTGGGCGGCGGCGCGAACGTGCTGGTGGCCGACGCCGGCTATCGCGGCCTGGTGATCATCAACCACACCAAAGCTGTGCGCTTTGAAGAAGGCGGGCGGGTCGTGGCCGAGAGCGGCGCGAACCTCTCGACGCTGGCCCGGCGCTGCATGAATCAGGGCCTGGCCGGGCTGGAGTGGGCGGTCAACGTGCCGGGCACGGTCGGCGGGGCGGTCATCAACAACGCCGGCGCGCACGGCGGCGACATGGCCGGCTCGGTGCGCTGGGTGGAAATCCTCAGCCTGGAGGATCGCCCGCATGTCGAGCTGTGGGGCGTCGGCCAGATGCGCTATGGGTACCGCTCCTCCGTCCTCAAGGGCGAGCGGGGGCGCTATGTCGTCCTGGCCGCCACGCTGATCCTGGAGCCGGGCCGCGATCCCGGCGAGCTAAACGCGCGGGCCGATAGCTTCGTCGCCCACCGCAAGCGCACACAGCCGCCGGGTGCGTCGTTGGGCAGCATCTTCAAGAACCCGCCGGGCGACTACGCGGGCCGTCTGATCGAAGCGGCGGGCCTGAAGGGGACGACCATCGGCGGGGTGCAAATCTCGCCGGTGCACGCCAATTTCATCGTCAATACGGGCGAGGGCACCGCCGCCGAATACCGCGCGCTGATCGCGCTGGCCCAGCGCACCGTGCAGGACAAGCTGGGCGTGGCGCTGGAACTGGAGATCGAACTGATCGGCGCGTGGGGGGATGAGGGATCAGTGATCGGTGATCAGTGATCAGTAGTCAGGTGTCAGTGATCGGTTGTCAGTGGCCGGTGATCAGTTGTCAGTGGTCGGTTGTCAGTTGTCAGTTGTCAGTAATCGGTGGTCGGCGAGCTGATCGGCGCATGGCCGTCGCCTGTCAGGGCCTGGAGCGTAGATGTAGGGTGCCAATCCAGGGCGCAGCCGAGCAGCGCCCCTAGGGGGAGAGGACGGGATGTATGGCCATACGCTCCTACGGCGGGCGACACAGAGCAGCGCCCCAACTGACTACTGACCACTGATCACCGAAAACTGATCACCGACCACTGACCAACACAACCAACAACCAACAACCAATCACCAACCACCAACTACCTTTTCTGGAGCAACACCGCATGGCACACGAGGCACGACTATTGGGCCGGGGCCGCATCACGGACCTGGCGTGGACACCGGACGGGCGCGCGCTGGGCGTGGCGGGGTCGCTGGGCATCTGGCTGTACGACGCGGCGGACCTGGACGCGCCGCCGCGCCTGGCGGTGCCCCACGACGATCCGCTGCTCAACCTGGCCTTCAGCCCGGACGGAAGCCTGATCGCCGCCGGGACGGAGAGCGGGACGGTGCGCGTGTGGGCGCTGGCGGAGGGCCAGCCGCCGGCGCTGCGCCACGTCTTCGCGGGCTTCTATGGGCAGGTGGATGCGGTCGCCTTCAGCCCGGACGGGGCGTTGCTGGCCGCCAGCGGACAGGACGGCGTGGTGCGCGTGTGGGAGCTTGAGCGCGGGCGGCAACGCTTCACTATCAGCCCGCAGCGCCACGATCCCGCCGACGAGGACGGCCCGCCGCCGGTCTACGGCCTGTCGTGGATGCCGGACGGCAAGCTGCTGGCAACGGGCAGCTTCGATGGTTTTGTCCGGCTGTGGGACGCGGCGACGGGGGTCTTTGTGCGCGAGATGCACGGCGCGGGCGCGTGGATCGCGCATATCGCGTGCAGTCCCAATGGGGCGACGTTGGCCGCCGCGCGCGTGGACGGCACGGCCTGGGTGTGGGATGCCCGGACGGGCGAGGACCTGTTCATCATGGAAGCGCACGCAGGCGTGACGGAGCGCGTCGTCTACAGCACGCAGTGGGGCACTGCCGGGCCGACGCTGGCCTCGTGCGGCAGCGATGGCGAGGTCGTGCTGTGGTCTGCCGCGACAGGCGACTACCTGGGCAGCCTGGGCGGTCATGCGGGCGGCGTCATCGCGGCGTCGTTCAGCCCAGACGGGGGGCGCATCGCTGTCGCCAGTTGGGATCACGCCATCCGCGTCTGGCAGGTGGACGCGATGACCGGCACGGCGCAGCTTGCCCACACGGTGCAAGGGCACATGGACAGCGTGCACACCCTGGCCTGGCACCCGGTGGAGCCGCTGCTGGTGACGGCCAGCGACGAGGATGTGCTGCGCATCTGGGATGCAGAGGCCGGGACGCTGCGCGCGACGCGACTCGGCGACTCGTTGGCGCTGCGCTGCGTGGCCTACAGCCCGGACGGGGCGATGCTGGCAGTGGGCGGCCAGGATGGATCGCTGCGCGTCGAAGACGCTGCTTCGGGGACGACATTGGTGGCGTTCGACGGGCACACCGAGCCGCTGCTCGATCTGGCGTTCAGCGGCGATGGCGCGTGGCTAGCTTCGGCGGGGGCCGACAACATCGCCCGCGTGTGGGACGTGGCGACGGGCGAGCAGGTGCGCGCGCTCACGGAATTCGCCGGGCGCGTCACCGGCGTGGCCTTCAGCCCGGATGGGTCGCTGCTGGCTGCCGCCGCCGAGGACGGCGTGGTGCGCGTGTACGACGCCTTTCGCTGGGAGCGCGTCCATCGCTTCCCTGCTGATGCGGGCGTGGTGCACGCGGTCGCCTTCAGTCCCGACGGCTCGGTGCTGGCAGCAGCCTGCCACAACCGGACGGTGCGCCTGTGGGGCATGGAAGAGGGCGCGCCGATTGGCACGCTGCGCGGGCACCGCGCGCCGGCGCTGGACGTGGCTTTCCGCGCGGACGGGCGCACGGTGGCTTCGGCGGGCGCGGATGGCGATGTGCGCCTGTGGGATGCGCTGACCGACCGCGAGCTGGCCGTGTTGGAAGGCGGCGGGACGGCAGCAACGACGGTTGGCTTCAGCGCCGACGGTCGGCGGGTGGCGGCGGGCGGGGCCGATGGCGTCGTGCGGGTGTGGGACGTGCCGGAGGTCGGCCCTACGTCCTGAGGCGGACGCCCGGCGTGGCTGTAAGCGCCCGTTGTGCCATTTATGAAATTTTCCTGAAATTTCTCCCATAAGGCCCTGGCTTGCCCCCAGCAGAGCAGGCGTTGTGCACCCAGGGTGCAGAACCAGACTTCCGAAGTTTTCGGAGACTTCGGAAGTTTGCTTGCGGCGGTTGCTATGCGCCCTGACGAAACCGGCGTGTGAGGAACTCGCCCCCAGTGGCCTTTTCTAGAGCGTGTTTATGCACTTTCAACCCCTATCCCCCAGCCCCTTTCCCCGCTTGCGGGGAGGGGCCACAGGGTGGGGTCAATGCGCCGCACTGGGCGGTGCGCGCTTCCCGCTGCGCCGAGCGCGTGGAGTTCATAACACGCTCTAGGGCAAAGAAGCACGGCAAAGCCTCACCGCCGAGGCGCAGAGCGCGCCGAGAGAGAACCTGAAGACTATTCTGGGCATTTCTCCTTGTCCTCTGCGTCTCTACTGCTCAAGAATTTTGTCCCGTCAGGAAATACACTCACCCCCTTTGGTTAATTGGACTTTTGTGCCATGTTGGAATATAGTGGGATTGTCTGTGGGAAAGTCCGACAACCGGGTGGGTGAGAGGTCAGTCAGGGGAGCAACCGGACTTCTTCACCGCAGTGCGACAGCCAGGGGCCTGATAGACTTCGAGATGCGCTTTCCAGTCCACACCCGACCGAGGCGTGCGCGGCGTCGTGAAGGCGCCGACCGGGGTCACGTGCGCCCGGTGGGTACGGCGACGATGAGCGGGCCTCCGGCGCGCGGTTTGCAGCGGATGCAGCCGCGCTCGCAGGCTCTGCCGGCGGGCAGCACCCCGACAAGCCTGCGCCAGCGCCGCTCCGAGCGCCGCGCGCGCCGCGAGCGCCTGGCGGTGCGCCGTCCGGGGGAGGGCGTGGCCCGCCGCCGCCGGGTGAGCATCTGGCAGGTGCTCAACTGGCGAGTTGTCTCGGCGCTGCTGGTCCTCGGCTTCGGGTTCGTGCTCTACCTGTTCCTGAGCATGGAGGCGTTCTACGTCAGCTCGGTGGCTATCGGCGGCGAGAAGTACGTCACGCGCGAGGAGATTTTCCGCTACAGCGATGTCGCCCGGCGGCATATCTTCTGGATTGACCCGGCGGACGTGGAGGCGCGGCTGGAGGAAGTGCCCAACATCGCCGATGCGACCGTCCTGGTCGGCTGGCCGCCCAACGCGGTGCAGATCATTGTCGTCGAGCGCGAGCCGGCGCTGATCTGGGAGCAGCAGATTCGCGTGTGGGTGGATGTGAACGGCATCGTGATGAAGCAGCGCGAGGATATTGAGGGGCTGCTGCGCATTGTGGTGCCCAACGCGACGGAGCCGATCAGCGTGGGCCAGCACATCCCCAAGACGGTGGTCGAGGGGGCGCTGGCGCTGCGCTACCGCTACCCGAACATTGACGTGCTGCTCTACGATTCGATGAAGGGGTTGGGCTATCACGACGGGCGCGGCTGGACGGTGTGGTTTGGCACTGGCGAGGACATGGATACCAAGCTGCGCGTCTACAACGCGCTGGTCGCCGAGATCGTCAGCCAGGTGCAGCCGGGCGAGATCATCATGGCGGACCCGGACCGGCCCTATTACACGGTGCTATGGCGCAACAGTTGAACAGGTGAACAGGTGAGCGACCCCTGCGCGCAGAGCGTTGGCCCTGGGCAGGGCGCGGGGTATTACACACGAAATCATCGGTCATCATGGGCGAACTGGTTGTAGGGATTGACGTTGGCACGACGAAGGTTTGCACCATCGTCGGCGAAGTGCGCGACAGCGACGTGTACGTGCTGGGGCTGGGCATCGAGCCGTCGCAGGGGATGCGCAAGGGCATGGTCACCGACCTGAACGCCCTCAGCGCGTCCATTCTGGCTTCGGTGCACAAGGCGGAGAAGACGAGCGGCTACGAGATTGGCCGCGCGTTTGTCTCGCTGGCCGGCGGGCACATCGAGTCGATCAACAGCCGGGGGGCGGTCGGCATTCCCAACCAGCGCGGCGTGCAGCTTGACGACCTGGAGCGGGCGATGGACGCCGCGCGGGCTGTGACCCTGCCGCATGGCCGCGAGGTGCTGCACGTCATCCCGCGCAATTACAGCCTCGACGGGCAGACCGGCCTGCGCAGCCCGTTGGGGATGCTCGGCTTCCGCCTGGAGGTGGAAGCGCACATCATCACCGCTTCGACGCAGGGCGTCAAGAACCTGGAGAAGTGCGTCGAGGACGCGGGCGTGCTGGTGGATCGCTTCATCCTTAACCCGCTGGCCGCCGGCGACATTGTGCTGACGCCGGACGAGCGCGAGGCGGGCGTGATGATCGTGGACATCGGCGGCGGCACGACCGACCTGGCCATCTTCGTGGACGGCAGCGTGTGGCATACCGCTGTGCTTGGCGTGGGCGGGCAGCACATCACCAACGACATCGCCTACGGGCTGCATCTGCCGACCGAACTGGCCGAGTCGGTCAAGCTGACGCACGGTCACGCCGACCCGAAAGCCGTCAGCCCGCTGGAGGCGTTTCCCATCCAGCCGTTCGGCGAAGAATTGCCCAGCAAAGTCCAGCGCACCGACCTGGCGCACATCGTGCACATGCGCGTGGCCGAGATGTTCGAGCTGATCCTGAAGGAGGCCAAGCGTAGCGGGTACGACGGGCTGCTGAAGGCGGGCATTGTCCTCACCGGCGGCAGCAGCCTGCTGCCGGGCATCAAGGCGGTGGCCGCCGATGTGCTGCGAATGCCGGTGCGCCTGGGCCAGCCGGAGCGTGTCACGGGCATGTCCGAGGCGCTCAAAAGCCCGGCCTACAGTACCAGCGTGGGCCTGCTCAAGCTGGGGCTGATCATGGACCTGGAAGACGACCGGCGCGAAGCCCTGCGCCGGCATTCGAACTCGCGCGGGTCTGGCCGGATGCGCGGGCTTTTGCGGGGTGTGGTCGAGCGCCTGCTGCCGCACGAAGAGACGGGCGAGTAGCGGGCAGAAGGGGGGACGGCAAAGTGGAGTATTGGCCCCACCCCTAAATTCCCTCCCCACGTTGTGGAGAGGGGACTTGCTGGCAGCCTGACTCCCCCTCTCCACGTGGTGGAGAGGGGGCTGGGGAGTGAGGCTAGAAGGGCCGAGGTAAGCGAAACGGCCAGACAGGGTGACGGAGTTTGCACGTACTCGCTCCAAATGTTTGTTTGCGATTTTCGCAAAATTAAAAATGCCTTACAATACACCGTATCTACGTGTTCGCTGGGGGTGGGACCGGGCTGGCCGGTAGGGGGCACCGGGCGCGTGCAACGAGGCCGGACGGTCAAGAAACACCGCAGGCATGACTGTCCAGGAGGGTATTGGTATGGTGGACTCGTTAGGAATGGACGCGATGGGGCTGGTGGATAACTTCGCCAGCATCAAAGTGGTCGGCATCGGCGGCGGCGGGGGCAACGCTGTCAACCGCATGATCGAAGAAGGGCTGGGCGGCGTCGAGTTCATTGCCATCAACACCGACGCGCAGGCCCTCATGCTCAGCAAAGCCAAGACGCGCGTGCGCATTGGCGACAAGCTGACGCGCGGCCTGGGCTGCGGCGGCAACCCTGAAGTCGGGCGCAAAGCCGCCGAAGAGAGCGCCGACGAGCTTTATGAAGTGATGCGCGGCGCGGATATGGTCTTCATCACCTGCGGGATGGGCGGCGGCACGGGCACTGGCGGCGCGCCGATCATCGCCCAGGTCGCCAAAGAGCTTGGCGCGCTGACCATCGGCGTAGTGACGCGCCCCTTCACCTTTGAAGGCGCTCGCCGTATTCAGTCCGCCGAAGCCGGCATTGAGGCGTTGAAGGGCCAGGTGGACACGCTGATCGTCATCCCCAACGACCGCCTGTTGCAGATCGTGGACAAGAAGGCGACGCTGCAAGACGCCTTCGGCATGGCCGACGACGTGCTGCGCCAGGGTATTCAGGGCATCTCCGAGCTGATCACCGTGCCCGGCCTGATCAACCTGGACTTCGCCGACGTGCGCACGATCATGTCGGAAGGCGGCGCGGCGCTGATGGCCGTTGGGCGCGCCAACGGCGACGACCGGGCGCGCAAGGCGGCAGAAGAGGCGATCAGCAGCCAGCTGCTCGACGTGACCATTGACGGCGCACGCGGCATCCTGTTTAACGTCACCGGCGGCCCGCAGATGAGCCTGTTCGATGTCAACGAGGCGGCGGCGATCATCAAGGAGACAGCGCACCCGGATGTCAACCTGATCTTCGGCGCGGTCATTGACGAGAACATGGGGGACGAGATTCGCATCACGGTGATCGCCACTGGCTTCGAGCAGACGCGCGTGGCGGCCCGTCGCCCGGTGCAGGCCCAGCAACGCGCCGCACGGCCCGAACCAGCGCCCCGTGCCGTGCAGCGCCCGCCTGTGCCGGAGATGCCCGCCGAAGAAGAAGAAGCCGCCTTCGAGCCGCAGCAGCCGGCGGCGCGGCCTGTGGCCGACGACTTCAAGCGCAAGGTGTACGACACAGACGATCTCGACATCCCGGCCTTCCTGCGCCGCCGCTCTTAGGCGCGCCGGGCATTGTGCGCTGTGCTCCACGCGCCGGCAGCCGCCGGGCGCGGGGGGGCTGCGTGCGTGGCGCGCGGGCGTCTGAGTAGCCCTGCCTGCTAACCCTCGTGGATCAGTCGCCTTCCGTCAGGGATGCCTGTCACCCGGCGGAAGGCGCTTGTTTTTGGACGCTTGCCCGCTGGTGGAGAAAGCATTGAAGTTTCTTAACGAAGGGGCCGATTAGTACTCCGGTACTATAGGCGCTGTCGCCCGGATCGTGTTACAGTGAAAGCCCATCAATAGCCATATACAGGGGTATTATCCCACAAGAACCCCTATATATGGCGGTTTATCCCACTACCGTTGTGGGATAACAGGGGCGGGCAGACACATACGCGCACTTAAGAGTTTCTTGATAATGGGCTGCTGCGGGCGGCTGTCTCTGGCGCAGGTGATCCTGCTGACGGCAGAGGCCAGGCCGCCGGCGAGCTCTTGGGGCAACCCTGCGCAGGCTGCCCTGCCACAAGCGTAGGGGGTGCAGGCGCGTCTGGCGCAGAAAGGGCCGGGTATGAAGTGCCCATATTGCGAGGCGGAGAACAAGTCGCGCGTTATAGACACCACGCGCGACTCGCAGGGGGGCATCCGCCGCCGCCGCGAGTGCAAGAAATGCGGGCGGCGCTTCAGCACCTACGAGCGGGTGCTGCGCTCGACGCCCCTCTTGATCAAGAGCAGCGGCGACCGTGAGGCGTTCGACCGCGAGAAGCTGATTCGCGGCATCCAGATTTCGTGTGCCAAGCGGCCCATCCAGGCCGCCGAGATCAAGGCGCTGGTGGATCGCATCGAAACGCATTTGCAGCAATTGGGGCGGGACGAAGTCTCCAGCCGGGTGGTGGGCGACATGGTGATCGAGGGACTCAAAACGCTCGATCCCATCGCCTACATCCGCTACGCGATTGTCTACCTGGGACTGGACAGCCTGACCAGCGTGCGCGACATCATTGACGGGCTGCTGGGCGAACAGGGCAGCACGGGGACAGGTAAAGGGGCGGCTGCCCCGTCAGCCGGCCCGCAGTCGCCAGGCAACCTAGCGGAAGGCGCTGGCGCACACCACTAACCGGCGGCGTCCTGAGGGCAGGAAGCAACAGAGAACTCTATAGCCTGGAGGTCAGCCTTGCTGCGTGGCAAGGCTGTAGGTATCGCTTTGTCTGTGGTCAGAGCCGGAGCGGTGCTGTGACACCCGGCTTAGCTGGGCAAGGAGTGACAGATGGTGGGCCGAGCCGATCAGAAGAAGGCGGTTGATACGCGCTCGAACGGGTTCCAGAAAACTCCGCTGCCGCCAGACCTGGCGCGCCCGATCGCGTTGACCGACAACGCGCGCACCGTGCTGCGCAAGCGTTATCTGCGCCGGGGCGACGATGGGCAGCCGGTTGAGACTGAGCAAGAGATGTTCTGGCGCGTGGCGTACCACATCGCCAAAGCCGAAGAAGAACATGGCGGGGACGTAGAGGGGACCGCCCGCCGCTTCTACGACCTGCTGACCACGCTGCGCTTTTTCCCCAACAGCCCCACCTTCACCGGCGCGGGGACGCCGCTGGGCCAGCTTGCGGCGTGTTTCGTGCTGCCCATTGACGATGACATGGGCCGCACCGGATCGGGCATCTTCGAGACGCTACGTCACGCCGCGCTGATCCAGCAAACGGGCGGTGGCAACGGCTTCTCGTTCAGCCGGCTGCGGCCCAAAGGGGCACTGGTGCGCTCCTCAAGCGGCGAGGCGACCGGGCCGGTCGGCTTCCTGCGCGTCTACGACCAGGCGTTTGGGGAGATAGCCCAGGGTGGGAGTAGGCGCGGAGCTAATATGAGTGTATTGCGTATTGATCACCCTGACATCCGCGAGTTCATCACCTGCAAGACCGACGAGAACGCCATCACCAACTTCAACATCTCGGTCGGCATCACCGACGCCTTCATGCGCGCGGTGGAAGCTGACGGCGACTTCGACCTGATCAACCCGCAGGATGGCAAAGTCTGGCATACGGTGCGCGCCCGCGACCTGTTCGACCAGATCGTGCGCCAGGCGCACCACAACGGCGAGCCGGGCGTGCTCTTTCTGGACACGGCCAACCGTGAGAATCCCGTCCCGCACCTGTACGAGTTGGAGTCAACCAATCCATGTGGTGAGCAGTTTTTGGGTCCCTTTGAGAATTGTTGCTTAGGCAGTATTAATCTGGCTCAGCACCTCACCGAAGACCGGCGCATGGACTGGGACAGGCTGGCCGAGACGGTGGCGCTGTCTACGCGCTTCCTCGATGATGTGGTCAGCGTCAACGCCTATGTGCCCGCCGTGCCCCAACTGGAAGAGGCGGCGCACCGCGTCCGGCGCATCGGGCTGGGGATCATGGGTCTGGCCGACCTGATGTACGCGCTCGGCGTGCGCTACGGGTCGGAGCAGGGGCAGGAGTTCGCCGGCCAGGTGATGGAGTTCGTGCGCTATCACGCCATGCAAACCAGCATCGCCCTGGCCGAGGAGCGCGGACCGTTCCCGGCCATTCGCGGCAGCATCTACGATCCCGATGATCTGCTCTGGCAGCCGCCGCAGCCGCTCGTCCCCTACACGCGCGACTGGGGCCGTCCGCCGCTCGACTGGTCGCAGATCGTGGAGGGCATCAAGCAGCACGGCATCCGCAACGGCGCGCAGCTTACCGTCGCACCGACGGGCACGATCTCGACGGTAGCGGGCATCGAGGGCTACGGCTGCGAGCCGGTCTTCGCCCTGGCCTACACGCGCTACGTCAACGACAACGGCAGGCAGCTTACCCTGCAATACACCAGCCCACAGTTTGAGCGTGCGCTGCGCGAGGCCGGGCTGGACGACGGGCAGATCGCTGCCGTGGTCGAGCAGGTCAACCTGAGCGGGACGTGCCAGGATGTGCCCGGCGTGCCGGAGGAGGTGCGGCGTGTGTTTGTCGTCAGCAGCGACGTGACCGCCGAGGAGCACGTGCGGATGCAGGCGGCGCTGCAAGCCTTCACCGATAATGCCATCTCGAAAACTGTTAATTTCCCTATTACAGCAACCGAGGACGACGTGCGCACCGCCTACCTGCTCGGCTGGAAGCTCGGCTGCAAGGGCATGACCGTCTACGTGACTGGCAGCCGCGAAAAGGTGGTGCTGGAGACTGCCGAGACGCGCCAGAAGAAGGAAGGCGGCGACCAGCCGGTTGTCCAGCCGCGCCTGTTCAACGAGGACAAGAAACCGCGCCCGCGCCACCTGGAAGGCAAGACCTACCGCGTCGAGACTCCGCTCGGCACGACCTACGTCACTGTCAACGAAAACGGCGAGGGCAGGGGGGAGCCTTTCGAGGTCTTCCTGCACACGGCCAAAGCCGGGTCGGATACAGCGGCGGTCGCCGAGGCGCTGGGTCGTCTGATCTCCTACATCCTGCGTCTGGCCTCACCGGTGACGCAGCGCAATCGCCTGCGCGAGATCGTGCGCCAACTGAGCGGCATCGGCGGCGTGCGCTCCATCGGCTTTGGCCCGCACCGCGTCAGCAGCCTGCCCGACGGCATCGCCCAGGTGTTGCAGGAGTATCTTGACGAGAGCGAGGAGGCGGCGCGTCTGACGGATGACAGCGAAGCGCCCACACCGCCGCCGGGCCAGCTTGCGCTGCAACTGCGCACGCACCCCCTGGGCGACCTGTGCCCGGAGTGCGGGGCGGCCACACTGGTCAACGAGGAGGGCTGCCGCAAGTGCTATTCGTGCGGCTTCAGCGAGTGCTGAGCTCACCGTCTGGTTCGTCATGCCTGGGAGCCGGCCTTGCGCCGGCTTCTTGCTGGAATGGACTGAACCGCTGAGACGCGGCGAACGCGGAGAAGACCGTCAAGAATGTTCTCCGTCGGCTGACTGCTGACTGCTGGCCGCTGATTGCTGATTGCTGACTTGACATTTGGGCGGCGCTGACTATACCTGTGAATCAGGGCATGGCACCATGAGGAGACAACGCCTTGATCACCCCGGCGAGCGTGGCGGGCACCGTGGCGGTGCTGCTGACTGTGACCACCTTCATCTGGCGGCTGCGCCGTGAGCGCCGCGAGGTGGTCAATCGCGGTGTGAACCAGTCGCCTGTGCTGACGTGGGTGCGGCCAACGGTCTATACGCTCTACCGCGCGGTCGTCTACACAGCCCTGGTCTACCTGCTGATCACTGGCTACTACCTGGTCAAGTACCGCAACCGCTGCCAGGCGACGCCAGAGAGCCGCGCCGCTTACGAGGCGGGCAATGTGCGCGATCATCTGTTGGAGGCGCTGGCCTGGCCGGTGACGTACAAGGATGGGCCGGAGTGCCTGGAAGAAGAGTAGGGCATCCGCGAAGGCAGCGCGCAGCAGAAGAGGGCGTAGGGGCGTATTGCAATACGCCCCTACGCATTCACGTAGCGGGGAGAAGAACAGACTTCGGAAGTCTTCGAAGACTTCCGAAGTCTGCGTTTGGGTGAATGCACGGCAGGACAGCGCCCCGCCGGTTGCCCTCTTACGAGTCCTCGCCGGCTTCCTCGGCCGGCTGCATGGCGTCGGACTCCGTCCCACCGGTGATGGTGAACAGCGATCCAGCGCCGCGCCCGTAGACCTCCGGGAAGTAGAACTCGTAACCCGTCGGCGGGATGACGTTGTATTCACCCGCCAGGCTGGGGTAGATCACGTAGTTGAACTGGTAAGTGCCGCGCGGCAGGTAGGTGGCGTAGAGCACCACCTTCTCGTCGCGCATCTCGACGTTGGAGAACCACCACCAGCCCCAGCCCTGGCTGAGCGGGCGCTCGCGGCTGAGGGCCGGCTGCGTGCCGATGATGCTGCTCGTCTCCAGGTTCGGGTTGACGGCATCGCTGCCCGCCGGGATCGGGTCCTCCACCACGACGTAGTGCAGGTTATTGGGGGCGATAATGGTCAGCGTGACCTGCACCGGCTGCCCGACCTCCGCCGAGGTGATCGGCGCGGCGTCGGGGTCGCTCAGCAGGCTGTACTTGCGGCTGACGATCAGGCCTCGGTTGAGCGGCTCGATCTCCGGCACAGGCAGCCAGGCGGTGAGGTGCGCCGTGTAGTACAGGTTGCCCTCGCCCTCGCTCCGGCTGATGGTCAGGCGGTTGGCTTCCTCCGCCAGCAGATCGGCCACGTCCACGACCAGCTTCTCGGTCTCGCGCACGTTATCCGGCGTGGCCGTGTTGTCGTCCAGGGCCAGACGCTCGCCGTTGAGCGTCACCCCAAAGGTGTAGTCCGGGTACAACTCGCCAGTGAGGGTCATCCACTCGGTGAGCGCCATGACCGCCCAGGCCGTCTCCTGCGTCGTCTCCCAGGCGTCGGCGGTGCGGGCGACCATCAGCCAGCGCACGACGTTGGGCAGCAGCTCGTTCTGCGGGTCAATCTGGGCCACGGCCATCAGGCCGAGCGCGGTGGTGCGCGTGTTGGTGTTCCAGTTCCACCAGTCCTGGTAGCTCTCCTCCCAGTGCGTGCCCGTCGCGCTGACGACCAGGGCGGAGTTCAGGTCGTTGACCAGCTCCATCGCCCGCGCGTCGTCGGGGGCCAGCAGGTGGAAGGTGAGGGCCAGGTACGCCTTGGCGTAGAGGCTCATCGTCTCGCGCTCGTCGTAGAGGCGCACGACGCGCTGGAAGTCGCCATGGCCGGTGCGGGCCAGGGCGTAGAGCAGGAACGCCTGGCGGTTGACCACCCAGGGCTGATCTTGTTCCTGGATGGTGCGCAGCGAGCCGGTGACGAACGTCGCCGCGCGGTCAATGACGCTCTGCTCGACGACGAAGCCGGAGCGCTGCGCCTCGACCAGCCCGATCAGCGCGTAGGCGGTGACCAGCGGGTTGGAGTCGTCCTGGACGAACCAGCCCCAGCCGCCGTCGGTGTGCTGCTGGGCGTAGAGCCGCTGCAGCGCGTAGTTGACCTCCGTCTCCAGGTGCCCGGCCAGCTCCGGATCGTCCAGGCCCAGGTCTTGCAGGGCGCGCAGGGTGACAGCGTTGGGCAGGAAGCGGCTGATGATCTGCTCGATGCAGTAGTGCGGGAAGTTGCGCAGCCAGGTCAGCCCGTCGGTGGTGGCCGCAGCCAGCGAGCGCTCCAGGCGCACGGTGAGCTGGCCCTGGGTCACGTCGTAGCGGCGCGGCAGCACGACCGCTTCGGTGCGGCTGCCCGCCTCCGGGCCGCGCAGCAGGCCGCCTGTGCCGACCGTCTCCGGCGCTTCATACTTGTAGACTGGCAGCGGGTCGCCGCCCAGGATGGTCGGCTTGCTGGCGTCGGTGTACTGGCCGTCGCCGGCGTTGGCGTAGAAGGTCAGGTCAACCTGGGGCACGTCCAGAATCTCGACCTGCCAGTTGACGCGGGCGCGGCCCTGGGCCGGGATGTTGGCCTGCTGGACGGGCTGCACGCCCTCGGCGAAGCGGAAGCCCGTGCCTTCCAGGGCGATCTCGGTCAGCAGCGCTTCGTCCGTGTTGTTGTTGACGATGGCGCTCAGCGTGGCCTTGTCGCCGGCGATGAAGAAGCGCGGCGTGCCGGGCCGGACGAGCACCGGCTTGGTGCTGAGCAGGTCGAAGGTCGTCTCGCCGACGAGCATCGGGCCGTCCTCGCCCGTGGTGACGGCGCGGGCGTCCAGCCGCCAGGTCGTCAGGTTGTCGGGCAGGGTGACGGAGACGGTCGCCTGGCCGTTCTCGTCGGTGACGGCGAACGGCTCCCACAGCGGCGTGTCCACGAACTCCTGGCGCACCTCAAACAGGCCGCCTTCGCCGTAGCCGCCGCCGCCACCCTTGATCGTGTCAATGATCACCTGGGTGGCCTGATCCACGCTGATCGTCAGCGGGCTGGATGTGCGCACGCTGACGCCGCGCTGCGAGTAGAAGAAGGGCAGCAGCGGCTCGCTGTTGGCCGGGGCGATGGTCAGCACGGCCAGGTCGGTCAGGCTGACGCCGATCTCCGCCCCTGGGACAGGCGTGCCCTCCCAGTCGGTGGCGGTGATCGTGTACTCCACCGTGTCGCCCGGCCCGGCGAACTCGCCCGCCGCCACGTCCACGCTGGACTTGACGGACAGGTCCAGCACCAGGCGGCTGGTGTCTACGGGCAGA
>Ga0334890_1001260_pt1 | contig 35080 bp, 26 predicted proteins | sample GraSluR1_MG_3_FD_207220 | JGI IMG/M metagenome (GOLD analysis project Ga0334890, IMG submission 207220) | Sludge microbial communities from methane-producing bioreactor in Wageningen University, Netherlands - Granular Sludge_31_08-R1 | ecosystem: Engineered > Bioreactor > Anaerobic >... | reverse complement strand
CAGCGACAAGCGCATTGTCTTCGATGACCTCGACCCGCTGGAGCGGGTGCGCATTTACGAGAAAGGTATCGCCGCGTCGCCGGTTGAGGCGGAGCCGGCCAGCTACAGCGAGTACCACTTCTCCATCCGCGACGGCGACATCATCAGCCCCAAGATTGACTTTGGCGAGCCGCTCAAGACGCAGTGCCAGCATTTCGTCGAGTGCGTGCGCCAGGGATGCCAGCCGCTCAGCGATGGCCAGGAAGGGCTGAACGTCGTGCGGGTGATGGAAGCGGTAGGACGCTCGATTGCGCAGCGTGGCGCGCCGGTCGAGCTGGAGTGGGAGCAGGCCGAGGACAAGCCGGCCCGTGTCGTCATGGAGAGCAGTTATGAGCGCCGAACCAGTACGGGTGCCGTTCATTGATCTGACCGCCCAGCGCCTGCCGCTCGCGCAGGAGATTGACGAGGCGCTGGCCAGGGTAATGCGCTCGAACAGCTACATCCTCGGCGAGGAGGTGGCCCTGTTCGAGCAGGAGTTCGCTGCGTACTGCGGGGTGGCGCACGCGGTGGGCGTGGATTCGGGGACTTCGGCCCTGGAACTGATCCTGCGCGCCTATGGCATCGGCCCCGGCGACGAGGTGATCACGGCGGCCAACACCTTCGTCGCCACGACCTTCGCCATCAGCTATACGGGCGCGCGTCCGGTGCTGGTGGACGTAGACCCCTACACCTACACGCTCGACATCATCCAGGTTCAAGAGGCGATCACGCCGCGCACGCGGGCGATCATGCCGGTGCACCTCTACGGCCAGCCCGCCGATATGGAGCCGCTTCTGGCCCTGGCCCACCAACACAACCTGATCGTCATCGAGGACGCCTGCCAGGCGCACGGCGCGCGCTACAAAGGACGGCGCGCCGGCTCGATGGGTCACGCCGCCGCCTTCAGCTTCTACCCGGCCAAGAACCTGGGCGCGTTCGGCGACGGGGGCATGGTGGTGACCAACGACGCGGACATCGCCGAAACGGTGAGCAGGCTGCGCAACTACGGCCAGAGCGCGAAGTATCACCACGACCTGCTGGGCTACAACCGGCGGCTGGACACGCTGCAAGCTGCCGTGCTGCGCATCAAGCTGCGGTATCTGGACGAGTGGAACGCCGCGCGGCGCGCGCACGCCCGGCTGTACCAGCAGTTGCTGGGCGGCAATGGCATCCGCCTGCCGGTGGAAGCCAACTACGCCGAGGCGGTGTGGCACCTGTACGTCATCCGCACCATCGCCCGCGACGAGCTACAGGCGTACCTGAAAGAGCGGCACATTGGCACAGGCATCCACTACCCGGTGCCTGTCCACTTGCAGCCCGCCCACCGCGACCTGGGCTACGGCGTGGGCGACTTTCCGGTGACCGAGCACAGCGCCGGCGAACTGCTCTCGCTGCCGATGTACGCCGAGCTAACGCCTGGGCAGATCGCCTATGTTGCCGACACGATCAAGGAGTTTCTCGCCGATCACGTCCGGCTGCACGCGATCGGTTGATTGTGGAATTGCAGATTGCGGATTGCGAATTGGAAAGCCTCTCTTTACGTGCGGAGAGGGGGCTTAGCGGCAGCCTGTCCCCCTCTCCACCACATGGAGAGGGGGCTGGGGGGTGAGGCTCAATACCTGTCCGCCCCCTCTCCGTTTACGGAAGAGGGCAGAGGGTAACGGCCTCTGGGGTGCGATTCGCCGGGCGGCGGCGAGCCGCCATGAGGGGTTGGCTATGTCTGTTATCACTGTAGACCCGTGCAGCGACGCGCGGTGGCAGACGCTGGTGCACAAGTACCCCAGCAGCGTCTTTCACTCGGCGGAGTGGATGCGGGTGCTCACCGATACCTATGGATTTGACATCCAGGCTCACCTGGTGGTGGGCGCGGACGGAGCACCGCAGGCGGGCCTGCCGTTCTGCCGCATCTCCGACTTGCGCGGCGAACGGATCGTATCGCTGCCCTTCTGCGACTATCTCGACCCGCTGGTGGAAAGCGCGGAGCAGTGGAATCTGCTCCTGGATCAGCTTGTCGCTGAAGGCGTGCCGGTTATCTTCCGCTGCCTGCACAACCCGGTGCCGCTGACCAATGGGCGCTTGCAGGAGTTCAAGCGGGCCAGGTGGCACGGCATTGACCTGCGGCCCGATCTCGACACGCTCTGGATGAGTCTGAACGGGGCGGCCAGACGCGCCATCAAGAAAGCGGAGCAGAACCATCTCCAGATCGTGGTGGCCGAGGATCGATCCATGATGCGCGCGTTCTTTGAGATGCATCTGCGCGTGCGTAAGTACAAGTACCAGTTGGTCGCTCAGCCCTACCGTTTTTTCGAGAACATCTGGCACCACTTCATGGAGGCTCAGAGGGGCATGGTGCTGCTCGCCCTGCAGGAGGGTGAGGTAGTCGCGGGGATCGTCTTCCTGCGGTGGCGAGATACGCTCTTCTACAAGTTCAACGCCTCGGTCCTGACCAATCTCAGCTATCGGCCCAACGATCTGCTTGTCTGGATGGGCATCCAGCAGGCAAAGGCCCAAGGGCTACAGCGATTCGACTTTGGTTTGAGCGACTGGGATCAGGCCGGGCTGCTGCAATACAAGCGCAAGTTCGCCAGCGAGGAGCGCACGATCCACTTTTTGGAATATACTCCAAATAACGGCACTGCGCCCTATGTCCAGCAGGCACGGGCGCTGCTGCCCCAGCTTACAGACCTGTTCACGGACGAGACCGTGCCGGATCACATCACCGAAAAAGCCGGGGATGCGCTCTACCGGTTCTTTGCCTGACAGGGCTGGTACCCCTGGCAAAGGGTGACCCACCTCTACTCCAGCGAACACAGGAGTGCAACTTTATGATGGACACGCCGCCAGTCTGCGATTACGAGGGTTCGGACTATCGTGACCGCTTCTGGGAGAGCAAGCCCCGCAGTTATGAAGACCGGACAGAACGCATCGCGCTGCGCCGCCTGCTGCCGCCGCGCGGGCGCAGGGTGGTTCACCTGGGCGCGGGCTTCGGGCGGATGACCTGCGAGCTTGCGGGCTACGATCAGGTCATCGTCCTGGACTATTCGCGCACGATGCTGCGCGACGCCCAGGCGCGTCTGGGCAGAGAGGGCCGCTATGTCTATGTGGCGGCGGACATCTACCGCCTGCCCCTGGCCGACGGAAGCTGTGACGCCGCCGTGATGGAGCGCGTGATCCACCACATGGCCGACGTGTGCGCTGCCCTGCGGCGGATTCGCGCTGTTCTGGCCCCTGGCGCGCCGTTCGTGCTGGAATACGCCAGCAAGCGTCATCTCAAGTCCGTTTTGCGCTACTGCCTCAAATGCCAGGCCTGGAGTCCATTCGATTGCGATCCGGTTGCCTTTGAGCCGCTCTATTTCAATTTCCACCCCGACCACATGGCGCGTTGCCTGCGTGAATGCGGCTTTGAAACCCGGCGCAGACTGGCGGTCTCCTATTTTCGTGTGGGGGCGCTGAAACGCCTGGTGCCCCTCAGCGTGCTCGTGGCCCTGGATCGGCTGGCGCAGCCCACCGGGCAGATCGCCGTCTACTCGCCGAGCGTCTTCACGCTGAACATCGCCACTGGCAGCACGCCCCCTGCTGCCCTGGATGGCCCGCTGTTCAAGTGCCCGCTGTGTGGCGCTCTTCTGTATGCGGAGGGCGATGCGCTGATCTGCCCCAGCGGAGATGGGCGCTGGGCGGTGCGGGACGGAATCTACGATTTCAAAGAGAACCTGGCGTCTGAGAAGGCGGCAGAGCGGCGGTTCGATGGCGAGGAGCATGAGGCCAGACTCGCCCCGTGCTAGGGGCAGGCTCCGATGCCAGGTGGTGCGCCTGGGCGTCCACGAACAAGTTACCGGGCAGTTGCGGCAAGCCCCCATCCCCCGGCCCCTTCCCCCAGCCAAGCTAGGGGAAGGGGAAAGTAGCCCGCCGGAGTCCCCTCTCTAGCTCGGCTGGTTCAGGGGCGGACAGGCAGGTGAGAATCGTTGAGAGGGGCAAAGTGATGGAGTGTGTGGTATTAGCCCCACCCCTAAATCCCCTCCCCACGTCGTGGAGAGGGGACTTGCTGGCAGTCTGACTCCCCCTCCACCACGTGGAGAGGGGGCCGGGGGGTGAGGTTTGCGCATGGTCTCAAAGAGATCATTGAGAGATCGGTGGGCCAGTGGATCACTTCGCGGATGCATCAGGAAGGTAAGGCGCGGTGGAACTCTCAGCCTATATCCAGATTCTGAAACGGCGCAAACTGGTCGTCATCGTCACGCTCGCCGTTGCCCTGGTGGTGGCGCTGGTGATCAGCGCGCAGTTGCCGTCCACTTATAAGGCGACCGCGACGCTGCGCATATTGACTGCCACGAGCGGCTCCGCCGATTATCTTCAGTACGACGTTCGCTACGCCGAACGTTTGATGAACACCTACGCCAACCTGGCGACGAGCCAGCCCGTGCTAGACGAACTCGCGCACCGGCTCAACGTCGCTGAAGCGCCGAAAGCCACCGTCTCGTTGATCACGAATACGGAGTTGCTTGAGGTTGAGGTCGAAGATCGCGATCCAGCCCTGGCCCGTGACGCGGCCAATACGCTCAGCGAGATTCTGATCGCTGAAGCCAGAGCGCGCTATGAGGAATTGAGCAGAACGACCAGCGATACGCTTAGCGTGGAATTGGCTCGCAGCCAGGCGGAACTGGAACAAACGCGCCAGGACTACGAAACAGCCCTTGCCGCTGACTATCCAGACGCGGAACAGATTCAGATTCTGCGCGACACCCTGACGCTCAGAGAAGGGCGCTACACCACCCTGCTTGCCCAATATGAACGGGTTCGAGCTTTGGTAGAGTTGCAGGCCCCGTCTATCTCTGTGGTTGAACCGGCGCGCACCCCTCAGTCACCGTCGCAGCCCCAGAAGCCTCTGATCATCGGCCTGGCCGCCCTGTTGGGCCTGTCTGGTGGGCTGGGTCTGGCCTTCTTGTTGGAGGCGCTTGATACCCGTATCTATGCCAAAGCACAGATCGTCTCTTTGAGCGGACGCCCTGTTCTGGGAGAGGTCCCCACGCTGTCCAGACAGCGGCACGCCGGTTTCTTCCGCGACTATTCCATCCAGCAAGAGGCCGTCCATCGCCTGAGCGTTGGCCTGTTTCCGCCTGAGTCTATCCGCGAACGCCGGCCTGTCCGCAAAGTGCTTCTCGTCACCAGCGCCATGCTGGGCGATGGCAAGTCCACGCTCACCGCCAATCTTGGTCTCGCCGTAGCCCGTTCAGGATATAAGACACTGCTGATGGATGCGGACGCGCGCAGGCCGGCGCTTCACCGCATCTTTGACCTGCCTAATGACAGTGGCCTCAGCACCGTTCTGGCGGGGGAGACTGAAGTCAAGCTAGGACAGACGATCCACCTCAGTGAGCATGAGCGGTTGCATGTGCTCACCAGCGGCCCCTGGACGCCCGACTTCTTCGCGCTCCTGGGATCGGCGGCGATGGCTGATCTACGCAACACCCTGCTCGAATACTTCGATGTCATCCTAATAGACAGCCCGGCGTTCCTGGCCGTTGCCGATGGAGCCATCCTCGCCTCCCTGGTGGACAGCGTACTGCTGGTCTTGCGCCTGGGCCATGTGCGCCGCGACATGCTGTCGTCCATGCTTGAGCAGTTGACCAACTTGAACGTCCAGTCTATTGACATCGTGCTGAACTGTACCCCCAGCAGCGACGCTCACCGCGACTATCGCCCGGATGCAAAGGCGCTGCGGCGAAGCGCGCAGCGAAGGGAGAGCGGTTCCCCTGGGCGGCAAGATTCTCAGGGCGCACCCCGCCCGCTGCCGGATGCGGCAGGAGAGGAGGGGGCCGACGCATGATCGCCGTCTGGCTCCGCCAGCTTCTGCGTAGCTGGAGCCACCAATGGGCGTCGTTGGCTGGCTCTGCCATCCGCAAGACGACCCGCCGCGGTTGGCTGTGCGTGGGATCGCACGGCCAGGATTTGAAAGAGCATCTATGCCTGACCTATCCGTTGTCCTGATCACCAGGAACCAGGAGTGGAATGTCGCTCGTCTGGTCGAATCCGTGCTCGAACGAACGGCCAGCCTTGCCTCACGCGAGATTGTGCTGGTGGACTCGGCCTCAGAGGACGGGACTGTTGCGCAGGCGGCCCGCTACCCGATCCGCGTGTACCGCCTTCATGCGGATCAACGGCTCAGCGCGGCTGCAGGTCGCTATGTGGGATTCAAACGCACAACAGGCGACCTGGTTCTGTTCCTGGATGGGGACATGGAACTGTGCCAGGGGTGGCTGGAAAAAGCATTGGAGGTCTTAGGGGAGCAGCCAGATATCGCCGTAGTGACCGGACTGGTGGTTGACCGGCCCTTGCACACACCGCGCGGCGAACCGTTGGCGGTGGAGCAAGGGGACGCTCCAACCCGCCTGATCGAGGTAAAGCATGGCGGCGGTGCGGCCCTTTACCGCCGCGCGGTGCTCAACGAGGTAGGACCCTTCAACCCACATTTTTACTCTGACGAGGAGCCAGAACTGTGCGTGCGCATCCGGCTGCGAGGCTATCGTGTCGTTGAGCTGGATTGCCCGGCGGTATGCCACTATACGGAGCCACACGAAGCGATCTCCACGCTGCTCGCCCGCTGGAAGCGCAAGCTGTACCTCGGCCCTGGCCAGATTCTCCGCTATCACCTGGGCAGCGGGGTTTTCTGGGCGTATCTTGGAGAGCGCGGCTTCGGCTGTCTGCCCGCCCTGGGCCTGGCTGCTGGTGTGGTAAGCCTGCTGCTGTCCCTGCTGACTCAGCAGTGGGTCTGGTTCGGGCTGTGGGCGTTTGCGCCGCTGGCCGTTGTCACTCTGACGCTGTACCGCAAGCGCAGCGTTCACCAGACCCTCTACAGCCTGGTGCGCCGGACATTGATGATGGCGGGTATGCTGTGCGGGTTCCTCATCCGGCCCCTGGCTCCAGACGCCTATCCGGCCCGGCTTGATGAGATTAAGCGCGAGGAGTAGGGGGAATACTCATGGAAGCTCGCATCGCCGCCCCCCTGCATCTTCATACGTACCTCGTCGCCGCTCACTGGCGGGATCAGAAGTTGCTGGGGCCTGATCCGGGGCTGCGCTTGAACTACCGCGTATACCGTTTCGTGAAAAGCGCCCTGCGATGGTTACCCTGGCGGGACGATGTTTACTTCGTCCAGGCGCAGGCCTATTGGATTCTGAGCAACTGGGCCCTGCTCGAACTCACTGGGGAGGAGCGATTCGGAGAGATCGCGCGCGCGTGCTCTGACTCAATCATTGAGCGGCAGCGCCCCGACGGGGGATGGGATTATCCGGTGCGCGAGTGGAAGGGGCGCACGGCCACCGTCGAAGGAGTCTGGGGGGCCACTGGCCTGCTGGCGAGCTTCCGGCACAGCGGTGAGGGGAAATACCTGGATGCCGCGCTGAAATGGCACAGCTATATGGAAGATCAGATCGGCTTTCAGCAGGCAGGCGATCTGATCGCTGTCAACTATTTTGCGCATGATCGCAGGGCGCGCGTTCCTAACAATTCCGCTCTGCTGTTGCGCTTCCTGGCAGACCTGGCCCAAACGACGGGCAATGCGACCTGCCTGGAACGGTGTCCGGGGCTTGTCGCCTTCATGCGCTCCGTCCAGATGCCCACTGGCGAGATTCCCTACGCGGTCAATGGGGTGGACAGTGGTGGAGAACGTCTCCATTTCCAGTGCTACCAGTACAATGCTTTCCAGGCGCTGCACCTCATGCACTACTGGGAAGTGACATCCGACCCTTCGGCCCTGCTGGTCATCCGTTCAATTCTCAGCTATCTGTCTGGTGGCCTCGCTGAAGATGGGCGCGCGTACTACGACTGCTCGCACCCGCGACGCACGGTGATCTACCACGCCTCCGCTCTGGCAGCCGCGTTCGCCAGAGCAGGGCAGATGGGCCTGGGCGACTACGCGCCGCTGGCCGACCGGGCGCTGGCCTATGTGCTGCGTGCCCAGCGCCCTGACGGGAGTTTCCCTCATTCGCGGGGAGACTACGGTTTTTTGAGAGATGAGCGGGCCTATCCGCGCTACCTGGCGATGATCCTGTACCACTTGCTCGCTCTCATGGCTCCCCGGTCGGCTGGATCCGAACAGGCGAGTGCTGTGGGGGGAGCTTCCCGGCTACGTCAGGCCCGGCGCGAAGAGGGGGGACTCTGATGCGCGTGTTGATGGTCACGCTGCCGCTGCCCACTTCAGAGACGCCGAACTCGATGTCTCCGCTGGCGCACCAGATCAGGTCACTGCGCGCGCTGGGGATCGAGATTGGGGTGTGCCAGGTCACGGGAAAGCGCAAGCTCAAGTATGTCCTGGCCGCGCCGCGCTTCTGGGCAGAAGCGCCTGCCTACGACCTGATTCACGCGCATTTTGGGCACTGCGGCTGGCTGGCTCGCACGCAGTTTCGCAGGCCCATTGTGGTGTCCTTCATGGGATCGGATCTGTTGGGAACGCCGAGAGCGGGGGGACATATCCCCTGGCTTAGCAGGGTAGTCGTGCAGGCCAACAAACGGCTGGCGCGCCTGGTGAAAGCGGTGGTCGTCAAGACGGAGGAAATGGCGCGGGTGGTGGCTCCTGTCCCGGCCCACGTGATCCCGAACGGCGTAGACCTGGAGCTATTCCGACCGGTGGACCCCGCAGAAGCCAGGGCAGCCCTCGGCTTTGACCCGCACAAGCGGTACGTGCTGTTCCCAGGCCACCCCCTGAACCCGCGCAAGGCGTTTCCGGTGGCGAAGGCCGCCGTCGAGATCGCCGCGCAGCGCACCGCAGAGGACATCGAGCTTGTGACGCTTTACCCGACGCCGCCCGAAAAAGTGCCTCTGATCATGAACGCCTGCGATGTTGAGCTACTCACCTCCTATGTCGAGGGATCGCCGAACGTCGTCAAGGAGGCGATGGCCTGCAACCTCCCGGTGGTGACGGTCAACACAGGGGATGTGGCCGAGTTGCTGGCCGGCGTCGAGGGTTGTCTCATCTGCCCGCGCACGCCAGAGGCGCTGGCCGAGGGGCTGATCGCGGTTCTGGCCGAGGCCAGGCGCACCAACGGGCGTGAGATTCTGCGACGCAAACGGCTGGACCTGGCCAGTGTGGCGGAGCGCATTCGTCGTGTCTACATGGATGTGTTGAACGGGCAGTAGGTAAGGGGGCAAGCGCCATGTTGAATTGCGAATTGCGGATGGCGAATTGCGAAATGTCAAATCCGTCATCCGAGATTCGCAATCCGCAATCTCTTACCAGGCTAAAGCCCGGTGACCCTGGCGCGTATTCGATGGAACTGGCCTATGGTAAACCCTGCTGATCTCAAAGTGGCCATGATCGTCCACCAGTACTACTACTACGATGGGCGCGTCAGGTCCTATGCCGAGACGCTGGCCGAAGCCGGTGCCAGGGTGGATGTGTTGTGCGTCAGTGCCCGCACGCGCCCTGCCGCTCCGCCCCCCGAGGGCTTGCGGGTGTTCACGATCCCCGTGAGCCGGGCCTACAGCGGGCCGGGCAGTTATGTGGTGGAATATGCGCTGGCCCTCATCTTCTACACCATCCGGCTGCTGGCCCTCTACGCGCGCAATCGCTACCAGGTCATTCACGTGCACAACATGCCGGACTTCCTGATCTTCGCGGCGGTCATCCCCCGGGTGCTGGGCGCGAAGCTGGTGCTGGACATCCATGATCCGACGCCGGAGTTCACCATGTCCAAGTACTCGAAGCCGGCGACTTCCAGGCTGGTGCGCATGATGTGCCTGCAGGAACGGCTGTCGGCGCGGCTGGCCCACGCGATCATCACCGCGAATCCGGTTTTCAAGGAGCGCCTTGTCAGCCGAGGATTGCCCCCCAGCGCGATTACCGTGATCGGCAATGAGGTGGACACGAGACTATTCGACCGTCAGCGGTACGAACAGGATCGCCTCCTGCGAGATCGGCGTTTTGTCCTGATCTACGCCGGGACGATTGCGCCTCGCTATGGGCTGGATGTGGCGGTCAATGCGCTGCCCCTCCTCGCCGAGCGGATTCCTGGGATACATCTGCAGATCATCGGCAAGCAGACTGCATACTCGCAGGAGCTATCCGCGCGCGCCGAACAGCTTGGGGTATTGCACCACCTTGAGCTGGTGCCGGCCATTCCCCTGGACGCGGTGCCCCGCTACCTGGCGCAGGCGGACATTGGCATCTACACGGCTATTTCGGACCCCCATATGGACGTGGCGGTGCCCACGAAGGTGCTCGAATACGCTTATATGGGGCTTCCGGTGGTCGCTTCTCGCTTACCGGTGCTTGAGGAAGGATTCTCCCCGACGGCGTTACTGCTTTTCGAGCCAGGATGCGTCGAGGAGTTCGCACAGCATATTCTCGCGCTGTACGAGCACCCCGCCCGCCGCACCCAACTCGTCCTGGAGATGGATCGAACCTTCGTCCAGGGCCAGCGCCAGCAACAGCGGCGTCTAGCCTACTTCACGCTGTTGAACACTCTGCTAAGCGTACAGGAGGAGAGGCTGTCTCTTGATATGAGTAATCCGGTGGACGACAAACATAGGAGACCGCTTGATGATTAGGGCACGAGCCGGCGATAAGGCTGCTCAGCGGGTGATTGTCCTGATAGGGGTGTTGCTGGTAGTGGGCCTGGGAACAGTGGGGGGCCACGACCGCAAGCCTGGTCTTGCCTCCTCTCCCTTTGAGGCTATCAGCGGACACCCCCGGCTGTTCTTCACTGCTGAAGACATCCCGACCCTGCGGGCACAGACGCTCACCACGCACGAGAGCATCTGGGCACCGATTCAGGCTTTTGTAGACAAGCAGCTTGGGACTCGGCCCCCAGCCACAAGCCCACCGGACGAAGGTCTGCGGTTCTACCGCAATTCTGGCAACGGGCTGATCGCGATGGCGTTCGTCTGTGCGGTCACCGAGGAAGCCCAGTACTGCGATCTCGCCAAGACCTACCTCCTCACCTATGCCGGCTGGGAGCAGTGGAGCGAGCGGGACCAGCGAGACCTGAGTCTGGCTCATATGCTGTATGGCAGCGCGCTGGCCTACGATTGGCTGTATAACCGCCTGTCTGCCGACGAGCAGATCGCCGTCCGCGAGAGTCTGGCTAAATGGGCGCAGCGCATGTACGAGGCGAGCACGCAGCGCAACGAATTCGGATGGCGCAACTGGTGGCACAAGTCGTACCTGCAGAACCACTACTGGGTGAACAACAGTGCGTTGGGCATGGCTGGACTGGCCTTGATCAATGATGGTTTCCTGGTGGCCAAATGCACCATCTTCCCCGCTGGGGACATGGCAGTGAATATCCGCGCCTGGAGCAGTACGGCGTCTGAAGTCACAGGGACGCTTGCACCCGGACAAACTGCAGAAGTTATCGGGCAGATGGAGGGCACGGACGATCACACATGGTGGCACCTGGCGGACGGCGGGTGGGTGCGTTCTGATGTGGTTCGTGGGGCCGAAGACTGTCAGGCTGGCCCGCTAGACCCGCAGCTATGGATCGAACAGGCCCAGGACCGGCTGGCAATAGGACAGTTGTTTCTGGAAGGCATTGCGGACGGAAGCTGGCATGAAGGGTTCAATTATCAGGGTTACCTGCTAACCATGTCGCTGCCGTTCTGGGTCACCCTGAGAGATCTCACAGGTATTGACTTGATAGCGCATACCTATCTGCGCAACTATACGTACTGGTGGCTGTACAATTACCTGCCGGATGCTTCGGGAGTCCTTTTGTCCTTCGGCAACCTGGACGCGGGGTGGGTCAACAATCGCCCGCTCTACGGCGTGTTGCGCTTTATTGCCCAGGAATATGGCGACGGCCATGCTGAATGGCTGACCGCGCAGATCATGGCCGCATTGGGTCGGGATAGCAACGTCTATACCGCGCCCTGGTACGTCTTTGAGTACCTTGCCTACGACCCCACGATCGCGCCCCAACCACCCACTGATCTGCCCGGTTTCCGCCAGTTTCCAGACCTCTCCGCTGTGATCTGGCGCACGGGCTGGCAAGCCGACGATCTGATCTTTGGGCTGAAAACGGGTGCCTATGGGGGACAATTCGCTTTCAACACATTTGTCGAGGAAAAGTCTCCTTGGGAAACTCCATGCAGTGAGACGCATTGCCAGCTCAACGTCGGGCATGATCACGATGACACCAACAGCTTCTACGTCTATCGAAATGGCTGGCTGGCCCCAGAGGACTCCGAGGTAGGCCGCCACGATACCTCCTACCACAACACGTTGTTGATTGATGGCGAGGGGCAATCCGCTCCACCATCGAACCGCAGTTGGCGCTTCCCGGAGGATTTCGCTGATAGCGAGGGATTCCTGGAAGCGACTGTCAACTCGACGCACTTCAACTTCCTGGTCGCCGACGCCACCCAACGCTACAGCACTGTCGAGGGCCTGAACGATGTAACCAGGTACGTGCTGTTCATACGCCCGGACTACCTGGTGATGCTTGATCGTGTTGAAGCCGACGCTCCCCACCAGGTGGATTGGGTTGTGCATCTGGAGGCCGGCGCTTCAGTGGATGGGATGTGGATACGGGGTAGTGGAGAGGACGGCCAGCTTCTCGGCATCGGGTTTGCCTCCCCTCAGCCTTTCGTGGCGACCATGGGGGTTGATGCCATTCCCTATGTCCGCGTCCGTCCTGAGTCACCTTCGGACTCGGTGCTGTTCGCCAGCGTTCTGTACCCGACAGACAGGGCAGGGTGGGACTCCCGTCCGGCAGTCGCGCTGCTAGACCGAACATCCGAGGCAGCCGTCCTGCGCCTGCAACCCAACGATGCCAGCCAGCAGGTGATTGACGTCGTGTTGGCCTTCGACAAGCCCCAGTCGCCGCTTGAGATCGGCCCCTATTGCTTCGATGGGCGCGTCGCGGTCGTCACCTGGGGGCCAGACAATACGCTTGAGAGGCTGTTCATCTATGGCGGCACCTTCTTGACGGATGCCACTGCTGGCGATCAGACACTGATCGAAGGGCTGGACGCGAGCACGGTGTTTGAAGCGGTCTTTAGCGGCAGCGCGGTCTCTGTATCTGGCAATCTGTCTGGAGAAGTGACGCTTTTTGCCCCTGCCGCAGAGCAAGTGACGCTGAATGGCCGCCCGCGATCCTTCTCCCGATCGGGGCGCGTCATTGTCTTTTGAGAGGTACACGCGATCCGGGAGACGGGGGAAGCCGAAACGCCCCGCGAGCCTTGAGTGGAGAGAGGCAGACAGCATGAGGACTAACGCGGTTGACATCGAAGAGAGGCGCTTGGCAGGGATTGAGAGTGTCGAGCAGTATCCCAGTTTTCACGAGCGACACCGGGTCTTCCCGGCGATCTTTGAGGATCGCGCCCACCAGCGCATCATTGACCTGTCGGCGGGCGTGGGGCTGGTGGGCGAGCGGATCAAGAATGGCTATCCGGCGGAGATCATCTGCAACGACATCACGCCGACCTGCCTGATGATCCTCCATAAGCTGGGCCTCCAGACGGTCTCCTTCGATCTGGACGACGAGCAGACCCCCTATCCCTTCGAGGATGGCACTTTCGACGCCACCATCTCACTGGCGACCATTGAGCACCTGCTGCATCCCGATTACTTTCTGAGGGAAACGGGGCGCATCCTGAGCAGCAACGGCTACCTGTATATTTCAACGCCGAACTATGCGTCCATCCTGTATCTTCCGCGCCTGGTGATTAAGGGGGAGACGTTTCATAACCCGCTCTCCAACAACGAGCGCACCCGCTACGAGTTCTATGGCCATGTCCGCTACTTCACCTACAAGACCTTGCGAGAGTTTGTCAGCTCATTTGGCTTCACCCTGCGCGCCGTGTACTTGCCGCTGCCCGCTGAGAGCGCGCACTTCAAGAAGATGCTTGCCCGCTCCAGGCCCAAAGCATTGGCATATCGTCACCTGATGGCCTTCATGTACCGTTTTCTGTCGCCGCGTTGGGCACCTGAGCCTGTCCTGTGTTTCCAGAAAAGCTCAGCGGGCGGGGGCGCAGGGTTCCGCAAGGTCTTGCTGTGAATGATGGGTCTGAGCGTCCCGAGGGGGAACTATGCAGCCCGCAATTGTCCTGTCCAGCCACACAATGGGTCTCGGCGTAATCCGTGCGCTTGGGCAAATGGGTGTGCCCACGGTCGTCTTCTATCACGAAAAGCGCGATATGGGCTACACGTCCAGATACGTCCAGGAACGCTACCTGGTTCCGCACCCAGCCTATGATCAGGATGGGTTCATTGCTGCCTTGCTTGACCATGCCCCTCGTTTCGCCGGATGCCCCATGTTCCCCACTTCGGATGCGGCACTGTCTGCCGTCTCCCGGCACATGGACGCTCTCAAGCCGCACTATAAGCTGGGATTCACGGAATGGGCGATTACCGAGCTTTTTCTGGATAAGAAGCGCACCTACGCCCTGGCCGATGCCAACGGCGTGCCTGCCCCAAAGACCATAGTCCCGCAGTCTGTGGCCGAAGCAGAGCAGTTCGCCCAGCAGATCGAGTTTCCCTGCCTGGTGAAGCCGTGCCAGAGCCATCTCTACTATGCGGTGTTCAAGCGGAAGATGGTACAGGCCGAGACAGCGCAGCAGATGGTACAGGTCTATCTGGAAGCGACGCAGGCAGGCCTGGAGGTCATGCTACAGGAGATCATCCCTGGGGGCGATGACTGCGGAGTCAACTACAACGCCTATTTCTGGGACGGCGAGCCTCTGGTCGAGTTTACGGCCCAGAAAATCCGAAATGCCCCGCCGACATTCGGCTCTCCTTGCGTGGTTCTGAGCAAGGTGATTCCAGAGGTGCTCGAGCCGGGGCGCAGAATCCTTCAGGCGATGGGGTTCTATGGCTACGCCTGCACCGAGTTCAAGAGAGACCCGCGCGATGGGGTTCACAAACTCATGGAAGTCAACGGCAGGCACAATCTCTCTACGTTGCTGGCCGTGAAATGCGGGATCAACTTTCCGTGGCTCCATTACCAGCATCTGGTAGAGGGCAAACTACCCCAGGCCTGTGAGTTCCGGGCGGGTGTCTACTGGATCGATCTCTTGCGCGACGTGGGGTACAGCGTGAAGAGCTTCCGGCAAGAACGCTTTGGCTGGTCTCAATATGTCCGACCGTACATCAAGCCACACGTATTCGCAATTCTGGATTGGAAAGACCCCAAGCCGTTCCTGAAGCGATCCGTTGATCTGGTGAGGGCCGCCTTGAAGAGGTGAACACGCGCAATGCTTTCTCTCGACTGGTCTGGCCGCCTCTCGGTGGGCCGCCTAGAGCGTGTTTGGTAAGCCGTTTTGTTCCCTCATCCCCCGCAGGGGTGAGGGGGAGCCATACACGCTCTCAGCCGCCAGGGTGTCCAGTGGCACGTGGCTCTGGCGCTTTATCGTCGCGTAGTACCGCTGTCTACTTAGATGCGATCCTGGCATCGCGTTGAGAGGGAGATTGACATGCATCGTATGAGGCTATGCTTGCAGGTGCAACTTCTAGCAATGTTGGTTCTGGCGGGGATGGTTGCACTTATCAGCGTGCCGGTGTTTGCCGATGTCCACCGTCAGCAAGAAGTGCGCCGTCTCGATGGGTACACGATCTACTTCTCGGAAGAGGACCGCGAAGCCAACCCCTATGATCGCTCAGACGAAGGTTCGTCGCGTTTTGCTGGCTTGCTGAGCAACCTGGGCGCGAAGGTTGTGATGCTGGACTGGCGAGAGGGCATTCCCGAAAAGGCAGACCTCGTTGTGATGGCCGGGCCGGTCAGGTATGTGGGCATGGCGGAATGGGCCAGGCTGTGGCACTACCTCAGCAATGGGGGCGCGCTGCTGGTGTTTGCCGATCCCCTGCTAACCGCAGCAGATGAAACCGGCGCTCTGGTGACGGACATCAACCGATCCATCCCCACTGAGTTTTTTGACCTTACGTGGCAGGATTTTGGCAGCCGTGCGCGCGGCGACGTGGTGGTGATTGAATCTGGCCCTTCCGGGCTGAATGCCGACATTATCGCCACAGACATCAATCTCGCTCATCCCATCACTGCGGGCCTGCGCGAGCCGTTGGCCTTCTTCACTGCTCGCTCCATCGCCTATGACGCTTCCATTCAGTCTTTCCGCGCGACGCCGCTTGTTTTTACGAGCGAGGATTACTATGGCGAAGCAAGTTATGCGGCCTATCTGTTGGAAGGCGCAGCAGCGTTCAACATTGGGATTGATACGCCGCGTGGCCCCCTGGCGCTGGCAGTCGCGTCCGAGAACCTGACCACGGGGGCGCGACTGGTGGTTGTCGGGGATCGCGATTTTGTCACTAACGGTGGAGGGATGCAGACCTCACCGGCCAACTCGGCAGGATTCCTGTATCCTGGCAATGCGTACTTTCTGGTGAATGCAGTAGCGTGGCTGGTGGGGGCCGAGTCCGCGCCGACCGAGCAGCTATCTTTTCCGACCCCTGGACCGACAGCTACTCCCACGCCCGTGCCGACGCCCACACCGACCCTGGCAGTCACATCAACCCCATGACAGCAGGCGCACAGCTTCTGGCGGTTGGTTAGCAGGGCGTTGTGGGGGTATGGGAGTGGTCGCGGAATTGCTGGCTTGACGGAAAGAAAAAACTCAAATGACCAAGTTGCGTTCTCTGGCTTTGTTCTCATTGCTTGCTGTGGGGCTGTCCAGCGGGGCCTTGCTGAGCCATGCCCAGACAGATACGCCGCCGCTGGTGGTTTTCGTCCAGGGTGTGCTGCTCGATTCGGCAGCGATGACCGATACCGGGCCAAAGGGTGTCAGCGAGCTGGCCAACGTTTTTCGCGGCCTGGGGGCCAGGGTCGAGTATGTTGATCTGTCCACGCCCATCCCCCAACAGGCGAAGGTTGTCGTGCTCGTCGGCCCTTTGCGCAGCCCTGGATTTGCGCAAGTGCTCTATCTCTGGCTGCATCTTGCTCGCGGCAACAGCGCCCTGTTCGCCTTTGATCCTGAAGGCGCGTATGACGGCACACAGAATGTCAGGACACGGCTCTCCGCCAGCGGGCTGAGTCTGCTGCTGGACTGGGATTATGGCATGGCCGTCCATGACACATTCCTGGCCGAACCCTGGTTCTCGGTAGACACCATTTCAGACCTGTACAAGACCTACATGCTGGCCTATCCCGACGTAGCCGGTGATCCTATCATCGGGCCGCTCAAACAGTACGGTCTGCCGGTGTGGGTGTGGGGAACGCGCCACTTTGTGATCGAGCCGTATGGGATCGGCAGCACCGGCGTGCCTTTGCTGTACTGCGATTCGGCGTTCGGCGAGACGGCTCCGGCCATTTTCAGGACGCAAGGCGGCAATCCTGTGGATCGCCTTGAGCCGAATATCGGCACTGACGCTTTGGGCAGGCTCAACGTCGCGGTGCAGGCGCAGCGCACCGCGACCGGCTCGCGCGTGGTGCTCCTCGGTGATTCGGAGCTGCTGAAAAACGGGTTCGGCCTCATGCAGGTGGAGAGGTCGCCTCGCTACGTGGGCAACTGGATTCTGGCCCAACGCCTGGCCGCCTGGTTGCTTGATTTACCGCTCGACCAATGGCCCGCCCTGCCGCCAGGCTTCACATGGATGGCTATTGACGGCGACGGTGCTGACTGGCCCCAGATCGCCGAGAACTGGGCAACCGATGACGAAGGGGATGTTCAGGGTCCTGCTGTGGACATCGCGCGAGTACAGGCATTGGCGGACGGTGACTACCTGTATGTGATGATCCAGACGGGGGCTGCACCTGACCCCGAAGCGCGCCTTGAACTGGTATTCGCTGCAGGAGACGTGGATACTGCTAACACGGGTAACACCGTGCTGGTGGCAAGGCGGTCTGGGGTGTACCGCGTTGAGCAGGACGGCACTGAAACCCCGGTCGCCGATGCCAGCGTGGCCATCGGGAGCGTGATCGAGCTGCGCCTGCCAGCTCGTCTCGCGGGGGAACCGCAGCGCATCGAAAGGCTCTGCGTGGGGGGGAGCGACGCCACTTCCGGCGCAGTCGGCGATTGCCTGGATCAGGCGCTCGAAGTCCCCATGGCCGACGCACGAGCACCTTTTGACTTCGCGCTGGTGGGCCAACCACTGGTAACAGCTACCAGGGATGGTGTCAACGTGCGCAGTGCTCCTGGAACGGAGTCCCCGCAGGTGGCCACTGCCACGAACCGGATGGTCTTTGCCGCCGTGGGGCGCAGCGACGATGCCAGTTGGATTCGCGTGCAGAACGCGCGTCTTGAGGGGTGGATAGCGGCCTACTTGCTGATGCCAAGCGGCGATCTGAGGATGTTGCCAGTCATCGAGACTGGCGGCAGTGCCCGTTAGTCTCACCCGGTCTTGCCCCTGAGAGTGGAACGATGGCTATGCATCGTACTGACCAACCCGAAGCGACAGCGGCAGGGCTACACCAGATAACGAGCGATAGGCTGGTGAGGCGCTTTGTGCCGTTTGCCAAAGACGGGGCACTGGATTCAGTCTGGGGTGTATTGGCTGCCGTCGGAATAGGCATTCTGCTGGGCACCTATGCGGTAGGCATCACCTATCTTTCCAAGACGTGGGCCACGCTTTTCACGGTTGGGCTTCTGGCGCTGTTTGTGGCCATGATCGTGAGGAACGTGCGGAAGTTGCTCCTGGCGGTTCTTATTCTGGACATCCCGCTGCAACTAGATATCCACCTCTACTATCGCCAGGATGCCGCCGACCTGGGTTCGCTGGGCGGGTTGCCTGTCTCACTAACGACATTCTCACTTATTGGACTATACGGCTTGTGGTTGAGCGGGTCGGCGGTGAGGAGAAACCAGCCTCTACCGAAGTGGCTCTCGATGAGTCTTCCGGCGGGTCTGTATGTCCTTTTTGTGGGCCTGTCGCTGCTAACCGCTTACGACAAGACGCTGGCGTTGTTTGAGTTTGTGCTGGTTTTACAACTCTTGCTAATCTATATCTACATTCTGGGCACTGTTCGCACCCGCGACGACGTGCTGTACATCGTGTCTCTCTTGCTGATTGCCCTGATCTTCGAAAGCATCATCATTGTCGTATTGCGCTTCGCGGGGAGCACCGTCAAGATCGCGGGAATTACAGGCCGGGTTTATGACACACGGGTGTCTGGCACCGTTGGGTCGCCCAACAATGCCGGCGCGTACATTGTGCTTTCTCTCGGCGCGGCTACAGGCTTGCTGATGGCCAGGGTCAGCAAGGCTTACACATGGCTGGCCATGCTCGCCTTTGCGGGCGGGGCCGTCGCCCTGGTCTTTACCTTGTCGCGCGGAGGGTGGTTGGCCTTCGCCGTGTTCATGAGCCTGCTCAGCATTCTGGCCCTCCGGCGTGGCTGGCTATCGGCCAGGGTGATCGCGGTGGTGGTGGTGGTCGGCCTCGTCCTGGTTCTGGCGCTGCACAGTGTGGTCATCGAGCGCCTCACTGCGGATGACCGGGGTGCCGCAGAATCCCGGATACCGCTGATGCGGATCGCATTCAGGATCATTCGGGATCATCCGATCCTAGGGGTGGGGGTCAACAACAGCCCGATGTTAACGCCGTCTTACATCACGCCCGACATGGGGTATGTCTGGGTCTATGGGGTGCACAACAAGTATCTGGCCGTTTGGTCTGAAATAGGGATGGGGGGTCTGCTGGCCTACGTGGGGTTTCTGTCGGCAACGCTGCGGCGGGGGTGGAACTGCTTCAGGGCAGATGACCGGGTGCTGGCACCTCTGGCACTGGGTCTGACCACCGCCGTGTTCGGCCACATGATTCATATGATATTTGACACGTTTCGCAGCCGACCCAACACGCAATTGTTGTGGCTGTGCGCAGCTTTGCTGTCCGTGATGCAGATTATGAGTCGCGAATGTGACAGGCAACAAGACATCGAGGAGCCGTTTGAGAAGCCCTGATCGGCCAGGATTTCAGATTGCGGATTGCGAAATCCGAATTGGAGAATCCTCGCTCCACACGCGGGGAGGAGGTGCACGGCAGGGCCAATGCCGGAGCCGCCCAAAACCCTCTCTTCACATGCGGAGAGGGGGCTTGACCGCAAAATAGCTCCGCCTCTCCATGCGCAGGGGGAGAGCCGGGGGTGAAGCTTTCATACAATCCTGCACCTACCCACAAGAATCATAAGGACACCTCTCTGTGATACGTAGTCTGCCAAACAGAAGCCTCTTCAAGCGATTCTTGAAGCAGTCCTTCTGGCTCTACGGAGGTATGGGGGTCGCGCAGGTGGCCGGCGTGATAGACCTGGCCGTGCTCGCCCGTTCACTCACGCTGGTTGAATTTGGCCAGCTTGCGCTCATCATCGGGTATGGTTCGGTGGTCAATGCCCTGATTGATTTTCGAGTCTGGGAGGCCATCCTCAAATTCTTCAACGAGCATTTCGCGGCCCACGATTTTGGCAGAGCGTTGGCTGTTTTGCGCCTATGCCTGGCGATTGACGTAGGGACAGGGGTGGTGGCAACTGTCGTCTTGACCCTGACGGCCAGACCTGTCGCCCGCCTTCTGCTGGATGACCCGGAATTAGCCGATGAGATCGTGTTGTACGGGCTGATGTTGCTTTTCACCACGACGGAGACGACTGCCACTGGGTTGTTCCGCGTTTACCGGCGGTTTGATCTTCTGGGGCTGAAAGATGGTCTGGGGAGTATCATCCGGCGCTCGCTGAGCATTGCCGCGGCTTTGGCATTCGGGTCGCTCCATGCCGTGATGGTGGCCCTCGTGTTGGGCGGGCTGATCGAGGCGCTGCTATTCAACGGCCTGGCGTACCGTCTCACACGGCGTCAACTGGGAAAAGTGACTGGCCACACTCCTCTGGCCCCAGGGGAACTCAAGCGAATATTGAGCTTTGTTCTGGGCACGAACGTGCTGGGCACGCTCAAACTGCTGACAGAGCACTGGGATATGCTACTCCTGGGGTGGTTCGGCGGTCCCAGTGTGACGGGTGTCTACAAGGTGGCAGCCAGCGCCACGCAACTGCATCATAAGCTGAAGATACCCATCACTACGATTTCCTATCCAGAGATCGTGCGTGCCCGGCAAGCAGGGCCCGCACAATTGCGGTCAACCATCATAGTGCTAATAGCCATTAGCGCACTGGCGACTTTGCCCTCTGCTTTGGTCCTGGCCATTTTCGCCGATCCCATCATCCGCTTCGTCAGCGGCAGCCAGGAGTATCTGGCAGCAGCCGGCTATTTTCGGATCATGATCTTGGGCAATGTGGTGACCGGGCTGCTTTTCTGGGCGGGTCATCTGCTGATGGCCAACGAGCGGGTCTGGCTGGTCAACCGTATTCATCTGGCGCGTTCTCTCTCTTCTGTGGTTGCTCTGGCCGTCGTCATTCCCACCTGGGGGGCGCTGGGAGCAAGCTGGCTCTATGTGTTTAACCAAAGCACTGTCAGCATCGCGGCCTTTGTCGCCTGTGTGCGGCTAGATTATCTGTTTCTCAAGCACCGTTTCGCGCTGGCACCGTCTGAGAAAAGCTGAGCGACCAAACCGGAGTCCCATTCGCTCTCGAAAGACGGGCTTGGGATGGCGCTCTATTGACACGATCACCCAGCGGCACCTGCTGGTGAGCGAGCGAAGGAGGCCTGCTCAGTGGGAATTTACTATCTGGGCAAGAGTTTGCGGCAGCACATAGGTGCGTGGCTGTTCCTGGTTCCCTGGAATCCACTCATGCGGCTTCGCACTATACCGATCGCTGCCGTGCGCTGCCAGGAACGACCGTTCTCTGAGCGGTTGGGCTTCGCGGGCCAACCGATCCACTACTTCCCGCCGTGCCGTTTCTATGAATTGGCATTGACCGAACCGCAGCAAGCGCGTGAGTCTTTCGCTGATTGGCTGCGGACATGCCTGCTAGACCTGGAAGCCTGGAAAGTACCTCAAGCGGAAGGTGGATGGCAGAACGGCTCGCTGGTCAGGGCGATCTACAAGGTTCATCGGGAGCATGGACGGGCATTGACCGGCCTCGAACAAGCTGATAGGGCTTTGGTTGATGAAGCTATTGACCAACGAACGGCCTACTATTTCGAGTTACTCAACTCTATCAAAAGGGGTGGGTTCAGAAAAAGCCTGTATCCCCCCATCTACTGCCGGGCCAAGCGTGATCTGTTCTTTCTCGACAACGGTCATCACCGCGTATCCGTCTTATGGGTGCTCGGCTATCCGACCGTTGATGTCCGGGTGCTTTGAGGCTGCCGGGTTCCTGGCGCGGGAACGTGGCCGCGAGTCCATCTATGCAGGCCCGCTGCGCGGGCGGAGATACAACGCGGGAGCGACCGTTGCCTGGCCACTCCCGCGTTCTTTCTCTGACACTCAGCAGGCCAGCGCCTACCCGACCGGCACATCCCCGCACAGGTGCACGTGCAGGCCCATCGCCTGGAACATGGCTGCTTTGGCTGCCAGCGCCTTGTCCGCTTCCGCAGCCGAGGGCGCGTAGACGACCTGAATGTGGTTGGCCTGGTGGCGGGCCATCATCTGGTCGCGGGTCACGCCGTGCAGCACAGCGTGCATGATCGGCCACTGCGGAGTGGTCAGTTGCCAGCGGCGCTGCGTCTCGGCGTCGGGCAGCCTGACCACGTGCGCGCGCCCGATGTCCGTGTGGAGCGCGCCGCCCCGCACATAGACGCGGCTCCACACGATCTCGCCCGGCCTGCTGATCCCCTTGAGCGTGCCGCCGCCCAGCCGGAAGTACATGGGCGGCTGCCGCTCGCTGGACGCGCCCGCGTAACCGCCGATGAAGTGCGAGGCCGGGGCCGCGCCGGAGATGAGGAAGACCCACACATAATCGTCCACGCCGTCGCCGGTGTAGTGCTCGCCCCAGCGCACGTCGTGCAGGGTGGTGGCCGGGTCGAAGCCCATCGCCCGCCAGACACGGTTGGTCACCAGCGCGTCCAGCCCTGCGCCCTCGTCTACCTCGTTGAAATGCGGCAGGGCCTGCCCGGCGTAAAGTTCCGCGCCCGTCTGCGCGTGATAGACCGGCGGGCGCTCGACGTTGTTGAGCAGCCCCTCTACCAGGTCGGAGGCGGGAGCCATGTCCTTCAGCCCCTGCTGATACTGGATGCCGATGGCGTCGCAGCCGAAGTCGTGCGCGATACGCACGGCAGCGATGTACATCTTGCACTGTTCGAGAATCTGGCGATCGGTCAGGTCGGTTTCCTCGTTGGGGCCGGTGACGAACTTCACGCCCCGCGCGTCGAGCCAGTCGCGCACCTTTTGCGCTTCCTGGTCGCTCACCAAGCGCATGGCCGCCACCAGCGCCGACTGACTGAGTCGCTCCTTGTAGACGCCGGCGGGGTTGAGCAGCTCGTCGTCAATGATGGCGTTGTACATGCCCATGCAGCCCTCGTCGAAGACGCCCAGGATGGCTTTCTCGCGCTTGAGCTGCGCGGCCAGCGCTTCGCCCAGTTGACGTTCAGGGGCGGGCAGGCGGGTGGGATCGAGGTCGCGCACGTGGCTGGTGTCGTGATCGATCTTGCCCTCGCGAATCCACTGGCGGATGCCGCGCCGGAAGAACTCGTCGGTGAAGTCTTCGCTCCAGATGGTGCTGTATTTGACGCCGGCCTTGGTCAGCGAGCCGTTGAGGTTGAGCATGCCCACCAGGCCGGGCCATTGCCCGCTCCAGTTGGCGACGGTGAGGATCGGGCCACGATGGTCGCGCAGACCGGCCAGCACATGATGGCTGTACTGCCACACCGCTTCGGCGACGATCAGACGAGCGTCGGGATCAATGTTCTTGAAGACCTCCATGCCCATGCGCTGACTGGAGATGAAGCCGTGCTTCTCCACCGGATCGTAGGGATGCCCGCGTTTGACGGTGATGCCCTCTTCGGCAAAGGCAGCGATGATGGCCTTCTCCATCGCTTCCTGGGCAGGCCAGCAGACCTGATTGGCGGCCAGGCGCAGGTCGCCGCTGGCAACTAGAATGGCTTCGTTGGGGCCAACCTTGGGCGGTGCGGTGAGTTGAGGCAAGGTGTATTCAGCCATAAAGCATCTCCTCTAAGCTGTTTTGTGCGGGAGAATCCCCGCTGATCACCTGGACAGTGAAAGACAGGCGCACAAGCGGCCCGCCCCTATGATACTACACTCTGTGCGCGGGCGGGCCATTCACTCTTGCCCATACACCTGTGGGTTGGCGCAATGGGGCAGGCGCTCTCCGCGTAGCCCGGCCAGCAGATTCTCCGCGGCCATCACCGCGATGCGCGTCCGCGTGGCTACGCTGGCGCTGCCGATGTGCGGCACGATCAGGCAGTTGTCCAGCGTCAGCAGCGGCGAATCGGGCGGGATCGGCTCTGGCTCGGTGACATCGAGCGCGGCAGCGGCGATCTTGCCGGTGCTCAAGGCCCGGTAGAGTGCATCGGGGTCTATCACGCCACCGCGCGCCGTGTTGATCAGAATGGCGGTCGGCTTCATCAGGGCGAAGGCGCGGTCGTCTATCAGGTGATAGGTCTCCGGCGTCAGCGGCGTGTGCAGGCTGATGAAATCGGCCTGCGCGAAGACTTCGTCCAGCGGCAGGTACTCTGCGCCCAGCGCCCGCGCTTCGTCGGACTCGCGGCGGCTGTAGTAGATGATGCGCATCCCAAACCCCTGCGCGCGCCGCGCGACGGCCAGCCCGATGCGCCCCATGCCGACGATGCCCAGCGTCGCCCCGTGAATGTCCTGACCCAGCAACAGCATCGGCCCCCAGGTACGCCATTTGCCCGCATGCACGAAGCGTTCGGCCTCCGGCAGGCGACGGGCAGCGGCCATCAATAGAGCGAAGGCCAGGTCGGCGGTGGTCTCGGTTAGCACGCCGGGCGTGTGGCCGACCGGGATGCCGCGCGCGGTCGCCGCCGCCAGATCTATATTGTCGAAGCCGACCGCCATCTGGCTGACAACCTTCAGGCGCGGCGCAGATTCGAGCAACGGGGCGTCCACGCGATCCGAGAGCAGGGTGAGCAGGCCGTCGGCGCGGGCGGCTTCGGCCCGCAGCACGTTGTAGGGCGGGGGGAGTTCGTCTTCCCACAGGGTGACAGCGCACGCCTGGCGGATCATCGCCAGGCCCTGGTCGGGGATGCGGCGGGTGACGAAGACGTTGGGTTGGGTCATCAGACACCTTTCGGGGGCGCTTCAGGTTTGCGACATTTCGCAATTCGCAATTCGCAATCCGCAATCCGCGATTCATACCGCATCCGCATCTGTGTCCTCTGCGTCTTTGCGGTTCAAGAAATCTCGTCCCAAGTCCGTTCCGTCTCCTGTGGGTCCACGAACAACCTGTTGCTAAGGGAAGTTCAGGAACGCTCCCTGAACGCCTCCCTCAGTCCCCCCTCCAGCCGAGCTAGAGGGGGGACGATCTGGCAGGCGGTTCTCCCCTTCCCCTAGCTTTGCTGAGGGAAGGGGCCGGGGGATAGGGGCATTCTGACGACTGCCCAACAACTTGTTCGTGAACCCCTCCCCTGCGCCTGTTGGCGAAAACGGGCAAGCCAACTATAATGACAAGTAAGCTCAGTATACCGAGATGCGGGGACAGTGCTCGCGGCGTGGCTCGCGCCGCAGGTTGAAGGTGATCGAACCTTTAACGAGCGATAGCGCTGGCTTAATTCTGACCCAAGAAAATACCTTAGACAATGAGATATCTCCATTGCCGCCTTGCTGTTCGTGTTTTCACCCTGGGGAGCTCACTTCGCAGACGGTGTGTCTGTTCCATCTGTGCGCGTGCAGCGAGCTGCCCGTGCGGTGTGGCCGTTGGTAGTGTGAGCGGCACGGCGAAAAGCCGTGTGCTTCAATAGAAAGGCAGAGTATAGCTGACCGTCTTAGTTGTCAAAGGAGTTGACAGATGAGTGTTCGTCGCTTAGTCCCCGTCTTGTTGATCGCCGCCTTGTTGTTGGCTCTGGTGCCCACAACGGCGGCCCAGGAAACCGTGACCATCCGCGCACGCTGCCGCGCCGGGGCGACCGAAGAGTGGCGCTGCAACAACTTCGCCGAAGTCGAGGCCGAGGTCGAGGCCGCGCTGGGCATTGACCTCCAGCTTGAGCTGATCCAGGACAACCTGGATTGGGGTCCGTACAAGCAGGAGTTCCAGCTTTCGTCTGAGGCTGGCGAAGCGGTGGACATCATCCTGTCGGGCCACGAGGACATCGGGGCCTGGTCGGTCGCCGGCTTCGTGATCCCGCTGGATGACCTGATCCCGAACTATCCAGAATTCGCCGATGTGGTGCCCAGCCTGTGGGAGTCGATGAAAGCACCCGATGGCAAGATTTACGGCATCCCGCAGGACGCCGAGGCCCGCCCGCTCTACTTCAGCAAGCCCCTGCTGAGCGATCTCGGCTGGAGCGATGAAGAGATCGAGGCCCTGCCGGACAAGATCATGGCCGGTGAGTTCACCTTCGAGGACATGCTCGACACGGCGCAGGAAGCGGTCGAGTTGGGCGTGGTCGAAGAGGGGCACGGCTACTGGCATCGTCCGGTGAACGGCCCCGACCTGCTGTACTTCTACTACGGCATGGGCGGCAGCGTGCTGGATGACGAGGGCAACATGGTCTTCGACAAGCAGGCTGCGCTCGATGTCTACACCCAGTTCGCCGACGCCCGTGAGCGCGGCGTGATGAACGGCTCGCACCTGGGTATCGCCTGGGTAGACTGGCACACGGCGGTCGCTCCTGGTGAGAAGGTGCTCTTTGCCAGCGGTGGCACCTGGTTCTGGTTCGACTGGGCGCTGAACTACGTCGGCGACCGGGGCGGCGAGGACTACCTGTGGGAGAACATCGGCGCTGCCTTGATCCCGGCCATGAAGACCGGCAAGCCGATCACGCTGACCCACCCCCTGGCCTACATGGTCAGCAGCAGCAGCAAGAACGTGGACGTGGCAATGGCCCTGCTGGCGGCGATTACCACGCCGGAGGCCAACAACCGCCATGCCATTGGCAGCGCGCACCTGGGTATCCTCAACGCGCAGCTTGAGTCTGAGGAGTACAAGAACGCCCGCTTCCTGAGTCTGGCCCACGCGATGCTGGACTACACGACCTTCATCCCCAACCACCCAAACTGGGGTGCCTGGTCGGAGGCGTACTGGGCCGGCATCCAGAGCGTGGAGAGCGGCGAGCTATCGCCTGAGGCAGCGCTCGATGTGGTGGTGAGCCGGCTGCAAAACGAGATTCCGGACATCATCATTCGTTAGCCGCACCAGTCCGCGCAGCATGTTTTTCCGTTCGCTGTTCACCAGCCGGAGGTTTGCGCGTGCGCGGCCTCCGGCTGGTCGGTTATGCCGGTGACCGGTGCTCGCCTGGGGCAGGCAGCGCGGTGTGGAGGTTCATCATGGCCTACGCGACACAAACGGCGACAGCCAGAGCGCGCAGCCGCAGCCAGGCGGCCCGCGCCCGGCTGACCGCTTATGGTTTCCTGGCACCGGCGGGGGTGCTTGTCTTGTTCTTCTTCTTCATCCCGATGATCCTCATTTTGTTCCTGAGCATCACCAACCTGGCCACCATCAATTTCACGACCGACGTGCTGAAGATGGCTACGTCGCAAGACCCGCGCTATATCGTCTGGGGAGCCAACTTCGAGCGCATGTTCGCCGACGAATACGCGCCCAAGATTCTCTTTAACACGTTCTTCTATGTACTCTTCACGTTGCTGCTGTTCAACGTGGGGCTGGGGCTGGTCATCTCGCTGCTGACGACGCACATCAACCGCCGCGCCGGGTTCTTCTTCCGCGCGCTGTGGATTCTGCCGCGCATCACCTCGCCGGCGGTGTACATCCTGATGTGGAAGCGCATCGTCGCCTCCTCTCCGTTCGGCATCCTCAACCAGTTCAACGAGTTGCTGGGCCGCCCAGAAGCCAACTATTTCCAGGAAGACCCCTGGGTGTTCATCATCATGCTCAACGGCTTCATCGGCGCGTCGTTCGGCATGATCATCTTCACCTCGGCCATCGAGTCCATCCCCAAAGACTTGCTCAACGCCTCGCTGGTGGACGGGTCGTCGCTGTTGCAGCGCGTGCGCTACGTGATCCTGCCGCTGCTGCGCTGGCCGTTGCTGTTTGTGATCACCTACCAGACGCTCTCGCTGCTGACCTCGTTTGAGTATATTCTGCTCTTCAACCAGGGCGGGGCCGCCTCGAACAACGAAGTATGGTCGCTGGCAGCGTACAACCGCGCGCTGAACACCTATTTCGCCAACGCGCAGTGGGGCTATGGCTCGGCGTTCGCCGTCGTGCTGGTGGTCATTGGCGTGGTCATGGCGACGGTCTACATGCGCGTTTTCCGCTTTAGCGAGTTGGTCGCCGAGCCGAAGATCGAGGTGCTGTGATGGCTGCATCTGCGCGCGCTTCCAGGATAGGGCTGCCGCCCAACGTCGAGGAACTGGAGTACCGGCGCGCCGCGACGGGCGAACTGGTCAGCCAGGCGGTGTTCTCGGCGCTGGTGGTGCTCCTTTTCTTCCAGGTGGGCGTGATCCTGTTCAAGGTGCTGGAGCCGCTGATCCGCGCCGCGCCGGGCCTGTTGGGGTCGGACCTGGAGATCGAGGAGACGCTGACCCGCGCCATCGCCAGCGCCCTTACGCTGCTGGCCCCCTTCGTCGCTTATGGCACGTGCGGCGCGAAGATGCGCGGCTTGGCCACCTTCGACCGGCGGCGGGCGCTGCGCGTGGCGCTGCTGGCGGGGGCGCTGGTCTACGGCATCGCCACGATGGGCCAGTGGGTGTTCCAGGTGGGGCCGTTCGCTGAGAAGCCATCGCTGGAGATGTCGTTCGAGCAGACGGCGGACGGCGTGCTGATCACCGGGATCGTCGAGGGCGGGACGGCGGACGAGGCCGGGCTGAAGGTTGGCGACCTGATCATCGCCATTGGTCGCGCGCCGACCGACCTAGCCGGGCTGAAGGAGAGGATCGCTCTGTCCGCCTTCGAGAGCAAGATCGGGCTGCGCATCGTGCGCGACGGCGAAGAGGAATTGGTGCCGGTCGAGGTCGTGCCCGTAGTAGAAGTCGGCCTGGCCCCGCTGATCGGGGGCCTGGCTCTGGCGCTGTTCATCGCTGGCGTGGCGGTCGTCTGGCCGGGCGGGCTGACGCCCTACGTGCTGATGGTCGTGATCATGGTGCCGCTGCTCATCGGCTACCTGTGGCTGGTTGTGGCCTCGTTCTCCTACCGGACGGAGGGGCTGCTGCCGGTTGGCGCGGCAGGCGAGTTCGGCGGCTTCACCCTGCGCAACTGGGAGTTCCTCACCCGCGAGGGCACCAGTTCTGACCCCAGCATCTGGCGAATCACGCTGAACACGCTCGTCGTGGCCAGCCTGATGATGGTGCTGGTGCTGCTGGTATCGTCTATGGCGGGCTACGCCCTGTCGCGCATGAACTTCCCTGGGCGCAGGTCATTTCTCTCGCTGACGCTGATCCTGCACGGCTTCCCGGCGGTGACGCTGCTGATCGCCATCTTCTTCGTGCTGCGCAACATCGGCAAGGTGCCCGTCGTCGGCGACTATTTCGGCTTCAACACGCGCGGCGGGATCGCGCTGGTGATGGTTGCCTTCGAGCTGCCGCTGGGCGTGTGGCTGATGAAAGGCTTTTTCGACAACATTCCCTGGGACATGGAACGTTCGGCGCTGATTGACGGGGCGTCGCGCTGGCGCACCTTCTGGCAGATTCTGCTGCCGCAGATTCGCCCCGGCATCCTGGCCCTGGGCATCTTCGCCTTCATCTCCGGCTGGGGCGCGTACCTGATCCCGCAGACGTACAGCATTGGCACCAAGACGGCGACGCTGGCCGTGTTCATCAGCCAGCGCACCAACGAAACGGCTCCGATGAACTGGAACGAGCTGGCCGCCATTGGGCTGTTCCAGATGATCCCGGTCTTCATCATCTTTGTGTTCGCCCAGGAGTACCTGCTCAACATCTACGCGGGCGGCACGAAGGGTGGCACGTAGGGGAGAATGATGCGATGAGAATCACGCTTGAGAGCCTGACCAAGCGATTCGGCACCGTCGTTGGGGTGGACGACATCACCCTGGCGGTAGAAGACGGCGAGTTCGTCGCCTTCCTGGGGCCGTCGGGCTGCGGCAAGACGACCACGCTGCTGATGATCGCCGGCATCTACAAGCCGACGGCGGGCACCATCCGCTTCAGCGAGCGCGTCGTCAACCAGGTGCCGCCCAAAGACCGCAACATCGGCATGGTCTTCCAGAGCTACGCCCTTTACCCGCACATGACCGTCTTCGGCAACATGAGCTACCCGCTCAAGCTGAAGAAGGTGTCGAAGGAAGAGCAGATGCTGCGCGTGCAGGAAGTGGCCGACAAGATGGGCATCGGCGACCTGCTCGACCGGCGGCCCGGCCAGCTTTCGGGCGGGCAGCAGCAGCGCGTGGCCCTGGGCCGCGCCCTGGTCAAACAGCCGGACGTGCTGCTCTTTGACGAGCCGCTCTCCAACCTGGACGCGCGCCTGCGCCTTTCGATGCGCGGCGAGATCAAGCACCTGCAGAAGGAACTGGGCATCACCGCCATCTACGTCACGCACGACCAGGTGGAGGCGATGACCATGGCCGACCGCATCGCCGTGATGAACAGGGGCAGGCTGGAGGCGTTCGACACGCCCGACGACCTCTACGACCGGCCCAAGACGCTGTTCATCGCCGGTTTCGTCGGCAACCCGCCGATGAACTTCCTGGAGGTAGAAGTCCGGCAGGAGGGCGATGCGTTCTACGCGGTCAATGAGGCGCTGCGCGTGCAGGTGCCGCCGCAGCGCGGCGAGCCAGCGGCGCGGCACGGCAGGCGCGTGATCCTGGGCATCCGCCCGGAGGACATCACTCTCTCAGACGCCGGAGAGGTCAAGGGAGAGGTCTTCCTGGTGGAACCGCTGGGCCGCGACGACCTGCTCGACGTGCACCTCGACGCGGCCAACCGCCTGAACGTGCTGGCCGATCCAGCGGCACGCATCCGCGCAGGGGATGGCATTGCCCTGGCGTTGGACATGCGCCGGGTGCAGTTCTTCGACCCACAGACGGGGCAATCGCTGCTCTGGCGCTGACAGACGAGAGAGTGCGAACCGCAGAGGCGCAGAGCGCGCAGAGGAAGAGCCAGCCAAACAGACTTCGGAAGTCTCCCCTGATCCCTCCTCTGCGTCTCTGCGGTGATGTCTTCCCCTGATTTCTGCTCACGCTGAACGAGGAGGCGGTACGCGCCTATGACGAACTGGATGGTCGCGTTGGCGGTGCACTGCAAGCACGCGCGCCAGCAGCACTCCGGCGACCGGCTGATGGTTGTCTTCGATGCGGACGGCGCGCTGGTTGACCGGCGGCGCTCGTTTGGCGCGGCGCTGCGCCCGTACCCCGGCGCGCTGGAGACGGTGCGCTGGCTGGAGATGGGATTGGGCTGCGCGGTAGGGCTGGTCTCGGCGCGGCCAGAGGCGGAGCGCGCGGCGACGCTGGCCGCGCTCAACGCGCTGGGCGTGTCGCGTCGCGTCCTGTTCGAGGACGCGCGCCTCCATATGCGCTCGGAAGGCTGGGCGGGCGATGATGCGGCGGCCAGGGCAGCGGGCGTGCGCGCGTTCCAGGCGGCGGGCTGGCGCGTCGTCGCCGTGCTGGATAGCGCGCCGGAGACGCTGGCGGCGGTCGCTGCGCAGGATGAGACGGGCGAGATTCTGCCGCTGCACGCGGCGCTCGAAGGCGCAGCGCGTGAAGGTACGCTCCCGGCGCGCGCCCTGTCCGGCGACGCCTATCGCCTGGCCGACCTGATCGCCGAGCGCGATCTGCCGCCAGACGTGGGGCTGGTCTGGCACGGGCTGAACGACGAGCCGAACGTGCGCCAGTTTCTGGCCTCGGAGATTGTGTGGGGCGAGTGCGACATTCACCTCGACCCGCGCACCGACCGGCTGGTGCTGCATCACGACGAGCTGGACGACGCGCCCGCGGACGACGTGGCTGCCTTGCTGACGCTCGACGACCTGCTGGCGCGGATGCGCGAGCGGGGCAAAGCGGTCAAGCTCGACCTGAAGGGCGGCGGGCCGCTGATCGGGCGGGCGCTGGCGCTGGTCGCGCGGCACGGCTTCGACGACGATCAGCTGTGGCTCAACGGCTACCTGCCATTCCTGGGCGAGGAAGGTGTGCGCCAGCTGGCCGAGGCGCGGCCAGGGGCCATCCTGCAAGCGCCAGTGGACTTCATGGGTGCCCTGGCCGTCAGCCTGCCCGATCACACGAAAGCTATCCTCGATACGCTGCGCGGCTGGGGCATGAACCGCTTCTCGATCAACTTCATGAGCGCCGAGCGCCCGCAGTTCTACGACCTGATGCTGCGCTGGGGCTTTGAGGTCAACCTGTACGGCGTGGTAGACCTGGAGACGTTCCTGGCGGCGGTGCTGCTGCATCCCCGCTCGGTGACGGCGGACTTCAATTTCCCGCAGTGGCACTACTACGGGCGCGGCTCCGGGCAGGGCGGGCGCTACTACGAGTACGCTCAGCGCGCACCGTAAGGGGCGTATCTCATTTCTGGGGCAAAAGATCACCGCTGAGGCGCAGAGAGCGCAGAGAAAAGATAGGTTGGAGAGAGTGTTAGTTCTTCTCCGCGTCCTCTGCGCCTCTGCGGTTCAGAGGCCGTTTGAGAGGTATCTTTACCCCCATCCCCGGCCCTTCCCCCGCAGGCGAGGGAAGGGAGAAAGGACTGCTCTTGAAGTCCCTCCCCGCAGGCGGGGAGGGATGTAGGGTGGAGTTGCAGGCCTTTTCAAACGTCCTCTCAAGCATTTCGCCCCCATCGTGAGATGCACCTGCCCTGCGGGCCGGGTGACGCCGGGCGGATTCTCGACTATAATAAAGACTATATGGGTGCTTAACGCACTGTTGCGCATTGTTCCCGGACAGCGAGCAGGACAGGACGCGCGCCAGTAGTGGCCGGGTAGGTCGCTGTCGTCCGAAGGATAGGAGTTGGCTGAGACCCCCTTGAAATGATAAATATCCCCGCTCTTACCAAGCGCATGAGTCGCTTGAAGTATTTCCGTAGCCTGTCGCTGGCGGATATAACCAGGATCGTGACTTCTGGCCACATCAGGACGGTGCGGGCCGGGTCGGTCATTGTCATGGAAGACACGCCCTGCGCGGGGCTGTTTGTGCTGCTGTCCGGGCAGGTGCACCTGTTCCGGCTGGGGCCGGACGGGCAGGAAGTGCTGATTGATGTCCTGAATTCTGTCACCATGTTTAACGAGGTATCTATCCTCGACGGCGGTCCCAACCCGTTCACTGTCATCGCGGCCAAAGACTGCATCATCTGGAACGCCGATTTCCAGACACTGCAAGACCTGGCCGACCTCTACCCGCAGGTCGCGCTGGGGTTTCTGCCTGTGCTGGCGGCCCGCACCCGCGTGCTGATCTCGATGGTCGCCGATGTGTGCTTTCGCTCGGTGCGCGCACGCACAGCCAAGCTCATCCTCGATCTGTCCGGTTATGGCGAGTGGCCCATCTCGCGCCAAGAACACTCGATCCAGAAACTGGCCGCGCAAATCTCCACCGCCCCCGAAGCTATCAGCCGCGCGCTGAGCTACTTCCGCGACGAAGGGTATATCTGCACGTCGCGCTCCACCATCAAGGTGTGCAACGCCAAAGGGTTGGCGGAGTTCGCTCAGGTCGAGGCCGAGCAAGGCCCGCGCACCGTCTAGATCAGACCTCTCGGATAAGCTGGTTGAGCTATTTCCTCATGGCGGCTCGCGCTCACGACGCGGGCCGCCTGTCTTCGCGCTACTTGACGAAAATCAATTACGTCTCAAGGAGCTTGTGATACGATGAACAAAAGGCCCGCTCTGCGAGCAGGGGGGTAGATCATGGCTTGGGGAGACGTGCCGGCGCTGCGCCCTGCCGGGCGTGTTCAGGGGGACGGGGCGCAAGCCGTGGGTGCTGAGGCAGGAAGGGCTTAGCCCATGCTCAAGCCTCCTGGCTCCCGGGCTCATCGTCCGTAGCAGGCGCGCGCCATTGTTGGGCTTCCCCGGTTAGGAGAAGGGAATTGATGCAGGCCATTCAGACACGTTTCATGTTTCTGTTCCGCTCCACCAAAGGGCTGGTGCTGGTCGCCATCGCCATGATCGCGCTCGTGACCGCGATCTTCGGCATGTTGTCCGGCCCGATGGTGGAGTGGGGGGTCAAGGATGTGGTGGTGCGCTTGCTGAACCTGGACCTGGTTCCAGCCGAGCGCGAAGGGCGCATCATCATGCTCTACCACACCATCGCCATGGCGGTGGTGGCTATCGCCGTGTACCTGATCACGGCGGTCGTGCCCATGAAGACGTATCAACAGGCCACCATCAACGCGACGGTGACGGCTGGCTACCTGGTAGCCATGATCTTCGGGCTGGGGTTCGCCTACTTCGGCCACGAATGGGTTTTTCATGGGCTGTACCTGTTTGGCCTGTCGCTGGTGTTCTTTGCCGGCATCCTGCTGGCTGCCGCGCTGTGGCCCTGGCGACAGGAATACCACATCAAGGACACCGCCTACGCCCACTGGGGCCGGATCGATCTGGAGCGCGTCGCCTTCTTCACGATGGCCGTCGCCACCCTCGGCTCGGCCATGTTCGGGGCGGTGACCGGCTCGTACTGGAGCAACGGGCACGAGACCTTCCTGGCCGAAGACCTGATCCGCGAGCCGCATAAGACCAATCTGCAATACGCGATCATCGGCCACCTGCACATCATGCTGACTCTGATCGCGGTAGCGGTAGCCCTTGTCGTCGGGCGGCGCTTCGACTTCAAAGGGCCGCTGCACAAGATCAGTATGCCGCTGATGATCTTCGGCACGATCCTGATCACCGCTGGCGCGTGGTCAGTTGTGCCGGTGCCGCCCATTGCCCACACCATCATCTACTTCGGCTCGGTGCCTGTGCTGCTTGCCGCTCTGTTCCTGGTCATCTTCGGTTTCCGCAAGCTGATCCTTGAGGGACTGGCCGAGAGCGGTGGCGCGGGCTTCTGGGCGGGCCTGAAGGCGCTGGTGCGCGATCCGCTGCGCTTCGGCATGTTGTGGCAGATGGTCTTCATGAACTTCACAGTCAGCTTCGTGGGCATCTTCGTCGCCGTCAAGCTGGACGAAATTTTCCGCGTGTGGCCGGCCCGCGACGAGCGGCTGATCCTGACCGGGCACTGGCATATCCTGTCCGCCATCATCGCTACGATCATCCTGTTTTACTACGCGGACATG
>Ga0334890_1001259_pt1 | contig 35081 bp, 31 predicted proteins | sample GraSluR1_MG_3_FD_207220 | JGI IMG/M metagenome (GOLD analysis project Ga0334890, IMG submission 207220) | Sludge microbial communities from methane-producing bioreactor in Wageningen University, Netherlands - Granular Sludge_31_08-R1 | ecosystem: Engineered > Bioreactor > Anaerobic >... | reverse complement strand
GCTGGACAAGGTGTACCGGCAGGACGACGCCATCGTTCCCGTCAAGGACGACGGCAGGAAAAAGGGCGGCAAAACCCCGGATTTGGACTTCAAGGGCCCGGAGGATGAGCTGCTGGTAGGGGATGAAGCCTTCTTCTCCCTGATCGAAGACGACGAACAAGAGGAGGAGCTGGACGAAGACCTCGCGGTTTCCAGCAGCGACTCCCCGGTGGTGAAGCTGGTGAACAGGGTGGTGGCGGACGCGGTGAAAAGGGGCGCCAGCGACATTCACTTCGAGCCCTTCGAAAAGTATGTAAGAATCCGCTATCGGATAGACGGAGTGCTCCATGAAATAATGCGCCCGAGCCGAAAATACCGGCTTGCCATGGTAAGCCGTTTGAAAATTTTGGGCGGCATGAATATTGCCGAGCACCACCTGCCTCAGGACGGCAGAACCAAGATTCGGGTGGGGGACAGGTTCGTAGACATGCGAATCTCCACTCTTCCCACCCTGTTCGGAGAGAAGGTGGAACTCCGTCTTCTCGACCGGTCACAGGTTTCCCTTGATCTTGACACCCTGGGTTTCGAGGTGGAAGCCCTGAAAACCTTCCGAAGAGCCATCAAACGCCCCTACGGGATTGCGCTGGTTACCGGGCCTTCCGGCAGCGGCAAAACCACAACCCTCTACAGCGCGATCTCGGAACTGAACGACATAGGCGTTAACATCATGACCGCCGAGAACCCCGTTGAGTTCAACCTCAAGGGCATCAACCAGGTTCAGATGAACGACGATGTTGGCCTCAACTTCGCGATGGCCCTCAGGGCGTATCTCCGGCAAGATCCGGACATCATCATGGTTGGTGAAATCCGGGACAAGGAAACCAGCGAGATCGCCATCCGGGCCGCTCTCACCGGGCACCTGGTGCTTTCCACGGTGCACACCAACGACGCTCCCAGCACCATCAACCGTCTGGTGGACATGGGCACCGAGCCCTACATGCTCAGCACATCCCTGATCTGTGTCTGCAGCCAGAGGCTTATCCGGAAGATATGCGGCAACTGCAAGACCCCGGTGGCGGTCTCCAGGGAAGCCCTGGAAGACGCGGGCATAGCCCCGGACCGTTTCGACAAGGTCACCTTTTACGAGGGAACCGGCTGTGCCCAGTGCAACAACACAGGCTACAAGGGGCGAATCGGGATATACGAGGTAATGACCGTTGATGAGGAGATGCGAACCCTGATAGAAAACGACGCCAACAGCATAGAGATCGAGAAGGCGGCCCTTGCCAAGGGAATGATAAACCTGAGGGAAGCCGCCCTGAGGAAGCTGATTAACGGGGTCACCACCTTCCCGGAGGTGGTGAGGGAAACAGTGGCCAACTTCTAGGAAGACACATGCAGACTCGGCTTTCCATGATGCTTGTTCAGGCAGGCCTGGCAACCCAGGACGAAATCGATCTCATCGCCGCCGAATGGGGCCCCAGCGAAGTGGATCTGGCCGAGGCGATGGTTCTCAGGGGCCAGGTCACCGAAGAACTCATCACGGAATTCCTTGCGGACATCTACGGCGTCGAGCCCATCTACCTCAACGAAACCGTCTTTCCCGACGACGCGGCGAAAATCATCGCCGAAGGCCCCGCCCGGGAGCACATGGTCATTCCACTGGAGCGTGACGGAAAAACGGTTTCCGTGGCCATGGCCCAGCCCGCCAACATGTATGCCGTGGATGAACTCAAGTTCGCCACCGGTGCCGAGATAATCGTCTACGCCTCTTCCCCTTCCGCGGTCAGGAGGGCGCTGGACGAGATCTACGGCCGCAGGGATTCCCTGGTCACTGTTGAGTCTTCCCTTAACCAGTACGACGAAGACGAGGACGGCCTCACGGAAGTGAGCAGCCTCGACCCGGAAGACGACGATGACGAATCGAAAATCGAAGACGGCCTGGTTACCGACAAGGACGAACCGATAGTAAAATTCGTGGACAGAATGATCGCCGAAGCTGTGAAAACCGAATCCAGCGACATTCACATAGAGCCCTACGAGAAGTTCCTGAGAGTTCGCTACCGGAGGGACGGCACCTGCCACGAAGTGATAAGGCTTTCCAAAACGGTTCAGCCCTCTGTGCTGTCCAGGCTCAAAATTATGTCCGGCATGAACATAGCTGAAAGAAGGCGCACGCAGGACGGCAGAATCAAAGCCCGGGTGGAAAACCGGATAATCGACTTCCGGGTAAACGCGGTTCCCACGGTGAACGGCGAGAAAATCGTACTGCGAATCCTCGACCGGGGCAACCTGGAGTTCGACCTCAGGCATCTTGGCTTTCCTGAAGACGGCCTGAAGAAGTTCCTTGCCGGGGTGAATTCCCCGTTCGGTATCGTTCTGGTCACAGGCCCCACCGGAAGCGGAAAGACCACAACCCTTTATTCGGCCCTGAGCAGCCTGAACACCCCGGCGGTGAACATTCACACCGCCGAGGATCCGGTGGAGTACAACATCGACGGAATAGTTCAGACTCAAATCGACCACGCCATGGGCTACACCTTCGCCACCGCGTTGAGGTCGATCCTGAGGCAGGACCCGAACATCATAATGGTCGGGGAAATCCGCGACTTCGAAACCGCCTCGATTGCCATGAAGGCATCCCTCACGGGACATCTGGTTTTCTCAACCATACACACCAACGACGCCCCAAGCACCATCAACCGCCTGGTGGACATCGGGATAAAACCATTCCTCGTGGCCAGCGCCGTGAGAACCATCATGGCCCAGCGACTTGTGAAGAAGATATGTAAATACTGCCGCGAGCCTTTTTCTTTCCCCACCGCTGATTATATTGAAGCGGGAATAGATCCCGCGGAGATGGTCGGGGCCAAAACCCATCGGGGCAGGGGATGCGCCAGGTGCAACGGTTCCGGCTACAAGGGCAGGATTGGGTTGTATGAAGTGCTTACCCTCGACAAGGCAATGAAACAGGCGGTTATCGACAGGGAAACCGCGGGCCAGCTCAGGCTGCTGGCGGTGAAGAGCGGTATGAGAACCCTGCGGATGGACGCTGTGGCAAAACTGAAGGCCGGCGTTACCACCCTTGACGAAGTTACCAGGGTCACAGCCGACGATGACGAGGAAGTGAAGGTGGCTGCAATGAATTACAGACTCGAGTCTCAAATCCGGGCGGTCTCGTCCTGATGGCGGCGGATATCGCAACCGGGCTGAACGTCAGAACCCTTTTGAAGGAGATGATGGAGCGCCGGGCCACAGACCTTCACATAACGGTGGGAGCCCCCCCCACGATCCGTATCGACGGCGAACTGGTAAGAATGGAGTACGACCCCCTCACCCCCAAGGAAACCCAGTCCATCATCTACAGCCTTCTCAAGGACGAACAGAAAAAGCGTTTCGAGCTTGACAAGGAACTGGACCTGGCATTCGGAATAAAGGGCCTCTCCCGGTTCAGGGCGAATGTGTTCCTTCAGAGGGGGGCGGTGGCCGCGGCGATAAGGGTAATCCCCTACGAAATCCTGGGTTTCGAGGAGCTGGGCCTGCCTCCGGTCGTGGCAACCATAGCGGACAAGAGACAGGGCCTCATACTTGTCACCGGCCCCACCGGCTGCGGCAAAAGCACAACCCTGGCTTCCATAATCAACCGGGTGAACAGCATGAGAAGGGCCCACATCATCACCATAGAAGACCCCATCGAGTATGTGCATCACCACAACAAGTGTATCGTGAACCAGCGGGAGATAGGGTCAGACACCGAAGGCTTCCATGAAGCCCTCAGGTACATCCTCAGGCAGGACCCCGATGTGGTTCTGATCGGCGAGATGCGTGATCAGGTAACCATGTCGGTGGCGCTGAACACCGCTGAAACCGGCCACCTCACCCTGGCAACGCTTCACACCAACTCCACCTACGAATCCATCAACCGAATCATCGACACCTACCCCGCGGAAAGCCAGGAACAGGTTCGAAGCCAGCTCTCCTTCGTGCTTCTGGGCGTCATCACCCAGCAGCTCATTCCAAAACAGCGGGGCACCGGCAGAAGCCTGGCCGCCGAGGTGCTGGTATGCACTCCGGCAATCAAATCCTGCATCAGGGAAGACAAGCTTCACCAGATCTACGGCATGATGCAGGCGGGCCACAAGCACGGCATGCAGACCATGAACCAGGCTCTGTTCAACCTTGTAAGCAGGAGGGACATCACCAGGGAGGTGGCGCTGGAGCGCTCCCACAACCCCGCAGAGCTTGAACAGATGATAGTAACAGGTCGGGACACGACTATTTAGGGGGGTACACATGGCCGAGTTTCACTGGCAAGGTACCAACAGGCAGGGCAGAACGCTCTCCGGAACCATCGCAGGCAAGAACAGAAAGGAAGCCCAGGAACTCCTTGAACGCAGGGGCATAACCGTCACTGTGATCAAGGGCGGCTTCGACATGGCCAAGTACGGGGTCATCGGCTCCGGAGTGAAGAACAAGGAGCTGGGCACCTTCACCCGGCAGTTCTCGGTGATGATCAACGCCGGCCTTCCCCTGGTCAACTGCCTTCAGATCCTGGCAAGACAGCAGGAGAACAAGATATTCAAGGACATCATCGCCAATGTCACCACAGAGGTGGAGAAGGGCGGCACCCTGGCGGAAGCCCTGGGCAAACACCCCAAGGTGTTCAACGAGCTGTACTGCAACATGGTCTCGGCCGGTGAACAGGGCGGTATCCTCGACACCATCCTGGGCAGGCTCGCGGAATACCTCGAAAGCAGCGCCGCGCTTCAGGCCAAGATCAAAAGCGCCATGATGTACCCCCTCATCGTTCTCATCGTCGTGATACTGGCGACCATGGCGATGCTTCTGTTCGTCATTCCGGTGTTCCAGCAGATGTTCACTGATTTGGGCGGAGAGCTTCCCGCCCTCACCCAGATGGTGGTTGACCTTTCCGAATTCGCCCAGAACAACATACTGTTCATCATCATAGGTGCCGTGGGAATAGCGGTGCTCTACAACCTTTTCGTCAAAACCCCGGCGGGGCGAAAAATCGTAGACACCATCAAGATATCCGTTCCCGTCTTCGGCCAGCTCAACCGAAAAATGTCCATCGCCCGGTTCACCAGAACCCTGGGCACGCTGATCTCCAGCGGTGTGGCGATTCTGGACGGCCTGGCAATCACGGCAAAAACCTCGGGCAATGTGATAATAAGCGAGGCCATTCAGAACGCCAGGATAAGCATCTCCGGAGGCGAGAACATCTCGGGCCCTCTCGAGGCATCCGGGGTGTTTCCCACCATGGTCACCCAGATGATAGCGGTGGGCGAGGAAACCGGCGGTCTTGATGAAATGCTTGTAAAGGTGGCGGACTTCTACGACGACGAGGTGAACACCGCGGTGGCGGGCCTGGCCAGCACCATCGAGCCGTTGATGATTGTTTTCCTGGGCGGTTTCGTGGGTGTTCTGGTCATCGCCATGTACCTGCCCATCTTCGACATGATTCAGGCGGTAGGCTGACACGGCAACCGAACCGCTCGGCATAAGCCCCAGGCGCCGCACCTGGCTTCAGGTGGGGCGTCTGGCGGTTATCGGAATACTTTCCGTTTCCGGCGCGTTCCTTCTTCAGCGTGATAATCTGGGGCAGGTCTTCATAGTTGTGGGTTCATCAGCGGTGCTGATCACCATGATGACAACCCCCCTGATGAGAAGAAACCCCAGGGCAAGATGGCCCTACTACCTGCTCTGCGTCTACGACGCCATGGCGCTGGGAACCATAACGGCGCTCTCCCGGGGGGCGGAAAGCCCCTTCATAGCCTTTATGGTGGCCCACGCCTTCACCTACGGCTTCTATCTGGGGACAAAAGGCGGTATCACCGCCGCCTCCGCCACCACTCTGGCCCTGGCGGGAACGGTGGTCTTTTCCGTGTACGGCCCCTCACCGGCGAAAAGCGAAATGGTGGGCACTCTCATAGAAGCCGGGCATCTGAAGCTTTCCGCCAACTACCTCTTCGCCCAGGTGGCTCTGTACGCGGCCCTGCTCTATGCTTCGGGAACCGCAGGCGGCTTCCTTGGCAGAATGTTCTACAGTGAATCCGGCAGGCTTCAGCAGTTGATCGACAACCTGGCGGAGGTGAGGGCAAGGTCGCGAAAGGTGCTTGAAAACCTCAGGGACGGCGTGATAGTGGTTGACTCCAGGGGCAATCTCACCCAGGCCAACCCGGCGGCGGTGGACATACTGGGCCTTCCCGGAAGAAGCAGTGAGGTTCTTCAGGGCACAGCGCTGGAAAACGCCATAGCCCAGTACCTTACCGAGGCAAACCATCCGGATACGATGGAAATGGTGATCAACGACCGCATAATCCACTGCAGGTTCAGCCCTGCGGAAAGCGAAGGCGGGGTAATCGCGGTGCTCAGCGATGTAACCGAGGCGGCGAACCTCAGGGCCGCCCTGGAGGAGCGGAAGCGCCTGGCCATCGTCGGCAGGCTCAGCGCCACCCTGGCCCACGAAATACGCAACCCTCTCGCATCCATAAGCGGCGCCGCGGAAATGCTCAGTTCGGGCAGGCTTCCCGGTGACAAGACGGACAGAATGACCGGCATCATTGTCAGCCAGTCCAAAAGGGTTTCCGAACTCATTGACGGCTACCTCAGCCTTGCCAGGAACAGTGAGGACTTCTCCCACACTCCCATGAACCTCACCGAGTTCACCCGGGAAGTTGTGGAGTCCGCGGTTCACGGTTTCGCGGGAGGTGTTACCATACTGTACCCTAAGCACGACCAGCCTGTGATGATAACAGGCAATTCCATGCGGCTCGGTCAGGCTCTGGGCAACCTGCTCAGAAACGCCGTGGAAGCCGTTTCAAACCAGCCTCTGGGAGTTGTGGAGGTTGAAATCAGCATATGCAACGGCGAGGCGGAACTGTCCATCTCCGACAACGGCCCCGGCATACCTGAGGGCCGGCTGGACAAAGCGTGGGAACCCTTCTATACAACCAAGGACGAGGGAACCGGCCTGGGGCTCTACATCTGCCGCAGAGTAGCGGAAGAGCATAACGGCCGTGTTCGGCTGGAGAACAGGGCCGAAGGGGGAGCAAGGGCTTCAATTGTCCTCCCCCTGCTGAAGGAAAGCAATGCGGGATAAGCCACATGTCCTTCTGGTTGACGACGAAGAGCCAATGCTGGATTGGCTCAGCCTGCTTCTGGAAGAGAACGGCTACATGGTCACCTGCTTCGCCAACCCCACCGACGCCCTGAACTGGGCGACGGAAAACAGCCTCCAGGTTCTGGTAACCGACATAAGAATGCCGGGGATGACAGGCCTCGAACTCTTCAGCGAAATGAGAAAACTCAATCCGGAAATCGCCGGAATTCTGATAACAGCCTTCTCCAGCGTGGAAACCGCCGTGAAAGCCATAAGGAGCGGAGTTGAAGACTATCTGGTAAAGCCCTTCAAGGCGGATCAGCTGCTTCTGGCCATCGAAAAGGCTCTGAACCAGCGCCAGGTTAAAACCGAAAACAAAAGGCTTCACACCGAGCTGAAGAAGGAGTTCGATTTTTCCGGTATCGTGGGCGCCTCAAAGCCCATGCTTGAACTTTTGGAGAGCGTCAGAAAAGTGGCTGATCAGCCAAGCACCGTTCTAATCTCCGGCGAGAGCGGCACGGGCAAGGAACTCATAGCAAAGGCGCTGCACTACAACAGCCACCGGGCAGGCAAGCCCTTTCTGGGCGTGAACTGCGGAAGCCTCTCCAAAGACCTTCTGGAAAGCGAACTCTTCGGTCACATGAAGGGCAGTTTCACCGGCGCCCACCGGGACAAGGAAGGCCTCATGATTTCCGCCGGGGAGGGAACCTTCTTCCTGGACGAGATAAGCGAAATGGACAGGGAGCTTCAGGTAAAACTCCTCAGAGCCCTTCAGGAAAGGCATGTGAGGCCCGTGGGGGGCAATACCACAATCCCCTTCAAGGCCAGGCTTGTTTGCGCCACCAACCGCGACCTGGAAAGACTGGTGGCGAACAGCGAGTTCAGGGAAGACCTTTTCTACCGGCTGAATGTTATTCCCCTGAGGGTGCCGCCGCTTCGGGAAAGAAGAGACGATATACGGCCCCTGGTGGATTTTTTCATAAAGCGGAACGCTTTTGAAAAAACATTCTCAGAAGAAACCCTGGAAATTCTCGAGAACAGAAGCTGGCCAGGCAATGTGAGGGAACTCGAAAACCTGGTGGAACGCCTCTGCGTTATGACCGCGGAAGAAACCATCACCCCGGAGCACCACCCGGCGCATTTCCGCGGAGCGCGCAGAACCGAGGCGTCGGAAGAACGCAGAAACGGGGAGCACTCAATCCTTCCCCAAAACCTTGAGGAAGTGGAAAAGGCATGGGTTCTCTACACCCTGAACCACAGGGCCCGGGGCAACAAGACAAAGGCCGCTGAACTGCTGGGCATCAACCCCAGCACCCTTCACCGGAAGCTTGATAAGTACGGTTTGCGTTAGTACAATTGCAGAATGCAACAATGCCCATTTCTATATAATTACTACAAGCAGAAAGGAGGGTATAATAGAGCTTGACGCACTGGCAAGCCGTTTGCATAAACAATGACGAAGTTGTCCGCCCGGACGCAACAACAGAGAAGGAGTGTGAGATGAAGAAAAAGGGCTTCACCCTTATCGAGCTGATGATCGTCGTGGTCATCATCGGCATCCTTGCCGCAATCGCCATCCCCAAGTTCAATGATGTTTCCGAAAGCGCCCGCAGGAACGCCTGCCGCGCCAACATGCGCACCGTTGCAAGCCAGGAAGTCATCTATTTCGCCAGCGCTGGTGAGTATACCGCCGATTTCAGCTTGATGAACATTGCCGGTGTTCAATGCCCGGCAGGCGATGCGTACGGTGTAACCCTCGGAGCCACCCCCAGTGGCCCCAATACAAGCTTCACTATAACTTGCCCTAACGGCCACGGCATAATCGACAACGGTATCGCCGACTGGAGCGATCACAACTAGTTCCGGTCATGCCTCAAAGGGGGGAGCGAAAGCTCCCCCCTTTATGCTTTCAAACCGCTGCCGCTTCTGATACATCATCTGTGGTGAATAACAGGTCTGGTATCATCAGATACATGGCAAGTGAATTGCTTGGTATGAATGCGGAGCACTAGAAGGAGGGGTGATCTGCTTGAGAAAGCAAAAGGGATTCACTTTGATTGAACTGATGATCGTGGTGGTAATCATCGGGATTCTGGCCGCAGTTGCGATTCCAAAGTTCAACGATGTCACGGAAACAGCGAAGCGAAACACCTGTCGATCCAACATGCGAACCATCGCCAGCCAGGAAGCAGTTTACTTCGCTGGCAACGGAACCTACACCGCCAACCTTGCTGATATGAACATCGAAGGGATAGAGTGTCCCACAGGCACTCCGTTCGGAATCGTGCTGGGCCAGGTTGTCGGTGGGGATCCGGGAACAAGCTACACAATAACATGCATGGTAGGTCATGGAGTGATAGACAATGGAATCGCCGACTGGCGTGATCATTACTGAGAAGCATCAGGGTTAATGATCTGATTACCGCGATAACTGCATATTAGATAACCGCCGTCTACCATTATCAACGGTTCAAGCAGCTCACCGATTCCAACATGATCAAGAATCACAAGCCGTCTTTCCTGTTCAAGCGGCGCTGGATCGGTGCGGTAGAACCCCACATGGGTTACCCCAAGGCCGTCAAGTACTGCCATTTCCTCCTCCAGGGAGTTTTCCAGGTAAAGCCTCTGGCCGAGGGGATGTCGCCAGCCGACAACAACCGTTCCGTCGAAGAAGTAACGCTTCTCCTCATGGATGGAGAAGATCACGGCGTTTGAAGGCAGGGCTGAGTTCGCCCACATTTGAGTCATTCCCTCCGGAGTAGACAGCCACATTCCGTAACCTCTTTCCGACTGCCAGCGGCCCATTAGAATCGATTCGGTCACGGTTCTACGGTATGCGAAGGGTCTTTGATCGCCAGCGACGGCGATAAAACCCGGAATGATGAAGGATGGAATGATCAGCAGAAGGGCGACGGCAGTTCCGGCTTTCGAGCGCTGCAGCAGCCGGGCTCCGAGTATGGCGATGAAGGGATAAAGAAGGATTGCGTACTTTGATCCCCACCATGGAGGCCAGAAAACCACAATGGCCGCGGCGCAGTAGACAAGAACCGGGACAGCAAGCAGCGCGTCGCCCCATCTCCTCAGAAAGAGCACGGTTGCAATGCCGGCAAGAAACAGCAGAAAGTTACCTTCCATGTACGCGAAATGGATGCCGATATGTTTCATTATCGGGAATGATCTCTGCTGATAGATGAACGAGGCACGGTCGTTCAAGAGCCTGTTTTCCTCCGGGCCATTGAAATCCCAGCCCTCCCTCAGCATGCTGTTGATCGGGTAGACCGGATAGACAGGGCTGCCGGTCTTGAGGACAGTTCTAACGGCGTACACGCCGGGAATCGCCATGAGAGCCGCCAGCGCCAGGGCTTTCCATTTCAGACTGTACTTCAGGAAGTTTCCGGCGGAATACAGAAGGAACGGCACCAGTGTGACTATCGCGGTCTGTTTCGTTGCGAGGGTCATTCCCATGTACAGCCATGATGTGAGGGGAGACCCGGTGAAGTTCCTTTCCCTCTGCCTTACCGCTGAGACCATGGCCAGGGTGCAGAACAGCAGAGCCATGGTATCGGTCTTGGCCTTCGCGGGCCAGATGTACATCAAAGTGGTCAGGAAGACTATTGTCGCGACGGGGATCCAGAGCTTCCTCTTCACGCCGAGTATGGAAAGCCCCCGGAACACCGCCAGCACCAGCATGCTCATCTGGAACACCTGAAGCACGCTGAGCTGGTTCATCCTGTCGGTGGATAGAGAGGCGGGCCATACAGAGGTCATCTCGTAAAGTAGCGGGAACCCGGAGAAGACGGTTTCCTCCAGCCAGTAGATCCTTCCCCGGTTCAACCAACGGTCGGGCTGCACTGCATATGTTATAAGCGGGTCGTCGAATGCCAGGTTGGGCATTGATGCGTTGGTGAAACTGAGAAGCAGAACGAAAACGAGAAACCCACCCAGGAGGATATTCAGAAGGCCGGGGTTTCGTAGCGGCAGCCTGTCCCGGAGTTCCCCGTATGTGAAGAGAGCCCCGGGAATTGCCAGAAGAACCAGAGTTGCCGGGCAGACCGAGCGGTTCAGCATCCCCAGCAGCGATAGAGGAACGGTGAGAATCACGAATGCCAGCATTCCCACGATCTCAGAGGGAAGCAGGGGAAAGGCCCTGTCGATTCTCAGGGGCTTCCTGAGGAGTTTCCCGGCGCCGTAGAAGGCAAGCCAGACCACAGCAACCCGGAGCATCGTTTGAAGGAACACCCAGGGGCTGAGCCAATCGAACATTACCTTCTCCTCTCCGGGAAACCGAAGTCGAAGTCGAGGTGCCACCAGTCGGCGACGAAGGCTTCTGTATGCTGATCGGGCTTGCCAATGGAATAGGTTCTTCCCATGGTGTCGACGCAGACAATGTGTTCCACTTCTCCTGCGTATTGAACAGCAGCGGATTGCCATAGGGAGAGTGCGGCTTCTCCGAGGTCAAGGAAGAAAGGCTCATCATAAAGCGGGTACACTTCGATCCCTGTTATGCTTTCTCCATTGATTCCATTGATGACCCACAGGGCTCCATCGGGTTTGGCTGAACCAGCAAGGAACGCACTGATTCTGATCGATGCCACCGCTGCGATTCCGACACGGCGGATTTCAAACGGCATCGTACGGTTACCCTCTATGTCAATAGCGGTGAATGCCAGGCTGTCAGTATCCAACCACAGGAACAGCGTCTCATCTGTCATAAGCGGGTTAGGACCGATAAGGCTCTCAACCGGAAGGCCATCCCCATGGAGTATGATGCCGGTTATGGGAACAGGTGTCCTGTTGTGGATAATGTAGGGACGATCGCCCATTATCACATCGAACAAGCCGCCGAACTCCCGATCGGCCCTTGAGACGGCAATGGTATCCACCATCGGGCTAAGCGCAATCGACATGTTTCTGTAGTTGCCCTTACTGTCAGTAAGAAACACGATCCTGTCCATGAATCGGAATGGGAGAGTCAGCGATGCCGATTCACCAGGGGGAATGCTTCCACGGAGTCCCGCATCGCGCATTCTGCCGCTTCCCGCCACGAGGTAGTGAATGGATGTGATGGAGGTGCTCTGGAGTTCGTTGCGTATGACCAGATCAACGGAGTCGGGAAAAAGGAAGAGCGGATTGATCAGAGTTACCAGAAGGATATTGAAACATTGAGCAAACAAGCGAGCCCCTTCCATGACATTCCATTCCCGAAACTGAAGACGATGATGGACAATAACGAAAAGACGCACTCGGGTCGAACACTCGCCGGGAGGAATACCCAGTTGCTGTCAATGGTTCCCGTCGCTGGGCCGATCGATCTCCTCCTGACGGTTTGAAAGCAGACTATACCTTTTTCCGCAGGACGAAAACGCTGGTTTGCGAGAAGATGTTAAGCTTCTCAAGACCTGAAAGCGGAAGAACTTTGATCAGTGGAATTTTCAAACCGAATGTCTCCGGATGTTTTATTATGACATGTGTATACTCCCGGTAATCGAAGTATTCAGCGATCATTCTCTTGATACTGGGATACGACAAAAGGTATATGCTACCCTCAAAGATTCGTCTCCTTTTTAGATACTTGTCATAGGCAGTATTGCCAAAATAGTGAATGAAAAACGTGTTGTAGTGACATTCCCAGGGAAACAACCTGTTTGGTGATGCGAGGTAACATGCTCCCTGGTTTGAGAGTACGCGGTGGATCTCTGCCAGATGGATACTCTGTTCCCGCAGGTGCTCGATCACATGGTTGGATATGACCAGATCAAAGTACTCATCACGGTATGGCAGGTACTCGGAATCAACCAACCGAAAGACCACTCCTGAGTTCCTGTTTTTTCGAAGGTCCATGACATCGGTGGAATGCACCTCATTATCCACTGAGAGTATAGCAGCGATCTCCCCGTTACCTGTACCCACATCCAGGATTCTTTTGCCCGATACTCTCTGGCCTGTGAAGTCGCTGAGAACGGCTTTTATCTTGTTCGCCTTTTCCTCCCGGTTTACTGTACTTATCAGACGCACCGAACGAGTCCTTTCGATGGCAATCCTTAGCGGGTTCCTCAGCCACAGGAAACCCAGTTTGAAGCCCTCCGGCAAGATAACAGCCATTGAGAATCAACGGGAGTGTTGGTACTCATGCGTTGGCTTCCATGGATGAACCGGGTTATCGTTGTCGGTATCATTCGCGGAAGGAATAGGGATAGTGATAGCTGAATCCGCTCCACGCAGGCTCCTTGTGTTTACGTCAACATTCCCCAGATGGCTGGATGACACTCTTCCGCCATTCATCTTTCTGCTGGCGAAACACTTGACTGACCGTTTCGATGTTTCTGTTTTGACGCCGATGTTCACTGGAGCGCGGAAGTTTGAGGAAATTGACGGAATGAAGATAAACAGATATCGCTATTTCCTGAGAAAGCACGAGAAACTCGCTGGAAGCACTGGCATGCTTTCCGCACTGAAGAACAACAGGCTCATGTATTTCGTGGTTCCTTTCTTTCTGGTGTTTTCATACATCGCGCTACGGAAAGCCATAAGAGAGATAAGGCCGGATATGATCCACGCGCACTGGATACTTCCCCAGGGGCTGATAGCAAGACTTGCCGCAAAGCCGGGCGGAGTTCCCTTTGTTGTCACCACATGGGGTGGAGACATGTTCATCTTCAAGAAGCCCGGGTGGGTTTCCACTGCATTGAAGAAGTCATACCGCGGCATCCTCAATGCCGCAGCCGCATCCACATCGGTGAACACTGTCTTTGTCCGCGAAATGCGATCCGTAGCGAAGGATGGTCAGAAAGTGTACTACATCCCCAACGGAGTGGATACCCGGCAGTTCAGTCCTGAGAAGGCGGACCCGCGGATCAGGGGCAAATACGGTTTTGAAGGCCCTTTCCTCCTTTTCGTAGGAAGATTGACACATAAAAAGGGTGTGGACATTTTGCTCAGTGCAATGCCGCGGATTGTCGCGGCCTTTCCGAAGACCTGCTTGTTGATCGTGGGCACCGGGGTTCTTGAGAGCAGCCTGAAAGGGCGGACAAGGGAATTGCGTCTGGAGGGAAGCATCATTTTCGCCGGAGCCTTACCGAATGAAAAGCTGCCTTCCTTCTACGCCACGGCAGATGTTTTCATCGCTCCCAGCGTCACGACTGGAGATGGTGACAGGGAGGGATTGCCGACTGTGCTTCTTGAAGCAATGGCAAGCGGAGTTCCCGTTGTTGCTTCAAGGATAGACGGCGCGGAAGGTGTAATTGATGATGGCTGTAACGGTATGATCGTTGAACAGGGGAATCCTGAGCAGTTGGCAGAAACCGTCATTTCCATTCTTGCACGGGATGGAAAGAACGCAATGGGGCGTTGCGCCAGAGCTTCAGCGGTGGAAAGATTCGACTGGAGGGTTGTCGCTGGAAAATATGCGGAACTGCTGATGGAATCCATGAACCCCTGACTGCAAATGCCTTGTCTGCCGTCCGGGAGCGGGGCTAAGGGTCTTCGAGTAATGGCTTTGTAAGCCGTTACCCGTGAACTGATGGAAGACGCCATGGTCATTCTTTGGCGCACCTTGACCTGCCGATGCGGTGTAATGGTATGGAAATCGGGACAACCGTGTAAACCGGCCTTCTCCAAATACAACGGTTTGAATACACCATGGAGACCTCGCTTATTCCGGGCAGCAAGCCGAAAAGCCACGCCATGATGTTGAGGACGGGGACAGCCGCAGCGAGAAGAGGGGAGATCAAGGCAATGGGACTCTTAGCTTTGAAGCTGCTAAGGACGGTGTTTCCAATGGCAATATTCGCCAGAAGAACAGCTGTTTCCAGAGGCTGATTTCCGGGGCCATTCACATCTGATGAAAGGAAACCAAGCTTTTCTGCTGCCAGTTTCAACCCATGGAGTGTCCAGCGATGATAATCGTAAGGCGCATCATGGATCGGGTAGAGGAAGGGGGCCGTCATATGCAGTGTTCCCCCCGGTTTCAGTACTCTGAATATTTCCGAAAGCGCTTTCTCCGGATCTGGAATGTGCTCCAGAACATCGAGTAGAAGCACAGTGTCCATGCAGCAGTCGAAAAGCGGAAGCATCTGCCCGTCTCCGAATATGTCCGGTCTTGTGTGGTACCATTGCGTGGCGGTTTCCAAGTAATCCAAGCTTATATAGTCGCATTGGTCCGGAATATGCTTCCGAATGCTTCCAGAGCCAGCACCGACATCGAGCACTGTTCCCCTGCACATCTCTCCGATGCTCCTTAAGTGTTTATTCGTGTTCCTGAACACCAGCCACTGGGGGTGGAGGGGCGTATTTTCGAGGGGGGCCAACACTTTTCGGAGAAAGGCGCTCTGCTTCATCGGGTGTGTGATTCCCTTCTTTTTCCGTAGGTCAATCATAGCAGCATGCAGGGATGTTTGGAACAGCCCTTTGAGGGTGTTTCCCCGAGTCTTCGTGACAAGTATTTTCTCTGGGTTCGAATCGGAAGGGAAGCCCATGAAGAAAGACCCCTGGAAACTGCTGGAAGACGCGATGGCGATTCTGGAGCACACGCTTGAGTGCGGGCGGTGCAATGATGTGGTTGGTGATGAGATAGTGCGGGTGAAGGGGCTGCTTTCGGATGTGCTGGCGGATGAGGAGCCCACTGCTTCGGAAGTGCTTCGGATACTGGGGCATGAACTGAAGAGCCCCATCTCGGCGCTGTCTTCCCTGCTTCGCACCGTGGAGGAGGGGTATACCTCGGATCCCGTCGTGGCCCTTGACCTGGTGGGCCGGGCCAGGCGCCGGGCGGATGAGCTTGTTCCCCTGGTGAACGATATTCTTGAACTGGGGTCACTGGCCTCGGATTCTTCCATTCTCGATTCCGAGGTGGATCTGCGCCGGGTTCTGGTGGGGGTTCACCACCTTCTTGCTCCAATGATGGAGGAGGGGGGGGTGGAGTTCTCCATATCCGTGCCATCTTCCCCGGTGTTGGTGTCGGGAACCGAGAGCTACCTGCGCCGGGTGGCGCAGAACCTGTGCGTGAACGCATTCAAGTATAACAGGCCGGGCGGGTCGGTCTCACTTGCATTGAGTGTTGAAGACGGTTCGGCGGTGGTTGTGGTGTCCGATACCGGGGTGGGGATACCGGAATCCGATCTGCCCCATGTGTTCGGGCTTCTTTACCGGGGGAAACAGGCCCGGAAGAACCCCGACGGGGGGCTTGGCCTTGGTTTGTCCATGGTTCGGCAGATAGTCGAGGCTCACCGGGGCGGGATATCCGTTTCCAGTGCGGAGGGGGAGGGCACCGAGATGACGGTTCGCCTTCCGCTCGCCGGAAGCCCTAACCGCTGATTCTTGATCGGAGTTGTCTCATCACTTCCGCGGTCTTCAGGTCGTCCCTGGAGAAGACGAAGCCTGAGCTGAGCAGCCTGCCGCTTTTTGTCCAGATGATTTTGACAACCGTGGAGCCCCCGGCCCACTGGCCGGAATGCCACTTCCCGGTTTTCACTTCGGATATGCTGCTGAAGGGTATCTGTATGGGTTTGCCGGTGAGGTGGCGCAGGAAGTTCAGAGATTCCGGGTCAAGCCAGTAGACGCCCATTCCCCGGGCCAGAAGGCCTTCGTCGGTGCAGCGGCGCCACCATTTTTGGTTGATCTCGGTTCCCATGTAGTGTCCCCGGGTTTTATCCGTTGAGTTCATTTCTTCCGGTCTTCCTGTTCAGCTCTGCGGGAGCGCCCGGCTCCCGCCTTCAGCGGCCTCAACCGGATGCGTCACGATGCTGTTGCGTTACGCTCCAGGCGTACCCTTCGGCCGGGATGGCGACCCGCATTCTGGTGTAGGTGCCTGCGCCGTCTTCCAGGCGGATGTCGTAGGTGTCGGGGGTGACTCGAAAGGTGGTTGTTTGACCGGGCAGAAGGGGTTGTGAAATCCAGTTCTCTCCCCAGGCGCTCCGGTTTGAGGGGGAACACCGGATTCTCGTAATCGGGCGGGTGAGGCTGTTGGTAATGGTTACCGGAGTGGCTCCGGCCCAGGGATTGATCTGAACGGCGGTTTCATGTTCCGGGAGTATCTCCCATATCACGCCGCCGCTGTTGAGGGTGGTTTCATGGAGGTAGGTGGAGCCCCGGGTGTCGGTGGCCATGATCCGGAGTTGGCCGGTGCCTGTCCTGAAGCTGTGGGAGCTTCCCGGGGCGAGGGGCGTCTGGAGAAGGTTCGGGCTCCAGCTGCCTCCGGAGGCTGATGTCTGGATTGACACGATTGCTTCGTAGGGGAGCTGGTTGATGACCCCCACCGGGGCTTTCTGCCCGCATGCCAGGAAAAGAACAAGGGTCCCGGTGATTACAGCGCTTTTTATGGTGTTCCCTGCTTTCTGGCGCGCCGGCCGGGATGGATCATCTCCGGCCGGCGCCGGAACAGCCTAGTCCAGATCGCTGAGCTCAACCGACCAGTGATAGCCGGTGACAGGTATGACCTGGGAGTAACGGGTATAGGTGTCGCCGTCTTCATCCGCAAGTCTGAGATCGTAGGTGCCGGGGTTGACCCTGAAGTCCACCGATTCCCCGGGAGCGATCACTTCCGAGAACTCCATGCCCTCGAAGGCGGGAATCGCGAACACATCAACCTGAAGGCTTACTATCTCCCAGGCGCCCAGATTGTTGTGAATGGTAATCGGGGCCAGGCCGTCACTGATGGTTATCTCATCCAGGTAAGTCTGCTCATCCAAGTCATCCAGGGTGACCCCCCAGGTGTAGACATCCCTGGTGACCTCGATGCCGTAGCGGGTGTAGGTGTCGCCGTCGATGTCTTCGATCTGAATGTCGTAGGTTCCCGGGGCGATCAGAATGTTGAGTTCCTCGCCGCCGTAGACGATGATGCTCTGGCAGTATTCCTCGGCATCCCAGTAGAGGTCGCCGCCGGCTTCAACAACACTGACCCAGTAGAGGGGATAGTCGCCGAGGTTGTTGACGATTTGGATATGACCCGCGCCTGAACCGCTCCAGTATACGCCTTCGACCACCTCGATGGTTTCTTCGAAGCCGAGGCTGTTGACGAAACCGATTCCAACGGTCATGGCTTCAGCGGCTACGGTGAAGGCGACACTGTATCTGTTGCCCTCTTCATCGGTGGCATTCAGAGTGTAGGAGCCGTGGGCGAGTTGAAGCTCGACCTTCGCGTCGGGAAGCATGGCCTCGAGAGTTGTCTCGGCGTCGCCGGGGCCCTTGAGGGTGAGGGAAGTTATCTTCCATTCACCAAGAGAGTTGTGCAGGGTGACGGTGGTCTTGGGAGCGCCGCACCCCACGGCCAGGAAGACCAACAGCACAGCCGCAGTCAGAATTTTCCAGTTCATGTTCTCCTCCTTTACTTGAACCGGTTTGATACATCTCGCTGTGTCTTTGACGACAGGCGCAAAGATCTCATGCCTGCAACTATAACAAGTTGACAGCTATCGGGAAAGTATGTGTTCTGGCTTACGAACTCAGGGATGAATCCGGAGGAGAATACCCCAGCCGGGGCAATGTGTTCGGGGGTGGTGATGCAGAGGGGGAGACCGCTGCTATGGCCATGATTTCCGTCTTCACGATCCCCCCTGTTCCCTGCGGCCCGCTTCTCAGTCCAGGTGGGCGAGGGTCACATTCCAGGTGTAGCCTTCGATGGGGATTTGAACATTCCAGCGGGTGTAGGGGTCGCCGTCCTCGTCAACTATGCGGATGTCGTACTGCCCGACCGGGACATTGATGACAATGCTTTCGCCGGGAGTGAGGATAGAGTTCGGTATGCGGTTGCTGCCCCAGGGGTCCGCGGACTTGTCTATGTAGATTTCCACTATGTCCCAAGCGCCCAGGTCGTTGACTATGGTTACCGGCGCCTGCTTCGGCGCTGCGCATCCGGCTATCAGCATTGCGAGCGCGGCAGTGACAAGGAGTTTTTTCATTGTGGCCCTTTCATCGGTGTTCGGCGTAATCGCCGGTGATTTCCCAGTAGAAACCGTTTTCGGTCACCTCTCCGTTGTACACCGAGTAATGTGTTCCGATTCCATCCATCGCCCTGAGGTCGTAGGTGCCCTGGCGAATCCAGAGGATGTATTCGGTGTGGGGAGCGATGCTTTCATGAAGGCGGTTCGTTCCCCAGTAGCCATGGTCGGAGGGGGAGAGCCACAGAGAGTCCAGGGGAATGCTCAAGCCGTTGCTGAATGTGATGGGGCAGTTCCCTTCAATGTCCGGGAAAGCCTGCCCCGCAGTGAAGTCAAGGTCTTCAAGAGTCACTTCCCAGGTGTATCCCCCGGAGGTGATGTCCACGCCTCTTCGGGTGTATGTATCGCCGTCGCTGTCGGTGACCCGGATGTCCCAGGTTCCCTCGGGCACCCGGAACACCCGTTCCCCGCCGGGGCGGATGATCTCGCTTGTTCCCAGCATGTCCTGGCCCCACCCTTTGGTGTCGGCCCGGCTGATATGCACATAGTGAATAGTCCAGCCCCCCAGTTGGTTCACGATGGTTACCGGAACCCCGGTGCTCCAGGTGATCTGGCATCCCGCGGCAAGGCAGATGAGAACGACGCTGAGTGCTTTCATTGTTCTTCTGGGGGAGTGGGGGGACCCGGCGGCCCCCCCGGGGTCGGAAACTAGTCCATCTGGTCCAGGCTGACGGACCAGTAAAGACCGCTGGCGGGAATGTCCACACCCCAGCGGGTGTAGGTGTCGCCGTCTACGTCTTCACAACGGAGGTCATATCTGCCGGGAGCGACATGGAAAGTGAACTCGTCGCCGGCGTAAAGGATCTGGGAACCCAGCCTGTCGGTGCCCCAGGGGTCGGTGGAAAGGTCGCAGTAGATGTACCAGATGTCCCAGGAGCCCAGGTCGTTATGGATGGTGACGGGAGCGGTGCCCTCTTCGGGAAGGTAATCGTAGTCGTAGTCGGTCCATTCATCCATATCGCCAAGGCCGACTTCCCAGTGGTAGGCATCCCTGGTAACTTCGATGCCGTAGCGGGTGTAGGTGTCGCCGTCGATGTCTTCGATCTGGATGTCGTAGGTTCCCGGGGCGATCAGGATGTTGAGTTCCTCGCCGCCGTAGACGATGATGCTCTGGCAGTATTCGTCGGCATCCCAGTAGAGGTCGCCGCCGGCTTCAACAACACTGACCCAGTAGAGGGGATAGTCGCCGAGGTTGTTGACGATTCTGATGAGGCCGTCGCCGGAACCGCTCCAGTAAACGCCGTCGAGTACCTCGATGGTGTCGTCGAAGCCGAGGCTGTTCACGAAATCGATTTTGACGGTCATTGCTTCAGCGGCTACGGTGAAGGCGACCCTGTATCTGTGTCCCTCTTCATCGGTGGCGTTCAGGGTGTAGGAACCGTGGGCGAGCTGAAGCTCGACCTTCGCGTCGGGAAGCATGGCCTCCAGAGTTGTTTCGGCGTCGCCGGGGCCCTTGAGGGTGAGGGAAGTTATCTTCCATTCGCCAAGAGAGTTGTGCAGGGTGACGGTGGTCTTGGGAGCGCCGCATCCCACGGCCAGGAAAACCACCAGCATCGCTGCCGTCAAGAGTTTCCAGTTCACATTATCCTCCTTCTTCATTGTTGGTACAGGTCTGACCGGTTGATGCTCCAGTCGTACCCCTCTTCGCCTAAGGCAACACTCCATCTGCTGTAGGTGTTGTCAAAAGCATCGATTGCCATCATGTCGTAACTGTCCTTCTGTACGAAGACCGTACAGGCTGATTCGGGAAGCAGAATCCGGGTGCCAAGAATGTCCGGGCCCCAGTTGTCGCTGGCGGAGGGGGACACGAACACATAGTAGATATCGGTGTTTTCCAGGGCGTTGCTGATGATGACCCGGCAGTCGCCGGTGACGAACAGCGGCACGGCCTCGGCGGGTTCACGGTTGAGGAAGGCTTCAAGGGTTGAACCGGTTCCCTGCAGGGCGTCCGCGAGGAGAGCAGCAATCTCACGGGTGAGGTCCATCCGCCATCGGCCCTCTTCGAAGGTGAAGGTTATGGTTGATCCCCTGCCGCCCCGGGCGGGATCGAGAAACGCCTGGTCATCTCTTACGAAGATATCGGCGACATTGGCGCCGGTCTGGAAAAGGGAATGGCCGCTGACTATCTCCCCCAGGAGTACGTCGCCCCGGTTCTCTATGGGCATGCCGATTGATGAAAAGGCTTCGGCGGCTTTGTCAAGAAGCTCGCGGGTGGAGCCGTTGAGGCCGTTGTAAAGATCGAAATATCTGTGGTTTTCCGCAGCATCACACATGCGGGCGTACTGGTCGTACACCGCCTGCTGGCTTGAATTCCACCGGCATGACAATGAAAATGCCATACATACTGCGAACAGTATGGCCCTGTTCAAAGAATCCCCCTTGATTGTCTTTGCGCACAAAAGCAAAAATAAGCCTGCGACAGCATGGGGTCAATGCTTGTTCCGGGCTGGAAGCGGATTATCTTTGCATTAACCGGAGGGGAATACCATGGGTGATGAATCTGCGGTTCTGAGTTTTCCGAGAAGGGTGGAGCTGGACGTGGTAACCGGCCTGCCCCAGCGAAAACATCTTGACCAGGATCTTCCGGCCCTGCTTCGGCATCTGGGTCCCGAAGGGCTTCCCCTCTCGGTTGTTATGGCAGATATTGACCATTTCAAGAAATTCAATGACAAGTGGGGGCATGATATCGGAGACAAGGTTCTGCGTCATGTGGCCTCCATTATTCGAAAATCGGTTCGCTACCGCGGAGACGCCTACCGTTACGGCGGGGAGGAGATTACGCTGCTGCTTCCAAACACCCTGTCACAGGAAGGGCTGGCCACCGCGGAGAGAATTTGCAGCCTCGTGTATGAAACACCGCTGTTGATACAGGGAATGGAGCCCCTGGGCGTGACGCTTTCGCTGGGTGTGGCATCCACGGAACAGGTCAGCGGGGAAGAGATTCTTGTCTGCGCGGACAAGGCCCTTCTCCGGGCGAAGAACCAGGGAAGGAACCAGGCGGTTCTCTTCGAGCAGTCCAAGGCGCCCAAGGGCGCCAACATCGATGTGGATGTATGCTTCCCGGCCCACTCCACGGTTTCCGCCGGGGAATATGTGCTTCTGCGCCGATGGTTTGCCCACCGGAATGAACCCACCAACATTGAAGCCAGGGAGATTTTCCTGCCGGGGTCCGGCATTCGCGAGATCTCCGAGGTGGGGTGTTCACGAAGCTCTCTGGTGGAAGCGGAGATCAGGGGCAGGGTAAGGGAAGTGGAGAGAAGGGGCTCGGTTACCTACTTCACCTTCGAGGTGGACGGGGAGGTTCTTGACCTTATGGTTCACCATATGAAGGGTGCTGAGGGATGAGAGCCCTGGAATGCCAAAGATTCTGGCCCGGAAAGGGCCCGGTGCTCTCCGGCGTAAGGCTCCTGCTCGACCGGGGCCGGGTGGCGGGAATCGAACCTTGTTCCGGAGGGGTTTCCGGAATAGTGATTCCCTCCTTTGTCGACGCGCACCTGCATTTTTCGTGGAAGGCTTCCGCCCTGAACTCGCTGGAGCTCTGCTCTGTTCATTCCAGGGGGGAGATGCTGAGCCTGGTGGAGAATGCCCCAGTCACATCGGACCCGCTTCTTAGAGGGATAGGTTTTGACGAATTCTCATGGGATTCTCCGGCGCTTCCAACCCTGGCTGAGCTTGATGCGGTTTCCGGTGACAGGCCCGTGGTGCTTACCCGGGTTTGCGGCCATCTTTCCCTGGCCAACACCGCGCTTCTAAACCTGATTCCCGCCGGTGTTCCTGAAGTGGACAGGCAAACCGGCCACCTCATTGAAGGCGCGTCTCTGGGTTTCAGCAGGATGTTTCCTGTGCCCGCCGATATTCTCGTGGAATGCATGGATACTTATCAGAACACCGTCTTCTCCGAGGGTGTAACCGGCATCGGAACCATGGAGCACCTTCGGGAGGCCGAGCTGATTTCCGAATGGGGCCCGGGCCTGCGAACCGCGATCGGTGTTTTCTCCAACGATGCCGGGGAACTTTCGGAAAAGGGTCCCGGTCACCTTGTACGCTGGGTTAAGCTGTTCCTTGACGGCTCGCTGGGGGCGGGAAACGCCGCGGTGGATCAATGCTACAGTGACGGTTCCAAAGCGGCCCCGCTGATGGCCGACGAGGAAGTCGGGGGTTTTCTGAAGATTGCCGCCGGCTGCGGAATCGGGGTGTGCGCCCACGCCATAGGGGCTGAAGCCCTGAGGCAGCTTGCAAGGGTTTCTGCCCAGCCGGGAGCCCCGGATGTTCGGGTTGAGCACGCGGAGGAGCTTCTGCCTGCCCTGAACGGGAACTGGGACACCGGCACCCACAGTTTCTGCATGCAGCCCAATTTTGTTTCGAGATGGCAGCTGCCCGGGGGAATGTACGGTAACAGGCTTCCCCAAGACAGGGTGGCTGAACTCAACCCCTTCTCTACTGTGCTTTCCAGGGGTTTCCGCCTGGGCTTCGGAAGCGACGGCATGCCCTTCGGGCCGCTGGCCGGCCTGTCCGGGGCAACCGGGCATCCAATGCCCGGCCAGAGGCTTTCGGTTGAACAGGCGCTGTACGCCTACACCCTCGGGGCCGCTGATGTCTGCGGCTTTTCAGACCTGGCCGAAGCAATAGAGCCTGGCCGGCGGGCGCACCTCTGCGTTCTTTCGGATGACCCCTTCCAGGGTGTTCCCTGGGAGGATGTTTCCGTTGTGTCAACCGTGGCCGATGGTGAAGTGGTTTTCGGCGACCCCGACCTTTTGGTGAAGCTGTGATTGATGGTTTTCTCCTGTCCGAAGCCGGGAGGGTGGCAATACTCTCTCTTTCCGAGGATCACGCCTGGAACGACGCTGCCACCGTTGCCATGGGCGCCTGCGGTGAACTGGCGGGAGTGTGCGAGTTCAGGGCGAGGGAAACTCTCGTGATTGCCGGCTGGTTTGCGGTCGAGGCGGTGTTCCGTGTTCTCGGGGGCGGGGTGATGGTGGAAAGAACGCTTCCCGAGGGGGTGAGGGTTGAGGCGGGTGATGTTATCGGCGTTCTCCGGGGCCCGGTCGGGGCCATCCTCAGGGGAGAGAGAAGCGCCCTGAACATTCTCTGCAGGCTGTGCGGCATCGCCACCATTACCGCGGGGTTTGTCGCGGCGGCGGGCGGAGTGGAGATTCTCGACACCCGTAAAACCACTCCCGGGCTCAGAGCCCTGGAGAAGTATGCGGTGAGGGCAGGCGGCGGAGTGAACCACAGGATGAATCTGTCGGAGATGGCGATGTTCAAAGACAACCACATTGCCGCCCTTGGAGGTATCGCCGCCCTGAACCCCGCCCTGGAGGCGGCGCGTTCGACGGGTGTTCCCATCGAGGTGGAGGTGGATTCCCTGCCGCAGCTTTCGGCGGCGCTTCGGTTGAACCCTGACCGCATTCTTCTGGACAACATGAGCCTTTCCCAGCTGGAGCAAGCTGTCGAGATAGTTGGCGGACGGTGCTATCTCGAGGCATCCGGGGGTGTCACCCTTGATACGGTGGCTTCCATCGCCCGGACTGGCGTGAACGGCATTTCCGTGGGAGCCCTGACCCATTCCGCCCCGGCGGTGGACATAGGGCTGGACTGGAGGGAGGGACCCGGTGTACCAGCTCGCGGTTGATGTGGGAAACACCAAGACCGCCATGGGGCTCTTTGAAATGGGCCGACTGGTGGCGCAGTGGAGGGTTCGCACCGCCCACTGGACTCCGGACGAACTCTGGGTGCTGGTCTGCTCCCTGTTCCAGGCCTCCGGCGCCCCGATGCCGTCGGTTGTCGCCTACGCCTGCGTGGTGCCCCAGGTTACCCATGCCCTGGTGGGCTTTTCCCGCAGGTGGATAAACACCGAACCGATCGAAGTGAATCATGAAACCGCAGGCATAGCGCTGGATTATCCCAACCCTTCCGAACTTGGGCCCGACAGACTGGCCAACGCCGCTGGCGCTCTTCTGCTGAAAGTCCCTCCACTGATAGTGGCGGATTTCGGCACCGCAACCACCTTCGATGTGATAGACGCCCGGGGAAGGTATGTGGGGGGCTCCATCCTTCCCGGGGTAGGCACCGCCGCCTCGGAGCTTTTCAAGAAGGCGGAGAAGATCAGCCCGGTTGATCTGGAGTTTCCAGACAGCCCCCTTGGTCGTTCCACCGTGGAAGCGGTGCGCTCCGGGGTTCTCCACGGGGCGGTGGGCAGCGCGGACAGGCTTACCGAACTGCTTTCCGGGCTGGTGGAGGGGGAGCCCTCCTTTCTTGCCACGGGAGGGTGGGCGGCGTCCATCTGTCCCAGGTGCAGATTTCCCTTTGTGGTATGCCCCGAACTTACCCTGATGGGCATTGACTGGATTGGAAGGAAGAGGAGGTCGGGGAATGGCTGAAGTGCTTCTTGGAATCACCGGGGGCGCCGCCGCCTTCAAGGCGTGCAGTCTCGCTTCGCTTCTCAGGAAAGCGGGACACAAGGTCGACTGTGTAATGACCGGTGGAGCCCTGAACTTTCTCAGCCCCACCCAGGTGTCGTGTGTTACGGGACAGCCGGTTCATACCACGCTTTTTCCCCGGCAGCCCGCGGATTCCGTACCCCACATCAGCCTTACCGACAACCTGGACCTGATGGTGGTGGCGCCGGCGACAGCCCACTTCATGGCCAGGGCGGCCCACGGATTCGCTGACGAACTTCTTACCGCGGTGTTTCTTGCCTGCGAAGCGCCGGTGGTCTTGGCGCCCGCGATGAACTCCAGGATGTGGAACAACCCTGCGGTAAGAGAGAACGCAAGGATTCTGCAGGACCGGGGCGTGGTGATGGCGGGCCCGGTGGAAGGCCATCTGGCTTGCGGAACCCTGGGCGCCGGAAGGATGATGGAACCGGAAGACATTTTCGACATCTGCTTCAAACTGCTGGGCAGGATCTGATATGAAGCCTGTTCCCACACTGGAATGGACCGGACGCTCCCTGATGCTTCTGGATCAGAGGCTTCTTCCGGGACGGCAAGTGTTTCTGGACTGCTTCAAAGTAGAAACCCTGTGTGAGGCCATCCGCACCCTGGCGGTCAGGGGGGCGCCGGCCATCGGTTTGGCCGCGGCTTACGGAGCTGTTCTGGCCGCTCAGGAAACCCCCGGGGGCAGGGATTTCCACCGGGAGTGCGGGGTTCTGCTGGATTCCATTGCCGCAACCCGGCCCACGGCAGTAAACCTGTTTCACTGCCTTGATATCCAGCGGGGGGTTCTCGCCGCCTCCGGGTCCCGGGAGGAAGCATTGAAGGCCATGCTGGAAACCGCCCATCGCCTTCTTTCGGAAGACCTGGCCTCAAGCCTCGCCCTGGGCAGGCACGGGGCAGACCTTCTATCCCCGAACTGCGCCGTGCTGACCCACTGCAACGCCGGAGGCCTTGCCACCGGCGGGCTGGGAACCGCTTTGGCGGTGGTTTACGAGGCACATACCAGGGGGATTTTGAGGGAGGTGTTCGCCGATGAAACCCGGCCCCTGCTGCAGGGCTCACGGCTCACCGCCTGGGAAATGGTTCGGGCTGGGATACCCGTTACGGTCATTCCCGATTCCGCCGGGGCATCACTGCTTCGCTCCGGAAGGGTCGACGCTGTGATAACCGGAGCGGACAGAATCGCCCTCAACGGTGATACCGCCAATAAGATAGGCACTTTTCCACTGGCTCTGGCCGCCCGGGAGACCGGGGTTCCCTTCTATGTGGCGGCGCCGGTTTCAACCTTTGACCGGAACACTCCCACCGGAAGGGAAATCACCATCGAGCAAAGGTCGCCGGACGAGGTTGCCGGCTTCGGAGGCTCACTGGTGCTTGCCCCGGGCGCCGGGGCGTGGAACCCGGCGTTCGATGTGACGCCAGCCTCATTGATCACAGGAATTATTTGTGAACACGGTGTTGTATCATCACCGGCTGACCTCAAAATCTTGCAAGGTTGACACCGGCTTGCGAACAGAATACTGTCAATGCTTATGGTTTCACGGCGTGCTTCCATGCATGAAGTGGTAAGAAGAAAGGAATTGTCATGAAAGCAGCACTTTGGCTTTCTGTTCTGCTCGCGGGTTTCGCCCTGGCGTACCCGGGTGAAGTGATTCACCAGATTCCCGCCCCGGGCGGCCACCCCGATGGGCTTACCTGGATTGACGGTTACCTCTGGATCACCAGCGATGCCGACATGCAGATTTACAAAATCGATCCCTCGGATGGCGCGATAGTTGATCAAATCGATGTTCCCGGCCCCAACCCCGACTACCCGACCGGCCTTACCTGGAACGGCACCCACCTGATCGTGACGGTGAAACCCTGGAAGATCTACTTCGTAGACATTTCCACCGGGATGGCGGTGGATTCCATCCCCGCTCCCAGCGGAAGCAACAACGAGGGTCTCACCTGGGACGGCACCCATCTCTGGAGCACCAATTTCAGCAACAATGTGATATACAGGCTTGACCCCAACAGCGGCGACATCATCGAGTGGTTTCAGCCGTTCAGCCCGGGCGGCAATACCGGCCTCGCCTGGGACGGGTACAACCTCTTCGTAAGCATGCAGAACACACAGCTCATCTATGTGATGCTTCCCATGGTTCCGCAGCCGATCACCTATTACATGGCGCCCTGCAGTACTCCGCAGGATATGACATGGGATGGGGAGTATCTCTGGATAACCGAGTACGAGGAGTTCGGCGCGCAGGTTTACCAGATGGACGCCGGCACCCAGCATCTTTCACCGGCCACCTGGGCCAGGGTTAAAACGGTATTCGTCGATTAGGCATGATCATACCTTTCAGGAGGTGTAAACTTGGGTAAAACCATAGGCATTGATCTGGGCACCACGAACTCATGCATAGCCTTTGTGGATCACGGCAATCCAGTTGTGATTCAGACAAAGGCCGGTTCCAGAGTAATGGCGTCTGTGGTGGCCTTCACCGCCAAGGGTGAGAGGCTTGTGGGTCTTGTTGCGAAAAGGCAGGCGATCACCAATCCCAAGAACACTGTAAGCAGCATCAAGAGGCTTATGGGAAGGCAGTTTTCCGAAGTAACCGACCTCGCTGCCCGTTCATCGTACACCATCGAGGAGAACATGAACGGAGACGCCGCGGTTCGAATCATGGACCGTCTTTACACACCTCCGGAAATCAGCGCGATCATACTCCAGAGCCTGAAACACACCGCTGAAGATTTCCTGGGCGAGGAAGTGGTCGATGCGGTCATCACGGTTCCGGCATATTTCAACGAGGTTCAGCGGGAGGCCACAAAGGCTGCGGGAGTCATTGCCGGCCTCAATGTAAGGCGGGTTCTCAACGAGCCCACCGCCGCCGCCCTTGCCTTCATTGAGCCCAAAGAGAACAGGAAGATAGCCGTTTACGACTTCGGGGGAGGCACTTTCGACATCAGCGTTCTCCAGGTGGTGAACGGCGTGTTCGAAGTGAAGTCCACCTGCGGCGATACAGGTCTTGGCGGCGATGATCTGGACTCGCGACTGGTGGACTGGATAATGGAACAGTTCAAGACCGAGACCGGCATAGATCTCAATCGTGACAACATAGCTCCCCAAAGGGTTCGTGAAGCGGCGGAAAGAGCCAAGTGCGAACTCTCCATGACCCTCGAGACCAGCATCAACCTTCCATTCATCGCGTCGGGAGACTCGGGGCCGGTGCACATGGAGATCAGCATAACAAGGAAGCTTTTCCAGAGCCTGGTTTCAGACCTGATAGAGAAAACCAGGGATCTGTGCACAAAAGCGGTGGCCGACGCGGGTTTCGATATCGGCAAGCTTGACCATGTGGTGCTTGTCGGGGGCTCCACACGAATCCCCATGGTAAAGGAACTGGTGGAGGAGATCTTTCACTGCAAACCCGCGCAGAATGTGAATCCGGATGAGGTGGTGGCCATGGGGGCCGCCCTTGAGGGCGCTGTTCTGTCCGGGCAGAAGAAGGACCTGGTACTGATCGACGTGACACCCCTGACTCTTGGCGTGGAAACCCTCGGGGGAGTCATGGCCCCAATTATCAAGCGGAACAGCCCCATCCCCATGAGAAGGGGAAGAATTTTCACCACCGCGGTGGACAATCAGAATGTGGTCAGTGTTCATGTGCTCCAGGGAGAGCGGGATCTGGCCGAAGGAAACCGCAGCCTGGGAACCTTCGAGTTGCGGGGCATTCCACCGGCGAAGCGGGGTGAGCCCAGAGTGGAGGTAACCTTCGAGATCGACTCCAATGGAATCCTGAGTGTTTCCGCGAAGGACATGAATACGGGAAACGCCCACACCGTTACCCTTAACCCCAGCGGTGGCCTTACCAGTGAAGAGATCAAGAGGCTGAAAAAAGAGGCGGAAGCCAACGCCGAAGCGGACAGGGCCAGAATTGCTCTGACCGGGCAGAGGAACCAGGCTGACGAGGTGATCTACGAAGCCAACAAGGTTCTTAAGGCTGCCCGGGATGAGGTGGACCGCGAATCGTGGCGGGGTCTCGAGGAAGAGCTTGAGAAGCTTCGAAAGCTCAAGGAAAGTGATGACGCAAAGGCTATCGAAAAACAACTGACCGCGACCAGGGTTCAGCTCCAAGCGGTTTCGAAGCTGGTCGAGGTTCTGGAAACCCGGCTCGAAGAGGAGGCTGGAGGTCTCATCGACAGCATTGAGATCACCGATGAACCCATCGAGGGCATGACGGGCATCTGATGCCCTTGCCTCCCCGGCTGTGTTAGAATTCCATCAAAGGCTTTAGAACAACCAAAGCCTCACCGGAGGTCTGCTGATGCATTTCGACCCCTACGAAGTTCTTGGAGTACCCCGGGATGCGGGGGATGAAGACATAAAACGCGCATACCGGCAGCAGGCTATGAAGTTCCACCCGGACAAAAACCCCGGAGATCACCGGGCCGAGGGTAAGTTCAAAGAGGTGGGCCGGGCCTACGACATCCTCTCAAACCCTGAAAAGCGTTCACTTTTCGACCGGTACGGAACCGTTGACGACCAGCCCGGCCATCATGGCGGGAACCCCTTCGCGGGCTTTGACATGGAAGACGCCCTGCGCTCATTCATGGAAAACTTCGGGTTCGGCGGGTTCCGTTCGGAATCCCGTGGAGGCGGAGACGATCTTACCGTGGCTGTGGAACTCACCCTTCCCGAGGTAGTTCTTGGGGGCGAGAAGCTTCTCAGGATAGAACGGATGGAAGCCTGTGAGAACTGCGGGGGCAACGGGGCGGACCCTGACGAGGGTATGCAGCCGTGCCTTCAGTGCCGGGGCTCGGGACGGGTTGTCAATGACCGCAGAACACTTCTCGGAACCTTCAGAAGCGTGTCCACATGCCCGGTATGCAGGGGATCCGGCAAGGTTCCCAGGAAACCGTGCGGAAAATGCAGAGGCCGGGGAGTCACTCGAAAGAGCCGTACAATCACCGTCAAGATACCCGCGGGTCTGTCCGAGGATCATTGCCTCACCCTGAGAGGGCAGGGCCATCATTCACCCGAGGGGGGAACACCCGGCAATCTGCGGGTTCTGGTGAAAAGCATTGATTATCGCCGATTCAGCCGGGAGGGTGACAACCTTGTGTATCACCTTCCGGTATCGTACCCCGAAGCTGTTCTGGGTTCCAGTCTCACCGTTCCCGATCCCGCAGGCGAGGAAGACATCACGGTGAAGATACCGGACTCCTCCCGCAGCGGCGACCGGGTGGCGGTGAAGGGCAGGGGATTGGGCCGGCTGGACAGGAGGGGCCGGGGCGACCTGCTGGTTCAGATCGAGATTCATGTTCCCGGAAGGGCCGGCCGGCGGGAGAAGAAGCTTCTGGAGGAGATGGCTTCCATGGAAGCCTTTCGCCCCACGGGACGATAAGAATGAGAAGTGTTCCGGAAAGGCTGGAATTCACCCGTGTACTGGGGAATGTGGCCTCGGAATGCGCTTCCGAACCTGGCCGAGCCGAGGTTCTGCGCCTGGAACCCGCTGAAGATTCCCATGGCTCTCTCCGGCTTCAGAAGGAGACCGCCCAGGCGGAGATGCTTGTCGGGCTCGGTCTCGTTCCCCCGGTAGAACACTGTCTGGAGCTTGGGGAATGTCTTCGCCTGCTGGATGGGGGGGCAATCTGCCTGGAACCCGGGCAACTCCGTGACACGGGTCTCGCGGCGGAGTCATTCTTCCGGTTCAGAAAAGCGGCTGAAGCGGCGGAAACACCGGAACCACTCCTTGCCGCCTGCACCAGTCGGCTTCCGGTGCTCGACGAACTCTCCGGCCACCTGCTTGCCATCACAACCCCCGAGGGGGACATTTCCCCCGGGGCTTCCCCGGATCTGCTGAAGCTGGTCAACCGGGAGAACCGGTTGCGCCGGGGGCTTTCCCGGCGGGTTGCCTCCATCGCCGCCAGGCTTTCTTTGGCGGGGGTTCTGAGGGATTCACCGCCCTCGATACGGAACGGCAGGTTCGTGCTTCCGGTGGCTTCAGGCAAGAGGGGTGCCGTAACCGGAATAATCCACGACAGATCCGAAAGCGGTTCGACCCTTTTCATCGAACCATCGGAGCTGGTGGAGGACGGCAATGCCCTGCAGGAAGCCAATATGGAGATTCAGATCGAACGCCGCCGAATTCTCAGGGAAGCCACCAGCCTGGTCAGAAAAGAGAAGAAAACCCTGGCCCGGGGGCTGAAAGCGGCGGTGGAAATCGACGCGATTTTCGCCAGAGCCCGCTATCGCATTCGGGAGTGCACATTTTTTCCGGGAGAGGGCCAAATGCGCCTTCTTGGGCTCCGGCATCCCCTCATTGACCGGGAAACCGTGGTTCGCAGCGACTTCATCCTTCCCGACGAATGGAAGGTTCTGGTTGTTTCCGGCCCCAACGCCGGTGGTAAAAGCGTTCTGCTGAAGGCGGTGGGCCTGGCCTCCATGATGAGCCGCTCGGGCCTGGGCGGGTGCGTGGAACCCGGCTCCACCATGCCGTTCTTCACCAGGGTACTGGTCAGCATCGGAGACAATCAGTCCATTGCCGAGCACCTTAGCACCTACTCCGCCAGACTGTCGGAACAGAAGCAGATGCTGGATATGGGAGACCGGTCAACCCTGGCCATCATCGACGAGCCCGCAGCGGGAACGGACCCGTCTACCGGCGCCGCCCTGGCAGCGTCGGTGCTGAGCCGGCTGGCGTCTCTGGGCACCCGGGTTCTGGTAAGCACCCATATGGGGCAGTTGAAGAAAATGGCCTACGACACTCCGGGTTTCTTCAACGGCTCGATGGTTTTCAACCGGGAAACCCTTACCCCTTCCTATTCCTTCATTTCAGGGGTGCCCGGTGCGTCTTTCACCCTCGAGGTGGCCCGGGCGGCGGGATTTCAGAAGTCGGTTCTCGAAAAAGCCCGAATCCTCGCCGGAGACTCGTTCAAACTGGACAATCTGGTGATTTCCCTGGCGGAAATGAACGAGCTTGGAGCCCGGGAGACGGAAGCCCTCAAGGCACAGAGGCTTCAGGAAGCCAAAAGCGCCGAGGCCAGGAGAGTTCAGCACGAAGAAGCCCTGTCGGAAATGGAACTCCTTCGGGAAAGGCTCATCCACGAACACGATAACCGGCTCAGGGAGATATCCTCCCGGGCGGATTCCCTTTTGGCGCTGATGTCCCGGAAGGATGGAAGTCCCGGGGAGTCCGCCGATGCCCGAAGGGAGATAAGGAAACTTGTGGAGGAGCAGCGCGGAAAGCGTCACGGCTTCCCTTCGGCACCTGAGTCCCACCCGGGCAGTGAAACCCCGAAGCTGTCACCGGGGGACTGGGTTGACATTCAGGGCTGGAACCAGCCCGGCAGTATAGAGAGCGTGGACGGGGCGTCGGCACGGGTTCGTTCCGGCAGTTATCTTCTCACCAGGCCCCTGTCATCCCTGGCCCGCCGGGAACCCCCCGGGGTTTGCCGGGCGTCGGTGCCGGAGTGGGAGCCGGTTCAGGGCAGCCCCGAGATCAACCTTCTGGGCAAAACCGTGGAGGAGGCCATAGCGGAGTTGGATCAGAGGCTGGACAGCGCGATTGTATGCGGTCTATTCAGGCTGAGAATCGTTCACGGAAAGGGTGTCCTGATGACCGGGGTTACCCGATGGCTGAGAAATGACCGCAGGCTGAAAAGCCTTGCCCAGGCTTCACCGGCGGAAGGCGGGACCGGCGCTTCGATCGCGGTTCTCAAGGACGGCGGGTAATGTCTTCGGATGTGGAGAAGGTCAAGCAGCTCTCCGATGTGGTCTCGGTGATAGGCCGCCACATGGACCTCAAGCAATCCGGGGCATCATACAAGGGAATCTGCCCGTTCCACGGCGAGAAAACCCCCAGTCTGCATGTCTTTCCCCGAACCGGTACCTGGCACTGTTTCGGGTGCGGCGCCGGAGGCGACGTTATCGCCTTTGTAATGCGCTACGGAAGCCTCTCCTTCATGGATGCCCTGGAGGAGCTTGCGGACCAGTGCGGCATCACTCTCGAACGCCGGGGTTCCGGTCCGGAGACTGGCCTGCTGGATGTTCTGAGAGAGGCCCAGAGGTGGTTCACGGAACGCTTCCGCTCCAGGGAGGGCGCCGCCGCCAGGGAATACATTGAAAGCAGGGGGCTTTCCCATGTGGCGGAAACCCTCGGTGTGGGCTTCTCCCCGGAAGGCCTCACGAACCACATGAGGGGCCTGGGTTTCAGCGATTCCCAGATCGAGCAGGCGGGCCTGAGAATGCCGGGCCCCCAGGGCTTCCGGGACAGATTCAGGAACAGGCTTCTTTTCCCGATAAGGGACCGGAGGGGCAGGGTGGTCAGCTTCGGGGGCAGGGCTTTGGGCGAAGGGGGCCCCAAGTACCTCAACGGTCCGGACACGGATGTCTATCACAAAGGCAGCGTGCTGTACGGGTTTTCCGAAGCGGCTTCAGCCGCGAGGGAAACGGGAATGGTCATTCTTGTGGAAGGCTACTTCGACCACGCCAGGGTTTTCGCTTCAGGTTTTCCGGCGGTGGTGGCCACCTGCGGTACAGCCCTTACCGATGTGCAGGCCCGGGTGCTTAAAACCATGGCCGAGGATACGGTTATCTGTTTCGACGGCGATCAGGCCGGAATCAAGGCCGCGGTCAAGGCTGGAATGATGCTTCTCTCCGCCGGAGGTTTTCCCCGGATTGTCAGACTGCCGGATTCCATGGACCCGGATGACTTCATCGACGGAAAGGGCATGGATGCCTTCATGGACCTGGTGGAGCGGGCCAGGGGCCCCGTTGGTTTCTGCGCGGCTCTTCTTGGCGGGGGTTTCCCGGGGGGAGTCGCCGGTGTGAGAACGGCGAAAAGGCTTATGGAAGTGGTGTCCTCCGCGTCGGACCCACAGGTCAGGGAACAGCTTCTCCTGGAGGTGCAGTCGATTACCGGTTACTCCCGGTCAGCCCTGGAGGGGCACCTCAGGTACAACGCGGAGCCCGGCAGAATTCTGTCCTCCCCGGACCGGGAAGAACTTGACAGGGCCGACCGGGAAATCATCGCCGCCGCCGTTGGAGGCGGCGCAATAGACTGCAGCCTTCTTTCATGGCTTACGGTGGGAGACTTTCGCTCCACAGCGGGACGGGGCTTGTTTCTTGCTCTGCAGAGGCAGATGGAAGAGGGCTGCGCCACGGTGAACTTCGGGCTTCTTTCACCGGAACACGGATCCGTCTGCTCGAGACTGGCCTCTTCCATGACCGGGATGAAGGCCGGTGACCGGGAGAAAATCATGAGAAGGGTTGAAAACGAGAGACTTGCCGCGCTCAGAGTGCTGCTGAAGGAAAGGCTTCCCGGAGCAGGACCGGAAGAGAAGATCGACCTGCTCAGGGAGCTTCAGAAACTGGACAGACTTAGGCATGCGGGAAAGGAGTAGCCCACAGTGGATGCGCTTGGTTTTCTCCGTCGCACCGTGAAAAAGGCTGGTATCAAGGATTCCCGATACTGGGAGGATCTTCTTGAGGGGATGCTGAGACTTCGGGATGACCTTGAGGGGATTCTGGGCACCGATAACGGAGAAGGCGAATGGCAGGAGCGGCTCAGCCGTGAACTGAGCGGGGCTCCTCCCGAGAGGAAAGCCAGGCTTCTTGAGCTCAGG
>Ga0334890_1001257_pt1 | contig 35168 bp, 21 predicted proteins | sample GraSluR1_MG_3_FD_207220 | JGI IMG/M metagenome (GOLD analysis project Ga0334890, IMG submission 207220) | Sludge microbial communities from methane-producing bioreactor in Wageningen University, Netherlands - Granular Sludge_31_08-R1 | ecosystem: Engineered > Bioreactor > Anaerobic >... | reverse complement strand
CTATAATATCATCATTATAAATAGATGAATGTAATGATTCATATAAAGCATTAATTATAAAAGCGTTTTTATACTCACAAGCTAGACAACAAGCATCTTCAAATACTTCTAAAGTGATGTCAACTAACTCTTCAGTGGGTTCGCCACCATAAGCGTCAATTTCTTCAAATAAATAGCCCGCAAACTCATAGGCTATTCTCATGAATGATTTTGACTTAGAATCATTAATTTTATAGCCCTGATAAACATGGTACGCTTTCGAAACACTTCCTGTATGATTTGCTACTTCTTTTTCAATGGCTTTTAAGACTTTCTCTGGATCTTTTGATATAATTTTTTCTTCCTTGATAAGAGAAACATACTTAGGATGATCTTTAAGAATCGTTTTCAATATTTTAATGAGTTCGTTTTTTGTTAATTTATTTAAATTTTTCATATAACCTCTTCCTACATGTAATATAGCTTATCCGAAAAAGCGAATATAACTGTTTAATTTTAATCATTTATATGCATTTGAACATCAAACGCATAGATTTACTAAAATATTATGTACGGTTCGTCTAAAACCAGCATATCTCTTACCTTTATAATGCTCACTATAATGTATAATTTCTTCTTTTTTTAACCCAAGACTATCTAATATGTCTAGTAACTGACTTTTTGATTTCTCTATATTGTAATCACTATATACCAAATATTTAATGAGCTCTAAGAACTCTAAAACATGAGTATTTTCTATGTTGATTTCAAAAGGCGGATAAGACACAACCACTTTCCCATCGTATAAATGTTTGGATCTTGTATGTATCGATACATTGTTTGATAAAATCTCATAAAATGAAGAAACTTGGGAAGTGAATTTATACTTATATAAAAGATACGCCCCTGTTCTAATGCCTTGGTTTTTTTGCAAATACTTTTTATCTATAACATCTTTAAGCGATGGTTTTAAATGCGAGAATTTCTTAGTAGAACTAGGAACATAATAAACCCCATTTTCGTAACGTTTTAATATGCCAAAAGAAACCAAATAAGAAACCATTTGATTTAAAGTATTGATATTTTCAATCTTTAATACATCTTGAATCTCATCTCTAACAATAGGTTCTCTTTCATCGAAAGCATCCATAATTATACTTGCATTCATATAATCACCTCAATATTGAAATATTTTTTATATAATTATTATATCATTATAAAACGTTAAATTAAACAAGATTAATTAAAAGAAAAAAGATAATATGCTAAATAGTTTCAACTGATGTAATTTACCAATATTTAGACTTTTTGGCGTTTAGCATATCAAAAATAAAAAGGATACCCAATCAGAAAAAATTAGGTATCCATAGATGATTAATATATCCAAACATATAGTTACTTAGCTAGTTTTTTTATAAGCAGCTTCATATTCTTCTAAGAGATCATCTGATATATCTTTCAGTCTATCTTTCTCATAGGTTTTCTTGATGGCATATAGCGCAACATCATAATCAATTTCTCCACGTGCATAAAGGTTGATAATTTTTTTAAACTTCTTAGGGTATGGTTTACCTGCAGTTAAGTTTAATGCTTCAGCCAACTCTTGTTCTTTAACTGTAATATCTTTACTTGGTAATTTCACTTTAAATGGTAATCCTTTATTTAAAATAATTTGATTCAAGAATAAATCAACCGCAGTAGACATATTTATACCAAGTATATCTAAAATGTCTTCCACTTCATTTTTTGTTTCTTCTTCTGCTTTAACATTCGGGAACTTGATCGTTAAATCAATATCTTCAGAAAACCGGTCAATCACATCATAGCATTTTGATAGAGACGTCCCGCCTTTAAATACAATGTCTACATTGTTTTCAAGCTTAGATAGTTCTTTTAGAAACAGTGATACATAATAATCTTTTTCTACTTGATGATTTTGTAGTCCTGGTGTATTGGATGCTGTTGCGATGATAAGTTCTCTAAAATCCTTTTTATTTGTGTGTAAATGCATGAGTCCCTCCCAATTTGTAAAACTGTATTTGTGCATCCTTTGGATATGCCTCTACAATATGCTCAATCTCTTCATTTGATAAGTTCAATCCATTTAGATAATTACAAATGATTTCTTTTGAATCACTCAGTGAATATTCACTAAATTTGTTATAATCAACAAATAGATCTAAGACTTGAAGCAGCTTGTAGTTGTCGTTTGTAACTTTTACTCTTGCTTGATTAATGATCACTCTCATGTTTTTTATCCAGATTGTTCTTTTTTTCTTTGATACCTCATTAGCGTATATCACTAAATCACTAGATGTTTGTGTTGTGAGCCCTAAAGCATTTGAAATATAAAAGCCACTTCTATATCCAACGACAGTGCCATCATCGGACTTAATATACTTCTTATTTACAGTGTCTTCAGAATTCATGACAGCCATCTTTAAAATTCTATATGGGTTTAGTAATCCATAGACACCATTTTTTGATTTAATCAGTTTGTCTTGTTCAAATAATCTTCTAATAGATTCTCTAATTGTACCTTGTTTAATATCAGGAAAAACATCATATAATTCCTTTAAAAGGAACGGCTCACTAAACTCATATGTCTTCTCAATATATTCATATAATTGATCTATTATTTTCTTCATTTCATGATGCCTCCTTTACTACAATATCATTATATCACAAACATTTTATTTTGTGACATTATTTCTTATAGATAAAGAATTTTTGTCACATATGAGAATATGTCATTAGTTTCATAATATGGACTAAAGGAAGGGTACATAACAGACAGTTCTAAGTGAAGATAGTTCATACTAAAGGGTAAGGGTCCTAATCATAAAAATGTAATATTTTAGTGATATTTCAGTTAAATTTCAAAAAACATCTCAAGACATGGAAAGTGTTTTAACATCTTAATAGAGCCATTTCATAATGAAATACATTGGTTTCATAACAACAGACAGTTCTAACTAAAGGGGCGCAGTGCCGAATCATAGAGAACCTCAAAAGTCAAGTAAAAAATGACTTTTTTCTCTTTATTAAGACGTTTAGTCACTATGATTTTCATAACAAAATACATTGGTTTCATAACAACAACATAACAAAGTACAGTTCTCAAAATCATATCGATTTATCATTTTTCACATAATCACTGTGCTGAATGTGTCAAGACGATATATCATTTTACGTTTTACAGTCTTAAGACGGTTTTATTATTTTTCTTAATCTGCTAACATATTATGACAAGGAAGTGATCAACATGAATATAACAAATGAAGTGAAAGAAATAATCCTACAGCTGCCAAAGAATCAGCTGTTTAATTCAAGAGAAATTTACGAAAGATATTTGTGGATTTTTGCATGGAATCCACTTATTCTAAAATTGTAAATCGCATGCAAAAAGATGAATCAATTATCATGTTTCAAAAGGGTATCTTTTATCTCCCCAAATATAGAAATGGAAAACGCGTAAATATTAGACAATATCAAATCAAATCATTTGTCTTCTCTAACAACAACGATGGCACCCTAGTAGGTGATGGATTACATTATCGGTTAAAGTTATCTAAGGTTATTGCAAAAGAGTATCTTTATTATACAAATCGAATAGATGAACTATCAAAGAAAATCGGTAATGCAAGATTCTTATTCTTGCCATTTGATTTTGATCCTACTACAACTTCTATCATTCAGCTCATGGATGTTCTTTGTGGTTTTCATAAAATAACAACCATTGATCTAAGCCCGTTTCATAATTTTCTAGACTCATCTGTTAAACTGTATGATGACATAGCATTTTATGAGATCCATAAAATTATGAAGTATCCAAAACATGTTATTGCATTTTTAAAAACTATACTAGATGATTTGGGTATTGATAATGTTCTTGAGAGATATTTATCTACAAGAAGTATCTATAAGATTCCAGATTGGAAATAGATTTTTAATTTTCCAAATAACCAAAATAACGTTAAGTTATCGCTAACTCAACGTTATTTTTTATTTAAACAAATCTTCTAAAGTAACTAGATCATAACCTTTATCTAATATTAGATCATGATAACCATTTTTAGAAAAAGCACCATACTTATTTGCATCTAAATATCTACCTTTTTCAATTAGCTGATTCATTATGCTTTCTCCAATGATGTTATTTGTACATTTACATTCATATATATGAATATGCTTCTTAGTTTGGACACACAAATCTATTTCGATATCTGTTTTTGATTTCCTGTCATTATACCAATATCTACCAATATTCATGATAGGTTCATGATTTCTTGATTTATACTTTCTAATCAAATATTGCTCACCAATCTTTTCGAATCGCAAAGATACAAATTGCTCCAAATCATCCTTGATAAATGTGTCATAAAAGTCGTCACTACTCATCAGTACTCTTGAAGCTTGATTTTTCCATACAAAGTGATAATGAAAGGCAATAAAATTATTTTTTATACGATATAGATGATTTTTAGAGTTGGGGTTCTCTAAGAATTTATATTCCTTTTCAATAATTTCTAGTTCCATCAATTTTTTAACATATTTTGATGTTTTTGCTGTATCTTGAATTCTTGATTTTGAATCAATTTCTGATAATTTTGTACTACCACTATGGATCGCTTGAAGGACACTTTGATATTCTTGAATACTTCTGAGTTCTGTATGTAATAACATATTTACCTCATTAGAAAACCTAGCATTTTCATTGGTAATTAGTCGCTTAATATTTTCTTCAATCGATAAGCCATCATCTATTTGTGATAAATAATATGGCAAGCCTCCAAAAACAGCATATGCTCGCACTTTATCTTCTGGTTTAAATTTTGGATAATATAAGCTGCTTTCAAGATAATCACATTCTTTTAGATGATATGAAAATGTTTGTCTATTAAAAAGTGGTTTACTTACTGAAAAATGATTGTTAAACATCCCAATCTCACTACCAGAAATGATAAACTTAATGGATGTCATTTCTTTATAAGTGTCAATTAACCCTTGAAGCACCGATTCAATAGAGGCATCTACTTCTGTAAGATATGAAAACTCATCTAATATGACAATTAATTGATCTTCTTTAAAAATAGCTTCAAAGAAATCACGAAATGAATCATAGGTTATTTGGCCAACACCAAGTAATTCCCCATATCTTTTACTAAACAAATCTAAATTAGTCTTGGCATTTGCTTGTTGGGCGAGCAAGTATAATGATTTTCTACCTTTTATAGACTCTTTTAACAAGGTTGTCTTTCCAACTCTTCTTCTTCCGTGAATGACACCAAACTCAAATGTACTTGAGTCGTAATAATCACTTAACATCTTTAATTCTTTCTCTCTACCTAAAAACATAAAATCACTCCTATTTATAGTGAATTGTGTTTCACTGAATTATGTTTCACTAATATAATATCACAAAGTTCTATATTTGTAAAGATTCGTTTTTATAGAAACAAAAAGTCAACTTCTACGCTATAAAAAAAACATTATATCCAATATGATGTGTTTTCATAATAATGGCTATATAAAGGCTATATAACATACAGTTCCCACAATGACAGTCCTTACTAAAGGGTCAAAGGCCCTAATCATTAATTTTAAAAACTTAGTGAAAGTCATAGAAAAACCCATCATAAATCATTGTAAATCATTAAGAAACAGAGTGAATCTTTGATATCTTAACAAAGCCATTTCATAGCCACATACATGCCTTTCATCAGGATAGACAGTTGTAAAAGATGGGGCAGTGTGTTTTTCATAGAACCAGTTACAAGCCAAGTAAATAATATCAATTTATCGCTAAATATCGATAAATTGCCGATGTAAGAGATGCATAGAGAAATACCCTGATTTCATTAGACATACACAGGATGCATAGCGATGACTATGTTCAACAGTAAGGATTTCTTTAACTCAAATGGGTTTAACATTTGTCAAGACCGCAACATATTTACGTTTTTGAGTAATACATCATGACACATAAAATATATACAAGAATACCATCTGTCAATAGCGTTTTGAAAATGTAATCTCTTAATATTAACTCTATATATATCATAAATTGCTTACTTGTAGTTAAACCAAAATAAAACATCCTTATCTTTTCTTTATTTCAATTATATTGACGAAATGAAATTAAAGTGATAGAATAAGTCTATAATTTCAATTGGAGGTGTATTTTTTATGAGTCGTTCAGGACAATTTGTATCTAACTTATCGGGTAGTCTAACTTACCAATCTTTTAAACCTAGTAATTTGCCACCAACACCTGAAATTCTCATAGATGACATCTTAAGTAATAAGATGAATGAAGCTTATCACTTACTTGGTAAATTGGATGGTATATCTAGGTTAATCCCGAATAGGGATCTGTTTATTTCGATATATGTTAGAAAAGAAGCGCTTCTCTCAAGTCAAATTGAAGGTACACAAGCAACACTTGATGATATTTTCGATCCTCATTTGGAACAAAATCTGAATCTCGATGTTGAAGAAGTCATTCAATACTTGAAAGCATTGAATCATGCAAATAGTTTATTAGAAAAACTACCTATATCGATTAGATTTATCAAAGAGATTCATCTTGTGCTTCTATCTTCATCCAGAGGTATGGAAAAAGAACCAGGGGAATTAAGAAGAACACAAAACTGGATTGGTCCAAAAGGTAGTTCACTCAAAAACTCAAAATTCATCCCACCAAACATTCATGATATGATGGATTCACTTTCAAATCTAGAATACTATATACACCAAGAGGATAGAGCTAATGCTCTCATTAAAATAGCACTGATTCATTATCAATTTGAAACGATTCATCCGTTTTTAGATGGAAATGGAAGGCTTGGAAGACTTTTAATATCCATATTGCTCAAACATTATGGGTTACTTGAAGCAGACACCTTATATTTATCTTATTACTTAAAACGAAATCGGATTGAATATTATGATCGGTTAATGGATGTGAGATTAAAGGGCTACTATGAAGCTTGGATCTCATTTTTCATAGAAGGTATCATCGAATCTTCAAAACATGCTAAACCACAATCGAAGCTTTACTTGATGTAAAAGAAAAACATCTCGAACAGTTAAACACATTGAAAGGAAAAACAAAACAAACAGCGCTTCTGCTGTTTACCTACATTGAATCTCATCCAATTATTGACATTAAGCAAGCAAGTATCGGAATTAAGAAAGCATTTAATACCGTTTCATCTGCGATCGAAACATTTCAAGATTTAGGTATATTAAAACAAGTGGATGGCAATAAGAGGTATCGGACATTTGCTTATGAACCCTACTTAAGTATTCTTAGAGATGGTACAGTTTAATCAGATTGAGTATGAATCTAATTTGGTTCATACTCATTTTTTATTGAAGTCAAATAATAGTAACATGCGTATTATAATAAAGACAAAATACCACGCTAAAGAATTACTGCGAAATCATTATTTGATTTATTTTTTAAGAAATGATAACATCTTTATTAAAGCTAACAAGTAGGTTATTTCTGGGGTATATAAAGTATCAAATTGGACATTTCGATAAAAGCGACAAAAAAGACAAGAAATGATCTCGTCTTTATCAATTTTAACAAGTTTTCGTGTAATTAATGACACCCGCTTCATAAGGTCGTACATAGGACAGACAGTCCTATCTTATCGCTGGATGTGTCTTATCATATAAATAAAAAAAATAGTGACATTTCATTCATGTTCAGAGAAAGCGATGCAGACATGAAAATTATTTTTTTTCTCTTAATAAAGCCATTTCATAACCAAATACATTGGTTTCATAACAACAGACAGTTGTAAATAATAGAGCCGTGTGTTAATTGATCAAAATTTAACACTGAAAATCTTAGATATACTTAATTTTCAAGTTAAGAAACTATATATCTATTTTTATATACCTAGTTACCTAATTTTCCAAAGCTTTTATAGCAATAACTCATTAATTAGAGTATAATTAATTCAGCTATTCAATATAAAATTGATTGATAAATTAAGAGGTATTATATGAATAAAAACTATTTAAAGAAAATCTATCGTTATGATGATAAAAATCAGTGTTTTGTTGTTGAAATAGCACTCGATTATTACCTAGAGTTATTTAACCCGTGGGATGCTGCATCTATCAAGAAAAAAGAGTTAGATCCTGAACTTGTATCATATCTTGAAGACGTTACTGATGATATTCCTTTAAAAGAAAAATTATCTATTGTTTTTGTTATGCCAAAAACCGTTAGAAATCCAGAAATGGAAATAATATCAAAAGGAGTCTTTGTCAATTACTTTAACTTCTTAATGCATTATAATCGCAAGACACAAAGAAAATCTTTTAGACAAGCAATCTATTACATTATCACAAGTTTTACTTTTGTAGCACTTGCTTACTTCTTTAGACTGTATGAGACAATCTTTATTGAGATTATGTCTGAAGGTTTATTTATTGGTGGTTGGGTTTTTATGTGGGAAGCTATTTCGATAATCTTTTTTAAATCAGCTTTTATTAGACGCCAAAGTAAGGGGTATTTACGATTATCAGAATCTAATATCGCTTATGAGTATAAATAACTAAATTATTGGGTTATATGATTGAAGAGCTTTGTTTAGTTTTTAAAAAAGCTTTTCTTTTTTTATTTTTTAAACCAAAAGAAATCTTGTAAAAGTCAATTGAATAAATAAAACCACCTTTTAGAATAAAACTATGATATAATAGTTACGAAAACGTTTTATATTTTAAAAATCACCATTTAAGAGGTAATAATTATGCTTAAGAAAAATCTTATCTTTATCCTAACATGCACCTTTCTCATCTTAGTTACCGGATGCAATCAAACAACTACAAAACCTCAAGTTTCTTCGACAACTCAAACAACAATTTCTTCTGATACATTAACCACAACTACAAAAACTACAGCTACTATTTCTACTACTACTACTGAACAAAGCCAATCAATCGCTCAAGTAATTGGCATTGATGATACAAACCATATTCAAAACGAATATTTTCATCCTTTAAAAAATGTCAGAATAATTGATAACCTAGGTAACGATATCACCCACTTACTGACAGTAAGTGGTAATGTTAATTATGGAAAATTAGGTTCTTATGAACTCACTTACAAACTTAGTTATGGCGATACACATTTACTAGAAAAACGAGTGATTGAGATTATCGAAGGTGATATCTCAAGAACAAGTTACACAAGGGACCAAATCTCTGATTCTATTATGTTTATTGATTCAGGTAGTTATCGATTAGGCAACGCCCAAGAAATCAAACATCCCATAAATCCAATCTATATCAATCAAGACTTATTAACTAAAGCAATTCCATCTAATAGTTGGTGGACGCAATTATTGGTTCAAAATTATGGTGGGGGCAATGGTATTTACACAAATCCATTAAGGTCTTCTTTTAGCAATTTAGGAGTTGAAGTAACTAATCCTGGTAGTGGTTTTGTCCAGTATTGGAACCCAGATGGTTTAAATACTATGGCTAATTTTTCTTTAGCTTTGCCAGATATGTTTTTAAAATCAACAACTTTAAACTCCGACTATACAACTCAAGTAATCGATTATAGTGATACTACTGTAACCGTAGCGATGAGAAACTTCAATCAACCTGAAGATCAAATGGTAATAAGTTACGCTCAAGGTTCGCCATTTATATTTGCTGAAACATCAAATACAGATAGCGCATATCTTACTTTAGCTACAAACGGTGTTAGCAACTATGAATTCTTTAATCTAACTGGTATTCCTATCACTAGCAATAACTACACTGGTTCGGGATTTATTATAAAACTAGTTCAAAAACATGTTGGTTATGTCACTTTTAGACCTAATGGTGTAGGCCAACCTATTCATAAAGACTTATATTTTCTAGTCAGTACACCGAAGGACTCTGAGTTTAGTTTTTCTAGCAATAATCATCCTTTTGGCTTAATCAATAGAATCGATCTTGATTTAAAAAATGAAAACTATTTTTCTGTTGCGGCTATTAACTCTTTATCAGAAGCTACTTATTATCATAGTTTTGCTTATAACCGTTCACTTAGTGGTAAAGTTTCATATGAAGTCGATGAACAATCGTCTCTTGTTAATACTACTTATCATCAAACACTTCAAAACTTAAATGATTCTAGCAATAACTTATTAATCCAATTTCTCATGCCTCATCATTATCAAAACAGTGATATTGAACTGACAAATAAAGAGTTTCAAACTGTTAGAGGAACGCTAAAACTAATAGAAGCAAATAGTTTCCAAACTCAATTAACTTTTAACGGTGTTGTTCCTGCAATGTCCATCCCTACAAACCCTGAGTTTAACAGTAATGATTTATTAAACTACTTAAATGATTTAGATAACCAAACTAAGATTGATGATGAAGACAACTTTTTAAACGCAACTGGTCCATATTGGAATGGTAAGGCTTTATACCCTTTATCACAAGGATTGATTATTGCTGATCAGTTAAATGATGAAACCTTAAAAAACAGTTTTATCGAAAAGCTTAGATATCTATTAGAAGATTGGTTTACCTACTCTTCTACTACTGATGAGAAATACCTTTATTATAACCAAGCTTGGGGAACTGTCTATTATTCAAACAATGATTTTAATACCGCTACAGAATTAAGCGATCATAGTTTTACTCATGGTTATCTAATCTATGCTGCTAGTGTCTTAGGAATGTATGATCCAACATTTATCAGCGAGTATGGTGGTTTGGTAAAACTTCTTATTGATGATATCGCTTATTCAAATCGAGATGATTATAATTTCCGTTACTTAAGGTCTTTTGATCCATGGGCAGGTCATACCTGGGCTCATGGCTTTGGTACTTTTGCAGAAGGCAATAATATTGAATCATCTTCAGAAGCGATTAATTCCTGGGTAGGAATATATCTTTGGTCTTTAAACACTAATGACTTAGCTTTAAGAGACGCGGCGATTTACGGTTTTGTCCATGAAGTCTCTTCTGCTAAAACCTATATGTTTGATTATTCCCAAACAATCTTCCCTGAAAACTACAGTCAATATGCTTTAGTTGCTGGAATGATTTGGGGAGGAAAATATGATTATCAAACTTGGTTTGGTGCTAACCCAACTTTTATATATGGTATCCAGTGGTTACCAAATGGCCAATATCTATCAAACTATGCTTTAACAACTGAAGATAGAGAATATCTAGAAAGAGTCTTTAACATGTACCTTTCTGCTAAAAACTCTGTTATCGATACTTGGTTTGCAAATATGTGGTCAATTCAAGCGCTAATAGATATTGATTTAGCCTTAAGCCAGTTTAACGCAAATTTGATTTTAGACGATGACTACCCAAGTGATTTAGCCCAGACATATTACTTACTTAACGCAATCAAAACTTACGGTAATCGTAATATTGATTATTATATGGTTTTAAATGATTTTGTTTCATCCTCAATCTATGAGTTAGATTCAGGAACTATTATTGCGATTACTTGGAACCCAAGCAATCAAGATCAAACCGTTCAATTTATTAATAATGGTGTAGTCATAGAAAAAATAATTCCTGCAAATAGTTTAACAAGTACTATTTTAGAAGATTAACAACTAAATTATAAAGAAAAAACCCGTAAGTTATCTCTTTTTCAAGGAATAATTTACGGGTTATTTATTGTAATATGATAATTTCTAAATAAACTAATCTCGATAATAGATATCTCTTGTATACACCTTGTTTAAAACATCATCTAGTTCTTCTTCATATCTATTTGTTATTATTAGATCTGAGACAGCTTTAAAAACAGGTAAATTATTGATTACTTTAAAACCATCAAAATTCTCTTCATTAATACCTGGTTCATAGATAACTAAGTTTATACCTTTTGCCTTTAATCTTTTCATAATACCTTGAATTGATGATTCTCGGAAATTATCAGAATCCTTTTTCATCGTTAAGCGATATACACCGACTATATCAGGTTTCTTTTCTTCAATCATTTTTGCTATATGGTTTTTCCTTGTTTTATTCCCATCAATAACCGCTTGAATTAAATTGTTTGGGACAAACTCATAGTTTGCTAGTAATTGTTTTGTATCTTTAGGCAAACAATAACCTCCATAACCAAATGATGGGTTATTGTAGTGTTTACCAATTCTTGAATCTAAACATACCCCTTCAATAATTGAAGCGGTTTTTAAACCTCTAATCTCAGAGAATGTATCTAACTCATTAAAAAATGTGACTCTCATAGCTAAGTAAGTATTAGAAAATAGCTTTACAGCTTCAGCCTCAGTAGAATCAATGAACAAAACTGGAGTATTCTCTTTAATAGCTGCTTCAACTAATAGTTTAGAAAAAGCAATAGCTCTTTCGCTTATTTCTCCAATGATTATTCTTGAAGGATACAAGTTATCAAACAGAGCATTTCCTTCTCTTAAGAACTCAGGAGAAAAGATTACATTATCAACTTCTAATTTTTCTTTAACTTCTTTAGTAAAACCGACATAAACAGTTGATTTTACTACTATTACTGCATCTTTATTAATACTATTAACTCTTAAAATCATTTTTTCTACTGTTGATGTATCAAAATAGTTTTTTATCTCATCATAATTGGTAGGTGTAGCAATAATTACATAATCTGCTTTTTGGTAGATAAATTCATCATTACTCACAGCTGTTAATTTTAAGTCTTTATTAACTAAGTAGTCACTAATCTCTTTATCAACAATCGGTGAAATTTTTTTACTTATTAAATCTACCTTTTCTTCATCTATATCGAAAATGGTAACTTGATTTCTTTGAGCTAGCAAAACTGCTAAAGATAACCCAACATAACCAGCTCCCACAACAACTATATTCATCTTAAAATACTCCTTATAATAACCATTTGAAAGTAAAGGTATAGTATCTACTTAATAATCCTAAAAAATCAAACTAGAAAGAATCTAAACTGTTTTACTCGTTTCAATATAACTAAAATCACCATATAACTGACAAAATTGTTTTTCGCTAGATAAATCCTGATAGTTTTGAATTAATCTCTCAAATATCTCATCCCATACTCTCTTTTTAGCAGTTAAAATAGCATTTGTAGCAAGCGTATCTCGTATATGTTTATTTATCAACAAAGTAATCATTGCTTCTTGTAATTGCTCTCTCTCCTTTGGTTGAATAATAATCCCATTTTTCATATGCTTAACTGTCGCTAAAACGCCACCTTCATTCACAACAATACAAGGAAGACCTGAAGCCATTGCTTCTAGCACAACATTACCAAATGTTTCTGTTGCTGAAGGAAAGACAAAAATGTCTGATGATGCATATACTTTCGCTAATTCTTCCTTTGTTTTTTGCCCAGTAAAGATTATCTCAGGAAAATCATTCCTAAGTTTAGCCAATAAAGGTCCATCACCAGTAACAACCAACTCACTCATAGCTCGATATTTCTTTGGAAGATATTTGTAAGTTTGACAGAGTAAATATATATCTTTTTCAGCAGAAATCCTACTAACGAATAAAAAAACTACTTTTTTCGTTGCATTCCATTCTTCTCTTAAACTATCACTTCTATAAGCGGGTGAAAACCTATCTCTATCTACTCCTCTAGAAAAAACTTTTACTGGCGTAATCCCGAGATTATCCAAATACTCTTTTGTCATTTCAGAAGGACATGTAGTTAAATCTGCCTTTGAATGATACCATTTCAAATAAGTATTTAAAGGTTTTGCAACAAACTGCATCCGATAGTGTTTAACACCCAAATGAAAATAAGTACTGTAATTACTTATAATAGGGATATCCCTTCTCCTTGCATATTTTAGACCAAAATAACCCAAGTTAAACTCTGTAAATGTATGAATTACATCTGGAGAAAAATCGTCAAGAACTTTTGTTAAACTTCTTTTCCCTGGAATAGGTACCATAGCAGAAGGATAGAACAAAAACCTAACAGATTTTACTTTATGAATATGATATCCCAATTCCTTGTCCCAATCAAGAGTTCGATATTTTGGAATAATCAATAGATAGGGTTGACTAGTTTTCTTAAGATATTTCAAGTATTGGAACAAGGTATTTGAGACTCCATTGACATGCGGAAAGTAAGTGTCAGAAAAAATCGCAATGCGTTGTTTATTAATGAAGGAGGACTGAACAGCTTTACTTGAAATATATGCTTCTAGAACTAGTTTAACTATTGAATATGATAAAGATATTGCATGATATAGATCTCTTTTATGATTAGCAACTACATCTTTTGATTGATTATAATCTAAATAGAACTCTAAATCATTATCTAAGGTCTCAAGAGATAAAATCATTGAACTTTCGTTTATATCAAACTTAATCTCTTCACAATATTTATTAAGTCTTGTCTCGTATAGACGATGAAGATGATGCTTATACTTGTACCTAGGATTAGAGTGAAATGAGCAAGCATAATCCGAAACAAAATGAGAAATTATCCCTAGCTTCATACTTCTTGATTCAGTAGACATCTCTTTAGTAATAACTTGATTAATCAATTCTTTGACCAGGCGGATTGAACCCTTATAGTCATGTTGCATTAGTCGATATGGAAGGTATAAATCAGGGTGCTTTGATCCTTTAATCAAATACTTTAAAGACAATTCATTTTGCTCAGAAAATGTAAGTTTTTCATATACATGTTTAATGATTCTTTCATGAGTTTTCTTAATCATATAATACCTCCAAGAAGTCTATAGTCTAATTATAGCAATTTAATTAATGGCTTGTGTAAAGGTGGAGTAAGGAATTAAGAAATGTTTGTAAAGCATTTTCTCTAAAAACAAGATATAAGGATAAGAAGTAAACTAATAGTAAAAAACCAAACTAACAAAAAATAGTTTGGATTAAATTTTCCAAACTATTTTTTTGCTTTTTAATGTTTTGAGCTGATACATTTAGTGTTTATTCCATGTTTTCACTTAAATATGGTTTATCAAATCTTCTTTGGTAAGCATTGTTTTGCTTTAATTGATGGTTCCAATAAATATTTGTCAATCCCAAAAGGCTTAGAAACTTAAATCTTCTTCTTCGTTTCTTGCTCATTACTTCAAAACCTTGACATTTATCAAGTAAATCTCTTGATAGTTCTTCATCATTTCTGAAACTACTAGTTAGCTTAACAAGCAAATCTTTACGCCTTTGATTAAACCTTTTTGGCATAAACCTTACCCCTTCACTGCCAGGAGAAATAATTGTATAGACCTTATTCAACTTCAATTTATCTTTCAAGATTAAATGATACCTTTCTAAAACCCTAGAATGAATAGCTTCAGAAAACCCTGAATGAACTATGAATAAAATATCTTTTCCCTGAACTAAATCTAAATGCTGACTCATAGTTTCAAAAAAAGCTTTGACTATTCCTGGCATACTATCTACGTATAAAGGATAGATAAAGATTAGTTTTTGATGAGTTTTGACATCTTTAATAAAACTATCAAACATCTTATCAGCTCTAAGTAAAATAACTAAATCTCCTTCTTTGTAAAGCCATTTACACATGGCATTAGAGTTAGAGTTTTTACCTCTTGGCGAACCATTAAATATTAAACAATTCATCATTTATATCTCCTAACTTATTATACAAAGAAAAACTCTTAACTTCACTATCAAAGTTCAAAGCTACTCTCAAAAAGTAATCTTTAACAAGACTGATTTCAGCTTCAGTTGTTTCATTATCAATCACAATTATTTTGATTTTAGGATTTAAATCATAACGCGGATAATGATGTGATTCATTATGAAACTCTCGAATATAAGGTAAAACTATCGGTATCAAACGATCCATTGTTTTTTTTAACAATGAATTGATAAAACCAACACTTAACTCACAGATAAAAACAACTTGATCAGCATTTACAAAACTACGTAGTACTTCTCGATGGTTATCCTTAAATCGACATAACCCAGGTGTTTTTAACCAACAATCCCAACAACCAACACAATATTTGATATCCATCTTATTTAATAAAAACCAATCAACTTGCTTGTCATCTTCAAGGTGTTGAATCAAATTATTCATTTGCTTATCAAAATCAAGATCAATTCTTTCTCGACTATCCAATATACAGATTCTTTTCATCTTTATCTCATACTAATATTTTATTAGCATGTTTTTCCTTCCTAAAAAAATATATCTCCTTGTTAAAAACCTTATTGTATTAATTTGAGTATATCACATCTCATTAACTTTTTGATTAGTCTCTTAAAAAAAAATTTACGACTCATACTTAAGCCCAAATTGATAAGGATACATCACAATCGCTTCATTGTAAGAATCTAAATTTGAGTTATACCCTACTTGTGAGATATCTTTTGGCCAAGTAAATGCTAACTTACCACTGAAATTATAATCACCAAAAAGTAGATCGCTAATTCCATCTCCCCCTTCACTTCCTGGTAAAAAAGCAGCAACAAAAGCATCAAAATAATCAAGGTTATCTTCTAAAAGCAAAGGTCTTCCACTGATTAAAACTCCAATAACAGTCTTACCACTTGCTTTGGCATCTCGTGCTAAAGCAAGTGCAGCTAGATTACCTGGATGAGCGTTTCCTCCAGTTAATGTAAGTACAGAGTTATCGCCTACACCTTCAGCATAAGGTAATTCGCTCAAAACAATAACAACAACATCACTATTTTGCCAATTGGTCTTTAAACTTCCTCCATTATTAGCCAAAACACTTAACATACTTGCTTTTATACTTCTTCCAACCCCAATCGAGTTATTCTCATTACCTTGCCAATAAGTTGTCCATCCTCCACATAAAAGACCGACACTATTGCTTGCAGGTCCACCTATAAAAATATTACCTTCTTTATTTAAAGGCAAAGCTGCGTTATCATTCTTTAATAAAACCAATGATTTTCTAACTGCTTCTCTTGCTAGGCTTTTATGTTCATTCGAATACACTACTAAATCATCTAATCGTCGATAAGGGTCAGAAAAAAGACCTCTTTTATGTTTAATCGTAAGAATTCTTCTCACAGCATCATCAACTCTTGATAGTGCTATTCTTTCTTCTTCTACGCCTAAGACAATCATATCAATAGTATTTAACCAATCATATGGTTGCATTAACATATCAATTCCACTGTTAATAGCTGTCACAACTTGATTATAAAAATCTCCTGACAATTGATGAATTGCATTCCAATCGCTAATAACAAAACCCATAAAACCTAATTCTTCTTTTAAAACATCATTTATCCAATAAGAACTACTATGCATCTTAATCCCATTGATAGAACTATAACTAATCATTATCGTATCAACAGATGCATTTACAGCTTCAATAAAAGGTTCTAAATGAAGAGACCTTATCACTGACTCAGTAGCTATCATATTACCTTGATCAATCCCTAGATAAGTACCACCATCACCTAAGTAATGCTTAGCTGTAGCTAATACATTTAAGTCCTGATAACCCTTAATAGCACTCCTTGTTAAGTTCTTATGAATCAAGGGGTTTTCACTATAACCTTCATAAGTTCTTCCCCAAGAAATATTTTGCACAACACTTAAAGCAGGCGCAAAATTCCAATGAATTCCTGTAGAAAGCATCTCTTTAGCAGTAGCTTGAGATATCCGGTAAACTAAATCGGCATCGTTAGCCATCCCTAAATTGATATTATGAGGAAAGATTGTTGCGCCATATAGATTGTTATGACCATGGACAGCATCAATCCCATAAAGCATCGGAACACCAGCTTCAGAATTCAAAGCAGCTTCTTGATAATGATAAACCATATCATACCATTCTTCAATTGAAGAATCATATCCATTTGGATGACTTCCACCACCGCTTAAAACAGAACCAATTCCATGTACTTGCATATCTTGATAAGTAATTGAACTTCTTTCAGCCTGAACCATTTGTGCTGCTTTTTGCCTTAAACTCATACTTTCAATTAAAGAATCAACAAAAGCTTCTGAACTTTCAGTCGTCTGTGAAGTCAAAGTATTAGTTGTTGACTCTGAAGAAGTCATTTCATTTGTTGTGTTTATTGAAGTCAAAGTATTAGTTGTTGACTCTGAAGAAGTCATTTGGTTTGTCGTATTTATTGAAGTCAAACTAGTTGAAGTATCAACAGTTGAATATGTACTGCTCTGACTTATATTACAAGCATAGACAAATAATGTTAATATAACCAAAAGTATCAAATTTAATAACTTTTTCATGCTCTACCTCTTTTCTTAAACATAGATGAAAATCACTAGTTTAGCATTTAAAACTTGCTAAGTATACTATTTAATAGATTTACTACCCATTGAAAGTTTATCATATTATTAGTTTTTTTCAAAGTTTTAATAGATATTCAGTTTCTCTAAGAATTTATCTTTTAGAATGGATTTTTTCTACTTTGCTTATTAATACTTTTATAATCTTATCTTCCAACAAAAAAAATTCTTAATAGTATTGAAAATACTTACAAATTTCTCTGATATTTCTTAATGACAGGTTAAATAGAAAAGTTTGACTTTCATCATTAAGTCAAACTTTTCTAATCAATTAAATATCAAATAATAAATCAACTATTCAACTACATCTACAATTCTAATAATCCTTGCTTCATTACCTGCTTCATCCGTTACAATATATGTTATCGTATATGTCCCAACTGTATTTGTATCTACTTCGCCATCTATCTCAATAAGAAGTTCTTCTGAATAATTATCAACAGAGTCAATCCCACCATCAATCCACTCTTCTCCTAGTTTTATAGTATCAACTCCCTCTTTAAGGGTTAAAACTGGTTTAGTTGAATCGACAACTATAACTACTCTATATATCTGGACAACTTTCTCATTGAACTCAGCTTGATATTTAATGTAATAAGCCCCAGGAACTAAAGTATTTAAAGTGTTTTCAACTACAGTTACAGCTACATCTTCATTATTGTAAAAAGCAACAGCTCCTGCATCAGTAAAATTATCATAAACCTCGATTGTGTCAACTCCAGGATTAAGTGAGATACTTAATGACTGATCTAGAGTTATCCCATTACATCCAAGTGTTAGAACTGTGAAAAATACTAAAGAAATTATTAAAATAAGTCTTCTCATTATTCTTCATCCTCCTCTTTGTTAAGATTAGAAATAATCGCATTGATACTCGTTAGGTCAATTCCATCATTATAAACAATCACAAACCGATACTTCTTATAAATAACTTCGTTGTTTATAACTTGGTATTCGATTAAATACACCCCTGCTTTTGATGTATCAACAGTTCCTAAAGTAAATACTTCGCCAACTGAAGCAGTTGCTCCTGCATCAACAAATGTATCGCCAACTCTAAGTGTTGATACTCCAGGGTTTAAAGTAATCGTTATTTCCTCTTCCTTCTCAATAACCCTAACTATTCTTATCAACTCATCGATAACTTCATCATTCTTCATAACTATATAAGTAATAGTATATACTCCTATCTCACTTGTATCTACCACTCCATTAACTTGATAAATAATCATTTCGTCTAAGACATCTAACCCTTCATCAATCCAAAAACTATCTTTAACTACGGTATCAATTCCCGGAGATAAACGATATATGTAATTTAAAGCTACAGCCTGATAGATTGGATATAGATCAAGATTTTCTGTTACAAAATCAAAACTACCTGACCAACTAACAAATACATACGAGTATAACTCATCATTTGGTTTTTCTGGATTTGTTGGAGCAGTTACTGTGCTGCCATAAAGAGCTACTTCTTCTTTAATTAAACTACCATCTTCATCTAGAAAACGAATTAGATATTGATTAACAATAGAAATATATACTGCATAAACATCCAAGTTTCCTGTAATCGCTAGGTAAGTTGGTTCCCAACCGCTAAAGCTAAAGGTAAATTCAGCTGTGTCTTGTTTTGAAGGATCTGTTGGTGGAGTTGCGTCTTGACCATACAAGACTATCTCTTCTTTTAGTAAAGTTCCGTCTTCATCAAGGAATCTAACAGTATATTCATTAACAACAAAACTATAAGTTGCATAAACATCTAAATTGTCTAATATCTCATCAAACTCTTTATCCCAACCACTGAATGTAAAGGTATGCTGTGCTGTTGCTTCTTTAGTCGGGTCTATTGGCGCAAAAGCAGAACTACCATAAGCAACTAACTCTTCTTTAAGTAAAGTTCCGTCTTCATCAAGGAATCTAACTATATATTCATTAACAACAAAACTATAAGTTGCATAAACATCTAAATTGTCTAATATCTCATCAAACTCTTTATCCCATCCACTAAATGTAAAGGTATGTTGTGCTGTTGCTTCTTTAGTAGGGTCTGTTGGCGCTGAAGCATGGCTTCCATAAGCAACTAACTCCTCTTTTAGTAAAGTTCCGTCTTCATCAAAGAATCTAACTGTGTACTCATTAAGAACAAAACTATAAGTTGCATAAACATCTAAATTGTCTAATATCTCATCAAACTCTTTATCCCATCCACTGAATGTAAAGGTGTATTGTTGATTAGCTGCTTTTGATGGATCTATTGGTGGTTTAGCTTGACTTCCATATGGAACAAGTTCTTCTTTTAATAGTGTTCCATCCTCATCAAAGAATCTAACTGTATATTCGTTAACAACAAAACTATAAGTTGCATAAACATCTAAATTGTCTAATATCTCATCAAACTCTTTATCCCATCCACTAAATGTAAAGGTATGTTGTGCTGTTGCTTCTTTAGTAGGGTCCATAGGCGCAAAAGCATGGCTTCCATATGGAACGAGTTCTTCTTTTAGTAAAGTTCCGTCCTCATCAAAGAATCTAACTGTGTACTCATTAAGAACAAAACTATAAGTTGCATAAACATCTAAATTGTCTAATATCTCATCAAACTCTTTATCCCATCCACTAAATGTAAAGGTGTATTGTTGATTAGCTGCTTTTAAAGGATCTATTGGTGGTGTAGCTTGACTTCCATATGGAACAAGTTCTTCTTTTAATAGTGTTCCATCCTCATCAAAGAATCTAACTGTTAAAATCATCGGATTCCAATAAGCATAAATAACAGTATCTCTTATCAATAAGAAATCATCTTTTACTTCAAAACGATAATGATAATCATAATACCAACCAACAAACTCATACCCTATTTGTTCTAAAACAGTTTCAAGAATAACTTCATCACCATAATTATATTGTGTAATCGTAAAATCTAAACCATAAATAATCAAGGTTGGCGATAAACATTCTTTTGTAGAAAAATTACCTAACTGACCATCTAAATTTAAACCAAAACCATAAACGTCTCCATTAGAGGTTAAAACAAGGGTATGTTCCCTATCGACAACAAAAGAAACTATTTCATCATTATCGAGTTTAAAGTTTTCTGTAATATCTGTTGGTCCGTTATACCAACTTCTAAATCCTTGTCCCATCTGACCGCTATGATTAAAACCCCAAGATAAAATTCTTCCATTAGAGGTCAAAGCTTTAGCTGCTAGACTTCCTATCTTAATCTCACTAATCGTTTCATCTTCATCTAAAGAAAAATTATGAGTTACCTCAGTAGGTATCAAAACGTTATTGTGATCCCAAACAGTTGTTTGGAAGTAGTAATTCGAACCCCAGGCAAATATTCTTTCCTCTGAAGTGATGATAAAATTCGTATTATTACCTAATGCTAAGTGCTTAATCGTTTCATTAACTTCTAAACTAATTAAATCATTCAACAATATTGGAAGTAAACTTGAATCATTACTGTTATTACCTAATTGTCCAGACCAATTAGCCCCCCAGATATAGACATTACCTAGATTTGTCAATACAGCACTATAAGCATCACCAGTATCAATAAAAATAACTTCTTCACCTAAACCTAAGCCTAAATGACTAGTAATATCTATAGGTAAAGTTCTTAAGTCTGTATCTCCTGTTCCCAATTGACCAGAATCATTGTTTCCCCATGAAAACACTCTGTTCTCACTTGTTAATGCTAAAACATGTGCTTCACCAATCGAAACACTGATAATGACTTCATTCTCAACCAATCCAAAATTGCTTGAGATATCAGTCGGCATATTTGAACCATAGGTAACCTCACCTATACCCAGCTGACCATATGAGTTTTGACCAAAAGCAAAAACTCTATTTTGATTAGTTAAAACTATTGATAAGTTATAACCCATAAACATATCGATAATCACTTCATCTTCTTCAAGAGTAAAAGAGTCCGTTATATCAACAAAATAATTGCTTTCAGAGCGGTCAACAAAAGCTAAATTTCCATTTTGACCAGAACCTGTTGCATATAAACGATTGTTTTGATCTAAAATCATCGAATATAAAGGTCCAGTAGCTATCTTTTTAACACCTGCTAATTCAAATGGTTCAGATATCTTGATTAAGTCAGAGACAGCTTGAGCATAGATTGGATAAACAGACATTGATTTTCTAACTTCACTTAAATCTTCACTCCAACCAATAAAAACATAACCATTAACTTCATCTAATACTGGTGGTGTAACTGCTTCACCATCATAAACATCTTTTGATTCAACCCAAGAGCCATAGAAATCATAAAATACTACTTCATATCGAAATGCTTGTCTAATTGGATAAACATCAATATCACCCATGATATAAGTTATGTCTTCACTCCAAGACTCAAACACATGAAAATCCTTAGGTGGCAAGAAAGGCGAATTAGCACTTTGACCATAGCCAACTGTTTGAATATCTAAGACTTGATTATCCCAATCATAGAAAGTTACTGAATAAGTTCTTAAGGTTCTTTGATAGACAGCTTCAACAATCATATCCTTTGTAACGTTGCTAAAATCACTATTCCACTCAACAAATTCATATGAATACTTAGAATTATTGTCTCTTAACACATCATTTGGTGGATTAGCAAAACCTCCATACTCAACATAATCAACACCAATCAATTCTTTAGTATAAGAGTCGATAAACCTTACCTCATATAATCTTGTCTGTTGAGTGTATAATGCATTGGTTACAGTATTATTTAAAATATTTGTCAAGGCAACATCCCAACTCGAAAATCCATACATCAATAAATCATTAATTGGTATATTGCTAGGCTCACCCATGAAAAGAGCATCTTGACTATCGCCAACAATTTCGATGTATACAAAACTAGAATCATCATTCATATAGGCAACATAGTGATTTAGACCAACTAGATGGCTAATCGAGTATTCAAGTGCATAATCTATAGCATTCCCTCCATTTGATATAAGCTTTAAATTTGCCAACTTAAAGGTTTGATCAACAAATGGAGAAATACCCATAATATAATAAATATAATCCATAAATTTAAAAGCTGTTGAATCGATATTCACCAAGGCATTATTCAAAACAATACTTTCTAGTTTCACTGTATTATAAAATGCAAATTTCCCGATAGATTGAATATCTGATTCAAAATACACTTGTTTTAACTTAGCAGCATAATAAAATGCATAATCAGGAATCTCGGTGATTAAAGCTGATTTGAATACGATATACTCCAAACCTCCACAATAATCAAAAGCACCTCTAACAAAACCATTTTCATCAATCCAATGTGGAAAAACCGTTAAAGATTCCGGTAAAACAATATACTTCAATTTACCTAAATCTTCAAACCCTGCCATAGTTTCAATACCTTCATTTAACTCAATCGACTCAAGGTTTCTAAAATTCAGTGCTATGAATGGTAAATGTTTTATCGAACCAGGAATAGATATATGTTTAACATCAATTGAAGCTAGATAAGGTGGATAATTAATTTTATTATACATATCTAAAAGCTCAATTGCTAATTGGAATGTACCTTCAGGAAAACCTAAAATTGGATTACCTAACTCATCTGTATCTGGTAAATTAACTCTTTCAGCATTGGTCTCAATTTTAGTGATAATCTGATTTTCAATCAACAATTTATCATATTCAAGAATATAATCATTAGGTTTAATCGTGATATCGATTACGATATCTTCATGAACTCTAATAAAATATTCTCTCCCCTCATTTGCAATAAACTTGCCATTAACTAAAACTTCATATACCATGAAACCAGATAATACATCTAGTTTAAAATGCAACAACTCTTGATTTTGAATCTCTAAAGGCATTCCACCTACAACAGAAGCAAAACCGTCGATATTTACTGTGATGTTATTCATTACAACATCACGGTTTAAATCAATAAACTCAATTCCATTATCAATTGCAAACTGATGTGCATAGGAGTTTACATGAGCATGAATAACATAGTTATCGGTACTCAACAAAGAAATCTCTGTATCTATACCATGAACATAAAGATGAATTTCATTAAGACTATGACCTTCAACTCGTGCTGTTTTAGTTTGAGCGTTTAAGACTACTTCCTCTAGCCTTGAACCATTATAAGCAACAAAGAAAACATCTTCTGCCCCACCAAAATCAATTCTGCGCAAATCTTCATAAAAATCATGAATATAGATTGTATCAACATACTCCGTACTCATTGGAAAAATCATTTCTTTTCTTACTCCAACCGGAAATCCATTATGCCCTACAGAAATAAGATCACTTGGTATATTAGTATCTTTAGCCTGCACTGCATACATACCTAATGTTCTTAAACCATCAGGTAAATAAATTTTCTCTAAAGATATACAGCCTGCAAAAGCTAATTCTTTTATTTCATCGACAGTTTCCGGTAGAATTACCTTTTCTAATCCTGATGCAATAAAAGCGGTTGAACCAATCACTCTTAAATTCTTAGGAAAAACAACTTCCTTTAAAGAAATACATCGATCGCAGGTATTATTAGGAATTGTCCGCAAATCATCTGGGAAAACTATTCTTTCAAGTGCATAAGCCCTTTTAAAAACAGATTCTCCCATTAAGCTGATTGTATAAGGTATTACAATAGATTTCAAGTTCTCAGCTTCATAGAAACTTTGAAACGGGATATACGTTAACTGATTATTGAATTCAAAATATTTAAACTTCGCATTAGCAAAAGCCGCTTCTTTAATACTTAAAATATTTTCTGGCATAACAAATGTTTCCGCATCACGATAAGGCAAATACCAATACAATGTTGTTAAATCACTTGAGTATAGCATATCATCATCAATAATGAAATGTTGATTATTTGAATCGATTATGAACTCTTCAACATTCCTTAAACCAACAAAAACTCCCTCACCAATATTATCTATTGCAGCTCCTAAAGATATGCTAGTTACATTCGACGAAAAAGCAAAAGCTTCACTATGAATAGACTTCAAGTTTGCTGGCAAATGTATTTCTGTAAAACCAGAGTTTGAAAATGCTCTATATCTGATTTGAATCAGTTCTGTTGGGAAAGTGAAGTTGACAAGATTGAATGTATGTTCAAAACTATGCTCCTCGATTACTTTTACTGTGTTAGGGATAATTGCTGATTCTAGACTAGTACAGACATAGAAAGTATGTTTTTTTATCTCTTCCAGACTTTCTCCGCCGATTGCAACACTTACTAAACTCTCGTCAAAAGCAAAAACCGCTTCCCCTAAGTATTCTAAACCACTGCCGATGACAACCTCGGTTAAAATCGGCATATAAGCAAATGCAAATGAATGAATCCTTTTAACTGTATCAGGAACAATGATTTTTTGGATGTTGTCATTAAAGATAAAAGCTCCACCACCAATTTCCACGACAGGCATCCCATAAATCTCATTTGGAACTTCAATTACTTCTTTGCCTTCACCAAAATAACTTAAGATACTAACAGTATCATCATTATTGATTAAGATATCATAATCATCCGGGAAAGTCGATTCTCCTTGTTCATAAGCTGCATATAATATCAAATCCTCATATGTTACATCTATAGTAAAATCCCATCTTTGCGTCAAGTTAACATCCTTGTACCAACCTGTAAAATAATGACCCTCAAGCACTGGTCTTTGATGAATATAAAAAGTCCTTCCTTCAGCTACATAATAATCATCAATTGCACTACCCAAGAATGTTTCAAAACTTACCTTTCTTAGATTAAGTGTCAAAGCGTCAAAAGCATTTGCTAAACCATGACCAAACTGCGAGTCCTTACCGATAGAACCAAGGTCTTTTGCTGTAGCATACATATGGTTTAAATACATGTTGTTTTCTGAGTAATCATAATAACTCAAAATCAAAGCTAAAACACCAGCAATATAAGGTGATGAAAAAGAGGTACCTGATACATATTGATATCCATTACCCATTACCGTTGTATATATACTTTCCCCTGGAGCACTAATATCAACAGTTCTATGAAAATTAGAGAAATATGCTCTTTCCATATTAGAATTTGTAGCCCCAACTGAAATAGTTGAATCATATCCTGCAGGAAAACTCTGTATCGGTAACCCATCATTACCAGCAGCAGCTACTAAAATAACACCCTGAGACTTTGCATAAGCACATGCTTCATCCATGATTTGGTCGTAATAAGCACCGCCTAAACTCATATTGATGATATGAGCACCGTTTTCAACCGCATAATAGATTCCATCAGCTATCGCATCGGTTGCAAACATTCCTTCATTATCAATATTTGCTTTGATAACCATGATTTTCGCTTCTGGAGCAACTCCACTGATTCCAATGGCATTATTCTGCTTAGCGGCTATAACTCCTGAAACAGCAGTTCCATGCCCAACATCATCAGCAACATATTCCAATCCCTCTAATTGATGTTCAGAATTATAAGCTAATGAAAATAATTGGCCATCAAACTCATCATGTTCTGCCTCAATCCCAGTATCAATAACCGCAACAACTATTCCTGTACCTAAGGAATATTGCCAAGCACTATAGGCATCTAAATGGTCTAATGCGAACTGCTCTGTGACTTCAGGGTCATTTACTTCAACACCTTGAGTATAATATAGGTACTTAGGCTGTAAAGTTACACTTCCTTTATAATACCTAGCTTTGATCAAAGGATTTTCATAGCCATAGAATGATGCAATATTATAATCAGAGATATTGATTAAAATAAGTCCGTTTTCCAAAGCAACTTGTCTTGCTTCTTCAACACCATCAACTTTCAATAACCACTCATTTTCGATAAAATCAGGTCTCATCCTTTGGTCGATGAATTCAATGTTTTGTTCGTCTTTTAGAGGTAAAACTCCCTGATTGAAAAATAAAACACCGATAGAAAAAATTAGTAAAAATGTAAAGAACACTTTTTTCTTAAGCATAGATTCCCCTTCTGTCTGTCAATTATCAAGACAAATAATGTATTTTCAAAAAAATAATGGCGAAAACAATTAGTTCGCCATTAGAAGTAAAGTTACTTAAATTTTATCATTTTATAAAAGTTTTTGATAGAGCTTTACTGATTATTTATGAAATTTTTTATTTATAATCCCATATAAACTATTAAAATCAAACAAAAAAACATCAACAACTAACAAATCATTCATCTGATGATCAGTTCTAATAACCTTACCTCCTAAATGATGATAAAAGCTATTCGATGGAGCCTTGCGATGCGAATAGACGATTACTCCTGTTTTATTCATTTCTGAGTATTCTTTTAAAGCTGATTTCATTAATGAATAAGATAATCCTTGATTCCTAAAGTCTTTATCAAGGAAAAGTCCATTGATTTCAATTGCATTACTATGATCTAGAGTTTCTGCTAAACTAGTGAAAATCGTACCAATTAATTTCTTTTCTACAAAAGCACCAAGTAAGATTCTAAAATCATTATCCTCTTCAGCCGAGTTCATCCAATTAAGCCAAAAAAGATATGTTTTACTAAACTCAAGATCATTTTCTGCAATACCATTCAACTCTTCTGTCCAACATTCAATCTTTAGCTTAATCGCTTCTTTCAATGTTTCTTTATTCAAAGGCTTAATGACCATAACACACCTCTAAAAATCGAATATATTAACAAATTCATCAACGAGATTAATCTCTGATAAAAATGTTTGATAGATTTCATTCAACTTCTCGATATCTAATCTCGTCTGATTTCTTTGTTTCTTCTTAGACATAAAAGCAAAATGCAACACACCTTCATTGATGCTTAAATAGATATGTTTAGCTGATAATCTTTCTTTTAACTCCTTAACTTTTTGAATCAACATCTTCTCTAAACTATCCAAACTTTCGCCTGATTTAATATATACAGATAAGCCTGTTTCTCCTTCAATAAGCGAGTACTGGTGTCTCTTGGTTTGAGGTTTTCCTGAACTTCTAATTTGAATGACTTGATCACTTTTTACTTTAGTATAAAGGTAAAAACCGTTCAAATGTGTTTGTTGATACTGACCACCGCCAGTTATCAACATCAAATCAAATAATTGAAATTGATTATCATTCTCTGTTTTACCGATAACATGCCGAAATGAGTGAACTCTAGCTTGTTTTGTAAACAGCCCTCCCGCTTCAACGAACTTGTTATCAACTTTATCTTTTGTTTGATACACTAAATTCAAGTTTAGATCGCTATTGATGCGACTATAGATATCTTTATATAGATAGTTAAAAGATAAGGAATTAGAGTAGATATGATTTGAAAAAGCTAATAATAACACCAAAACTAACAAGATTAAAAAACTAAAAAACAAGACCAAAAAACCACCCGGATCAATGCCATCAACAAAACTTGCTTGACTCAAAATAAACAACAAGAAAAGCGCAACGATTATAGTTGGTGGCATTAAGATTATTTTAAGTTTTTTTGCTTTGGATTTGACAGCTCGATGAAAATTATCTACCACTAAAGCTCCGTCATAGTTAGAATACATTTTTTCCCTCCCAAAACACCAGTTTACTGCTTTAATTTTATCACATCGCTATATAATAATAAACAGAAAATTAAAAGATTATTGACAACGCTTACACATAATGATAGTATATCTATATATATGATAGTTTAACTATCATTTTAGGAGGTTAATTATGAAAACTCTTAAACAAGCAAAATATGATTTAGTCTTAGAAAACATCAAAGAACTTATTCTTGAAAAAGGATTAAACAACTTGACAATTACCGATATAGCAAAAGAAATCGGTATTGGTGAAGCAACAATATACCGTTACTTCAATACCAAGGTGAATCTAGCTATTGAAGTGGGTATTAGATTATGGGAAGAAATCTTTCAAGAACTAAGAAACCAAATTAATAAAGACACTGGCTATGAGAATATCGAACAATTTTTAACTTACTTCGATTATGGATTTATGAATAACAATTCTATTTTCTCATTCTTACAACAATTTGATAATCTCATGATTACAGAAAATGTTGATAAAACTTTACTTATTAAATATGATGATGTTTTATTAAAAATCAAGCTAATCTTTGATGAGTATTTTGATAAAGGTTTAAAAGATAATTCAATTATACCAATAGACAGAGATATCTTTTACTATACCACAACTCATATGTTGTTAGGGATTTGTTATCGTTTAGCTCACCATAATAAAATTTTACCCTCTGACGAACTAATTGATGATTCAACTCAAATCAAAACAGCAATTAAAATTTGCTTAAATTATATAAGGAGAAAATAATGAAAAAAGTTACTAAAGGAAAAATGTGGGTTTTTGCCATCGGTCAATTGGGTTGGTCAATTCTAGGTGGTATCATTACTAGTTGGTTAGTATATTTCTATCAACCAGATCAAGAAGCTCTAACACTTGGACACAAGCTCTATGTCTCTCAAGGAGCTATCATCTTCGGTGCTATTACAATTGTTGGATTAGTTACCATGATCGCAAGGATCTTTGATGCATTTACCGATCCATTAATCGCTTCACTTTCTGATAGGTCAAAGTTTAAACTTGGACGCAGAATACCTTTTTTAAGGTTTGCGGCCTTTCCATTTGCTTTGGTTACAGTCTTAATCTTTTTTGTACCAAATGATTCAATAACTGTTGTTAATAATCTTTGGTTTGCGGTTACATTGATATTGTTCTATCTGTTTATGACACTTTATTGCACACCCTATAATGCTTTGATTCCTGAACTAGGAAAAACTCAAAACGATAAAATCAATATCTCAACTTTCATCTCAATTACTTTCATAGTTGGTACAGCTTTAGCATATGGTGCACCATTTATCTGGGATATCTTTATCTCATCAGGCTTCGAAAGAATGACTGCTATTAGAATCACTTTTGGAATATTAGCAACTCTAGCATTAATTTTTATGTTAGTACCAGCCTTCTTTATCAAGGAAAGAGATTACTCAGAGTGCATTCCTTCAAAATCAAAAACTTTTGAATCGCTAATCAAAACCTTTAAAAACAAGAGTTTTAAAGTTTTTGTCTTATCGGATGTTTTCTACTTCCTAGCACTAACACTTTTTCAAACAGGATTACCTTTCTTTGTTGTTAATCTTTTAGGTTTAGCAGAAACTATGATTACTGTCTTGTTTGTTGTTATGACATTAACTTCATTCTTATTCTATCTACCAGTTAACATCCTAGCAAAAAAACTAGGGAAAAAGAAACTTGTTGTTATCGGTTTTTCTATTTTTGCTGCTGTATTTTTCTTCGCTGGATTTCTTGGAAACTATGGTTTCTCTTCCCAAGCGCAAGGCTTTTTATTAGCATTCAGCGCAGCGATTCCTATGGCTATATTAGGCATTTTACCTCAAGCAATTGTCGCAGACATAGCTCAAGCAGAGAGCAAAGTTACCGGAGAAAACAGAGAAGGAATGTTCTTTGCTGCAAGAACTTTCTCATTTAAACTAGGTCAATCAATATCTTTATTGCTTTTCACTTCACTAGCAACAATCAAACCTGAGATTGGTCTTGGATATCGGATTGCTTTATTCGTTGCTGTCTTCTTTACATTGTTAGGAGCTTTTGTCTTAACTAGATACCGTGAAAAAGAGACTTTATCACTATTGGAGAATAATTAATCATGGATAGAAGTACAGTAATTTTTGGTAATGAAATAAGTAGAAAAACTCAAGAAAAAGCTACAAGATCAAAAGCTAAATTTATTAAAAAATTTGGCGATGATCAAAAACAAAATTATCACTATAAATTAGATGAAATAACAACGCTTAATCATCTAAATGTAGCTAATTTAAAGATTAGTCAAAAACCATTAAAAATACCTGAAAAAGCTGTTGTAATTGGCAACATAAGAATGGGTTTTGGACATTACCGGATTGCCATCGCTATTGCTTCATGTGCAAATGCCTTAGGTTATAAACCGCTTTGGCACGATTTATCACAATACAGTGAGTCAACTGGATCTAAACTTGTTAAACATCAAAATGATCTCTATAGCTTTGGCTCTAGACTTTCACAGAAATCTAGACTATTCAATCGCTTCTTTTGGGAACCACTCAATTCTGAAGGATTTAAAAAGCTAGATTATAATGCTATCGATCAAAAAAACTCAGAGATTTATACACCTCTTTACCAGGATTTTCCTAAAGATCTCCCTTATATAGGCACTCATGTTTGGCCAACTCAAGGGGCAATCCATGCGGGTATGACTAAAGTAGTCAATGTGATTCCTGATAACTGGCCAATGGCATTGCATTTAGCGGAAGGTTCAATTCACACTGTACAAACTCCTTTTGCCTACTTGGGCTATAAAATGCTTAACGGGTTTGCTAAAACAAAACTTAAAGAAATGCCAGCCAATTCAATCAAAGAAACTGGTTACTATATCGACCATGAACTGGTTGAAAACTTAGTCAATGATACCTCAGCGCGGTTAAAACGTCTTGACAGCAAAAAACCATTAAGAATATTACTCCCTGTAGGTGGAGCTGGTGCTGGAGGAGAAATCTTCAAAGAAGTCATTAAATTTCTCTTACCATATATTGAAGACAAAAAGGTGCAATTGTTTCTAAATTTTGGCGATCACTTAAATGTTTATGAGTATTTGATTAAATCAATCCCTTCATTAGAAGCAAAAACTATAAAGTTATTTGATGACTACTCAAATTATCAAAGCTTAGTAGACAATCTAGGTAATGCAACAAATGGTATTTATGCAATCTATCACAAAGATATCTATCAAGCAGTATATTCCACTAATCTTATGATGAGACATATGGACCTTTTGATGACTAAACCAAGTGAGTTAGCCTATTATCCAATTCCAAAGATGTTTATCAAACGCGTAGGTGGTCATGAAAAATACGGGGCGATTCATTCAAGTGAGATTGGGGATGGTACCTTTGAATGTGATAATATCAAAAGTATTGTTGAAATGATTGATTCAATCTTAAATCAACCGGATATCTTAGAATCCATGAATAATAATATTCTAAAACTTCATAAAAACAATCGATATAATGGTGGTTATGAAGTCGTTAAACTAGCAACAAGCAAATAGAAAAAAAGGTCCAGTTTTTTTGGACCTTTTTAATTAATCAATTAAATCAAGAATAGCTTTAGCTGCTGAAGTAATTCCTTTGTTCTCTTTGCCATTAATCGCAAGTTTTGTATAGAGTTCACCAACAAATTCTTTATTGATAAAGAGTTTTTTAAAAACCTCATCAATCAATATCTCGGATTGTTTTTGGAGTTGCAATACACCAAAAGGATTAGCAAAGAAGCTTGTAACAACTCCTTCTTCTTGTGTTGTACCCTTAGCTTTTCGCTTACCTTCTTTAAAAACTCTTAAAGCCTCAAATTCATCGGTAAATTGCTTGATTGCTATTTCAGAATCCTCATAATTGTTAGCGTAAAATAAATAGTCTACTTTATGCTCACAAGTAATAAAATTGTAATCAGTTATCGGCAGAACAACTCTCGCATTATTTCTCTCTGGATTCATAAAAATAGCTCTATCTAGTTCTTTATATGCATAGCCAGTATCTAAATCATCCAAACGAATAAATGCGCCAATCTCAGTTCCTTTGGCATATACTTTGTTATTTTCAATATAGAAGATTCCCATGTCATCAAATATGATGTTCATCTCTTTAATACGTTTATCAGCAATAAACCTTAACGCTTCTAATGATTCTGATTTACCAGCTCCACTATCACCTATAATTGCTATATTAACTTGCTTATCATCTTTAAAAACAATATTTACCATCGCCCCATGGATTGGTAATTTATTATGATTTATCATATAGACATTGTGTAAAGTTAGAAGCATTTTTTTCATATAGCCAAAATAATCATTTTCATTAATCCGAGAAACATAACCAACATATATATCATTTTTTTTATCAATATAAAAACTCTTATCATATTCTTCTTCATGAGAACCATATACATAGACTATATTAGGTTTCTTGCCAGAAAAATAGTCGTTTATTGAAATTTCAAAAAGATTACCTAAAGCTACTGCATGATGAAGCAATGTCCGGTGAAAATATACATAAGCTAGTAAATCACCAATTTTTATCGGCAAGCACATCCAATGTCTTTTTGTCAACGACAGATTAGCAATTTGATTAATTGAAATTTCCTTAAACAGTCCTGAACGAGTATTAGATTTTGAATGACAAATAAATGGTGTTCTAATTACCATGGCATTAACAACATTAATATCATAAAGGTTATTATACTCAATCGGAAAATTATTCAAAGCTTTTGAAACGATAAACCCTGCGTTAAATCCCCCTGGAGTTTGGCGATATACATAACTAGGATGCAATAGCAATTTACTAAGTATCTGCCGATAAAGAGTTAAGACATTATGCCAAAATTTTGTAGTAGCATCAACAAGGATGTAATTATCACCTCGATACGCCGTACTCTCTCTTTCAATTACTCCATACCTTTCAAAATTTCGCCAATAATCATATAGTTCTTCTATAAAAATCACTAACATATCTCTTAAATCAAGAAATTTATTAAACTCTTGATTGAGATTGATTACATCTTCAAATTTTAACACTAATAACTGTTTAAATAAAAGAATGATTTCACTGACAGATGTCAAACTTTTAATAGAAAATAACGAACGCTTTGAATCCTTAGTGATGGAATCAAAAAACGACTCTAATACTAGGAAAAAACCATTACTATCCAGAATATTTGCGATTGATTGCATTTTGCAAGTGCTCAAATTAACTAATACACTGCCATCATTCATATAAAAAGGTTTAATTGCTGACATCATACTCAACTCCTTAAAACAACATTATTACATTATTTTCTTAATGTATCAAGTCTTCTACCGATGTTTTTGTGCATAAACCTAATGAAAACGCTTCAAAAGAAAAAGAGGATATCGGGAAATAGATATCCTCTTTTAAAATAACAAAGTACAAATTCGTTTTTTTCTAAGTTACACTTATTTAGTTCTCAATCCATTTCGCATAAAGTACAATATTCTCATCTGGCATAGTTACTAAATCAAACTCTATTGTAAAGTCTTCATCTAAATACCATCCTCCAAAAGTGTAACCTGCTTTATTAACTACCAACAATTCTAAAGCAGCACCAAAATCATAAGTCTGAATAACTGAGTATGATTGTGTATAGAAAGGATAAGTCAATGAAGCGGGCATTAAAGCAGGGTTTGTAGTCCCATTTGCAAATTCACCGTTAGAATTGATACCCCAAACATAGAAAGTACTCGCTGTAGTTTCTAAAACTACAAAATTAGCGCCCATCATCACCCTCGAAACAACTTCAGAATCCAACATATTTACTCTTGATGTTAAGTCATAGGGCAATACTCTATCAATTGTTGTTCCATCACCTAGTTGGCCATAGACATTTCTACCCCAGGTTAGAATCCTGTTATTTGATGTAATTACAACAGACTGATGTCCGCCTGCATCAATGTACTTGATCGTTTCATCATTTTCTAATTGTAAATTGCTTGTAATGTCAAATACTACATTGTACCTACTCTTATTCCCAATACCCAATTGTCCTGCCTCATTTCTACCCCAGGTAAATAATCTATTCTCAGTTGTTAGAAGTAAACCATGTGAAAAACTTAGCTTTAATGCAACAATTCTTTCATTTTCAGAGAAATTAAACTTTTCAGTAATATCAATTGGTAGATGACTGTCATTATAATTACCGTTACCTAGTTGACCAGAACCATTATACCCCCAAGTAAAGATTCGATCATTTGCTGAGTAAGCTGCCATAAACTGATCTGATGCCAACACACAAACTATCTCATCTCCTGCTTCAAGAATGAAGTTATTGGTCAAATCAACTGCAGATAGTTGTTCAATAGTATTTCCTATCCCAAGTTGCCCATAATAGTTTT
>Ga0334890_1001256_pt1 | contig 35188 bp, 28 predicted proteins | sample GraSluR1_MG_3_FD_207220 | JGI IMG/M metagenome (GOLD analysis project Ga0334890, IMG submission 207220) | Sludge microbial communities from methane-producing bioreactor in Wageningen University, Netherlands - Granular Sludge_31_08-R1 | ecosystem: Engineered > Bioreactor > Anaerobic >... | reverse complement strand
GACCTCAAATCCATGAAGATGGGAACTGTCGAAGATTTCGGCAACTTCATCAACGCGGTTATTGACAAGGGCGCATTTGATACTATCACGGAATACATCGACTTCGCCAAAAACGCTAATGACGCCGAAGTTATCATGGGCGGAAACTACGATGAATCCAAAGGCTACTTCATCGAACCGACAGTCATCCTCACCGACAACCCCCATTTCCGCACGATGGAGGAGGAAATCTTCGGCCCGGTGCTGACGATTCATGTTTACGACCCGGCCAAATACGAGGAGACTCTGGAAATCTGCGACAAGACCAGCATCTACGCCCTCACCGGCGCGATTTTCGGAATCGACAGATATGCGGTGAACAAGGCTATCGTCGCCCTGCGCAATTCGGCGGGGAATTTCTACATCAACGACAAACCCACCGGCGCGGTGGTCGGGCAACAGCCTTTCGGCGGCGCGAGAGCCTCCGGCACCAACGACAAAGCCGGAAGCAAAGCCAACCTGACCCGCTGGGTAAGCACCCGCACGGTAAAAGAGACCTTCGTCCCGGCGAAGGACTACAGATACCCCTTCCTCGGCTAAACTCGACAGACAGAACAAAACGCACAACCGGAGAGCTTTCGATGGCTCTCCGGTTTTTTTTTGCGCAATTGCCACTTTTTGCTTGACTTAGCCCCCCTCATACATTTTATTAATTTTAACCAAATGAAAAACACCGCCGGAAATAAAACGAAACCCGAGTTCAGAACCCCTTGCGACGGGGAGACGAGGATTTAAGGACTTGAAAAGGACGAAGCTTATCAAGATACTTAAAGAAAACGGGGCCTACCTGTTGCGCGAGGGCAGAAGGCATACGATATTCGCGCGCGGCAAATTGAAAACCGAAATCCCCCGCCATGTGGAAATCGTGAATACGCTGGCGAAGAAGATTTTGAAAGATTTGGAAATCGAGGTGAAAATATGAACCTTAGAGCGGTAATAAAACAGGAAGACGGCTGGTGGATAGGCTGGCTGGTCGATATACCCGGCGTGAACGCGCAGGAACGCACCCGCGAGGAACTTCTCGAATCGCTGATGATAGGTTTCGAGGACCTCGTGGAGACCGAGGTCGAACTGCCGGAAAGCTCCGAACTCGTCCCGATACCGATTGCATGACCACCACCGCCGAAAATAAAACGAAACCCGCCCCCAGAGCATTCCCCGTAGGGGCGCACCTATGTGTGCTCCCGCTGGTTCGCAAAACGGGAGGGCACATAGGCCCTCCCCTACTGTCATTTCGAGGAGGGCTTTGCCCGACGAGAAATCTCCTGCAAACCACGAGAGATTTCTCCGCTTCGGTCGAAATGACATTGGAGAGCGCGGTTAGAAACGAAACCGCGCCCGGCAGGAAGCACAACGACCCCACCCAAACAAAAATTAACGAAACCAACCCGACGCAGAGCGTCAATCAAGGAGAAAAATGAAAAGACTGATTATTGCTGTATGCCTTCTGTCAATGCTTGGTATATTCGGACTTGCATGCTCGAACTGTGAAGAAGAAGCAGAAAAACAAATTGTTGAAGCTGAAGCATTGCTGGAAAAAGAACATCCTTATGAAGCATATTCCCTCTTAAAGGAGACAATCGCTAAATGCCCACAGCATTCTAAAACTTATGAAGTATTTATGAAATCCTTCGAAGAATGGGAAGACATGTCATGGGGACGATCAAAAAAGTATGATAGTGAAGACTGGGAAGCGGAACGAAAAAACTTTGTAGAAATTCTATCAAATGGCATCGAATACTTAAGGGAAAGCCCTGCTATATATCTTACAGCGATTGAACTAATCTATGAAATTGATGAAGACTTCTTCTATGATGAAGACAAACATATTGCACCTGATATTATAGATTTTTCAAAAAAGGAAGTCTCATATTATATGGGAAAAACGAATACGGCTATGATAAGTGCGATTTTCAAGAATCTTCTCGAATACATTGATGTTGATGAAGATGAGGGCAGACTTATGGAATTCGCTTCTTGGATAGAAAAAGAATCAAAAGGAAACCCAGAATTGGCTTTAGTAATGGATGGGCTTACAGAAGCAGTCGAAGTTCAAATTATGAAATCTAAGATTTCTGAAGCCAAAATGGTTGTTAAACAGATATGGACTTCCGCCCAAGCTTATTATGAAGAAAATGGAAAATATCCTTCACCTTCGACGGACATTTTCGGCTCAGGCCAAGTCCCTTCTGGGATGATTATTGACCGTCCCAGTGGAGAACAAAGGTTTATATTTAGTGTTTTACCTAATGGATGTGTCGTTGCACGGCCAAATGTTGGTGTTGATCCCTCCCTCTCCGAAGTTGATCCAATTCGTATAAGTGAAGATGGTATTGTGTCTGGTGGCACGATTAGATAGAAAATTAGCTTTCTCACGGATCCGCGAAAAGCGGAGGAACGAGGAAAGAAAGAGAACCCCGGCGCATACGCGCCAAAAAAGGAGACACAATGGACATATTGATAGCAATTATAAGTGTAGTTTTCTCGGTTATCTTCATCGCAGGTATCCTCACGATATTTCCAATGAGTTCAAGAATTAAGAAAATGGAAGAGAAACTTGACGATGTTCATAGCCGTGTTTTTCATTATCTAAAACCTCCAGAGGAGGAAAAGTAATAATTGCTTGAAGCGAATCGGCGAAGCCGTTGAGCACGATAAAATAATCCCCCACGGGGGTTCATATAGATCGGAGGGATGTTGGGGAGGTTAAACTTCGGCGTTTGCCGAGTTTTGGGGCTGGGAAATCGAGTTTTTGTTCGATTTATGAAAGAATTATTACTGTTTTGTTAATCTAAAAGGGCTGTTTTTCGTTTTAAAGGACTGTTTTTCGAAAAAAAAGGACTGTTTTTTAAAAGTTTATGACAAACTTTACTGTGTTGTAAAGTGTATATTGTCGTAAAAAAACAAAATGGGAGGTAAAATATGTTCCTCAAAATAATAGGGCCTGCCATGAGGCCGAGGGTCTGGTTTTCCATTGGTTCAAGGGCTTCATCTGGACGGAAAGGATGAGTGGTGGGCTCAGACGCCGTGGGGCAATATGCCGAGCTGAGGGGTTTAGGAGATCGAGGCTGGCGCGACTCACGCGTGCGGAACAAATGTGAAATCAATACAAATCGCACGTAGCGTCAGGCGCGGGCTGAAGGCGCCCCACGGGCCAGCCGAAATGCGCGGTGCAAGATCTAATGCTATCGGCTAACTTCTTGCACGCGAGATTTGTCATTTAGGCATTCGGCATTTGGGCTTGATTTCCCATTTGACATTTGGATTTTGAAATTTTCCCCTCCCCTACCTCACTACGACAATTCTCCCGCCCGCTTCTTTTCCATGCGAATCGAATCGATAAAGATAGATGCCGGTGGGCAATTTGGCGGCACTCTCAAGGACGTTCGCTGTCGCGCCGGATAGAACGCGTCTGCCGGTGAGGTCGAATATTTCCAATCGCTCCGGCATAACCTCCCCTATCCAGAACATTCTGCCGTCGGAGAAGCCGAGATGGCCGCGGGTTTCCATGGTCTCCGCGGATATGTCGCGCACGATGGCGCCGGGCATGAACTCGTCCGCGCCGACATCGGAAGCGGAGCCGTAGGGCCGGGGTTCGCCGTCGATATCGTCATCGACAGTAAAGCCGGGAATAGGAACTGCGGCGTTTTCGGCGTCCGTGCCGGATATGAGATGGAGATTTCCCTCGGAGGCGTTGACGAACCAGCTCTCGTCGGCATAAATGATGTTGCCGGCTAAATCGCCCACGCCACCGTCGCGGGAGAAAATCGCGCCGTCGCAGAGGTTATTGTAGATCATGGCGCTTGTGGAGCCGTAACGGTATTCGATGTTCCATGGGAAGGTGCCGTTCAGGATGATGGTGTTGTGATGCACCTCGGCGTCGCGCGCTCTGTTGAGGGTGATTCCGACGTCGCCGGATTCCGCGCGGTAGATGAAATTGTTGAAGACGATGGCGTTCTGGTTGTCGTAAACGGTCTCGCCGTCACGGGCGTAAGGCCCCGGGCCTGCGGAGTTTCCCATCGATATGCCAAAATCGCATTCGATGAAAACATTGCGTTCGACGGTGGTATGTATCGCGTTTTGCCATGCGAGAACGGCTGGGCCTGCAAGTTCGCCTACCGGCCCGCGAATTCGCAGGAATAGGTTATCGCGGATTATCCACCAGCCGGTGGCGAGGATATCGACGCCGTTTGTGTACCACCATCGCGCGCGGTCGGTGTATTCGAAGACACAATTCTCGACGATGCCGGAGTCGCAGTAGGCGGTCATGCCTATTCCGGTGGAGACCTTGATGAATTGTTCCCCCGAATCGATTATGCGGACATTGGCTATATGGGGCGCGAAGGCGCCGTCGCCGGTGGAAATCTGGATTGGGTGATAATAGACATCGCGGAGGGTCAGGTCGGCGATGTAGAGATGGCGGACATCGCCCACCCATATCAGATGCGGGACATCGGGGTCATCGACGGACATCCCCGGGCCGCGAATTGTTGTGGCGTCGCGTCCGGCGCCGATGATCGCGACATTTTCGAGGCCGCCGTCGAGCCAAAGGGTCCATGTCAGGTCATATGTCCCAGCGGAAAGCATGAGCGTGTCGTTCGAAGAGAGCGACCAAACTGCCGCCTGTAGTTCCGGCTCGGTGGCAATATGGATTATTGCCGCGGAAAGCAGAACGGGGAAAATTATCGCAACGACCAAAGCTGTCTTTTTCATATAACTCCTTTTCGATGTTAATATATAGCCCTTCGCGTGGATTTGCAACGGATGATTTTTCTCGGTTGTTCAAATACTACCGGAGATAAAACGTAGGCTATTTTTTTGAAATGATAAACCCCTTGCGCACCGCCCCCAGAAAGAGTATGTTTAAGAGTGTGAAAACAAAATATGGAGCAAAGATGTTAGACCTGAATGAGATTAAAGACGCCAACTTCATTTCCGATAGCGAAATCGAGACGAGGTTTGTGGAAAAGTCTTTAATGTTGTCGGGTTACAACTGTGAAGATATCGCTCAGAACAGGGTTATTTCGCTGGATTCTGATTTGCAAACGCTCGAAACAACCCGCGACGGCACCGACGCGAAAATCTGCCGCGAGGCTAATTACCTCTACGTCATGAGGGATGACGAAATCTAAATTATCGAAAATACTAACGGAGGAGAAATCATGGCAAACAAAGAGAACGTGAAGAAAACGAACAAGAAAGCACCTGCGAAAACGCTCAAGGAGAAAAGGGCAGACAAAAAGGAAAAGAAAAACAAGTAGCTCTTCGTGAAGGTGTTACGAGAATGAGGAGGGACTCGGAACCTGAGACCCTCCCCTAACTACATTGCGAATCAGGGAATAAGGGCTGAAAGAAGTCTTTTAAGCAATTCTTTTGAAAATTTTTTCGAGACGGCAGAGGAAGTTATCCCATGACTTTTTTGGGGAACCCTTTTTTTCTCTGTAAGGCCAAAAATATTCTGGACGGACCCTAAATTGTTCGGAAAGTGGCGGTGTCTCTAAAAAATCGATGGATTGGAGGGGAAAACCAAAAAAAGAGGATGGAAAGATGCCGCGACATGGAGAATCTCGATGGAATGAATAACATGGAAGGGTTGATTTTAATTAGATAAGGGCGACTGATTATTCAGTCGCCCTCTTGATTTTAGTCGATGATAGAAGCTTACGCACCATACATCTCGGTGATTTCCTTTTTGCCTTTGCCGAGGATGTCGTATTTCTTACCTACCTCGATGAAAGCCGCGAGAGCTTTTTCGAGGTGATGGCGTTCGTGGGCGGCGGAGATTTGTGTGCGGATGCGGGCTTTGCCCTGCGGAACGACCGGGAAGAAGAAGCCAATCGCGTAGATTCCGCGTTCGAAGAGGTCGCGAGACATGTCCTGACTGAGCTTGGCGTTGTAAAGCATCACCGGCACGATGGGGGTTTCGCCCTCGACGAGGTCGAAGCCTGCATTTTCGAGACCCGCTCGCCAGAATTTGGCGTTCTCTTCGAGCTTGTCTCTGCGCTCGGTGGATTCCATGACGATGTCCATGACCTTATTCGCGGCACCAACGACAACAGGAGGCATGGCGTTCGAGAATAGGTATGGCCTCGCACGCTGACGGCACATCTCGACGATTTCGCGCCTTCCTGAGACGCACCCGCCGGAAGCTCCGCCGAGGGCCTTGCCGAGAGTCGTTGTAATGATGTCGATTCTTCCGAGAACGCCCTTGAACTCGTGGGTGCCTTTTCCTTTTGTGCCGAGATAACCGGAAGCGTGGGAGTCATCGACGAAGACCATTGCATCGTATTTTTCGGCGAGGTTGCAGATTTCATCGAGCTTGGCGGTGTCGCCGTCCATGGAGAAAACGCCATCGGTAACGATGCAACGGAAGCGTTTGTCCTGATAGGTCTGGAGTTTCTGTTCGAGGTGCTCCATGTTCGAGTGTTTGAAGCTTTCATTGAGTGCACCGCAGAGGCGCATGCCGTCGATGATCGAGGCGTGGACGAGGCGGTCGGCGATGAGGACATCCTGATCGTTGAAGACGGCCTCGAACACACCGGCGTTGGCGTCCATACAGCTGGGGAACAGGATTGTATCCTCGGTTTCGAGGAAGGTGGTCAGTTTGCGTTCGAGATCGCGATGTATGTCCTGAGTTCCGCAAATGAAGCGGACGGAGCTCATGCCGTATCCGCGATCTTCGAGGCCCTGATGGGCGGCTTTGACAACCTCGGGATGGCTTGAAAGGCCGAGGTAGTTATTCGCGCACATGTTAATGACCTTTTTGCAGGGTGCGCCGGCGGGGTATTCGACCACGATGTCGGCGTCCTGAGGACTGCAGATAAAGCGTTCCTCTTTGAAAAGTCCTTGATTTTTGATGTCGTTGAGAACGCTTTTGTAGTGTTCTCTCGATTTGTCACTGTAGGCCATTTTGCCTCCTTTGCGCGGTTATGCGCTTTGTATGTTACTTTTGATAATGTCAATGTCAGATTCGATTTTTTCGATATCGATTATAAATTTGTCTGCGTAAAGGGTTATCGGAATGTCCGACTTTTCGATGAAACACTGAAATATCTTGGCGGCTGAAGACCAGAATAGGAGATTCCCTATTTCGAATTGATTTGCGATACTTACAAGGCAATTCAGTAAGATTTTGATATGGGTTTCTTCGCGATGAGTTTCGGCGAGTATGACATGATCGACAACCAAAGCCATCTCAGAAGGAGCAGGTGTGAAGAGGGCATAACGTGGAAGCCATTCGATATCGAGCGAAGGCTCCGTTTCCGATTCAAATTGCGTTTTTAATTTAGCGGGAAAATAAGTGATTATCGAAGAGTCATCGTCAGAGAGCGCTCTAATTGCGCATGAGCCAAAACGTTTCGAGTTCAGCAATAGGAATTGTTTGGTCTCTTCGGTCAACGATTCTGTATCGAAACCCAGCTTTAACAAATCCTCGACAGATTCGAGTTTCAAAGGTTCGATTGTCAGATTTCCAACCTTAAAAGGGCGGAAACTCAAGCGAGTCTTTTCGCTGAGGACATAATAGAGAAGCCACGCTAAAAGCGTCCCCACCGCAATGACGATATACAGCCATGGCGGCAGAAAAGGCCCCGGCTCGTATTTTGCCAAATGGCAATTCATCACTACATTAACCCGAATACCTTGTCGAGTTTGATAGTGAACATGATTCCGGTGTCCGGTTTCTCGATATCGCCGATGGTCTCGTTGATGACATCGATGGCCTCGTAAAGAACTTCCTCGGAGCGGATTACTGCGAAGAGAGTTTTGTTTGTGTAATTTCCCTTACGAAGCTTTTCTTTCACGAGTTTCCCGACCGGAGAATCCTTGCCGTATTGCGCGAGAAGCCTTCCCATGCCGACAGAATTTAGCACAGTGGTTCCTTTGACGCCGACATCGTAAAGTTTTTCGAGAATGTCCGGCAACATGTCGTTTTGTTCCAGGACTAATACGAGTAAATGCATTTCTACTCCATTTTACTTTCGATTATTTATTATAAACGACCGAATCAAAGATTCGATACGGCCAAATCTACGGATTCTAAAATAACACAAATTTTTCAAAATTCAATAGCGGTTTTTGTCATCCTCATGAATTCCCAAACGGCGCGTTCTGAGATGCGGTTCGTTTTCGAGGTCGATGAAGAGACGGGAGTCGAATTTCATCGTTGTATGCCGATAAAACGTGTCAACCACAAATTCCTCCACAGCCCCTATCGTGTCGTAAACAAGACGCGGTTCTAAATCTAAGAAGAAGGTATCGATAACCTCAAAGTAGTCGAGGCTACAGGAGTTTGCTAAAATTGGATAGTTGCAACAAGTTACTGAATTGAATCTTGTTACCCATCCACGTTTCCCTCTAACGTCGCCCAAATACAAATAGCCAAGCGTTTCAAAAGTCGCGCTATTTAAGTCCAGGAGTTTGATTAGAAACCCATATGTTAGTATGCTATCTTCAAAAGGATAATCCATTGATTCAATGAAAGCTGAATCAACAGATACTTGTCGCACTTTTTCTGCAACTACTAACTGAGCTTCTTCTGTTATCAAAAAAACGGTTGAGCTGTCCGCAATATTGTGGTTTTCACTTTTACGCTCATCAGGACCCCAAAAACTGATTTGATATGTTGTTGCAGGGAACCAATCCCATAAAACTTTGGGTCCACTTCTAATTAGATATCGTCCATCGCTGAGTGGCCCCCAAATCTCTGAAAGTCCGACAAATGTGAGTGAGGTATCCCCTTTATCAAGCTGATAGAGGTAATCTGTAAAAGAAGGGTTACCGCTACAAATAAACAGTCTTGTCGAAGAAGAAACTTGATCAATCCAATTCAGCTCATAATCACAGCCAATGAAAAACTTGCCGAAATACTCTTTTTCTTTTGTATCGGGATAGTAAAGATAGATCATATGCATAAATCCACAGTTTGTGTATGTTACAGTATCCCCCTGCCGTGTTATATGTTTATCTTCAAAGAAAGGAGGTTTATTCTCATGCCATTTGCCAACAGGACTTTCGAAACGAACTATCGCAACTGTGGGTTCGTCATTGGTGATCCAATAGCCGTCTGCATACTCTCCATCCTCGCTACTATAAGCAATCAAGACTTCTCCAGAAAGTGTATCTGTAACGGAAACCGAACTGATATAACCATCTCTGGAATATTTAAACTCAGAAAAAAGTTTATACCGCCCGCAGTAACTCTCACCAGACAAGGCTGTCTGTGATAATACTGAAGTGAGAAAGATTAACGCGATGTATTTCGCCTTAATGCGCATAATTTGGCGAGTTCGACTCGCTCTCATTAAGATTTGAGGAAATGGGGACTGGGGAAACTCCGCTCAATCCCCATTTCGCAGACATCGTGAATATGGATTGAACGACCGCCAATCATAGACCGGCAATCTTCAATCATCAATCCAGATTACATCCCTTTGATTTCGCGGATTCGCATTGCTATGCTTCTAACCGTGTCGAAATCTTCCGGCGTAGCTTTATCGTCCGGAATGGAAATGCTGTATCTCCGTTCGAGGAAGGTCTTCAGGCTAACCATGCTGAAGCTGTCCACGATTCCGGAAGAAATAAGCGGGCTTTCGACCCCTATTTCGTCCTCATCCTCTTCCTCGAGGTATTCATTGATAACATATTCGAGGATTGTTTTTTCGAGTTCGTCCATTGTTGCTCCTATCTTTTATGTTAGTTTGAAATAAGTGTTTTCCCATTCTTTATCGAGACACAAATCATCCTATCCTCGGTTAAAAACTCAGAAGGGGTTAGGGCGACAAGATCTATCGGGACATCAAACTTCCAAATTGTCTCGGCAACCGGAATCGATATTATTTTGCCTCTCTCATAGAGATCCTTCCCTTCGAAGGAGGATGAAACGACCGCAAAATCAACATCACTATCGCAATCTCCATCCCCATCGGCTTTTGATCCAAAAATAATGAGCCTTTCGATATCGATGCCCCTTAAAGTGAGCCTCTTTGATAGAAACTCCGCTATTTTTTTAACATCAACCAAGATAAAGTCCTTTCTGAATGCTCGAGAATGTCCAACACACGACTTTTAGTGAAGATACTCTTTAAATTTGACAGAGTTTCGGGATATCGCGTTGGAATACACCATTCGTTGAGGTTTGTTAGAAAGACGAAAATATCATCGGTTTCGTTGACAATAATCTCTGATTTTTTCAGCAGGAAAATCAGATTATGGGACTTGGGCGGTTGTCTTCGTGTAGCTATAACAACCATACTTTTAAGCGCTTTTTCCAAAGCGAGATGGCACATAAAAACCGCATAAATATACCTTCCGCCCTCGAAAAGGTATCGGGCAGTCTCAAGGTCATAGTTTGCCTGTTCGAACCATTCCTGCGTGTATGTGTCCCAGTTATCCGACAACTATTTCTCCTAATCGTCTTCGAGGGTTGATGTGTCGCCGATATCCTCGCCCCACTCCTGAGCGCGAAGGAGGCGGCGCATAATCTTGCCGCTACGGGTTTTCGGAAGTTTCTCCATGAACTCAATCTCTTGAGGCATCGCCAATGGCGAGAGCTTCTTGCGGATGAAATTCATGATGTTTAGTTCCAACTCGCCAGAGGGCGCATAACCGGGTTTGAGAGCGACAAAGGCCTTAACGACTTCCATGTTCACAGGATCGGGCTTGCCGACAGCGGCGGCTTCCGCGACCGCCTCGTGTTCCACAAGCGCGGATTCTATCTCGAAGGGACCAACCAGATGGCCGCCGGTGTTGATGACATCGTCATCACGACCGACGAACCAGAAATAGCCCTCTTCGTCGATGCTGGAGCGGTCGCCGGTGATATACCACCCCTTGATGAATTTTGTTTGGTAGATTTCCGGTGCATTCCAGTATTCGCGCATCATACTGGGCCAGCCGGGTTTAAGGGCGATAAGACCGACGCGATGGGTTTCTTTAATAACCTCGTGAGTCTTAAGATCGAGCACAACAGCTTCGATTCCGGGGAAAGGTTTGCCCATCGAACCGGGTTTGACTTTCATACCCGGATAGTTGCAGATTACCTGCGAGCCGGTTTCGGTTTGCCAGTAAGTATCGTAGAAGGGCATCCCAAAAGCCTCTTGGCCCCAAACGACGCCTTCGGGATTAAGCGGCTCGCCGACACTGCACATATGGCGAAGGTTCGACATGTCGAATTTCTTTACAAGCTCGGTGCCGTCCTTCATTAGAAGACGAATCGCGGTGGGCGCGGTATACCAGACTGTAACCTTGTGATCCTGAAGCACCTGATACCATTTCGCGCTACCGAACCCGCCGTCATAGATGACCTGAGTAACTCCGAGGCTCCACGGCCCGATAATGCCGTAACTTGTGCCTGTTACCCATCCCGGGTCGGCGGTGCACCAGTAGATGTCGCCCTCGCGAAGATCGAGCACCCATTTCGAGGTAACGTGCTGGGCGAGAAGACTGCTGTGAACATGAAGCGCGCCTTTGGGTTTGCCGGTGGTGCCTGATGTATAATGCAGAACTGAAGGAGATTCCGGGCCGGTTTTTGCGCATTCGAACTGGAGAACCTTTTTGGTTTTGCCAAGAATGAAGGATTTTTCGTTCCCCTCGAGAGGAACTTTGTCGTCATCGACAACGACGATATGCTTGAGTTCGGGAAGCTGTTCGGTGATTCTTCTTACTTTGCGGAAATGTTTTTTGGTGGTTAACACTGCCACCGATCCAGCGCTTTCCATGCGTGTTTGAAGGGATTCTTCGCCGAAAGCCGAAAAAAGCGGCTGGACAATCGCTCCAAGTTTCAGGATTCCAAGGAATGCGAAATATAGGTCGGGGATTTTGTCCATGAACAGACAGACACGGTCTCGCTCTTTTATTCCGAGGTCTTTCAGATATTGGGCGTAGGTGTTCGAGTTGATTCGTAGTTCTTCGAAAGTGAATTTTTGAATCTCGCCTGTGAACCCCTCCCAAATCATAGCGATGCGGTCGCCGTGCCCCTGTTCGCAAATCCTGTCGGAACAATACCATCCGATGTTGATCGGGTCGCCGTCTTTGTAACCGAGGATTTCTTTGGCCTTATCCCAAGTGAAATCCTTGTAAACCTTTTCGTAGTCGCCAATATTCGGCATTTTTCCTCCCTTTATTGTTTTCATTCAATATTTGACTTATCGAGCTTGGCCAATCGCCTGAAATGTCTTAAATACCCCAAACATTAAGGTTAGAGGCTTATTACACCTCACTACCTCCTCCCCCTTTTCTGGGGGATGATATAATCGATTGAATATAAATAGAGATTGGTTAGAATGCAACCGGTTTTGTTACCGAAACACAAAATCCTCGAAGGCTCGTTGAATTTATGCAAGGGCGACGCAAATCTCGACCGAAAGAAACTCCTCTGCCCTAAATCGGGTTTATAAATCACCTTCACTTGCAGGGAGGTGGCTATCGAAAGAAATCATCAGTATTAAAACTGAGCGCTTCGCAATGTGCATCCTAATTCAGGAGGGGACAAACCCCTCCCCTAAGTTCTATTTCAGATATACGAGCCGCTTTGTCGCTGTCGGCACTCCATCGATGCTTGCCCGCACCAGATAGACGCCGGAGGGAAGCGTCTCTTCCGGCGACCAGATGTATTCTATGTCATTCCCGACCCCGATCGGGAATCCAGCGGATTGTTGGGGGGGCTGGATTCCCGCTTTCGCGGGAATGATAGAAACGCGCCGCCCGTTCACATCGAAAATCTCCACCTGTAGGGGCAATTCATGAATTGCCCCTACGCCGTCGAGCGTGATCTTCACAGCCGAATTGAACGGGTTCGGATGGGCCGAGATCGACATGGCCTCCGGCATCTCCACGCGTCTCTCCGCAACCGGCAGGTAGTGTAATGTGTCGAAGGGAAAGGCGATGATGTTCGATTTAAAAGTTATCGGCCAAAGGAGGCCGGTAATCGCCGAGGTAACGGTGTCGTAAGTCGTTTCGGTAAATCCCGAGGGAATGCTGAAATGGACATAGAAGCTGTGCGTCTCCCACGGATCGAGCGTCGGCGTAGTGCCTGAAACCGGCGTGAACCATCCAAGGCGCGAGTTCACTGTGTAATTGAAGGTCCGCGCGACTGAGTGCTCGTTGCGGATAAGCACCTCGAGCGAATCGCTGTGGCCGGTGAAACTCATAACCGGTTCGCCGAAGATGGACACATTACTTACCGCGATGCTTCCGCCCATGACTGTGGGATCCGGCTCGCACATCGCATTGTAACCGATAGGCGGGGCAATGAGATTATCGCCCCGAATAAGGATTTCGCCGGTGGGATTGGCAACAATTACCCTCTCGTTTTCTACCCCCGAGAGGTCGATGACATTTCCCGGCAAGTTGATCGAGATCAATTCGATATAATCGGTGGCGATAATCGTCGAATCGGGCAGGTCTTCGAGAATGATCTGCCTGCCGACTACATTAATGCTGTTGGCTCTAAGCATAGCGTCCTCGCTCGAACGGGAACCGCCTCCGTATGTGCTCCACATGTGGATAATATCGCTGATGAGCAGGACATTCGTCGTTCCATCCTCGTCTTCATAGGCTACAACTCCCCCGCCGGCAAAAAATAGCACGACTCTGCCGTTTATAGTAGCGTTGCCGCCGTAAACGCCTGTGCCGGAACCATTCTCGCCGGGGCGAATATCTCCGCTATTCTCGAAATTATCGGTTTTAATGTCAATATTATCTCCGCCGTTCCCCGGGTCGCCGTCGCCGCCTTGGACTGTGCCGGAGTTGATGAATTGCCCGGTTCCGAATTTGTTGAAAGCGACTATCTCGATATTATTCCCCATGCCAAAGGGGCTTGTGCCGCCGGTGGAGACTATTTCGCCCTCATTATTGAAGAAATCTTTTCGTGCGGCTATTTGAACATTCTGCCCCTGAAATCTACCAAAGCGCATGACATGAATTTCGAATGCAACAAGTATCAATGCTTCCATGGCTTCAATATGGCCTTGATTTAAAAAATCCCCGTTTCTCACATTGATGTTAATGTTGAAGCCAAGGATATTTCCGTGTTCTTCGTTCTCTGCCGCTATCCCTACCGCCATATCATTGACATTGATATTGATATTAAGCGGCACATCTGCAAAACCGATGATATGGCCGTCGTTGCTGAAGTCTCCCCCCACTGCAATATTCGCAACACCGTTTATGTGTCCTTCATTATCGAAATCTCCGGCGTTAATATTTTCGACTCCATTTATGACGCCGTGTCCCTCATTAGCGAAAAAACCGCCAACATTGATATCGCCTGGATTATTAATCTCACCGTTGTTCCAAAGATTAGCCGCTTCGACACCGGCTCCTCCCACATCGATATTTTGTCCAACATCAATTAGAACATTATCCGCCGCTGTGGGCACGCCGGGGGGAGTCCAATTGGCGGGGTGGTGCCAGTTTCCGCCGGAGGGGCCGGAAAAGGTTTTCATTTGGCCGAAGGCCGAGACTGCGGTCAACAAAACAACAACGGTAAACAAAATGCAATTTCTCAATGACATGCTAATCTCCCTTTGAAAATTCAACTTCCATTTGCGAAGATAACATATCGGCCTTTTAAGCGCAAGGTTTTTTAATCTTAAACGAAATTTCATTTCAGGCAGAGGCCGCGTCCTTCGCACCGGGTCGCGGTCGATGACGGCGGGAGGCCATCCGTGGGATTTCCCTTCGGTCAACAAGGGCCTCCCCTACGGTCGATCTGTCGGCGATTGTATTCGGTTTCCACGCCCGTCGTTGTTTTCCCTTTGCGCGTCCATTGGCGGGACGGGAGACCCATCCCCTAAGGTTCCGTTGCCATCATGTTTCGTAGGGGCGAGGTCTCATCGCCCGGTTCCGCTCGAAGGGTCTCCCTCCGCCTACCCTTCCCGCCCCCCGGAAATCCCTTCCGAGGGAGGAATTTTTCTTTCCGACTCTCCGATTGTCCTTTCCGAGCGACAGGAAATTCTTTCCGACCCTCCGACTGTCCTTTCCGAGCGACAGGAAATCCATTCCGACTCTCCGACTGTTCTTTCCGAGCGCCGGGAAATCCTTTTCAAGGCTCCGACAATTCATTTCAAGCGACAGGAAATTCATTTCAAGCCCCAGACAATTCATTTCAAGCGCTGGGAAATTCATTTCAAGCAACCGACGATTCATTTCAAGACATGTAAGGACTTGTCCGTCGGTCGAAAGGCTCTGTCGGTCGGTAGAAATGGATTTTTCGTTGGTCGGAATCTGTTTTTTGGGCGTCGGAATCTGCTTTGCGCCGGTCGAAATAAGGTCTTGGGCTGTCGAAAGCTGTTTTGTTCCGGTCGAAAGGGGTTTCTTGTGAATCGAAGTCTTCGGCACTTGCGCTGGATGGGATTTTCGAGCCATTCCCAAGCGCGGCGGAGCGCTGAAGAGCGTCCTCGTTTCATCGAAGCTGGTCGTTCCGCCGTTTTTGCGGCGTTCAATCATATCGGAATCCCACGTTTCGCGGGCGGAAACGCGGCGAGAGGTGTCGGCGGGGCGGTTGGTTTGTAGGGGCAATTCATGAATTGCCCCTACGGGTTCTGCGCGCGCCGAGGCCACGACGTATGCAGACACAAGTTGTGTTCTCGATGAGATTGATTTTGTTATTTATCGTCGAGGAGGCTTTTATAGATGCGCTTTTTTTTCTGAATCATATCCTCGACAGGGAAACATTTCACGGCTTTGTCTCTGGCCCTGGCGGCCATCGACGCGCGGAAAGGTTTGTCGGCGATGAGTTCCTCGATAGCTCTCTGCATTGCGAGGTTATCGCCGGGCTGGATGTAGAGAACATCCTCCTTGTCCTTGCCTATCTCCGTCGCGCCGCCAACAGCGGTGGAGACACATGCCAAACCACTCGCCATCGCCTCCAAAAGGATTAACGGAAAGGCCTCGAACGCCGAGGGCATCACGAAGATATCTAATGCACGATACATCCGCTCCGTGTCCCTGCGAAAGCCCGGCAAATAGTATCTTCGCGGGTCGATTCCGGCGAGTTCCGCTTGAACTTCCGGCATCTCGGGGCCGTCGCCGACGAGAAGCAGGTCGGTATTTGTGTGTTTGTCCGCGATATTTGCAAACACCTTCGCCAAAGCCTGCACCTCCTTCGCCGGTGCGAAGCGGCTGATAGTTCCAATCACCAAACTATCCTCCGGAATGCCCAATTCGCGTCTGATTTCGTTCCTCTCGAAATCGGAAGCGGGGCGAAATCTTGAGACATCGATGCCATTATGGACAACCCCGATCTTCGATCTATCGACTCCGAATTCTTTGATGTAATGATTTGCTATATAGTGGGATACGGCTATCGCCGCGTCGCAGTTAATCACTCCGCGTCGTTCGACAAAGGCCCCCAGTTTCGGATTGTGATAACTAATTCCAAGATGCGCCTCGAAAAGGACTTTCGCGCCGGCATTCTTCGCGGCTTTCGCCATAAACCATTGGAAAGGCGGAAGATAAATAACGACGATATCGGCCCCAAAATTCTCGATCAGCTTTGTGAGCCTCGGGATATGCGTGAAATAGAGAGGATACAGCAGATGTCTGATTCGCGGCAGATCGGCGGAGACTGAGTGCAAATCCATTTGGCTAAAATCCTCGGTTAGCCGTCCAGAACCGAAAAGCCCGAGATGCCCGAACTCGAACTCCTCGCCGAGTGCTTTTGTAACTTCAATAACGCAGTTCTCGATCCCAGCCTTGCCTGTTCCAGAGGTAACATGCAGAATCTTCGGTTTCTTATTCATTGTCGTCTTTTTCGATTTCTCGAGCAGTCCGTCGCACCGCTTCTATTTTAGATATACAACCCGTTTCGTTTGGACAAATGGACGCATCCCATCATCGCCCTTCGTTGAAGCGCGGACAAGATACACGCCCGAATTGATTTGTGAAGTTGGAGTCCAGATGAACTCAGACCCGATCCCGTCGCGAGAAAGGCCTTCTCCCTTATCCGATGGGATTCCCACCGCTTTCGTCTTTTCGACTATATCGACCAAACGCCCCGAAAGGTCGAATATCTCGACACTCTCGACACTCAAATCTCCATTCCCAACTTCAATTCGAACCGCGGAATTGAAAGGGTTCGGATAGGCGGCCATCGAAAAATCGGACGGTTTGGAAAATTCCTCCTCGTCGATATCCGAAAGCGGGATGGTAATATTGATCCCCGAACCGGAGACATTGCCCGTTACCAGCACGATATCGATTCCGACTAAGGGCATTTCATAGAATGCGTTTGGTTCGCCCTCGTCGAAACGGCGGTTGCCGTTGATGTCGTCGAAGGCCTGCACCTGTTTGGGGCCGGAGGGAATGACCTCGAGAAGATAATTGCGCCTCCCGACGAAATGGGTCGATTCGAGGCGCGGAGTCGGGTAGGAATAATAATCGTAAACATTGATGCAGAGCTTATCCGGCGAGCCTGAATATGTGATGTTTCCACCGATATTCCCCGATGAGAACAATGTCAGATCGACCCCAGTCGCAACTCCGCCGATTGGAATCACCGGAGGGAAAAGCCTCGCCCCGAAAGGGTCGCCCGAGGCCGGCATTATCCCGCGCGGCATATAGGCCACGGGGAAATAGAAGTTCATGCTGACAATTGCGTCGTTGGTTATCGTGTAATCGTAGGGGAAATCGGGGAAAAAGGCCATCTCGTTCGGCGCTGATGTCAGGTCGGTGATTCCGGCGTGAAGCATGGCGATGACGAGCACCATGCCCTCCACCGAGGTGGCATTCGTAATTGTGCCGGATATTTGGCCGGCGAAACATAGCCCTATCGAAAGGGCGAGAAACAGAAGAACATATAAACTTTTCATATAACTCCTTTATTGCGAGGAATATAATCAAAGCTTTCAAAAAAACAAGGGCAATATCGTGAAAGAATTTCAGAGTTTTACGACAGTATCACGCCCCCAAATAAACGACATGACAAAATCTCTTTTCGCCCGAGTTTGAACATCAAAAGAGGGGCCGATTGAAGCAATCGACTGACCGAGTGCAACAAACGACTGACATGAGGGCACAAACGACTGGAGTTTTGGCTTAAACGACGGTCGTTTATGGCGCTTAGTCGGTCGTTTGAATTGACATATCTGTCGTTTAATGTCATTAGCCGGTCGTTTATATTGACATGCCTGTCGTTTACTATCATTTGTCGGTCGATTATATTAACACGCCGGTCGTTTAGTGTCAAAGTCGCGTCGATTATATTGACAATCCTGTCGTTTGAAATATAATTGCCCAATTTTCGGTCTTTCCGCCGCATTTTCAACGGATGACATGGGTTAAATCTATGTAAAATAACGAAAGGACGACGGAGCGTCAAGTTCACCGACCCAACACCGAGCGAGGAACTATGGAAATTTATAACTTTCCTTTGCTATAATGGCAAAAGACCAATTTTTTCTTTCCCTTTTTCCGTAAGCCGCCAAGCAGATTTGGGACCTTTAAGTTTAGGAACCATTTCTAATAAACCATCGTCACGTAATTTATAAAATTCTACCTTTACCAAATTTTCGGATCGGATACCGGTTACATCCCTGGCCTGTCGATTAGTTATTTGAAGATTCACTTTTAAAAATTCCAAAATCGCTTCGCTAGGAGCTGCAAGAGGTGTATGAGCAAGTATAACCCTAACAGAATTTTTTTCTTCACGAATAATCGGTGCTTTCAATCCCCACTCTTTCATTTTTTGGAAAGTAGTATCTAAGCCTTCCCCAAGGTCTTTATTGGGTGCATTTTTGTAACGATTTAATGTTCTAACTATTTTTGGATTTCTAGAGTATCGAGATTCAAGGATATTACTCTCGGTTACATAGCCTGGGAACTTACCAGGACTTATAACTTCAATCCGATCATCAAAAATTAGAATTTGTATATCATCAGAGATAGAATAATCTCTGTGAATCAATGCATTTACGACAACTTCCCAAATAGCCTCTGGTGGGTATCTGACGCAACTTAATCCACCCGCTGTCCAAATTTGCACAGTAGACATAATTTTTTGGATTTTATCAATAGTTTCGTTAATAATTATATTAATAGGTCCTTCAATAGTATCTTGCGAGGCTAAATGATCCCTCTCCGGATCTTCTTCTCTAGTTTCATACCTAGAAATTTTTACAGAACATTTTCGTGGGATAACGCTACTTGGTAATTGATGAAATAAAAGAACTCCTGCGACTCTGGGTAACCAATTCTTATCAGCTAAATTCTGGTTAAGAATGAAGTCTAAAGGGTCTGTTTTTGGCGAATAATCAAATAAAAAATCTTTTAATTCATCGCTTTCAACAACACTTTCCAACAATAAATCTGAAATACTTTGATCTTCATAAGTCGTAGTCCCTTTAGCAAATGAGAGCTCCAATATTTTCTGTGGATCCTTGATTGGAATCGTCTGAGCACCATACCGTTGATAAACGTTGTTATCCGTTGTTTTATGAACGGAACTACTTTTTTCAATCAACACCCTTAATAAATAACCGGTTTTATACTTGCACTTCAAAAATTCATATTTAAGATCAACGGAAGGTTCTAAGCTAAACATATTCTGTAAAACCGGATTAAATTCTTCAATTGTTGATAAGCCTTGCCAACGGTTGCCAACGTTTGGTTCATCCTTATCATCAGCTAAACCAATTATAAATTCACCGCCGTCAGCATTTGCGAAACCTACGACTATTTTCTGTATACCTCTACCATCTATCTTAGCTCCTTTCCTATCAAAAAAATGAGTTTCTTCCTGGTTGCTAATAATTAAAGCGTCTTCTTCTGAGATTAATCTTGTCTCCATACCACACCTTCTTAGCTTTTCTTTTAATCCATTATATGTCTATTGTGTGTCATTTCTCCTTCAACTTCTTCAGTTTCTTTTCTGGTATGTTGTTTTTTCTTTGAAACAACCTTTACTCTGGTTTCCTCTTCGATTTTCTTGCGCGCAAACACTTCTTCAATTCCTTCTTCCCTTTTCTTAATTCCTCGTTATACATCAGGTTATTTTCCTTTGCCGTTCGTCGCGGTTCGGGTTGGGGTGATATTTTGAAAAACATGCTTCATTCTAAAGACCAATCTAAAACAGTGGGGCGGGGTTGTCAAGGAATAAATAGAGGGTCGCGAGAAAAATGTTTCGGCAGGTTGCGCCTTTATTGAGGGTGCTTCGCAATGAGTGGGAGGCGAAAGGGCAGGCCGAGCCTGCAGAGTCGTCCTGTCAATAAGAAAGGAGTTGGAGAATTTATCGCCCACCTCCATCCCCACGCGGCGAAAAGATGAGTTGAAAACCTCGCGGTTATTCGTATATTGAATCCCGTTATGAAGGATTTCAAACTACATTCGAGTTACAACCCGGCAGGAGATCAGCCGGAGGCAATCGCAGAGCTGATTTCGCGCATCGAGGCAGGAGAAAAATATAACACCCTTCTGGGCGTTACCGGCTCCGGCAAGACTTTTACCGTGGCCAATGTGATCGAGGCGGTCAAAAAGCCTGTGCTGGTGATTTCGCATAACAAAACCCTCGCGGCGCAGTTGTTCGGCGAGTTCTCCGGCTTTTTCCCAATTAATGCGGTGGAGTTTTTCATCAGCTACTACGATTATTACCAGCCGGAAGCCTATATCCCGTCGTCGGATACGTATATCGAGAAGGACGCGGACATCAACGAGGACATCGACCGTCTCCGTCTTCGCGCGACTACGCACCTTATGGACAGGCGCGATGTCGTTATCGTGGCATCGGTGAGCAGTATCTTTGGGCTTGGAAACCCGGAGGATTACGCGTTCCTAATGGTTGGCGCGGAGATTGGGCAAAAAACCTCACTGCAAGCGCTTTCGCGTCGTTTGGTCGATATTCATTACACTCGAAACGAATTCGATCTCACGCGCGGAACTTTCCGAATTCGCGGTGATGTAATGGAGGTTCTGCCCGCATATGAGCGCGAAATCATCCGAATCGAGTTTTTCGGCGACGAAATCGAGCGGATTATTACCGCGGATCCAATGACCGGCGAGATCCGCGAGGAATTAGAACGCGTGAGTATCTATCCCGCGAAACATTTTGTAACGACATCCACCAAAATGAAAGAAGCGGTCAAATCGATTCGTGCGGAGCTTGCGGATAGGCTGGACGAGCTTAGGTCGATGGGGAAACTTCTCGAAGCGCAACGTCTCGAGCAGAGGACTATGTTCGATATCGAGATGATGCTCGAGGTGGGCTATGTTTCGGGAATCGAGAATTATAGCCGACAATTGGCAGGACGCGAGCCGGGAAGCCGACCGTGGTGCCTTCTGGACTATTACCCGAAAGACTTTCTCGTTGTAATCGATGAATCGCATGTTACTGTTCCGCAGATTCGGGCGATGTTCAACGGTGACCGAAGCCGAAAGCAGACGCTGGTCGAATACGGCTTCCGCCTGCCCTCGGCGCTGGACAACAGGCCGCTTAAGTTCGAGGAGTTTCTTGAACTTGCGCCGCAGATTCTTTTTGTCAGCGCGACTCCGGCGAATTGGGAGGTCGAGATGTCGGGCGGCAAGGTTGTCGAACAGGTGGTCAGGCCGACGGGGCTAATCGACCCGGAAATAGAGGTTCGCGGCACGAAGGGGCAGGTCGAAGACCTCCTCGCCGAACTCCGCAAAATCACAAAGAAAGGTGAACGCGCGCTGGTAACGACATTAACCAAGCGCATGGCGGAGGATTTGGCGGAATATCTCGGCGGTTTCGATCTGAATGTCCAATATCTGCACAGCGAGATCGACGCTCTGGAGCGGGTGGACATCATCCGCGATTTGCGGTTGGGGAATTTCGAGGTGCTGATAGGTGTGAATCTTTTGCGCGAGGGGCTGGATTTGCCTGAGGTAACTCTCGTGGCAATCATGGACGCCGACAAGGAGGGATTTTTGCGAAGCGAAACCTCCCTCGTCCAAACTGCGGGAAGAGCGGCGCGGAATGTATCGGGAAAAGTTCTGCTCTATGCCGATAGAATCACCAATAGCATGGCGCGGGCAATGGAGGAAACCGAACGGCGCCGTCTCAAGCAGATCGAGTTCAATGAAAAACACGGCATCACCCCTACAACCATTATCAAAAGCGTGGACGATGTCATGGCATCCACCGGAATCGCCGACGCGCGCAAGAAGGAAGAAGCTCCTCAACCGGAGAAGCCGGACTATTTGGAATCTCTGCCCATCGAGGCGAAAATCGACGAGCTGGAGCGCATGATGAATAGAGCCGCGGCGAATATGGAGTTCGAGCAGGCGGCATTCTTCCGCGACGAGATACGCGAACTCGAAAACGCCCTTCCGCCATCGCGCAAGAAAGAGCGCGGTAAATCCCGCCCAAAGAACCCTGGGAAGAAGATAACGCGGTTTTATTAGACGTCGATTAATGCCGTCTAACGCGAGAACAAAACCGGTCAAAAAAAGTCTTGACCAATCCTTAAGCGATATTCATAATTACATTAAGAAGAGTTTTACAAAATTCCATTAGGGGCATCAATGAAAAATGAATTCACGGCGGTTTTTGAGAAAGACGGCGACTTCTACGTCGGCTATTGTCTCGAAGTGCCCGGAGCTAACGGCCTTGGCAAAACTATCGAGGAATGTCGGGAGTCTCTTTCCCAATCCATTGCCCTGATATTGGAAGACCGCCGGCAGGACGCCCAAAAAGGGATCCCGCGAGAAGCGATACAAGAAATCCTTCTGGTCGGATGAAAAGAACTAAACTGTTACTGCACCTGCGCCGAAACGGATGCCATCTGAAACGTGAAGGCGCGAATCATTCTCTATGGACTAACCCCTCCAACGGTATCATCGAAGCCATTCCCCGGCATATCGAAATCCCAAATAAGCTTGTAAAGAAGATCTGCAGTCATCTCCAAATCCCCGAAATCTCAAGCTGACCCATGGATTTTTGAAGTTATAGGCGCAATCGAACACAAAAAGCCCGCACCTCGCGAGAGGCCGGGCTTTTTTCCACTTAGAGCCGAACTATACGGCCGGAGGCGGAGGAGGCGGAGGGGTCTGAGACTGCGAACCGCCTACGGGTTTTACGATGTTGAATTTGTAAGCCATCTCTCCGATTATCGGAAGAGGCTTGACAACGCCGCCGAAGCCGTTGATTAGCCCCATAATCAGACAGACGATTCCGAAAATCCAAACCACAGCGATAACAAGCCATCCGAGGATAGGGATAACCCCGAGAATGCTCGCGGCAAACATCAGGATCATCAGCGCTAAAGCCTGCTGGACGTGATACATCGTGAAACGGTTTTCTTTGCCGACGAGAAAAGCGATGAGAAGGCCAACCCATGTGAGATAGGCCACACCGGCCATGCCTTTCCCCTCTTCGATTTCCTGCGGTGTAATGTTGTAAGGATCCATTTTTCTCCTTTCGATGTTACTTCTATCAACGCCGTAAATAAGTTCATCAAAACTCAAATGTCAAGGGAAATCTCAATATTCCAAAAATTAAGAAAACATTTCTCTCTTTCGAGTTGACATTCGAGTCTGATGAAGTTAGCTTACCAATGCTTGTATGGCGAGGACTATTATGATTCTATCTCGAAAGACAGACCGAACGGCGCGCAACATCCTATTCCTCGGCGATTTGATACTCATCGCCGGGTCTTTCGCGTTGGCATGGTGGATTCGCTTCGAGTCCGGACTCATGCCCCTGACCAAGGATTATCAGGCCTTCCAGCTCTATCGGCTTCCCATTCTTGTAGCCGTGGGCATTTGGATAATCGCCTATGCCTGGCAAAAGCTTTTCCGAATCGAGTTCTCGCGCAAAATCGGCCAGGAGATAGCCAAGCTCCTCAAGGCCAACCTCGCCTCGCTGATTGTCGCCATGGCGCTGACTTTCCTGTATAGGACGATTACTTTCAGTCGAATAACCCTCGCTATCGGCGTGATTATAGCCTTTGCGACCACCGCTGTTTATCATCGCCTTCTGCTGGCTTTCCTCACGAACATGCTGAAAAAGGGCAAAGGAGTCGCGCGGAAGATCGTCATCGGCGACGGCGAACTCGCGGAATCCACCATCGCCGAACTCCTTGCGGATCCGCTTACAAATCGCGGATTAGTTGGACGCCTTTGCATCGAGGATTCCCCCCAGCGAATTGGCGCGCCCAGCGAGCTGAAAAGAATCCTCATCGAATATGAAATTGACGAGGTAATCCTTGCCGAAACCGATGTCTCCGAGTCGGCTATACGGCGGATAATCTACGAATGCCGGAAAGAACGCGCCCTGTTCGAACTGGTGCCGCGGTTCAACGGCCTCCTTCGCGGCGTAATCGAGATAGACCGAATCGGCGATTTGGGAACCATCGCCTTTCGCGACGTCGCCATGGCGAGTTGGCAGAGATATGTCAAACGCGGCATCGACATTCTCGGAAGCGGACTTGGACTACTTATAATCTCCCCCCTTTTCGCCGGAATCGCAATCGCAATCAAGCTCGAATCCAAAGGGCCAATTTTCTTCACTCAGGAGCGAATCGGCAAAAACGGCCGTAAATTCCGAATGATTAAATTCAGGTCGATGTTCGTCGATGCCGAAGAGCGCTTGCAGAGTCTTCTCGACAAGAACGAGGCCGAGGGCGCAATGTTCAAGATGAAGGATGACCCGCGCGTAACGAAGGTCGGCAAGATGCTTCGCAGATATTCGATAGACGAACTGCCGCAGATAATCAATGTCGTAACCGGTCAGATGTCGCTGGTTGGCCCGCGCCCGCCCCTCGAACGCGAACTCGCCGAATACGAAAGCTGGCAACTCAAGCGCGTCGATACTATTCCCGGCATGACAGGCCTATGGCAGGTTTCCGGTCGATCCGATCTCCCCTTCACCGAGATGGTGCGCCTCGACATCTTCTATATCGAACACTGGAGCCTCTGGCTGGACATCAAAATCCTCCTCAAAACCCCCCGCGCCGTGCTGACCGGCAAGGGCGCGTATTGAAAAGCTTTGAAAAGACACCGTTTATTCAGATTTCAGGTTGGGGATATAGGTTTTGTGACTTGTTTGGTTAAACATAAGTTCCGGTTTGACTTTTCATATGTTCCGATTTTCGTTTTAAAGTTTCGGAAATTCGATTTTGAGTTGCGGTTTTTTGTTATATAGTTCCGGAAAATCGATTTTGAGTTGCGGTTTTTTGTTATATAGTTCCGGAAAATCGATTTTGAGTTGCGGTTTTTGATAAATTAGTTCCGGTTTTTTATATGTTCCAATCTTTTTTTGGGGTTGTCAACTTATCCCGTATTTTTAAAGCTCTGCAGAGTCCATATTCACTGTTTACCGACGGCAATGAAAGAGGCGGGATTACAGCTGAAGATCGCTTCGACAATTAACGAGAATAAAACACTTTGTCGCGTGGGGCTTTTAACAGGTTGTATGTATCGTAGTCGATAAACCATGGTGGCAGGGCCTGATGAAGCTCTTTGCTTAAAGCTCGCTCCCTCGACGGGAGGGGAATATGGAAACAACATCGCGCTGATGGCGTAAAAAATGGCTTTGGGCAATCGCCCTACAAAAGAAGCCCGAGCGGAGGGAGTGCTCGGGCTTGTGCGTCGAGTATCGAGGGAGGGCTATCTCATGCGCACTATTCTTTCGATAACCTCGTGGGTCTCGCCGTTTTCTGCGGTCGCCATGACTTTGTAGATGTATGTGCCATTGGCGATTTGGTCGCCGCGGGCATCGGTGCCGTCCCAGCCGAGGGAGTTGTAGCCAACGCCATTCGGGCACATATCGAAGGTGCGAACAGGTCGTCCTCGCACGGTGAAGACCTTGATTGTAACGTCGGTCATGGGTTTGCCGAGGATGTAGGTGAACTCGGTGTAGTCCTTGAAGGGGTTCGGGAAGTTCACGACCTGCCGTATGGGGTCGCCTTTGCCCAGAATGAGTTCGAGTGCGACGGTGTTGTTGTCCTCCTTCAGCTCGCCGAGGATGCTATCCGGATCGACGATTGCGAAGAGCATGGTGTAGTCTTTCTCGACTGTGTATGGCACGGTAACGGTCGCGGAGCTGTCGGCAGGGTGGAGTTCTGAGATAATGCGGTCTGTGCCGATCTGCTGGTCGCCATCGAAGAAGCGGACGACGACATTTTTCGCGGTTGTGTTGCCGCCGATACGGACTTTCGCCTGCAGGTTGACATTGTCGCCTACAGAGGGCTGGCGGTCGGAGATTGCGAGGTCGCCGTCGTTGAAGAAAAGATCGACTCCGTAGAAGATTGTGTCGTTGTCGGAGGGGCGATAGCGGACAAAGGGCAGGACCTCGCCGCTTTCGTCAGTCTCGGTGAACTCGACGGCGAAGGCATAGAACAGCTCGAGGACTTCGTCGGAACCGGCGGCGTTCACTACGAGGTCGATGGGGATTTTGCGTTCCGCGCCGGGGGGAATGTGGGCGAAGTCTTCCCAATAGACTGTTTTGGTCTCGTCGTTGAAGGAGTAGGGATAGGTGCTGTCGGCGGATACGAAGACGGCATCTCTTCCGACCTCTCCAAGAATCGCGATGTCATAGGCGATGTCGTTGCCGATGTTTTGTGCGACGAGTTCGATTTGGACATCGTTATCGCCCTGTGCGAGATAATAGTATCCTCCGACATCGACAGGCACGCCGTTTACGCGCGCAACGCTTTTTTTGAGATAGAGTTTTGCACCGCGAGCTTCGACAGACATCGCCGAGGTTGTGAATGTCCTCGGTATGCCCATGAAATCGTTGTATGAGCCTCTCGCGCCCTTATCGAGCGGGAGTCTTTCGGATGCCGACGGTGGATCGACTTCGGCCATCGCGCCAATCCAGAAGTTGTTGATATGAACACTCGGCGGCCATGGCGACGCGACCTCGGAGGGCATCGATGCGAGGAGGTTGCTTCCGGCCATGGTGGCGCTTATCGGTGTTAATGTGCTCCAGTTGGCCGATGTGGGCATGCTGTATCCCCATCGGACATCTGCGGATGGGTTCGTCACATCGACATAGTTCCAAAGCTCGGTTGAGAACCCTGTGAGTTGTGCCTCGCCACTAACAAGATAGGCCTCTTGGACGATTGTAGAGCCGGAACGTTCGACGATGGCGAATTTCGCGGTTGGGACATCGACCGTAACAGGAGTTCCCGGGCCGGATTCGGTGTAGTGCCGGGAGAGGGCGGAGATTTTGAGCGGTATCTCGTAAACTCCCACCGGAAGGTTCGGGTCGAGCTTGATATGCCAGATGAAGTAAGCCCTGCGCGATGATTGTATTTCCGGAATGGTTATGCTTCCGTCGGACTCGCCGAGTTGGAACAGAACCTCGTCGGCGCTGGGGTTGAATCGCCATCCGGCGGTGAAGGTTCGTGGGTCGTCGCCGGATGTGATTATCGGCTCGCCGGTAACCTCGTCGAACTCGACATGCTTGGGCACGAAGGGGCGCGGATAACATCCATACCAGAGGAAATTAGAGCTTCCCATCAGTGCGGTTGTTACCGGAACTACGGTTGTGTTATACCAATGCGCGCCGGTGTTGTTGTTGACCTCGACTAAGACCATTAGGAAAGCGCCGGTCTCGGTTTTCGGGTATCCTGCGGCATATAGCACTGTGTCGTCGGGGGTTACGTCCGGGAGTGCAGTGATTGTTGCGGATTGGGCGTTCGGGTCGATTCGCGCCATCCAATAAGCATCCGGTGTGAAAAGACTCGCCGGTTCGCGGCCACCTACATGGGTTGTAATCGAGGCTTTGCCGTAGCCAGAGCCGTCGAGATATGGGTCGAACATGATGTCGAATTCGCGCGGTTCGTCCCATTCGGCGATGCGCCATCGCATTATTACAGTGTCGGGATGAAGCGGAACCACGGTGGGCGTTGCGCTTCGGCTTGCGAATCCGATACTGTGGCCGATAGCATTTGCGAACTGGGCGTGCGACCATTGCACCCATGGCGATCCACCGAATATCTCCTCGTTGACCAGCCAAACGCCTTTGCTGATTTCCGCGGGGCCTTCGTAGCCCTTGCCGGTGTATTTGACTCGGACTTTCAGACGTGTTTCGCCGAGATGCTCGCAGAGGTCGTCGCCATAAGCGCTGTCCGGGCCGGGGCACCAGCCTTGATGGGGATACGCGAGGTCTCCCTCGATTGGTGTCGTTATGTCCCATGGGTTGACCGCGAATGTGTCCTCGGCGTCCTCGCCATCGAGGGGCGGGAAGATGTCGTGCAGATATCCGGTTCCGGAAACGAATCTATCGCCGAAATCGTCGTCCCAGTCGTCGATGCCGTCGAGGTTGTCGTCGTCCAATGCCGGCGGAATAAGGATTTGCGGAATGAGTATCTCCCATTTGAACGGCGATTCGAAGACTATTATCTCCTCGTGGACATCGGGGAAGCCTATCATATAGGGCCAGAACCCCTCGACGAGGGCACCCATGTCGATGTCGCCGCCGGGTGTGCGTGGCAGGTCGATTTCGTATCCGCCGAGGCCTTTGGGGATTTCGTGCACCATGTAACCGACTACACCGTCGCCGAGGCCGTCGGGGACATTTGATGTCCGCACCCAGCCTCTGCCTTCGCCGGTATAATCGAAATCAAACTCCCCATGATCCTGCCCGACATTCTTTAGCCAGTAGCGCGAATATTCTGTGCTGGCACATAGTTCGAACTCGATATTCGCCTCGCCATATTTTGGTAGATATTGCATCTGTGCACCTGATGCCGGATCGGTTATCTTGTAAGTGCAGTTGATGTATTCGAACTGAAGGGGATTGGGCAGAGGGGTATAGTATGTATAGCTGACGCGGATGGGTGTCTTTTTCTCCTTGCCCCATATTGTAGTGTATTCGATCCAACTGTAGTTCGAGGAATCGCACTGGGGTTCTGTCATTGTCGGCTCGGTTCCGCCGAGGTTGAGGACCGCGATGTATTCGCGCCTCGGCCATGGGACACGTCCGACCTCGATGGCGTGCGGATCGGGAACCGTCTCACCGTCGTCGAGGAAAACGAAGCCTTCATATGCGCCAAAATGAACATAAACAAGGCGTTTCCAGACGATTTCACCGGTTGTGGTGTCGGTCTCCATCCAATGTTGCCAGTTTTCGTAATAATATGGTTCGTCGCCGACTTCAGGGATTGTGTCGATATCGACATAGAGACTTCCGGCGGCCTCCGCGGCGCCGAGAGCCATCCCCACCAACGGCGGAGGGTCTATCCAGATTTCCCAGCTTGCGTATGGGTCGAACCAACCGTAGCCGGGGAATGGGTCGATGTTGTAGCTCCATTCGCATCTTATCACGCGGATTAAATCGCCTGGGTCTTCGACCTCGAAAATGCCGTCGCCATCGGCATCCACAGGACGAATGCCATTGTGATTTATGTCTTCGTATTCGAGTGTCCAAGGATTGAGCCAATAAACTTCTTCGACGGTCATTGTCATGTAATTATCGGGTTTCGGGTGCATGGTTGTAACATCGAGCCATGCGTCGGGGGTTCCGTCGCCGTTAAGGTCGCGGAAGATTTCTCCCGGATCCACTATCCCGTTCATGTTCCTATCCCAATCCCCGCGGAGAACATCAACAAATTTTCCGCCGGGTGTGCGGATAATGGGAATATCCATCGGATCGACCCAATAGATGGGGACATCGAGCGGGATGTATTGGACATACTTTGTATGGAGGGCGGAGGTTCGCTCTTTGTTCTCGAAGATGCTGAAGATCTTGAAGGGCTGGAAGTATTCGCCGAGGATGTTTTTCCAGTTCAGGTCGGTGTCTGCCCAGATATCGGCCTCGAAGAGATAACGAACACGAATATTGTTTCGATAGGAAGACTTTAGAATACCGTCGTCAGGGTCGGAATAATATAGGAAACTGGAAGAGACATAGCCGAGGCCCTTTGTGCGATCGAAAAGGTGGTCGTTGAGACTAAACCACGCGGGGTCATCCTGCGGTGGAGTGGAAAGCTGGTATGTGATAATAACCTCTCCTCCAGCCGGAATTGTGCCGATGTTGTATGTCAGATAAGGATAGGATACGCTTGGCGAAGGGCCCGTGGTCGTTCCGACATAGCTGTAGAATGTCCTAAGTTGTTCGACAACGCTGACATTGTTTAGGGGGACATTCCAGAGGTTTCGGACGCGGATTGTAACTTCGAAAGTGTGGGCTTCGTTGACCGGAAGTGCGATTGGGGCGACATCGGATGAATCGATATCGACATCGGTGAAAACAGAGCGGACATTCATAGCTTTGTTTGCGAAAGCCGATAAAATCGCGTTCATCGACCACATCCACTGGTTTGGGTCGTCACCGATCATCGCGCCGGTGGTGGGCATTCCGGCATTGATAAGGACTTTCCCGCCACCGATAGATGCCTTTGCTACAAGCGGTTTGCCAATATCCGACGGGTCCCAGCTGGAGGCTATTGTAAGGATAGGAACCATTCCTGGGAAATCGATAGTCGGGCCGAGCACGGTGTATATGCCGGCTGATGGGATATCGAAACCTAAGGGGTGATCAGTATCGGCGACATCGACAGCGCAGAAACCACTGACTGTGCCTTCAACAGGGTCGTTAAGGTCGATACTGCCGGTGGGCAGGATTCCATATGCTTCGAGAACATATGCGCCGGAGCCTTCGCAATAGATCGTTCCACCTGCGGCGAGGAAATCCGTAAGAGCAGTGCCGACATCAGGAAAACGCGCCGCCATTTCATCCATAAAGACCGTCATGGAATCCGGATAGGTCTCGAACGCCGGTATGATGATGATTTTCGTGCGCCACGACAATGTGGAGTAACTCGAGAAGGATGAATCCACAATTGTTTTAGCGATATTGCCTGCATTAGGGAACCGGTTGAAAAGGTCGATGAAATAGGCGTATTGCCATGTGCAACTTACCCCGAGAATGTCCAATACACTGCTTTTGAGAACGGCCACGGACTCATCGCCTGGCAGTGTAAGGCAATAATTCTTAGGATATACACCGGGACTAAATGCCCCCAAAGCGGCATGATTAAAAGGCCTGGCGGCACTCAGCGTGTCGGGGTAGAGAAAAGCCCCCGCCGAAGACCATAGGATCGGAATCTCGCCGTATTCTGTTGCGAGAGAAGGGTCGTAACTTCCCCTTTCGCGCCAGCTTGTGTAAGCCTTCGCGGTGGCAAAATCATAGACGGAGAGCGGATCGGACTGAGTAACGTCCGTTGGGATACCTGTCAGGCTGGCCAAGGCGGCGGGAATAAAAAGCGCCATCGCAAGAATGATGGCTTTTTTAATGTTTCTTTGCCGTGCCATTTGGAACCTCCAATTGACCGCGGCCACGAACTCTTTTTCTTTCCAATAGCTAATATAAAGACAATTTCAACAATTGCAACAAAAAAGTTATTTTTTTTCTTCTTTTTTAGATTTTTTTAAAAGCTCGCGTTCTTCTTTCGATCCCGGTTCGGTGCGAAGAAGGTCAACATCGACCTTTTCACTCGATTTTATAAAACCGCTTGTTTCTTCGGGTTCCGACATAATAAAATCGAGATCCACCCTTTCCCAATGAGGGCGTTCCTGTCTTCCGTCGTCTGCTATTTCATCGTCGTCGATATCTTCGCTTTGTTCAATGTCTCTAAACTGATATGCAAGATGAATATTCGTGACCTTCCCACCGCTGGCGGTATCGAGTGATAGCTCTTCTGCGTCGAGGGGGCTTAGTTTCACAATGAGAGTTTCGTTGAAAAACCTTATTCTGCGGACGAGAGCTTTCACAAGCTCGGTTCGATAACTCAGATTCATCGAATAAAGCTCCGATGGATTCCCCGCCGAAAAAACTGGCGAAAGTAAGGGGCTCGACGCAGGATCGGAGGATTTGAGGCCGGAGTTTTGCTCGCGCATTCCCTCGATTCGCTTTTCAAGTTCAACGAGGTCTTTTACTAAGTTGTCGCGGTTAAATCCGGCATGAGGCAACAGCTCAATAAGATGGCGGCGCTTCTCTTCAAGCTCATCGATTAGTTCGAAGCTTGCCATCAGCTTGTCCATATCTTTGCTCTTAGCCTTCGAGTTCGGAAATTTTTCGTGAAGCCTTTCGTAGAGATTGTCGATGATTTTATTGTCCAAAAAGCTGACTCTGTGAATATTGCTCGGCTCGCATCTTCGACCGCAACCATAAAACAACATGGGGTTTTCGTCTTTGAGTTGGAGAGAACGAGTCGAGAATACAGCCATCCTGAAAGAACAATAGCCGCATACAAAGAAGCTCTCGCGGTCGAGGATGCCCCATTTTTTGCCGGGGGTATTAACTTTAATCAGACGGTCGCGATACCTCTCGAACCTCTGTTCGGACATCTCCTTGAACTTGCGAATTCTTTCCTCGCGTTGTTCTTTCAGTGTTTTTATCGTTCGTTTGGCCATAATCAATTGTCAAATCGTAAATTCTTTCATCCTCAACTTAATAATAAAATATCAAATATCAAGTCTTTTTGCGATAAATGAGTGTTCTGCCGCACAAAATCAAGTGATAGAATAGGGAGAGTAGGGTATCGTCGAGCACCTCGCCCCCTCCCCACCCCCAATTTTCCAAAACAAAATCCCCCCCAAAAAAGGGGGGGATTAATGGGCGGCGCATTCTACATTCTGCATTCTACATTCTAAATTGCTACACCACCTCGATAAGCGCGAAGCTCGCGACACCCTTTTCGACACCGCGCATCGGAATGAAGCGATACTCCCACATGCCAATCGGGACATGCATCTCGCGGAATGGCAGAATATCCTCTTCGTTCATCGGCAGATTTTTGGTAACCTCGATCCAATCCTCTGCGCCCGGGACACTGCGATGAAGCCATCCGATTGTCGATTCCTGAACACCGCCGTAAACTATTTCGACGACACCTTCGCCCCAATATCTTAACGTAAACACCCCTGTCGGCCCCGGCCACGCAGGAAATTCCTCCGGCTGTGGCTCTTCTTCCTCGCCTCCTCCGCCGCCGCCCGAACCGCCGCTGGAAGCCCCCCACCAAGTCGCCGTCCACCATTCGTCCTTGGTATTCTTGTGGTGCGCGCGATACCAGTTAAAAATCTTGCGCTCAAGCTCGTGGCAGGCCGCACGGGTAAGCAAGACATTGTTCTGCGCTTGCTGGGCGGCGTTAAGTTTGGTGTAATAAAGGCCGCGCTTGGTCATAAAATCCGCGAAAAGGGCGGTGAACCCGGTGAAAAAGCCCTCCAGCGGCAAATATTCGGGGGGCACGCCGCCGCCGGTCGTCTCAACCCATTGACCGAGGCAGGTTTGCGCCATGACATAGAGTTCATCGCGGTCAACAGGGACTTTGCGGTCGAGGCCGAACTCCGCCATCGCCATCGGATCGGAAATTGTTGTCGGGAAAATGTCTTTGAGGAACTGCAGTTTCTTGGCGACTTCGCCGGCAGAGTCCGAAAACACGGTGCTTCGGCCCTTTTGATCTTCGTTGAGATCGTCCCACGCGAGAAGGGCGTCGTGGAGGTCATCGACTAGCGGGGCAAGGCCGGGCGCGAGATGGGCGGGGTAATCCGGCTGGGCGATTTGCGTTTCGAGCCAACCGACAACCTTGCCAACCCAAGTCAAATAATCGCTGTGATAAAGTGTCCCCTGGGGATAACGAGTTTTTACTGTCATTTCATTCTCCTTTCGGTTAAAAAACGCCGTCTCACAAGACTCGACAACGTTTTTCAAAGACGCGACTCGGCTCTCACAAGAGCCGACTAGCCTCTCACAAGACTCGACTTCTCTCTCACAAGAAGCGGCAAGTCTCTCACAAGACTCGACTACCCTCTCACAAGAAAAAAGTGTGCTCTCACAAGAAAAATATTGGCTCTCACAAGACAATTCTTTGGTCTAAAATCCATTTTTTGGCGATTTTCCCTCGCCGCGCCGAGCCATGTTTAGTTTAATTTGTTAATGAACAACAACTTACGGCCTTTCGCCGCAATGGGCGTTCTCAAACGCCCCCTTCGATCAACCATCTCAAATTACCTCGATACGCAACCTCCTTTGTTTATCCACAGCGAAACCAATTCCCCCCCCCCTCGCAGTTATGGGGGGATATGTGTGAATGAAAGATTATTTTATTACTCCCGTGAAGAAACACCCATAATCAACGGGAATAACGAGCCTACGAGGTTTATCTCTTGAAATTAAATACTCATAAATCGAATTCGACATCTTGGTTTCGGTTTTGATCTGCTCTTTCCCAACCGTTAAAAAGAACTCGACCTTTTTCGGACCTTCTTCGTTCTCAGAAGGATAACCTTCAAAGGATACTGGGTCTAAAGGAGAGGGTGGAATATCGCGCGGAAAATCTTCTTCGCCGGGCGAACTTTCAGGCGGTGGATAGAAAGGGTCTCTGGCTGTCTCTATCCTGTTCATAAATTTCCTCGCTACTGAACTTCTGAGACGATTGAAGTCGTCACCAGGAAAATGAAGGACCAATACATTACCTTCTAAAGATGCTAATCTTTGAGAGAAAAAATTCTCTTTTAAGTGCATTATGGATTCGTGACATGGTATCGGGCAAGGATGCTCTGGAGGGTAAAACTCAATTATGAATTCAAGTAGTTTGAAGAATAAGCTCTTCCCTTCAGAGGTTAGTTCGGAGTAATTGCCAACACAATGAAGCTCTTCATAGTATTTGGGATGAAACAATCTCCTGAAATGCTCATGGTGAAATTCAAGACAATGATGAAAAGGGGGACAACAGTGTTTGCACTCTTCTATGCATTCTTGAATATCACTCACAATTTTGAAAAGAGATATTCCTTTAACTTGGTTTTCTAAACATACAGTATCAATACTATAAGCATTGGCATACTCAAAGGCATCCTTAGAAAACTCTGCAGTTGAGAAAATCCCTCCCTGATAATTGCAGGTAGTCTCTTCATCCCAGTTTTCATCCAAACGCAAATTCCTATCTCTTGGAAGTGTTTGTTCAAGATCGATCAAAGTTGAATGCAAGTTTCGGACTATGCTGATACCGACCTTGTTATTACTTTTATTTGGGTCGTATAGCTTAGCCTCGGCAATAAGCCGTGTAGGAAACACAAATGGTGCTGAAAAGGGATAGATAGCAAGACTGTCTATTTGATGCTTCCCCCCTCTTCCATTGAGGTATTTGCCAGCAGGGATGTACTGCCCCCCAAAAGTCAAGGGTAAATTAAGAGAGTATTTTTGTTGACGTTGTTTGATTTGTGTTTTTCTTGGGCAATCTCAAGA
>Ga0334890_1001255_pt1 | contig 35248 bp, 36 predicted proteins | sample GraSluR1_MG_3_FD_207220 | JGI IMG/M metagenome (GOLD analysis project Ga0334890, IMG submission 207220) | Sludge microbial communities from methane-producing bioreactor in Wageningen University, Netherlands - Granular Sludge_31_08-R1 | ecosystem: Engineered > Bioreactor > Anaerobic >... | reverse complement strand
TGCCAAAGTCTCGTTATAGGTCCATCTACACAGCTCCAAGGTCTGTTCCATCTTAGACCGCTGTGCTTTTGTCGGATAGATCCTATATTTGAAGGCCTTAAGCATTACATTCACTTATGCTGTTATGATATTTAAAGATTCATAGCTTAAGGCGGGGTACGATTCATCCCCGGCCTAAAGACCGGGGTTTTCTCTACCCCTGCACCCCGCTTCTATAAAGGGCCTTTGACAGGGCTCGAAGTTGTTATATACTCTTGAAATGAAATTATATGCTGGCTGTTTAAGATATGAACAGGCATTGCGCCGTTTAAGTACAGATCGAGAAATAATACGAACTATTTCGTATTACGAGATATCTCAAATCAAGACGGTAGGAGGGGCGATAGATGGATGAATTTTCAGTTCTGATAGGAGGGAAAGCCGGCGACGGGATAACCGAGGCGGGGATGATCATAGCCAGACTATTCAACAAGCTAGGATACTGCCTCTACCAGTACCTCGACTACCCCTCCCTCATCAGGGGCGGCCACAACTTTGCCATAATCAGGGCCGCCGAAAAGAAGATAGGGGCCCATAGAGATGAGGTGGACTATCTCCTCGCCCTAAACCAGGACGCCATCGACCTCCACAAGTGGCGGCTGAAGGAAAATTCCATCGTCATCTATGACTCCGACGAGGTGAAGTCGCCGTCGATGGGGGGGATTGGCCTACCCTTCAAGACCTTCGCCGAGGAGGCGAAAGCTCCAAAGATCGCCAGGAACGTCGGCCTCATCGGCGCCTTCGCCGGGGCCGCGGGGATCGAGGAGGAGGTCGTCGAAGAGGTCCTCCGAAAGGAGGTCCCAAAGTCGGTCGACGAGAACCTGGAGGTCGCCCGCCGGGGGCGCCAGGGTATCGAGGGGCGCGAAGGGATGAAGGTCGAGAGGAGGTCGTACCCCTGCTGCCCCGTCGTCACCGGAAACGAGCTATTAGCCCTGGGCCTCCTCAGAGGCGGCCTCGACGCCTACGTCGCCTACCCCATGACCCCATCCTCCGGAATCCTCCACTTCCTGGCGAAGGTAGCTGACGAGTTCTCCATCAAGGTGGTCCATCCCGAAAACGAGATCGCCGTCATCCTGATGGCCCAGGGCTTCGCCTACGCTGGAAAGAAGGTGGCTCTCGGCACCTCGGGAGGGGGATTCTGCCTCATGGCTGAGGGGATGAGTCTTGCGGGGATGGCGGAGATGCCCCTCGTCGTCGTCGTCTCTCAGAGGCCCGGCCCCAGCACTGGGGTTCCCACATACACCGCCCAGTCCGACCTCCACTTCGTCATGAACGCAGGACAGGGGGAGTTTCCCCACCTAGTCGTAGCCCCCGGGGACGCGGAGCAGGCCTTCTGCTGGTCGGCGACGATCGTGGGCCTCGCCTGGAAGTACCAGGTCCCCGGGATCCTCCTCTCTGACAAGACCCTCAGCGAGACCGCCTACAGCTTCAACATCGAAGAGGCGAGGGACGTTCCTGATATAAAACCCGTCATCTGGGACGGCGGGGGCGAGTACGAGAGGTACGCTCCGGGAGATGACGGGATCTCGCCACTCGCCTTTCCGCCCAGGCCCGGGGCGGTGGTGAAGGCCAACAGCTACTCCCACCTCGCCTCCGGGATCACGACTGAAGACCCTCGCGAGATCGAAACGGTCCAGGACAAGCTCCTCAGAAAGGAGGAGGGGCTGAGAAGGGAGGTGGAGAGGTTGGCTTCAGTCAGGACATACGGTGATGGGGGCTCTTCGACCGCCCTCCTCTGCTGGGGCTCCAACAAGGGCGTATCTGCGGAGCTCGGCGAGGAGCTCGGCCTCCGGGTAGTCCAGCCGGTGGTCCTGAACCCCTTCCCCGCCAACCGTTTCCGGGAGGCACTCCAGGGTGTCGATAGGACGGTATCCGTCGAGACGAACTCCACGGGGCAGCTCGCACGGCTCATCCGATATCACGGGTTTGAGGCGGACGATTCGATCCTGAAGTACGATGGGAGGCCTTTCTCCGTCGACGACCTGGAATCGAGGCTTGAGGAGGTGGCGATATGAACCCCCAAGATCTGGCCACGGGAGCGGAGAACACCTGGTGTCCTGGGTGCGGAAACTTCGCCATATTGAACGCCATAAAGCCGGTCTTGGCGGATCTCGACGAGGAGGGGCTCATCCCAATCGAGAACGTCGTCATGGTTTCTGGGATAGGCTGCCACGCCAAGATCGCCGACTACGTCAACGCCAACAGCTTCTATGCGGTCCACGGCAGGACGATCCCCGTAGCCACAGGGATCAAGCTTGCAAACCCCGACCTCACCGTCATCTGCTTTGCCGGAGACGGCGACGCCTATGCCGAGGGGCTCGACCACCTGATCTTCGCCGCAAAAAGGAACGTCGATATAACGACGATAATCCACGACAACCGGGTATACGGCCTCACCACTGGACAGTATACCCCTACATCCCCCTCGGGGTTTAAGGGGAGGTCAACCCCTTCGGGCCTCGAGGTCCCTCCCATAAACCCCCTGGAGATCGTCTTTGCCAGCGGCGGAACTTTCGTCGGCCGAGGCTACTCCCACGGGATCGATCTCCTCAAGGATATCTTCAGAAGTGCTATCCTCCACCGGGGCTTATCCTTCGTAGACGTCCTTCAGGTCTGCGCTACATTCTTCAATATGTACGATTACTACAACCAGCGGGTCTATCCCCTGGAGGGTCACGATCCTCTAGACCGGGCCAGGTCCCTGGAGAAGATTAAGGAGTGGGACTACAACTCTGACGGTCCGATACCCTTGGGCATCTTCTTCAAAAAGGATGCCGCCACATTTGGGGATAACTTCAAGAAGTTCAACCCCAGGAAGACCGACTTGGAAGCGGCTATAAGAAAGACTCTGGAAGGATATATCTGAGGCTTGAGGCGCTCTTCGGTGAGCTCGATCCTCCGGGCTGAGCAGCTCATGCCCTCCGATCCAAAGGATTATATACTTATGGATAGAAATTATGGTGTCGTGCTATCGGATATGTTTTGAGCTGCATCGAACTTTGACCACCCTTTAGCTTCCCCCCATCGAACTGATTGGGGATGGAGGCTGAGATCGTTATTTTGGAGGTGAGATGGATGGCGAAGAAGTATGTTTGCACCGTATGCGGTTACGTCTACGATCCGGATAAGGGCGACCCCGACTCCGGAATCGAACCAGGTACCGCTTTTGAAGACCTCCCCGGAGACTGGACATGCCCTGAGTGCGGGGCTCCGACCGACGCCTTCGAGGCTGCCTGAAGGGGAGATGAGATCATGGCACCGATAGGCGAAAGGATGACGGAGGCCCTCAACGAGCAGGTGAAGTGGGAGCTATTCTCCTCCTACCTCTACCTGGCGATGTCAGCCTACTTCTCGGCGACGAAGCTGCCCGGGTTCGCCACCTGGATGAGGGTCCAGGCCCAGGAGGAGCTGATGCACGGGATGAAGATATTTGACTTCGTGATCGAGCGGGGGGGCAGAGCCGAGCTTCTGGAGATAGATAGGCCCCAGTTCGAGTGGGGATCGCCCCTGGAGGTGGCAGAGGCGGTCTACGACCACGAGAAGAAGGTGACGGGGCTGATCAACGGCCTTGTGGACCTCGCCGCCGAGGAGGGGGATCACGCCACTCTAAACATGCTCCAGTGGTTCGTCTCCGAGCAGGTGGAAGAGGAGGCGAACGCCAGCGAGATCGTAGAGAAGCTGAAGATGGTCAGCGGCGAGAGGGGGGTCGGCGTCCTCTTCATGCTCGACCGTGACCTGGGAGGGAGGCCTCCTAAGCTCGCGGCCGTCGTATCCGCCGGATGAAGGCGGGATGGGAGACGGAAAGCCCGTAGTCGTCATAGCGACTTTGCGAACCATATAATCGGTGGTGATTTGATTTATGGAACCTAAAGATATGAAGCTCGGCATCATGGGACTGGGAAAGATGGGCGGAAACCTCGCGCTGCTGGCGAAGGAGAAGGGCATCGCCGTGGTGGGGAAGTCGAGGTCCGCCAAGCCTCATCTTGAGAGGAAGGGGGTGAAGGTGGTGGACGGGTACGGGCCTTTCGTCGACTTCCTCGACCAGCCCCGGGTGATATACATATCCGTCCCCGCGGGGCCGACGGTAGACAAGGTCCTCGAAGGGCTCGTCCCCCACCTGGACGCTGGCGACGTGGTGATCGACGGTGGAAACTCCTTCTACCTCGACTCCGTGCGGAGGGAGGAGGACCTCTCCGACCTGGGCATATTCTTCCTCGACTGCGGAACGAGCGGCGGTGTCGAGGGCGCTCGGAAGGGGGCCTGCTTCATGGTCGGCGGACGCAAGGAGGGGTTCAAGGTGGCTGAGCCGATCCTCGCCGCTCTCGCCGCCGAAGGAGGCTGCCTCTATTCCGGCGACCCCGGCTCCGGCCACTTCGTCAAGCTCGTCCAAGACGGCGTCGAGGCCGGGATGCTCCAGGCTATCGGCGAGGGGGTCGCACTCCTCCGGGGAAGCGACTTCGACCTCGACCTGGAGAAGGTATTCAAGAGCTGGGCCAGCGGCGCCACCGTCCGGGGGTGGCTCGTGGAGCTGATGGCAAAAAGCCTCGCAGAGCAGAGGTTCAGCGACGTCCCGACCCACGTCGAGGATACGGGAGAGGTGAACTGGCTCGTCCACGACGCCCTCGAGAAGGAGATCCCGATCCCCGTCATCGCTCAGGCTGCGATGGAGCTATTCAGGTCGAGGGATAAGAACTGCGATGCCTGCCGGTCGGTCGCCCTGATGAGAAACAGCCGCGGCGGCTATCCCCTCGGAAAAGACGATCAGGTCGCAAAGGAGAGGAGGGCGAGCAGGACGGAGAAGATCTGAGTCGGGCCGCAGGTTTTCAGGAGGCGGACCGGGGTCGTCCGCCATCTTTTTTTTTCGAGACATTTAAGATTATATTTTAATAATATTTGGATTATACCTTCTTTCACCTCTTCGTCTCCGGGTCGGTTAGACCACTGCTATCCGAAACCTTTTTTGGCTCCCTGAACAGACCCTCCGGAGGAAGCGGCAGAAATGGATCGATAAGGGAGTAGGGTGAGGCGAGATGACGAAGAACAAGTTCGGCTGGAAGGTGGGGGACGGCCTCAGGTGGTCATCGCCGAAGGGGTGTGATCTTCGGGGTACTGTCACCAGGGCGACGGCGATAATGATCGAGTTTGAGACGGAGGAGGGGGATCTCAAAAGGATCAAGGGGAACAACCCCACCATCTCCCGGATCGATGATCCGCCGACCGGCGGCGGATCTCTCCCCAAGGCGGGATCCGGGGCTGGAGCGGATGCGTATATCGATAACCGGGCTGATGGAGATGATGGGGCCGACACCGATGAGGTCGTCGGATCCGCGCCCGTCTATGAGCCCGCGTTGGCATCAAAGGAGAGGGAGGAGAAGGTCTGCGAGATGATGGCGGAGGTGGACCTAGTCTGCGGCGGGGTCGATGAGATCTCCGTCCTGGTGAAGAAAGGAGGAACCCCGCGGGCCGGCGACGAGGAGTTCAGGCTCGCCGGCGGCAAACGGTGGCACCCTTCACTGGAGGTGGCCCTGGACGCCGAGTACGGCCGAAGCTGGATGTGCATCAGGATGCAGGAGAGGTGATGGGCCATTGAGGGAGCCGACCCCTACGAGCACCAGGTCGAACGCTACGACCGATGGTTTGAGAAGAACCGGGCCGCCTACCTATCGGAGCTTGCGGCCGTCAGATCCCTGACCCCTCGTTTCAGGCAGGGTCTGGAGGTAGGGGTTGGGACGGGGAGGTTCGCCTCCTCCCTGGGCATCTCCGTAGGCATCGACCCATCGCTTCCCATGATGGTGGTCGCCCGCGACAGGGGCGTTGTATGCGTCAGGGGCATCGCCGAACGGCTCCCATTCCGGGACGGTCCCTTCGACCTCCTCCTGATGGTCACCGTCGATTTCCTCCTCAGGGATAAGGCGAGAGCATTCCGGCAGGCAGCTCGGGTCCTCGCCCCGGGCGGGTCGATCGTCGTCGGCTTCATCCGCCGCGATAGTCCCCTGGGCAGGCGGTATGAAGGGGATAAGGGGAGGAACGAGGGAAATAAGGGGGATAAGAGGAATAAGGGGAAAAACGGAAAGAGGGGGAAAGATGAAGCCGGCTTTTACGGTGAGGCCCGTTTTCTCTCCCCGGAGGAGATGGCCGCCCTCCTGGAAGGAGCGGGGTTTTGCGACCTCGTCTTCGTCGAGACGCTCTTCTCACAGCCCGAGGAGATGACGTCCCTCCAGCCTCCCATCCCCGGATACGACCGGGGCTCTTTCGTCGCCGTCCGGGGAGAAAGGTTATAGACGATCCTCTTCCTGGTGTGGAGAGATCATGGACGGCATATCTATCTTTCTGATCGCCATCGGCCTTGCCATGGACGCCTTCGCGGTCTCCGTGGCCAGCGGGGCGGTGGCGGCCGAGGAGAGGCTGAAGGCCGCCACCGCGGCCGCCATATTCTTCGGCGGCTTTCAGGCCTTGATGCCTCTGGTCGGCTGGTTGGCTGGGTCGGAGTTCAGCGACGCCGTCATCGGATACGGCCACTGGGTCGCCTTCTGCCTCCTCGCCATGATAGGCGGAAAGATGATCCGCGACTCCTCCTCGCCGGTCCCGGAGAAGAGGGCGGCAAACCTCCTGAACTATCGGGTCCTAGCCTTCCTCGCCGTCGCCACCAGCATCGACGCCTTCGCCGTGGGCGTCTCCTTCGCCTTCCTTGAGGTCTACCTCCTCTTTTCCGTGGCGATCATAGGCATCGTCACCTTCCTCCTCTCTTTTATCGGGGTTTACATCGGAGGCGGTTTTGCGGGACTCTTCGAGAGGAGGATCGAGATCTTCGGCGGCCTCATCCTCATCGGCATAAGCCTCAAGATCCTGCTGGAGGGGCTCTTCTTATAGCCTTCTTGGTAAGGGATCTATCGCCACCTCTTCGCCCCTAAACCCCCTCCTCCAACAAATTAGAAATAGTTTGCAGCCGTAGAATAGCCTGGAGGTAGAATCGATTGTTGGTACTTGTAGTCTACTACACCATGAACGGCCACACCCATAGCCTCGCCGAGGCGGTGGCAGAGGGAGCCCGCCGGGTGGAGGGGGCCGATGTGGCTCTCCGCCGGGTCCCAGAGACCCTTTCGGCGGCGGAGCTGAAGAGGAGGGGCGCTTTGGCAGAGGCGGCGAAGGTCTTCGAGACGGTCCCGTTCTGCACCCCCGAGGAGCTGGAGGAGGCCGACGCCGTCATCTTCGGGACCCCCTCGTACCTGGGGAATATGGCGGGGCAGATGAGGATCTTCCTCGACTCCCTCGGCGACCAGTGGAAGAGGAACGCCCTGGTGGGGAAGGCGGGGTCGGTCTTCGTCTCCTCGGGGTCCCAGCACGGCGGCCAGGAGTCGACGATATTGAACTTCCACCCGACACTCCTCCATCTCGGGATGGTCGTCGTCGGCCTTCCCTACACCTTCGAGAGCCAGAGGAGGATCGACGAGGTGGCGGGGGGGTCGCCCTACGGAGCCTCCACCATCGTCGGGAGGGCCGGGGAGAGGACGCCGAGCGAGACGGAGCTCGCCGGGGCGAGGTTCCTGGGAAAGCACGTCGCGGAGATAGCATCGAAGCTGGCGCGTTGACGAGCTCGAGGGTCTGACCTTTCGGCCGGGATCGAGGGGTTGGACCAACTGCCCATTTTTGGTCTTTTATCGGGGGTTTCGTTTTGAACCTATCGAATCGGCGGATACGGGACAGAGTTTAATAGATGCGGTCCGATAATAGATTTTGATGATAGACTTCTTCCTCCAACAGAGCCGTAACCTCGCATTCACCGGCAGAGAGCCGCTCCTTTATGAACTGAAGGCCGCCCTCGTCGAAGGCGGAACCGCCGTCCTTCTCGGCCCCGACGGTATGGGAAAGAGCGCTGCAGCCGAAGAGTACGCCAGGATCCACAAAACCGAATACGACTTCATATTCTGGGTGAGGTCCTGGAACGAGACCGTCCTCGCCCTCGACTTCGCCTCCTTCGCCCGCCCCCTGGGGATACCCCACCAGGAGGACTCTGACCTCCTCGATCTCGGAGGCGCCGTCCGGTCATGGCTTGATGAGAACAGCCGCTGGCTGTTGATCTTCGACGACGCCCCCTCCCCCTCGGCCCTGGAGGGGTACCTGCCACCGACGGGATCAGGATCCGGCTGCGCGATCATTACATCATTCAGGAGCGGCAGCTGGGGCGGGGCCGACGCCGCCTCCATCGAAGTAGGACCCCTCGAACCTTCGGAGGCGGCCGCTTTTCTATTAAAAAGGACGGGCCAGGGGGATCATGCTGCATCGATGAGGCTCGCGGAGCTGCTGGAGGGCTTCCCCCTCGCCCTGGAGGTTGCAGCAGGCTACATCAGCTGGACGGGGATATCCCTATCCCGTTACGTCGACCTTTATGACAGACGCCTCGGCGAGATCTCGGAGAAGGCCGGATCGGGCCTCCGCGAAACCCTGGCCGCCGCCCTTGATATATCGATGGAGCAGGTCCGGGCGGTCTCCGCGGAAGGGGCGGATATCCTCAGCCTCTCCTCCTTTCTGGCGGCTGAAGACCTCCCATTCGACCTCCTCATCGAGACCGGGGGCCTCCTCCCAGGGTCCGTCGACCTGGGGCTCGCCTCCCTCGAGAGGAGGGGGCTATTGAGGAGTAACAAAGTCCCTATATCGGTCCACCCCCTCATCCAGGCATTCGCCTTCGGCCGCCTCGACGCCCAGGAGAGGAAGGCCTGGGCGGAGGAGACGGTCAGGGCAGTGGGAGGGGCCTTCAGCGCCCGCCTGGAGGACCTCTCTCGATGGCCAGAATGCGGCCGCCTCCTCCCCCACGCCCTCGCCTCCACCGGGAAGCTGGAGGATCTGGAGGGCGGCTCCGAGGAGGCATCCCTCCTCTTGAACCAGGCGGGGCTCTACCTCCAGCGGAGGGGCGACCTTGCGGGGGCGAGGTCCGTCCTCGAGAGGCTCGTCTCCGTCGACGAGAGGTTATGGGGACCTCACCATCCGGAGGTGGCCACCGACCTCAACAACCTCGGCTCGGTCCTGCGGGTCCTCGGCGACCTTTCGGGGGCCGTCTCCCACTTCGAGAGGTCCATCGCCATCGAGGAGGCGCAAGATGAGCCCGACCAGCTCAAGATCGCCATCAGGGCGAACAACCTGGGGACGGTCCTGCGGTCCCTCGGCGACCTTCCGGGGGCCGTCGCTCAGTTCGAGAGGGCTCTATCCATCGATATGGACGCCTACGGCCCGAACCACTTCAAGACGGCCATCCGGATCAACAACCTGGGAGAGGCGCTCCTGGAGATGGGGGACCTTGCGGGGGCGAGGGAGTCTTTCAAGCTGGCTTTTCGGGTCTTCGGCCAGTTTTTGGGGCCGGGCCACCAATATACCCAGAGGGCGAGGAGGAACCTGGAGTCCATCCCAGAAGATGATCAAAAATGATGCGAAGCCCCCTTCAGCGGCGGAGGGCAGGACCCCAATCCCCGGGATCGAACTTGTTGTCCCTAAAGTCCTTCACCACGGCGTGGCCGGAAGAGACGAGGAGGCGGTTGAAGTTGACGAGGCAGCCGGTATCGGTATCTTCGATATAGGCGACGGCGACCCACCTGCCGTATCTGTCTTTGACCCCCAGGTCGTCTACGTCCAGATGGACGATCTCGCCCAGGAGCCACGCCTCTGCGAAGAACTTGGCCGCCTTACCCGCAGGGGTGTCCATCTCGGGGGCGTCGACGTCGGCGAGCCTCACTCTTCCGAACCCATCGACGTCGAAGGTGTCGCCGTCTACGACCTTAGTCACCAACCCGGAGACGGAGACGTCCGGAGCCTCGGGACCTTCCTTTGAGGATAGAAGGTCTCCGATGGGGCCGCGATCGAGACATCCGGCCCCTGCCAGAAGGACGGCCAGAAGGAGAGAGGCCGCCAGGGCCCGGAGGGGACTGATCCGGCGGCCTTCAGAAGTTGAGATATCTAGCCCTCCAGATCCTCGATCATCTCCTCCACCTCTTCATACCCCTCCTGATACTTCTCCTCCTCGTCGGGGGCGAGCTCCTTTAAGAGCCGGAGAAACTCTCCGGCGTGGACCCTCTCCTCGTCGGCGATATCCACGAGGACGGCCCTCGCCAGCTCGTCGCCCGTCGACTCCGCCAGCTGCATGTAGAGCTGGACCGCCTCGTACTCGGCGGCGACCATGTACCTGACCGCCCTGATCAGCTCCTCAGGGGTGAGCTTTCTATCGCAGGCGAGGCCCGCAAAGGGGTTTGCAAACTCGGGCATATCTTCTTCCTCCTGAAACCGATGATATCTCCTGACCAACCCTACTTCAGCACTGGCGATATATCTTTCGGTCTTCTCCGATATTCCGCCTCCTTCCTCCATCGAAGCGAAGAGTTTGAAGGGGTCTGTCTTTGGTCATCGAGATCCGGCGATGCGATCGCCACCCGAAACGGCCCTCACCCCGCCCTTCGGGCCGCCGCCAGGGCCAGGTAGATGAAGGGGGTGTCCAGGGCCGCTATCAGGATCTTTATGACGTACTGGCCGGCGATCATCTGGAGGAGGACGGAGTTTGGTACAAGGCCGTAGAAGGCGAGGGTGATGAAGATCAGGGTATCGATCGCCTGTGAGGCCATCGTCGAGGCGTTGTTCCGAAGCCAGAGGCGTCTGCCCCCCGTCTTATCCTTCCAGAAGCCATAAGCCCAGACGTCGTGATGCTGGCTCGCCAGATAGGCTATCATGGATGCGGCTATAACGCGAGGAGCGAACCCGAATACGGCATCAAAGGAGCTGGCGAGCGCCATGTCCATGACTGGAGAGGCAGACCACCGGACGGCGATCAGGACCGAGACGAGCATCACCATATTGGCGAGAAAACCCGTCCAGACGGCGAGCCTCGCCTTCTCCTTTCCGAAGAGCTCGCTCAATATGTCCGTCAGGAGGAATGTGGAGGCGTAGACGAGGACCGCCGCCGGGGCGATGAAGGGGCCGAAGGCGATCGTCTTTGCTGCCAGGAGGTTGGCGAGGACCGTCAGGGAGGCGAAGACTCCGACGGCGATCTCGACTCCGAACCTCGCTGCTAAGATGGCGGTGATGGTCACCGTCGCCAGGGTTGCTGCGGCCCAGAGGGCGGGGGTGGGGTCCACGACCTACCTCTCGGAGCCTGCGAGGGCGAAGTAGGCGAGGAGAGCCTCCAGCTGGATCCGCTCGTTGGCGCCTTCCGTCATCCGGAAGTCGATCTCTCCGATCCTGTCCATCAGCCTCACCGACGTAGTGGCGGAGAGGTCGTCGGAGTCCATGAGGCTCATCATCTGCCGGTGGATCTGGATTATGACATCCTCTCCAGAGAGCCCCTGAACCAGGAGGAGGTCGTCGAGGAGGCTTCGGGCCTGGGTGAACTTCCCGGCTAAGGCCGCAGCGAGAAGCTCTCTGATCTCTTCGGGCCTGGCGGTAGCGGTGATCTGGTAGATCGTCTCCTCCGTCACCGTCCCCTCCATCAGGGAAGCCGCCTGGAGGGCGTTGATCGCCTTTCTCATGTCGCCCCTGGCGACGTAGACTATCGCCCCCATCCCGCCTTCCGTCACCTCTACCCCCTCCACCTCGGCGATCTTCTTCATCCTCTCGCCGACGGCCTCGTCGGATAAAGATCTAAACCGATAGACGGCGCACCTCGACTGGATCGGCTCGATGATCTTGGAGGAGTAGTTGCAGGATAGGACGAACCTGCAGATGGAGCTGTACCTCTCCATCGTCCTCCGCAGGGCGGACTGGGCGTCGTTGGTCAGGGCGTCGGCCTCGTCGAGGAAGATCACCTTGAACTCAGCGCCGCCGAGGGGCGCCGTCCGGGCGAAGTCCTTGACCTTGTGGCGGACGACGTCGATACCCCGCTCGTCGCTGGCGTTCAGCTCGATGAAGTTCGCCCGCCAATCTTCGCCGTAGAGCTCCCTTACCATGCTGATGGCGGCGGCGGTCTTGCCGACGCCGGGGGGGCCCGAGAAGAGGAGGTGGGGGACGTTTCTGCTCCGGACGTAGGACTTGAGCCTCTTCACGATCTCCTCCTGGCCGACCACGTCTTCCAGGCTCACTGGCCTGTACTTCTCTATCCAGATCTCCTCTTTGATCCCGCATCCCTCCTTCATGACGACCTGGCCCCTGTCTCTATATCAAATTTCCCGCCACTCCAGCAAACAGAACCGACAAAGCCTAAATAGGACGTTATCAATGCTTTTCCCCGTTGTTGGAGGACTAGGATGATCTCTGAGGTGGCAAGCCAATACGACGCAAAAGAGGTAGAGGGAAAGGTCAGAAAGTTCTGGGAGGATCAGGGGATCTACGCCCGGGCCAGGACGATGAGAACCGGCGGCAGAAAGTTCTTCTTCGTCGACGGGCCGCCCTACACCACCGGGAGGATCCACCTCGGTACCGCCTGGAACAAGATCATCAAGGACTCCATCCTACGCTATCGGTCGATGAACGGCTTCGAGATCAAGGACCGGGCGGGCTGGGACATGCACGGCCTGCCCATCGAGGTGAAGGTGGAAGAGCACCTTGGCTTCAAGAGCAAGAAGGATATCGAGACCTACGGCGTCGACCGGTTCATCGATAAGTGCAAGGAGTTCGCCCTCAGCCAGAAAGACCAGATGACCGAGCAGTTCAGGACCCTGGGGGCCTGGCTCAACTGGGAGGACCCCTACATGACCCTCAAGGACGAGTACCTGGAGGCCGCCTGGTGGACCCTCAAGAGGGCGAACGAGAGGAACCTTCTGGAGCGGGGATTCCGGGTCGTCAACTGGTGTCCCCGGTGCGAGACCGCCATCGCCGACGCCGAGGTGGAGTACTGGGAGGAGACCGATCCGTCCATCTACGTCAAGTTTCCGATCATTGGCGAAGAGAATACCTTCATGATGATCTGGACGACGACCCCCTGGACGATCCCCGCCAACGTCGGCGTCGCCGTCCACCCCGACTTCGAGTACTCTCGGGTCCGGGCGTGGAAGGACGACCCCGAGGAGGCCGAGATCCTGATCATGGCTTCGCACCTGGTCGAAAATGTCCTCCGGGAGGGGCGGTACAAAGATTATGAGGTCCTGGAGAGGTTCGCAGGGACGGAGCTATTGGGGCTCCGTTACCATCATCCCCTCGCCGACCTGATCCCGGCCCAGAGAGATATCGAACACACCGTCCACCTCGCCGACTTCGTCACCGCCGAGAATACCGGGTCGGTCCACATCGCCCCGGGCCACGGCCTCGAGGACTTCGAGCTGGGGGTCGCCGAGGGGATGGCCATCTTCTGCCCCGTCGGCGAGGACGGCCGCTATACAAAAGAGGCGGGGGAGAAGTACGCCGGAAAGTACGTCAGGGCCACCAACGCCGAGGTTAACTCCGACCTGGCCGACAGGGGCCTCCTTTTGGCTGAAGGCGAGATCGTCCACAGGTACGGCCACTGCTGGAGGTGCAAGACCCCCATCATCTACATCGCCACACCCCAGTGGTTCCTCAAGATATCAGAGATCAGAGACGATATGCTCGATGAGATCGCTAAGGTTAAGTGGTACCCCGACTGGGCCGGGTCCGCCCGGTTCAGGGACTGGGTCAGCGGCGCACGGGACTGGTGCATCTCCCGGCAGAGGTACTGGGGGATACCGCTTCCCATCTGGATCTGCCCCAAATGTGAAAAGATGGAGGTGATCGGCTCCATGGAGGAGCTAAGCCAGCGGAGCGGCGCGGTCTTCGCAGAGCTCCACCGGCCGGCCGTCGACTTCGTCACCATCAAATGCTCCTGCGGCGGCGTTATGCGCCGGGTCCCCGACGTCTTCGACGTCTGGTTTGACAGCGCCGTAGCCTCCTGGGCGACCCTCAACTACCCCAGGGACAAAGATCAGATCAAAGAGTGGTGGCCCGCCGACTTCATCACCGAGGGGCACGACCAGACCAGGGGCTGGTTCTACTCCCAGCTGGGGGCGAGCATGGTCTCCTTCGGGGTCGCACCCTACAAGTCCGTCCTGATGCACGGCTTCACCCTGGACGATAAGGGCAAGAAGATGAGCAAGAGCATAGGAAACGTCGTCTCCCCCGAGGAGGTCGTCGGGAAGTACGGGGCCGACACCCTCCGGCTCTACGTCCTCTCCTCCAACGCCCCCTGGGAGGACATCCACTTCAGCTGGGAGGAGGTGGCGAACACCCACAGGATGCTGAACATCCTCTGGAACGCCTATCGCTTCCCCCTCCCCTACATGATCCTGGACGGCTTCGACCCGGCGAAGACCCCCCTCGATAAATTCCGAAATAGCCTCAGGCCCGAGGACCGGTGGATCCTCTCCAGGGCGAACACCCTCGCCGTCGAGGTCGAGACGAGCATGGGTTCCTACCAGCTCCAGAGGGCGACCAGGGCCCTGGCGGATTTCGTCCTCGAGGACCTCTCCCGGTGGTACATCCAGCTCGTCCGGCCCCGGACCTGGATCGAGACCGACGACCCCGACAAGCTCGCCGCCTACGCCGCCATCTTCGAGGTGATGGCGACCCTGGCGAAGGTCCTCGCCCCCTTCGCTCCCTTCACCGCGGAGACGATCTACCAGAACCTGGTGAGGGGGACCGACCCTGGGGCACCGGAGTCGGTCCACCTCTGCGACTGGCACAGGCCGCGCGACGACCTCATCGACCCCGGACTCGAAGAGGAGATGGATCTGGTGCGAGAGGTGGTGGAGGCGGTATCCAACGCCCGCCAGAAGGGAGGGCGAAAGCTGAGGTGGCCGGTCTTGGAGGTGATGATCTGCCCATCGAAGGAGACTCCGGATCTCGAAGATCTCCTGGGAGTTCTCAAGAGCCAGACCAACTGCAAGAGGGTGACGGTCATGAACGTCGGCGAAAAGCCGCCGATGGAGATCGCCACAAACCCCGTCCCCAAGAAGATCGGCCCAGCCTTCAAGGGCGAGGCCCAGAAGGTGATCCAGGCGATCAAAGAGGCGGACCCGACGAAGGTGAAAGAGGCGATAGATCTCGCAGGCTGCTCCCTGGGACCCTATGCCATCGCTCCCGATATGGTGGAGTTCATCGAGAAGATCCCCGAGAACCTGGTGGCAGCCGACTTCTCCAGGGGGACCGTCTACGTCGACATCACCCTCACCGAGGAGCTGAAGGCCGAAGGGTACGCGAGAGAGATCGTGAGAAGGATCCAGGACATGAGAAAGGAGCTGGACCTCCGGGTCGAAGAGAAGATCGAGGCCTCCGTCAGGGTGGAGGACGATGGAGTTTTGAAGCTCGTCGAGGCGATGAAAGATCACATAGCGGGCGAAGTTCGGGCGATCCGTCTTGAGATGGGTTGCGCCCTGGAGGTCGGAGGGTCTCTCGTCAAGGACTGGTCTGTTGAAGATGTGGAGATGGCGATAGGCATCTCCCGCGGATAATAAATATATAAGATCAGATTCATTAGTGGTAGTATGGATGAGGAAGTGCTCTCGCCTCCCCTGATGGTCAAGGTGAAGGGCGTCTACGCCGTACACGCCGGGGGCGACGTGGTCGCCCCAGTCGTCCTTCTGGAGGACGAGGCTTCGAGGCTCGTCCCGGTCTTCGTAGGCCTTGCAGAGGCGATCTCTATACACCAGGCCCTATCAGGGCAGGTCACCCCCCGCCCCACCACCCATGATCTCTTCGTCTCCACCCTGGAGAGCCTGGGGGCGAGGATCGGAGGGGTTCTCATCGACGACCTCGATGCGGGCGTCTATTACGCCCGCCTCTCGGTATCCATCGACTCCGTAGAGAAGGAGGTGGACGCCAGGCCCAGCGACGGCATGGCGCTCGCCCTCCGCTCGGGGGCGCCCATAACCATCCGGGAGAAGGTCATCATCGAATCTTCGATGGAGAGGAAGGACCTCGACGACCTGAAGGGGATCGAGGACTATCTATGAGCCGCTGTCTTCCTGATCAGCCGTCTTCTTCATCAGCCGTCTTCTTCATCAGCCGTCTTCTTCATCAGCCGTCTTCTTCATCAGCCGTCTGCTTTTTTTTGCGACCCTCATCCTCAAATAAAACGATGGGAAAACGTTTAATACCTTCCTTCTACAAGAATTATCAGTCCTCGTCAGGGGGAGGGCATACAGTTTAATCCGCAAAATCACGATGGTTCGCACGTCCGGACTCGAAATACTGGCATAGATGCATATCGCGACCTATGCGAAGGGGGTACATCTTGCCGAAGAATAAGGGAGAGGATCGTGTATGGCCGTATTTGAGGTAAGACCATGAGGCGTCAATCGACCATCTATCTGACCTACACGTTGCTGGTCTTGAGCGCAAGCTTCGTTCTACCCTTCTCATCCGCCCTGGCCCAGGGTTACGGCCAGGACGAAACGGTAATAAGGTGGCAGTATCGTCCGGAGGAGCCAATAATCCAGGTGGGCTTCGGAGGCGAGATCCTTCCTATGGGAGCCCAGAACGCCACGAAATCCATCAAGATTCCGGGGCTTGAAAACAGGATCATCCCTGGGGAGCCGGTCGTCCCCTTCAGAACCGCTAGGATACTGATCCCCTTCGGGGAGGAGGTCCAGGATATAAAGGTCCTCCCCGGCGAGAAGAAGAACCTGGGAAAAATCCTCATCGAGCCAGGCCAGGATCCTCTTCCCATCAGCTTTTCGGGAGACCATGCTTACACCCCCATAAACGAGACGACCTATGGATCGATGGAGCCTTACCCCAAAGACGTCTACTCTGTAATCGGGGTCCAGGAGAAGAAGGGTTATAAAATTCTTTTTATAAATATATACCCCATCATGTACATCCCCAAGACCAAGGATACCTATTACTTCGGCACCTTCGACCTGGAGGTGAAGACGAGGCCTCAAGAGACCCTGGATCGGGGGCTCTATAGAGGCCTTCCGAGGGACTCTGAGCAGATAACGAGGATGGTGGACAACCCCGGCGAGGTCTCTACCTACTCCCAGGATCTGGCGCCGACGGGGTCGTCTCCCCTCCTGGACGGAGCTTACGATTACGTCATAATAACAAGCAGGGCCCTTAAGAACGCCCCAGTCCCCTACAATTTCACAGACCTCGTCAGTTGGAAGAACTCCAAGGGCGTCGTCTCGACGATCGTCACCGTCGAGGACATATACGCCACTTACCCCGGCGTCGACGAGCAGGAGAAGATCAGAAGCTTCATACGGGACGCCTATTTCAACAACGGCATCACCTACGTACTTCTGGGCGGCGACGCCGACGGCGGCATATCCGGCGGCGAAGGCTGGAACAACATCGTCCCCGCCAGGGGCCTTTGGGCCTGGGATTACGAGGCGAGCCCTCCCCACATCCCCTCGGACCTCTACTACGCCTGCCTCGACGGAAATTACGACTACAACGGCAACGGCATCTACGGCGAGCCCGGAGACGGTCCCGGAGGCGGAGAGGTGGATCTCTTGGCCGAGGTCTACGTCGGAAGGGCTCCCGTCGACTCTTATGCTGAGCTATCCAACTTCGTCCGAAAGACGATCGCCTACGAATCGAGCGTAAGAGATCCTTACCTTAAGGAGGTCTGGATGGTAGGCGAGTATCTGGGGTTCGGAGGGGTCAGCGACTGGGGCGGAAACTGCCTCGACGAGATCAAAGACGGTTCTGCAGCCAGCGGATACGATACGAAGGGGTTTACCGACGACTACAAGAGGTCCACCCTCTACGAAAGGGACGACCCATGGGATAAGTTGGAGCTGATGGAGATAATCGACGGCAACGTCCACATCATAAATCATCTCGGCCACGCCAACGTGGGAAACGCCATGAAGATGAAGGCCGGGGACGTGGGCGGCCTAAAGAACGATCTTTACTTCTTCGGCTACAGCCAGGGATGTTACGCCGGGTCCTTCGACAATCGAGACCCCGACTCCATATATTCGCCCACCGACTCCATTCTGGAGCACTTCGTTACAGAGCCTCACGGGGCCTTCTCCTTCATCGGCAACTCTCGGTATGGCTGGGGGAGGAGATCCACCACCGACGGACCTTCCCAGAGGTATCACCGGCAGTTTTGGGATGGGGTGTTCGCAGAAGGGATCGCGAATATCGGCCGGGCTCTCCAGTACTCCAAAGAGGCAAACCTCGGTTCCATCGACAGGACGAGCGACGGAAACGTCATGAGGTTCTGCTATTACCAGTTGAACCTCCTGGGAGACCCCGAGACCACCTTCCATAAGCCTGTCAGATCGGAGCGTAAGATCGAGATATTGGAGATGGATCTGCCCAGTTACGCGAAACCTGATGAGCCAGTAGAGGCGACTGTGGTCGTCGAGAACAGGGGCGTTGCTGGTGAAGAGAATGTGGTGGTCCAGCTCCTGGAGGGAGGGATCGTCCGGGACTCAGGAACGATCCCGTACCTCAACAGCGGCTCATCCGCCGTCGTCGGCCTGAGATGGTCTGGGTCTCTACAGGGTAGGTACACCCTGGAGGCACGGGCTCTGATCCCCGAGGTCGAGGAGGGTGCGGACGCGAAGGGATGGGAGAGGGATATCGAGGTGATCGAGGGGAGGACCCCCATACTTCTGGTCGATGACGACGAGGGGGCGGAGTACGAGACATATTACGAGAGGTCGCTGCAAGCAGCTGGTTACAGCTACGTGAAGGTCGAGGGTCCGCCGACCAAGAGCGGGCTATTATCCTTCGACTGCGTCGTATGGCTGACGGGCCGGGACTTTACGACCACCCTCACCAGGGAAGACCAGGCGAACCTCGCCGCCTACCTCGACGCCGGAGGAAGCCTCTTTTTGTCCGGCCAGGATATCGGCTTCAACATCCATGACACCGACTTCTTCAGGGATTACCTCCATGTAGAGTACGTTAAGGACAATACTGGAATTTACGTCCTGGAGGGCGTCCCCGGCGACCCCATATCCGACGGGATGACCATCGAGATCGCGGGGGGGGACGGAGGCGACAATCAGTACTGGCCGAGCGAGATCGTCCCGGTCACAGCTTTTGCGAGGGAGGTATTCACATACAAAAATGACGGGTGCGCTGCTGTGATGGTCAATGCCGGCACCTACAGGGTGGTCTACTTCGCCTTCGGGTTTGAGGCGATAAACACCTCCTCGGATCGGGACGAGGTCATGAGCCGGGTCTTATCGGCGCTGATGGGGCCGATGGTAACCTCGTCCGGGATATCCGAGACCGGCGAAGATAAACCTGGCAAGAGAGCTGGACCCGCCAGCCTTCATGAATTTAGCGGCATGGCTGGAGCCATGCCTCCCTTCCAGGGGGTGGACTTCGAGATGGAGATGCCCTTTGAGGATATCTCCCTCAAATTCGACGAGTTGGAGCCGCTTGAATATCCGGAGTTTGTTGAAGGCGGTTTCGATCTCCCGGAGATGGGATCTGGGGTTAAGAGAAGGTGAGCGATATGGTGGAAAAAAGGTGGAAGGCCGATATGATATGCAAGCTCCTTTCGGCATTGATCTTGACGGCGGCGATATCCATCGCCGGGGCTCTTGCGGCCACCGTCACCGTTGGCGGCGAAGGCTGCGACTATGCCAGCGTTCAGAAGGCCGTCGAAGAAGCGAATCCAGGGGATACCATAACCGTCCAGAGCGGGACGTATAAAGGGAACATTCTGGTGGACAAGAGCATAGTCATCCGCGGAAGGGATACTGGGTCAGGAAAGCCGGTCATCGAAGGTACGGGGGCGGGAAGCACCATGACCGTTTCGGCAGATCGGGTCACACTCGAGGGGCTGGTCGTAAAGAACGGCGGGTTTGGGAAGGCGGGGATCGAGGTGATCTCGAATAAGAACTTCATAAGGAACAACGTCGTTTCAGATAATCGGTGGTACGGCATGTACCTTTCCAACTCCGGCGAGAACGTCATATCCGGAAACTCCGTCACAAATAACAAGTACGGGATCTGGATCCCGGCAGGATCTGACGGGAACAGGATATCAGAGAATGATCTGTCGAAGAACGCCAACGCCAACGCCGTCGACGCCGGGGCCAACCGATGGGAGAAGAACGGCTACGATGACCTCGGAGAGTCGGAGACGAGCTACAGGATCTCCGGTGGGTCCAACGCGGACCCCGCTCCAAGAGCCGTGAGGCCGGAACCTGCGGAGGAGATGAAGACCTCGACGATTACGGTGAAGATCACCATACCCAGGCCGATAATCGGATCTTAGATGCTGAGGGCGGGGTAGCGCTAGCTCTCTTTCAAACCATCCAGAAAGCTCAATCCCTTCCTCAGGATCATCCTCCACCCCCAAATATCAAAGATATCGGCTCGATCCCACCCCCACCTCCAACGCACCTTTTTATAATCCTCCCGCCTAGAGTTTCGACCCTGAGCTGGAGATGATATCAAGGATGCTTACCGTCACCTTTCTCGGAACCGCAGGTTCCCTTCCCACCCCCAACAGAAGCCCCTCTGCAGTTCTGATCAACCGCGAGGGGGGGCTGATCCTCTTCGACTGCGGCGAGGGGACCCAGCGGCAGATGATGCGGGCGAAGACGGGGATGATGAACCTGGACTACATCTTCATAACCCACCTTCACGCCGACCACATCCTGGGGATACCGGGGCTTCTGGAGACGATGGCCTTCCAGGGGAGAAGAGAGCCGGTAACCATCGCCGGACCCGTCCGGACCGCCGAGGCGGTGGAGCTCTTCGGCAGGCTCTGCTACTACTCTCGGAGACTTCCTGTGAGGGCTCTGGAGCTGGAGGCGGGGGATGTAGTGAGGATGGATGGATACGAGGTCGAGGCGGTCAGGACCGCCCACAGCGTCCCAAGCCTCGGTTACTGCCTTCGGGAAGACGAGAGGCCCGGGAGGTTCCGCCGCGATAGGGCCGTCGACCTCGGCGTTCCGCCAGGCCCTCTATTCGGGAGGCTCCAGAGGGGCGATACAGTGGAGGTGGGAGGAAGGATCGTAAGGCCTGAAGAGGTGATGGGCCCCGCCAGGCCGGGAAGAAAGATCGTCTACACCGGGGATACTAGGCCAGTCCCTGAGATCGAGGAGGCGAGCAGTGGGGCGGACCTTCTCATCCACGACGGGTCTCTCGACGACGGTATGGCCGACTGGGCTCTTGAGACGATGCACTCCACAGCCGGCGAGGCGGCGCTTCTGGCCAAAAGGGCAGGAGCTAAGATGCTCGTCATCACCCACATCAGCTCCCGATACTCCGATGAACCGGGGCCCATCCTCGCCGACGCCCGTCGTCACTATCCGGATGCTCTGGTGGCCGAGGACCTCATGAAGATCGATGTGAAGCTGAGAGACCGATGATTGAGGGGATGAAACCCAGCCCGGACTTCACCTTTCTTGATCCCCAGCGGACCGCTTCATCGCCCTCAACCTCTCCTCGCTCATAGCCTCCCGGAGCCCCTCTGCCGTCTCGTCGTCTCTCCCAGCAAGGGCACTCTCCAGGGATGAGGCCAGGTTATCCAGGGCGTAGCGGACCCGGCCGACGTCCATATTCCTCCTCTCGGAGTTCACCCCGGCCTCAAAGAGGCGCTCGATCTGGTCGCCGGGGAGGCCCAGGGCCTCCGCGGCGCTGACGGCCCGGCCGTACATCTCACTGGATACATAATAGTCGAGCCCCTCCCTGTATAGCCTCTCAGAATCCTCTCGACGCCCGGCCTTCCTGGCGATGAGGGCTGCCCAGAGGAAGTCTCCCTCTTCGATGGCGATCTCCACCGCCCTATCTACCCTCCCCGAGTCTTTAGCAAGGGAGATGGCGAGCTCCGTCTCGCCGGCGCCGATCAATATCTCAATGCCCGGCTCCACCAGCTCGTCATCGAGGTCCCTGAGGTTCTCGGTGAGGTAGTGGACCTGGTCGTCCCTGCTCATCTTCTCGAAATCTTCTATTGGAATCTTGCTCAAAGTCATCACCAGATCAGCGTTCACTTCACTCTACCAGCTCGGAGATCTTCGCGAAGTCAACCCTTGCAGTGTTGTCGATGGTGAGAGGGGTGATTGAGATCTTTCCATCCTGGTAGACTGCCCGGACGTCGGTCCCCTTCCGCTCGGTGCAGACGAGGTCGCCGTCGATCCAGTAGTAGGGCCTCCCCCGGGGGTCTGCCCTCTCCTGCACCCTCGTCTTGAAGATCTTTCTCGCGAGCCTCGTCACCACCACCTCCGTATCCTCGGTGGCGTCGACGGGGACGTTTATGTTCAGTATGTCCACCCCTTCAGGAAGCCCCCTATCCAGGACGTTCTTCGCCACCTTGCGGACCATCATCGCCGCCACGTCGAACTGGTAGGCGTGATCGTTTCTGCTATCGAACTTGTCCCCCTGGTCTACGACCTGGACCGAGGCTGTGATCGCCGGGACTCCGTAGCTCGCCGCCTCCAGGGCCGCCCCGATCGTCCCGCTGGTGGTGACGGTGTCGGTGCTGATGTTCTCGCCGATGTTTATCCCCGAGACAGCGAGGTCGGGAAGCTCTCCTTTCATCAACCAGAAGATTCCCATGATCACCGAGTCGGTGGGCGTCCCGGAGACCTCATACGCCTCGACGCCGTCCAGGTTTATCTTGTTGTACCTCAGGGGCTCGAAGATCGATATCGACCTTCCGACGCCGGACCTCTGGCCGGAGGGGGCGGCGACCAGGATCTTCCCCAGCCCCGCCACCCCCCGGATCGCGGCTCTGATCCCCGAGGAGTGGACGCCGTCGTCGTTGGTAACCAGAATGCGGTTCATCGATAGGATATCAGGGGATGGAGGTATAAAAATGGAGCGACTTCGCAGCGGTTCTCAGAAAATCACCCACAAAGGTTCAAAGCTGCTCATCGGGGGGGTCAGATCGTCGAAGGTAGATGGTACATGAGTATTGGGACCGAGTCGAAAGGATGGGGCTTTCTGGCCACCACCACCATCCTGAAATTTTATCTCGGCTCATGATTTAAGTGGCTAGCTACAGGGCTTGTCCATATCGATCTGTCCAGTCTCTTCTCTTATGAGATGCGATTTAATTTTGACGATCATATTCACACGCTCTTGACCCTCACTTTTGTCTGAACCTGAAAGGGGGTATTTTTAATATATAAGTCCTATTAGTAATCTAAAAATTAATTTTTGAATTTTTAATTAATTATATTAAATAATTATATATAAATTTTATAAAAAATTTATATATTAAATATAAAAGTTTTTTTATTAACTATATAGTTAAGGTTATGTTATAACAAATACTTAACGCTATAATTAATTTTAATATTATTATTAATATTTGCAATTTAACAAAATCTGGGTTAGAATGTTTAATTTATAATATCTACTTTATATTGATTTGAGAATTTAGCCATCGAGAAATTGTTAATTGTAATTTTATAAATTACTAAATTGGACAGAAAATATGGGGTTTCTATCCAGATTAGCTATTTATAAAAATGACTCTAAATAGGAAGTATCTCAGAATAGTTCTTATAAACTATAGGTTTAATTCTGGTTTAGGCTTTATCTCCGTTTCAAAGACATATTTTTCCCCGTTAACCATCATGGTACGCGACGAGGAGGGTAAATTCACATAAACTATGTAACGAGGCAGTTTTCAAAGATGGTTCAAAATCGCGGCCGAGGAGTTTATACACATACTATATACGAATGAATCATCTCATCGTTGAGTCCCAACGGGTTACAGCCCGGCTGACGATTTTTAAATATCCATTTCATCTAGAGTTGCATCTTATAACTTAGAACGAATCAACCCTGCATCAATAACGTTTTATATAATTTCCTGAATTTTATGAGTTTGGCACGATCTGAGAGTACAAAATTTCATTACAATTTATAAAAATATATCTATTAGCTTTATTAATTATTGTAAATTTATAGTTTATAATTTTTTATTTTTTAATAATTTATTTTAATTTTAAAGATAATTCTATTAATCCATTTCTAATCAAAATTAAAAATGCCATAAAATAATATAAAACTATGAATAAGAAAATCTCGAAAACTTACACATTGTGATAATTATATACTATAAATATCATATTTTACTATAAAAAAAATTCTTAGTGCCCTGGGCCTTCCGCGAGGCCCATCGTATGCAGATGATCGACATCATCAATGGGGCGTCCATAAGATGCCTCGGCCATGGCTGGCAAATGATGATATGCGCTAGATGAGACAGTGAACGCCGCTCGGATCAAGGTATCATATCTCGGATGTCCGCATATAGCGGGCTGAAATCCGGGAGAGGTCGATCGAAGGACTTGGCGAAGAGGTGCCAGGTTTCGATCTGGAGCTGGCGCTTTTTGAGGAGGGGGAAGACCAGCTCCTCCGGATCCACCATGGCGACTAAAGAACCCCTCCCCTCCTCCAAGAGGACGTTGTTGATGTGGCTGAGGAGCCCCTTCATGCAGTCGAGATTTCCCTGATCAAAAGGCGCAACCTGTCAGGAAATGGAACTTGAAGTACTCGCCCTCCCTGGCGATCCTGGGAACCCTTGTGAATCTGGAGAGGGATCTCAAGACCAGCCCCATCGCCTTCCATGAGAGAAGCTCTCGGGCGTAGCAGAAGTCGGCGAGGTTCGAGCAGTCCCAAAGACCTGCGCACGCCATGATCTCTCCACCGTCCTCAGCGACCCATACGTCATCCAGCCCGTAGCCTGGGATCCTCGAAAGGTGGGACTCAAAGCTCTCCGCGGTGAAGGGCTCAAAGTGTCTCCATCCTCGATAGTAGCCGTTGATCAGCTCCACCGCCGATCCGATATCATCTTTCTTCATCCTCTCTACAGAATAGCTCATCGATGGCGCAGATATCTCGGCCCTCTTGTAAACCAGCACGTAGACGTTCTTGATATCGTCCACGTTGGAGTAGCCAAGGCCTCCGAAGAGGTGCTTGGCGGCGTCGTTCGGCCCATAGACGTAGAGATAAAGGTGATCTGCACCCCATCCCTGGGCGTCCTCCTCCGACTCCTCTACAAGCCTCCTCGCCACCCCCTTCCTCCGAAACTCCGGGCTGACGATCACCTCCGCCAAATAGGCGCGCCTATCGCCCCCCACCAGGGCCCTCCTTCACCGTCCAGCCCGCCCAGCCGGCGACCTTTCCGTCCTCATCGGCGACGACCACCTTCCAGCGGTCGTACATCCGGTAGCGGACGATTACATCCTCCTTCCTGACGCCCATGGCGCATCTTTCATCGCCCTGAGGAGAGAGGGCCTCGATCTCCCGGAGCTTAGGGTTGTCACTTCCATCAAAGGGTCTGATCGATATCATGAACTCTTTACCTGGAGCCCAACATATTTAAATTTTCGTAGATAATCCGGGGGCGACCTGCAGGGCGAGCAGCCTCAATTTGGGGACGATAACGGCTATCGGTGAAACGTTCCCTTCGGGACAGGAGCCCTCCAGTCCTAGCGCTCAATTAGGAAAATATGGAGCTCATCTGCCGTCTGGCCAGCAATCTCCCCTTAATCGGGCACTTCACCCCTGGAGGAAGAGCACCGCCTGGGATATATCCTCAGGTTTTCCGAGCCTCTCCATGGCGTGGGCTCCCGGCAGGGCCCCCCGAACCCCCCCACTCCCATCTCCTCGAATAGAGCCGGGGCCGGTCATATCTCTTATCGAACCGAAGACCACCTCCACCCGTCGGCCGTCGGAGACGTCCCACCCGTGGAAGAAGATCCTATCGCCATCGGAGGGGGCGTTGTATGAAGAGGCGAAAGCAGCGAAAGACCCGAAAGGAGGGGAAAGAGCGGAATGATCGGATGTATCAGCAAAGCCAGTATCTAGTGGTCTATTGCGATGCGCTTTCCAGTGCCGGATGGCCAGCGAAGCTCCCATCCCCCCTCACCACGGACACCGGGGATGGCCGGATATGCCTCAGGCGGGCCGGAGGCGAAGGGATATATAATCTCTCAGAGAAATTTATGAGCTATGAACCTCTCTGGGTGGGCCAATCGTAAGATTGGCAAGTTCACATTAATCGACATGGCTCTTACGAAGTTCAGCGTCGCCGCCTTTACGCTGATGATCGCAAAGCTCTGGCCGCCTCTTCTGAGCCTCGAATGGCACTGGTACGGCCTCGTCTTCGCCGTCCTGGCGATCGTCCCTTTGTGGAACTTCTGGAGAGCTTAGAGTTTGGCTCAACAGGAAAAAAATGGTATGGAGTCTAAAAGAGTATGAAGTCTCAAGGCGTATGGAGTCTCCCATGAGCGCTGAGCTGAAACGAGCCCTCCTGGAACGGTGCCGGACTATGGAGATCCCTCTGGTGGGGGTCGCCCCCATCGACCGGTGGGAGGAGCCTCCCTTCGAGCCCTGGATCCCCGAGGAGTTCTGGCCCCAGGCCGTATACCCCGAGGCGAGGTCCGTCGTCGTCATCGGCCTACCCATCACCCTGCCGGCCCTGGAGACCACCCCCTCTATATGGTACCGGGAGCTCTATCGGACCGTCAACATCCTCCTCGATCAGTACACCTACCGGATCTCAAACTTCCTCAACGACCGGGGGTTCCCATCGGTCTTCGTACCCCGGGACGGGTACGCCGACGTTCAGGCTCTGCTGAAGAACCCGGTCGCCTTCTTCTCCCACCGGCACGCCGCATACCTCGCTGGCCTGGGAACCTTCGGGGTGAACAACGTCCTTCTGACTAAGGAGTACGGCCCCCGGGTCCGCTTCGGCTCCCTCTTCACCGCGGCGGAGCTTCCGGCCGACCCCCTCCTGGATGACGACCTCTGCACCCGGTGCATGAGGTGCGTTCAGATCTGTCCCGCCCAGGCGATTGACGACCGGGACTACCCGGCAGGCATCACAAATAAAAGTGCCTGCACCGCCTACAGCGCTGTGCTCGCCAAGAGGGGGCTCTCTCCCTGCGGAGTCTGCATCAAGGTATGCCCCGTCGGGGAGGATCGAAAGCTCTTCGACAGGATGGACCCCTCTATCTACTCCAGAGGCGAAGGGGCCACGAATCAGGAGCTTCACCGATCCTGGGAGCACGTCCGAAGCTACGGACGGAAGTGAAAGGCCTTTTGAAAGGCCTTTATAGTTTCGTCGAGCCATTTATGGATGCAAAATCAAATGAGAGGATCTACTTATGCAGACGTTTCTCCCCTACCCCGACTTCCGGAGGTCCGCCGAGGTCCTGGACAGGCAGCGGCTTGGAAAGCAGAGGTCTGAAGCCCTCGTCCTCCTCCGGATCTGCCGTGACTGCAAAAACCGGTGGAAAAACCACCCCATCTGGAAGATGTGGGCGAAGAACCCTGAAGCTCTCGCCCTCTATGGCGTCGTCATCTGCGAGGAGTGGACGAGACGGGGTTATCGCGACACCTGCAAGGAGAAGATCTTGGCCGCCAACCGCGAGATGGGGGGCGCGCAGCTTCCGGAGCTGCGCCGGAGGTACGAATCGAGGGAGGAGGGCTTCCTACCCTCGTGGTTTGGGTCCGAGGAGTTTCACGCCTCCCACCGGTCCAACCTCCTCCGGAAAGACCACAACCACTACTCCGCCTTCGGGTGGGAGGAGCCGGACGACCTCTGCTACCTCTGGCCCGTACCGGAGGAAGAGGAGGGCGATTGAAGAGGGGGCGGGCTTCGCCCCGCCCCCGAACCCCATCAGCATCTGACGATCCTCTGAATATCTGATGATACTCCAAGTATCTGTCGATCCTCTGAATATCTGATGATACTCCAAGTATCTGTCGATCCTCTGAATATCTGATGATACTCCAAGTATCTGTCGATCCTCCCAGTGCCTTATGATCTTCTCATCATCTGACGATCCTATCAAACTCCTCCTGGCTGAGGATCGCAGGGGTGTACTCTCCCCCCCGCTCTTCCAGGGCTCTGACGAAGGTCCGAAGGTGCTTCTCCGACCCCACCATGAGACCTCCATAGACCGACATCAGATCGGGCTCGAGAGTCCCCTCGATCTCCATCGAGAGGTCGTGGACGGAGGCCTCCTCCACTTGGGCAGCTGCCTTGAGGGCTGCCTCGGGGCTGTCGGCTCCGGCGAGGAGGTCTTCATACATCTTCTGGAGGGTCTCGTCGGAGTAGGTGCCAGGGGCCTCTGCCGGGGCGGGAAGGCCGCGCCTATTCATGAGGGTCAGGATCGAGGCGATGTGGATCTTCTCGGAGCCAGCGACGTTTAAAAAGACAGGAAGTCTCGTCATCTTATAAAACTCCATGTAGAGGTCCCTTGCCATCCTCTCCTCCTCCAGGATGAACGCCATCCCATCGAGTTCCGCGACGGAGAGGGGGAGGGTGGCGGACGGCCCCGCCGTCTCATCTCCGAGGCGGAGGATCCCTTCGGCCCGGGCGACGTCGTGGATCTCCATTAAGTCCTCCGACCTTGAGATCGACCAGATTATAGGGAGATCCTCGCCGGGGGTTATCGCCCTGTCGAATTCGTCGCCGGTGTCGAGCCTCCTCTTGAACTCTATCACCGTCACCCCATCCCTCTCCAGGCCGCCGAACTGGAGGATGTCGTCGGTTCCGCCGAGCTCTACATCAGGGAAGTGGGGGCCGAAGAAGTCGATGATGTACTGGTCCTCGACGACCGCGTCCTTACCGTCGACGCGGCCGATTACGACGTCAGCGCCCTTCTTCCACTCCTGGGGATCAAAACCTACGGCCATCCAGCCCGTAGTCTCCCCCCAGAGGGCCATGTAGAGGTTTTCTTCGTCGGTCCTCCAGAAGACCTCCAGGTCGCCCCCCGGATAGCCGAGCCCCACGGGGCCTATGAGGAGGGCGTATCCGGAGTACTCGCCTTCGGCGATGATCCCGTCGGGGTTCCACGCCCCCGGCTCCGCCGGGACCTCTGCCTCCTCCACCGCCTCCGTGCCCGGACCCTCCCTCTCCACGCACCCGGAGAGGATGAGGAGGGCGGTCAAGAGAATTAATGGCAATAGCTTCATTGTAAACACCCATCAATATTTCATGATAGAACCCATATCAAGATGTCGATCTACATCTCTTTATTGATCGTTCTCCCCGAAAAGATGTTTAAATATCCTCTGATCTAAAAGAGAGGATATGGACTCCGAGGAGATCGCCGAAAAGTACCCGATGAAGGATCTGAGGCCGATAGTCAAGAAGTACGGAGTCAAAACCCTCTGCGCAAAGAAGATCGATCTGGTCGGTGCCCTCCCGCCGGAGGCGGTGGCGGAGCTGGAGGGACGGTGATGATGGGCCGAGGACTTATCTCATCCATATTTTTGCCGAGTTCACCTCCTCGCCCCGCTTCTCACGACGATCAGCTCTCTTGCAGCCTCCTTTCGGCCCACCCACCGGCGGCATCCGGGGCATAGCTCCATCCAGGAGACGGCACAGTTCTGGGCTCTGAGATCTTCTGGGATGCGTTCTCTGATGTACTTCACCTCCTCCTCGGTGGCGAAGGGGGTCTTGCACCTCCGGCACCGGATCATATTGAAGGCTAGATCGATCCCTTCCTCCAAAGGTCTCTCATGGGCCAAGGTAACGGATATCGCTCCCGTGGGGCATACCTCCGCCAGGGATTCAGCGATCCTCGCCTCGAACTCCTCGAAGACCCTCGGAAACCTCATCCATCGCTGAGGCCCCTCCTCCGAGAGGGCGGGGGCGAGGGATATCTCGTCCCAGAGGCTGGAGCAGGCCCGACAGCCGATGCACCTCTCGACGTCGACGTCGAGGACCCTCCAGGGGCTGGCCTTAGCATCTTTCATATCCGTCCCCTCCCGATGGCCTCCGCGCAGGATTGAGCCATCCTTGCTGCAGCCCTCCTCCTCAGCCTCTTCGCTCCGTCCTCCCCGTCCCCCCAGATCAGCGCCTCCGTGGGGCAGGTGAGGACGCAGGCCGGGACCTCCCTCTCGGAACATAGGTCGCACTTCTGGAGGGGCGCTGTCTCTCCGATATAAACGGCTCCGAAGGGGCAGGATATGGCGCACAGGCCACACCTGGTGCACTTTTCAGCCTCGAAGGAGACGGCGGCCTCCCCTTGGACGAGGGCTCCGGCGGGACATGCGAGGACGCAGGGCGCGACATCGCACTGGTGGCAGAATAAGGGGACTGAGGCCCTCTCCTCCACCGCCCCCACCGATATCCTCGCCTCGCCGTGGACCCTCTCGCAGGCGACCTCACATGCGTGACAATAGATGCATCTATCGATATCGACGTAAACCTCCAACCTATCAGACCCCCTTCATCTTTCCTATCCTGCAGGCAGCGACTTTGAACTCCGGGATCCTCGCCTCCGGGTCGATGACGTCGCTGGTGAGCAGGTTCGTCTCAGGGAAGTGGATGGGCATGAAGATGACCCCCTCCTCCTGTCGGGGGGTGACCCGAGCCCTGGCCCAGGCCTCGCCCCGCCGGGTCTCCACCTCCACCAGGTCTCCGTCGATGACGCTCCACCGGTCTGCATCCTGGGGGTTCACCTCCACGAAGAGCTCCGGAGACCTCTTCATCAGGGAGAAGCTCCGCCGGGTCATGGAGCCGGCGTTGTGATGGAGCGCCACCCTCCCGGTGGTGAGGAGGAGCGGGTAGTCGAGGCTCGTCTCCTCTGCGGGGGGCAGGTATTCCATCGGAACGATCCTGCCCCTTCCCTCGGGGGCGGTGAACCCTTCCTGGTGGAGGATGGGGGTTCCCGGATGCTCCGGGTGCGGACAGGGCCAGATCACCCCGCCCCGTTCCTCGGCCCTCTCTTTCGATATCCCGGCGTAGCTAGAAACGACCCTCCCGATCTCCGCCAGGACGTCCCCGGGGCCGGCGTAATCGAAGTCGAGTCCCAGAAGGCTCGCGAGATCCATGATCGTCGATAGGTCGGACCTCGCCTCTCCGGGGGGATCGAAGGCCCTGGGGATCCACTGGACCCGCCGTTCCGAGCTGGTGAACGTTCCCTCCTTCTCCGCCCAGGCCGCCGCCGGGAGGACCAGGTCCGCCATCTCGGCGGTATCTGTCATGAAGATATCCTGGACGACCATGAAGTCGAGGTTCTCCAGCTCCCTTCTGCCCCTGGACGAGCTGGAGTCTGAGTTGACCAGGTCCTCGCCCATGACATACAAAAAGCGCAGGTCCCCTGCCGCCGCCGCCACCGGCATCGCCTCGGCGGTCATCCCCATGCCCATCGGCAACGCGCTCGTACCCCAGGCCTCTTCGATGAACCGGATCGCTCCCGGGTCGTGGACGGATACAGAGCCGGGATAAAAGTCCGCGAGGACCCCCATGTCGCAGGCCCCCTGGACGTTGTTCTGACCCCGAAGGGGATATAGACCCGCCCCGGACCTCCCCAGCTGGCCGCATAGGAGGGCGAGGTCGGCGCAGGCGGATACGTTGTTTGTGCCATGAGAGTGCTGGGTGATCCCCATGGAGTAGACGATCGCCGATGACGGCGACTTGGCGAAGACCCTCGCCGCCCTGACGATCGCCTCCGGCGGAGCGCCGGTGATCTCGGAGACCTTCTCCAGGGTATAAGCCGACACCTTCTCGGCGAGCTCCTCAAAGCCGACGGTCCTCTCGCCGACGAACTTCCTATCCCATAGCCCCTCATCGATGATCACCTTCATCATGCCGTTGAGGAGGGCGACGTCCGTCCCCAGCCTTATCTGGAGGTGGAGGTCGGCGAGCCACGTGGTGGGGGTGAGCCTGGGGTCGGCGACGACGATCCTTCCGCCCCGGTCTTTCGCCCTCATCGCCCACCTTGCGACGATGGGGTGGTTCTCAGCGAAGTTTGAGCCGATGACGAAGATGCAGTCGGAGTTGGCGAGGTCGGAGATGGGGTTTGTCATGCAGGCGGATCCGAAGGCCCTCTTGAGGGCTGGGATCGTCGGCGAGTGGCACCTCCTCGCGCAGCAGTCGACGTTCTTTGAGCCGAGGGTCCGGGCCATCTTCTGGAAGAGGTAGTTCTCCTCGTTGGTGGACTTGGCGGATCCGAGAAAGCCCAGGGCATCGGGACCGTGGCGTTTAATCGCCTCTTCGATCTTCCCGGCGACGATCGCAAGAGCCTCATCCCAGGTGATCCGCGACCAGCCGCATTCGGTCTTTTTGAGAGGGTGGTGGAGGCGATCGGGATGGTTTATGACCTCCAGGGAGGCGTTCCCCTTGGCGCATAAAGATCCCTCGTTGGTGGGATGGTCGAGCATATACTCGATCTCTGGGCCGTCCTCTTTTAACTTAATGTAAAATCCGCATCCCAGGGCACAGTAAGGGCAGACCGTGGGGATCAATTTTTCGTCGGCCATCTGGTTTTCTCCTCGATCTTCTCATAAAAAAGGCGGGAAGGGATACCCTTCACCTGCTCCCGCCGGCAGCGACCCCTCTTGCCATCTTCAGGGCGGACTCGGCCCTCTTCGACCCGGAGAACTCTTCCACCTCCTTGTAGACGAGAGCCCCCGTCGGACAGGCGGCTGCGCAGGCGGGAACCTCAAGGTCCGGACACCGGTCGCATTTTATGGCTACCCTCTCCGCCCGGTTTCTCCCGATCATCCCATAGCTGCAGACCGAGGCGCAGGTCCAGCAGCCGATGCAGGCCTCGGGGTCGTGGGCAACGATCCTCGTCACCCCGTCCTGGCGGAGGGCTCCGGTGGGGCAGACCGAGACGCAAGGGGCGTCCTCGCAGTGGCGACAGACCATGGGAACTGATATGGCGTATTCGGGGGCGAACTCGACGTAGACCCTCTTCCTCGGCGTCGGCTTCTCGGACGCCGCCGAAAAGAGGCCCTTCGTCTCGGAGTGCTCGACTGCGCAGGCGATCTCGCAGGAGCGGCATCCCAGGCATCTTTCAGGCCTCACCAAGATCTCTTTCATATAGTCTCAACTCCTGAGAGCTGGGCCTATGCCCCCAGGCCGAGGCCCGCCCTCTTCTCCTCGATCCTCTCGATCATCAGCTTCGCTGCCTTGAAGGGGTCGGGCTCTACGGCGAAGGATGCACCGACGACTCCTTCAGTCCCCTGGGTGAGGAGTTTAGTGACCTCAGAGCTTCCTAGGACCGGGGGCACCGTCCCCAGGACGGTGTACACACCGGAGGCTATGACGTAGGCTCCGATGCTGACCGCCTTCTCGCTCATCCATTCTGGGGCGGCGCCAGCGGCCGGAAGGTCGCTGATGTCCACCCCCAGATGGTTTGCGAGGGCCGCTGCCAGGACGAGGATCCGGCTGATGTCGACGCAGGAGCCCATGTGCAGGACCGGCGGGACTCCGAGAGACTCACAGACGGCCCGCAGGCCAGAGCCAGCCTCCTTCGCCGCCTCGGGCCTGAGGAGGCCGGCCTTGGCGCAGGCTATGGCGTTACAGCCTGTTGTGACGACAAGAACGTCGTTTTTGATCAGCTCCCGGACCAGATTAACGTGGCCGTAGTCGTGCTGGACCTTTACGTTGTTGCAGCCTACGACGGCGCCGACGCCTTTGACGGCCCCTGAGACGATGGCATCTATGAGGGGCTGGGGCGTTCCTCCCAGGGCTCCCAGGATCGCCTCAGCGCTGAATCCCACCATGCAAGCGCTCTTCTCCTTGGGTATGTTCACCCTGGCCCGGTCCCTGTTCGGGTAGTTCTCGACGGCGGTCTTGATGATCTCCCTGGCGGTCTCCAGGGCCTCCTCCTCGTGGTACTCCATCCGGACCGTCCCGGGGAAGTCGGCCTTGGGGGATGTGGAGATGAACTTGGTGTGGTAGCAGCCGGCGAGGTTTCCCAGGGCCGGCATGATGCACTGGACGTCCACCACCATCGCCTCGACGGCTCCGGTGATGATGGCGAGCTCCTGCTGGAGGAAATTTCCTGCCGTAGCAACCCCATGGCGCATCAGAACCTCGTTTCCGGTGCAGCACATTCCAGCGACGCTGATACCCTTCGCCCCCATCTTCTTTGCGAGGGCGATCATATCAGGGTCCTCGGCGGCGGCGACGATCATCTCCGAGAGGATCGGCTCGTGGCCGTGAACTATTATGTTCACCTCATCCTCCTTCAGGACGCCGAGGTTAGACTCCGAGACGACGGGGGTCGGGGTTCCGAAGAGGACGTCCTGGACGTCGGTGGCGATCATCGATCCACCCCAGCCGTCGGAGATGCTCGTCCGAAGGCCGTGGAGTAGGATGTGGACGGGATCGTTGTCGACGCCGATGTGGGTTCGGTGCATGCACTCGACGATCTCCCGGTCGACTCCTCTTGGGTCGATCCCGGCGGCCTCCCATACCTTCTGCCTCTTGGCGGGGGCTCTCCTGGTGAACTGAATCGGACCCGTCTGCTTTCCAAACTCAGAGAGGAGGATGTTGGCGAGGTCGAGGGCCACCTCTTCAAGGCTGCGATCTTCAGTGGATATATTGTACTCGGAGGCGAGGGCGTTGAGCTTCGCCTCATCCTTTATCTGATAGCTTTGGGCCTTCCCCTCGGCCATCTTCTTGAAGGCCAGGACCGCGTCTCGAGCGTGGTCGGAGTGGGCTGCGGCTCCGGCGGCTATCATCCGGAGGAGATTTCTCGCCACAATGATGTCCGCGGTGGCGCCGCAGACTCCCTTATCAGCCCCCTCGCCGAAGGGGTCTATCCTGCACGGCCCCATATTGCAGTTTCTGCAGCAGACCCCCAGCTGGCCGAAGCCGCATTGGGGCTGCTGTTTGTCGAAACGGTCCCAGGCGGTCTCGATCCCAGCCCGGTCTGCCTCAAGGAGCATCGCCCGGGTGGCAGGATCGACGCTCTTTTCGTAGACGTTCTTCGCCATTTTCATGACCTCTCTCGCCTTTTGGAGATTTAAAGTGGTATGACAAACCCTATCACTATCAACTATTTATCCTTGACGCATCCAATGTTATTTATAACGCAGCATATCTCTTTGATGTGATGTAAAAAGTGCCATTCGAAGATGTAAAATGTAACAGTTAGGCATATGAGTTTCGCTTTTTATGCATTGTTGATCCATTTTGAAGCTCCAATGCTCTCGCTCAAAAGAAGATGGCAGCTTAAAAATGTTACATGGAGGGATCGTGGTAGTTTTCGATGAGACCAGAGCTTAGGGCCAAATGACCCTTCTAACCCTCCTTCAATTGATGCCGGCAGAAGCTTAGAAACCGCCCGACCGACTTATATCAATTATTATACAGTTTTTGCTGGGATCTCTTCGATGGTGATGAGAATCGCCGGATGCGGGATGTAATTCATTCGAGAGATGATGCAGCTCATCAAGAGGTTGATTGTAGCTCATCAGGAGGCAGATGGTGGGAATCTCTCTTCTGAGGTTCTTTTGGCATATTGAGGCACAATCTAAAAATCAAGTGATTTCGCGTTTTTGAAAATATACCGCTACTTTACTTTAACTCTCTATTTCTAAGGTCTTATCGAACCTGAGCAAGTACAATATTATTCCAGAATAAGTTGTTCAA
>Ga0334890_1001253_pt1 | contig 35281 bp, 19 predicted proteins | sample GraSluR1_MG_3_FD_207220 | JGI IMG/M metagenome (GOLD analysis project Ga0334890, IMG submission 207220) | Sludge microbial communities from methane-producing bioreactor in Wageningen University, Netherlands - Granular Sludge_31_08-R1 | ecosystem: Engineered > Bioreactor > Anaerobic >... | reverse complement strand
CAGCACGAAGGCATTGCAGAGGGTTGGATGCGTCCGTGCCGATCGAGCGAAGAACCGGGCCGTCTCCCGCATCAGGGCCTTGTTGTCATTCCCACGGGCGCCGGCGCCGTGGAGGTATAACACGAGCGGATACACGGGGCCGCCGCCCGGCGCGTAGCCTGCCGGCCAGCTCAGCCCGAGGGGAATGGTGCGGGTCGAGGTGCCGGCGATGCTGAGGTCTTCGTACACCGCCTTCTCCCAGGCGATGAACACCCCGTCGACCGTTTCGCTGAAATCAGCGATGGCGGTGAGCGATTGTGCCGGCACCGGGGACGCAACGCCCGCCGTGGCCAGTGCCGCCAGGGATAAGCCGTACCAGAACCTCATCCGGTCCCGTCCTTCCGAATGCGTCGCCCGCGACGCCACTTGATGAAACTCAGCCCCACCAGACTGGCCAGGGCGGATTCCAGAATGGCCAGTCCACAGGGCAGGCGGAAGCGAGTACGCGACGTGGCGGCGGCCACCGGCGGGGACGCCGGCTCGCACGCGTCGCCGATTCCATCACCATCGGAGTCGGCCTGGTCCGGGTTGGGGACATCCGGGCAGTTGTCCTCGTCGTCCGGAACACCGTCCCCGTCCGCGTCCGGCACCGGCTGAAATGGGGGCGCCTCTTCGCACGCATTGCCGATGCCGTTCCCATCTTCGTCCGCCTGATCCGGATTGAATACATCGGGGCAGTTGTCGCACGCATCGCCGACGCCGTCTCCATCCGCGTCCGCCTGGTCCGGATTGAATACCTGGGGGCAGTTGTCGCATGCGTCTCCAATGCCGTCGAGATCCTGATCTGATTGGTCTGGGTTCGCGTCCGCAATGCAGTTGTCCAGGCAATCGGGAATGCCGTCTCCGTCGGTGTCTATCGTGTCATCCTCGCCCGGGCACACGTCATTGCAGTCGTCCACACCGTCGCCGTCCGTATCCCGCTGACTGCATGAACACCCCACCGCATCCACGGCCTCCCCGAGCGGCGTGTCCGGACATTCGTCCAGGCTGTCATCCACTCCGTCCTGGTCCATATCGAGTTGGTAGCTCGCGCAACCGTTTGCATCCACTTCGGCCCCCAGGGCCGTTTCCGGACACAGATCGTCGGCGTCGCGAACGCCATCGCCATCCGCATCCAGAATCACGCTGCCTCCGCTCCCTCCGCCGCCGCCGATGAAGGCACTCAGGCACTCGTCACCGTCCAGGACAAAATTGAAGAGACCGTCGAACGAGATCACGCCGTCGAAGCACTGCACGCCCGTCGCGCCGGGCGGCGGAACGACGGTGCAGGTCACCTGGGTGGGAATATCGGGGGCGAAGAACGGCCCCCACTTGACCTTATGACTTGCGTCGTCGTACACCCCGCCGTCGCTGATGTCCGAGACATGGGTCCAGCCGGTGGGAGGCGAATCCTCCAGCCCCATGGCCGTCGTACCGGGGGGCGCCTGGACGGCAATCGTCACCGTGAACGGCACGCCGGGCACGTATTCGTCGGGCAGATCACGCCGGGCACAGTCTCCCGGCGCGATGCACGTACTCGCGATTTCACTGCACAGCATGCCCGGGCACGGATCCTCGCCCGGCTCACAGACGCCCTGGCCGTCGCACGTTTCGGCCCCGTTGCAGAACAATCCGTCCTCGCAGGACGTACCGGCTGCCGCGTATTGGTCGGCAGGACAGGCAGCAGAAAATCCCGTGCATACTTCCGCCACGTCACAGTCACCCGCCGCCGGTCGGCACTCCGTGCCGGCAGGCAGGAGCCCGTCGGCCGGGCAGGCGGGCGAAAGCCCGTCACACGTCTCCGCCGAATCACAGGGACCGGCTGCCGGACGACAGATCGAACCGCCAGGTTTGACGTGGTCCAGGCAGGCTCCCGCCCCGTCGCACGTATCCGCGGCGTTGCAGGCGCTGCTGTCCGGATCACCGCAGGCGCTGCCTTCCGGCCGGGGCGACCACGCTGTCTGGGTCACCGTAACGTTGCAGTGTTCGCACTCGTTCGCCGCATTCTCGTCACCGTCCGTGTAACACTCGCCCGCAATCAGGCATGCATCCGCCACGAGTGATGCCTCGCACGTGTGCGTGGTCGGATGGCACGTGTCCATCGTGCAGGGCACGCCGTCGTCGCAATCCGAGTCGTCCAGACAGGCTCCCTCGTGAAGGATACAGTCGTCTCCGCCGACCGCCTGGTTGAGCCCGTCGAAAGAAACGGTGCCGCCGAAGCACTGCCAGCCCACGGCATCGACAGGCGCCGTGATCTGGTAGCTCACGCTGTCTGGGATCGAAGGCGTGAAAAACGGCCCCCACTTCACCTTGCCATTGACGGCGTCATAGCTTCCACCGCCACTGATGGCCGTAACGCCGGTCCAGCCGGTCGGGGGTGAATCCTCCAGACCCATGGCCGTCGTGCCGGGGGGCGCCTGGACGGCAATCGTCACCGTGAACGGCACGCCGGGCACGTATTCGTCGGGCAGGTCACGTGTCGCTCCGGCCGCCCAGTCCGCGGTCAGCGGCGCCAGCCCGGCCAACAGCCCCAGAGCGGCTACGAGAGGTCTGCGACCTCGTATCGATTGCTGATGCATCGGATGTCTCCTCGTCCCATGCCCGTTTCCGGGGAATCACCTTCCGGCGCGCCGCAGCGTTGGCCGTATCGGCTGGGATCGCTGAACCACTCGCAGTGATTCCAGTACGCGTGCCAGCGCATCCAGGCCCACGTCATGATTCGTTCCGTCGAAAGACACCGTTCCCGCGAACCCCAGGTACAAAGCGCTGGGGGTTACCGGCTGCATGCTGACCGTGACGGTGCGGGAGAGGTTGTCCAGGAACGGTCCCCATTTGACCTTGCGGTACACCTCGTCCCACTGGCCGCCATCGCTGATCTTGAGCACGGCCCACCCCTGAGGCACCGACAACTCCAGGCCGGCGGCCGAGGCGTCGGCCGGGGCTGTGATCTCGATGGGGACGGCCAGGATGGGAAGAGTGTGTCCCGCCCCAAGTGACGGCAGCAGGTTTTTAGAGACCGCGGCGGCAGCGGCTCCGGGGCGAATCCGCACGGTGTCCCACGCACCCGGGTCCTCCCCGGCGGCCCGAAGGCTCGTCGGGCAGCAGCCGGAAATCGGAGCGGGGCAGGGGGTGCCGAACCAGTTCTGCTGGATGTCGTCCCAGCAGTAGCACTCGCCCGTCTTCCAGAGGAAGGCGGCCCGGGTCATGCCGGCCAGATCGTCGTTGCAGCCTTTCTTCCAGGCACAGGCGTACCCGATCATCTCGCAGAGTTCGATCCGCCCGTCTTCGCACGTGCCGCAACTGCAGTCGGCGCAGCCGGCGCACGGGTTCTGGGGCCGGTCCGCCTGCATGAACGGACAGCACGACAGGTCAAAGCACGCGTCGCCGCAGATCGGCTCGTCGGTGCCGCTGAGCGAAACCTCGCCCTCGAAACACTGAAGCCCGTCCGCCCCCGGCGGGGGCGTCAGGTCGTAACAGAGGAGAGCCGGGATCGAGGGAGAGAAGAACGGCCCCCACTTCACCTTGTGGTTCACCGCATCGTACGAGCCGCCATGACTGATGTTGGTGATGTCGGTCCAGCCGGCGGGCGGCGCATGCTCGACCCCGACCGCGGACACACCCGTGGCCTCGATGGTCACGCAGATTTCCGCCTCCACCCCGGGACAGTACGATTCGGGCAGCACGTGCCAGGCGTGACACGGGCAGTCCGCCGGGCAGGTGGTCGGGTCCTCATCCACGTCGCACGTTCCGTTGCCACAGTAGCAGTCTGCCGGGCAGTTGGAACTGTCCTCACCCGCGTCACAGATTCCGTTGCCGCAGTCCGTGGTGCCCCCGCAGTACGGTTCACCGGCAAGCCCCCGTTCATACAGGGCCTGGATCTCCGGCTGCGTCAACGCCACGTCGAAAATGGCCACCTCGTCGATCTGACCATTAAAGTAGCGCAGACCACCGTCCCAGGCCGAATGGGCCGACCATCCGATCTGGTAGCCGTTGGCGTTCCCCAGCGCGGAGAACGCCGCGGGATCGGTGCCCACCAGCGCCCCGTTCAGGTAGATGGCCTGCGTGGTACCGTCGAAGGTGGCGGCCACGTGCGTCCAGACGCCGGCCGTCACCTTGTTCGCGGGAATGCGCGGTTCGTATTCGTCGTAATGGCCGGAGGAATCCCCCTGCCCGTCCAGGATCACCCAGGAGATGTAGTCTCCGTTTTCCTCGATGGTCAGTTCAAACACGTATTTCTTGGAGAGGATGCACTCGTCGGGACTGGTCTGGCTCAGGTCCTCCGCCCGGAACCACGCCATGACTGTCAAGGCGGTGGTGGGGTTCGTGGTCACGGCCGTGCTGATCACGTCGTTGATGCCGTCGAAGTCCAGACACCCCCCCACGCGGCCGCTCGGACTGGCGACCGGGCAGGCTCCCGACTCACACGTGGCGTCGAGACCGCCGATCAGGTCCGCGAACGGGCCGGACGTTTCATCGAGGTCCCAGTACGCGATCATGGACTCCGGACAGGGCGAGCCCGCCGACACGTATATCGTGAAGCTCTGGAACGCGTCCGGGAGGACGCCGTTCGCGGCCCGAACCGTAACGTCGTACTGGTCCGGCGGACCGGCAGTCCACTCCATCAGCCCGGTGACCGGGTGGATCGTCATGCCCGTCGGGTGCTGGGTCAGGCTGAAGGACGGAGCCGGGCTGCCCGTCGCCTCCACGTCATACACGTAGGGCTGCCCGGCCAAAGCCACCGTCACGGGCGTGGACGTGATGACGGGGGCCATGTCGGGTTCCTCGCAATACCCCATGCCGGCCAGGCCGTTCTGGTACAGGGCCAGGATCTCCGCCTCGCTCAGCGCGCGGTCAAACACCGCCGCCTCGTCGATCTTCCCGTTGAAGTAGCGGTGCTCGCCGCCGCTGACGGGGTAGAAGCTGTAGCCGATGTGGTACGGATTCAGCGTCGCGTCAATGGTGCCGACGAGCGACATCTGGCCGGGGACTTGCACCCCGTTCACGTAGGCTTTCAGGACGGTGCCGTCATAGGTGCCGGCCACGTGGGTCCACGTGCCGATGGGCACGCCGGGCCCGTTCGGGGCGTACTCCAGCAGAGTGCCGTTGGCGATCACCCAGAAGTCAATCCACCAGTTCGTGCTGGATTCGAGCTCCAGCCCGAACGCTCCCTCCTTGTAGACGATGCCCTTGTCGCCGCCGGACAGCGCATCCGGATGGATCCAGGCCATCACGGTGATGGCCGAGGTCGGGTTCGTGGCGGTGCCGGTGACCAGGTCGTCGTCCACCCCATTGAAATCCTGGCAGCCGCCCACCTGGCCGGCGGCGTTCGCGTCCGGGCAGTCCCCCCCCGCGCAGGATGCGTCGTGGGTCCCCACGGAGTCGACGTAGGTCGGACCGCTCGTCTCATCCAGCCGCCAGTACGCCACCAGTTCCGGCGGGCACGGCGGCGCTTCCGTGACGTGGATGGTGAAGCTTTGCTGGGCGTCGGGAAGCACACCGTTGCTCGCCACGACCGTCACGTTGTACGAATCCGGTGCACTGGCGATCCACGTGATCAGGCCCGTCACGGGGTCGATGGTCATGCCCGCGGGGTGCTGGGTCAGGCTGAAAGTCGGGGTCGGATTGCCGACGGCCTCCACGTCATACGCGTACACGTAGCCCGCAAAGCCCGAGGTGATCGGGGTAGACGTGATCAGCGGGGCGGTGGGGCTGGTGGGCACGCAGACGGGCAGGAAGCTCTCCAGGGCTGCCATCCAGACGGGCGGCATCTTGTCGTAGCCCTGCTGCCGCGGGTGGATGGTATCGTACATGTCCACGGGGTAGTTGATGCCGGCCCCGTCCTCCATGTCAACCATGATGATCTTGTCCGCCTGGTTTGCGACGCGGGCGAGGGCCATGGCCTCCACGTTGTCATTGAATTGCGTCACCGTGGCACTGTAGGTCTTATGGTTGATGATCCGGGCCAGGACCACCGTAATGTCTTCGTCGTAGGCGTCGATGTTGTTGAGGATGTTCTCCACATCCGCCGGGCTGGTGTCGAGCTGGTTGGTGCCGATGTGGAGCAGAATCACGTCGGCCGGGTTCGCCGTGAGGTAGGAAATCACGTTGCCGGCGATCTGGGCGTCTGTGTATCCGCCGTGTCCCTCGTGATCGTAGTCGTCGAACAGGCAATGCGTGCTCGTCCAGCCGTGGGCCTCGCTGCCCACGAAGTCAAAATCGTAGCCGCCGCCGGTCAGCAGATGATACAAGCCGCAGCGATAGCTGATCTTCCAGAACTCGTCACTGAAGTTCTCGCCCGTGGATCCCTTGGTGATCGAGTCGCCCAGCGGCATGATCCGTACCGTCTGGCACATCTGGCAATAATCGCGGGCGAGGAAGTAGTGCCCGCGAATCTCCGTCTCGGTCAGCGCACGGTGGTACACGGCGACCTCGTCAATCAGACCCGTGTAATGGTACCCGCCGGTCAGGTTGAGCCATCCGATGCAGAGCGGTGCGCTGCCCGCATCGAAGCCGGCGGTATACGTACATGGCGCTGTGCCTTCCAGCACGCCGTCCACGTAGATCCGGTTCTCACCGAGCACGCCGTCGCGGACCGCCACGACGTGGTGCCAGCGCCCGTCCGTCACCTGGCGCGTGCTGAAGACCTGCTCGCCGTTTCCGCCCGGCTCCCGCAGGTTGAACTTGATCAGGCCCTGACCGTCCTCGGACCTGCAGTTCACCCCGACCCACCAGTGCACGCCGTTGCCGTCGCGTCCGACGATGACCTCGTTGTTCGTGGTGGCGCCTCCGGAACACGACGAGTCCTTCTTCATCCAGAACTCGATGGAGAAGCTGTCGCCCGCGGCCCAGTTGAAGCCGGCGCCTGCCGCATCCACCCCGGTCAGCAGCGACCGGGAGAAAGCCTGGGCGCCGTAGATCTTGCCGCCCGCCGCCGCGGTCGGACACACGCCGGTGAGCGCGCATCCGCCGGGACGGGTGCCCATCGCATCCGCGAAGGTACCGGGGGCCGTCTCGTCGAAATGCCAGTACGAGGTCAGCTCGGACGGACAATCCGCCCGGACCGCCGTCGGCAAGGCAGCGGCGCTGACGGCCAAAACCAGCAGCACGGCCCTGCACCCGGAGAGGAGCCGGCCGCGTCCCGGTTCCCTGTAGACTCCGCGTCCCGCGTGCGATTCACAACCGTTTTGGAGATTCGTGGACATGGTATTCACCCTCGTGCCGGAGCCGGTGGCTCCGCGATCTTCAGTTCCCCATTCGTGGCGGCACGACCCCTGCGGTCCGGCATCCGCCGCGATCACGAGCCGAACATGCTCTGAAACAACCGGAAGTCATGAAAATCCACGTCGCCGTCCGCATCCAGGTCGGCGTCGGTAAACGCTCCGCTCGAGCACCCTTCGGGAGGGAAGGGATTGCCGGGCCCGGCCAGACAGGCCTCGAACGCCGCGTAATCCTCGTGGTCCACGTCGCAGTCGCCGTCCAGGTCCGCCGGCATGTCCGGATACGACGCCATGCAGGCATCGCCCGCGACGGGCTCGTTGAGGCCGTCAAACGAGATCGATCCGGCAAAGCACTCCACACCCATCGCCGTGGAAGGCGTCAAGACCTGGTAGCTCACGCCGGTGGGAATCGAGCCCGCGAAGAACGGACCCCACTTCACTTTGTGATTCAGGGAATCGTAGCTACCACCGTCGCTGATGCCCGTCACGGTCACCCATCCCCCGGGCGGCGCGTCTTCCAAGCCCACCGCCAACACCCCGGCCGGGGCGTCAATGGCAATCGCGACGGTCGTGCTCTGACCGGGGCAGTAGTTATCGGACAGTGTTCGCGTCGCACCGTCCGCCAGCAGTGCCGCGGTGGCCACGGCGAGGACCATTCCGCCCGTCAGATGCGCCAACCCCTTCCGGCGCCCGCCCACTTGCCTTGGCATCCGTCTCCTCCTTATTCGTTGCTGGGCCAGACCGAGGAAGCGACACTCACGCCTTCCGCGATGCCGAAATCCGCACCGCCAAGACCGGAGGGTCCTTTCTCTGGCCGGGGATTACAAACACCCCTCCGGAACCATGGGTCCATACTGTCGGATCATCACAGAAGTGAATGCTGTTCCCCGAAGGTCCTCATCCCCCGTAGGCATCGCCACACGCGACCTCAGGATGTGATTTTATCAGAAACCGGCGCGCTCCCGCAACCCCGACACGCCGGGTATCGACTCAGAGATTCAAACGACTGCGGGTGGTACGGACGAGACGGGCCTGACGCCCCAGCACGGTGGGTGGATCGCCGCGAGAGACGTGACATCGGATCGCGGCCCTAGAGAAAACCGAAATTTCTGCTCCCTCCCCATTTTCGCCTGTTTGCCCAGCTTGCGTGCGCCGCAACAGGAACCGTCAAGGCGCGATCAGTTCGATGTTGTGCGCGCGCTGACCGCCGACTTCCCGCAGGCCCACACGCAACGTGCGGCCGGAGAGTTGTGACGCGTTGTCCAGGGCGTATTCCACCACGAGGGTCCGCCCGGGGTACATGCCGTTGAAGACGCGGTACTGCCGCGTGCGGCCGGGGGCCGCGAGAAAGCCGCGGAAGCTGACGGCCTGGTTCGTTCGGTTCAGCACGCCGTGCCGGACGATGAGGCGGTCGCCGCGTTTGCTGGCGTAACCCCAGACCTCGATGTCCTTCAATCCGATTTCAATCTGCAGCGGGACCTCGAGGTGATAATGCGGATCCGAGTCGAAGTCGACATCGGCGACGATGGTCTTCGTGCCCGCCGGCTCGTTGTGCGCGTAGCGGATGCTGATCTCTTTGCGCAACGTCCCCCCGGGCGGCATGGCGAACGTGAACTTCCGGGGGGATACGTCCCAGTCCTCCGGCGTGCGCAGGTGGACGGTCCCCGAAACGGCCTCCCGTATCGGGGCCGCCAGTACAATGGTGTGCGGATGAGAGCCGATCCGGAATTCCACCTTTCTCGGCTCGAGCTTCAGGTTCGTCAGAAACGCCACCAGCCATTGTTCCACCCCGTCCACGTACACCGGAACCGGCGAGAGACGCACTTCCTGGCGACCGTCCTCGGTGCGCTCCAGCGGTGTGGCCCGGCCCCACAGGTCGATCTGCCGCTCGGCGGCCCCCATCTGCAGCACGTGCGTGCGGCCCTCCGGCGGGGCCATGTCGTCCCAGAGCACCAGCACGGCGTCCTGCCCGGAATCGAAGGCGTAGCAGGTCACGTCCGGATCCAGGTGCAGGACGGACGCCAGGCGGGCCTCGGCGAGCAGGTCGGCCGCGGTGCGAAACGCGACAAACTCCCGGGTCGGCTCAGTGGTCACGCCGTCGACGGTGGCGCGGGGGACCCACGGCTGCGGCAGGAAGACGCGGTCGGCGCCGCCTCGCAGCGTGCAGACCACGCGCTTGACCAGGTCCGCAAGCACGGCGGTCTGGTCGTACCGATCGGCCGGCAGCGATTCGAGATAGACGTCCAGGCTGCGATATCCCAGCGTGCGATACGGGGCCAGGTGTTCATGAATCCACTCGGGCTGCACGTCATTGGCGAGGGTCAGGCTGAGGTTGTCCGTGGGCAGTTTCCCGTCCTCCGGCGCGTAGTGGGCGTTTGCGGGCGCCGTCAGCTCGGGCTGCGTGATGAGCCGCCTCATCTCCCTGCGCAGGCTCTCGCAGGCCACGGCCTGCATCTGCGGATCGGTCATGGAAGGGTCGTTGTCGCCGCCGACCTGCCACGATTCGAAGACGCTGGCGTACCGGGCCACCACGTGCGTCATGGGCCCGCGCCAACCGACCGGATCGTCCGCGAGAATTTCCAGCAGCGGGCGGGGAAACTCACCCGCCGTCCGGACCAGTTCGGAGGGCGGACCCGCAAACACGCCCAGCGTGGTGACGCCGGTCTTCACCAGGTCGTGCAGCAGCGCATCCAGCGCGGCGGTGTCGTCCGCGAAGCCCACCTCGTGGCGTGAGCGGGCCCACAGCGGGATTTTCACCGATCCGACCCGCAGGGTCTGGAGCAGCGCAAGCTGATCCGTCGTGACGCCCGGACCGTCCAACACCACACCGAAGGGGGCGGACACCGACGCGCCGCCACGATACGGCGTATGCAGAACGGCAAACGTCTGCCAGCGTTGCACGAGAACCGCATCGGCCACCCCGACCCGCAGAGTGGCGTGATACAGACCCGGCTCCAGGTCTCGCCAGGCAAACTGCGTGGATTCCATCGTCTCCGTCGTCCGGATGTCGACGGTTTCGGTCCCGAGTTCCTGCCCGTGCATGTCGGTGAGCGTCAAGGTTGCCGCCAGGCCCGAGGGATCGCTGTCGGTGATCGTGGCGTGAAGCGTGGGCGCCCGCGGCGCCACAAAGACGTTCCCGGGCACGCGGGTCTCGATGACGGCCCGCGGCAGACGGAAAATGAGAATGTCGTCGAACCACGCGCCGGCGTCCACATCCACCGGCTCGATGTACCGGTGGGGAAGCGGACCCGTTCGCCACGTGCGTTCCTGCATGACGCGCACGGTCAGCCCCAGACTCAACGCCTCACGCGGGGCCGTGGGCAAATGGACGCTGACCGTCTGCCAGTCCGACGACGTGCCGCCCACCAGCGTGCTGAACCGCTGGGTGTGGGCAATGGGAAGGTGGTCCCGATCCACGTAGAACGCCGAAATCCGGGCCCGCGCGGTCGTCAGCCGGTCCGGACGGATGCGGGCCAGAATCAGATAGTCGCTGTTGGGGCGCACCGGCGTCTCGTGGGCCGGACCGATGTAGCGGTACGCCACGTCCCGGCCGTTGAGCCCGAGGTAGAAGGAGGGCGGCGCATGACAGCCGACCGCCGGATCGAACCGACCAACGACGAAGTCCGGCAACGTCTCGAACGGGACCCAATACTTGGGAATCGGAGTAAAGTTGTCGGGCTCGTCAAAATCGAAATGATGGACCAGCCGGTCCCCGTAGGGCGAAGGGATCGGCGGTGGATCGGCCGCCGTCGTGGGCGACCCCGCGCAAAGAGCCAGCACGACCAGGGCCCGCACGGTCCGTGCAGAGCGGGCCCGCCGTCTTCCGTCGGGGAGCACCATCATGTGCGAGTTATCGGCGAACCGGAGCGGAGCAAACAGTTACGGCCTGCCGGGCCTGTCCTTCGGGCGGGACATCGGACGGAAGGACGGGGCGTATCGCAACCACCCCGCCCGAACACGGTTTGCGTCCGGCCGAACGGCCCGGCCGGCCCCCGCAAGTTCGGATTCCTCACTCCCGCCGCATTGTCCCGCCCTCCGCCGATGACTAGGATATCGGACTCTATGACCACGCTCTATGACAGTCGTCGCTACCTGACGAACTTCGATTCGGTTCGGACCGGCAACATCCTCACGGACGTGCTGGTGATCGGCAGCGGGATCGCCGGGATGCGAGCCGCCATCGAGGCCGCCCGGTACGGAGAGGTGATCCTGATCACGAAGGGCTCACCGGAGGAGTCGGCCACCACCTACGCTCAGGGCGGAATCGCCAGCGTCATGTCCGCGGACGATTCGGTGCATGACCACGCGGCCGACACCCTGCGGGTGGGCGTGGGTCTGTCCCACCCGGACGTGGTGGAGCAGACCGTGCAGGAAGGGATCGGACGGGTACGGGAACTCATCGATTGGGGCGCCCGGTTCGATCGGGTGGGGGCGGACGTGGCGCTCGGTCAGGAAGGGGGACACCACCGGCGACGGATTCTGCACGCCAACGGTGACCGGACCGGGCGAGAACTCGTGCGCTGCCTGCTGGCCAAAGTGCAGGCCACACCCCGGATCCGCCTGTTTGACCGGTGCGTCCTGATCGACCTGATCACGCTGGACGGCCGGTGCGTGGGGGCGACGACGTATCACCCCAAGCACGGTCACCAGCTCATCTGGTCCGGGCAGACCATTCTGGCATCCGGCGGGTGCGGGCGCGTGTATCGCGAGACGACCAACCCGGAGGTGGCGACGGGCGACGCGTACGCGGCGGCCTGGCGGGCCGGGGCCGTGCTGCGCGACATGGAGATGATCCAGTTCCACCCGACCACGCTGTACATCGCGGGCGCATCGCGGGCGCTGGTTTCCGAGGCGGTGCGTGGAGAAGGGGCGCACCTGGTGGACCGCAACGGCCGCCGCTTCATGTCGGACTATCATCCCGACGGCGAACTTGCCCCGCGTGACATCGTGAGCCGTGCCATTCTCGACGTGCTGGCGAACGTGGGCGGAACGTGCGTCTACCTCGACGTGCGGCACATCGGGCGGACCGCGTTTGCGGAGCGGTTTCCGAACATCACGGCGATGTGCGCGGACTTCGACATCGACGTGGCCAAGGACCTCATCCCGGTCCGACCGGCGGCCCACTACACGATCGGCGGCGTGGCGGTGGATGCACAGGCGCGCACCTCGGTCGACGGGCTGCTCTGCTGTGGAGAGGCGGCCAGCACGGGTCTGCACGGGGCGAACCGACTGGCCAGCAATTCGCTGCTGGAAGGGCTCGTGTTCGGAGCGGCGGCCGGTCGCGTGGCCGGGGAGGCGGTGGCGGCGGGTCATCGGTCGGCCGGACCGGCCCGAATCAAGGAGTTGCAGCCTCAGTCGCGGCGGACGCGCCTGGACTTGGAGGACATCCGCAACAGCCTGCGCAGCGTGATGTGGCGAAACGCGGGCATCGCGCGTGCCGGGGACCTGCTGGAAGAGACGGTGGAGATCATTGAGTTCTGGGGACGGTTCGTGCTGGACAAGACCTTCGACGACCGCGAGGGCTGGGAAACACAGAACATGCTGACCGTCAGCCGGCTGATCACCACCGGGGCCCTGCATCGCACCGAATCACGCGGCGTCCACCACCGCACGGATTTCCCCGCCGATCCCGCGCCGACGTCGCCGGTGTATCACATCACGCAGCAACGCACCGGCGAACGAAACGTCGTTGCGCAGCAGGCGCTGCCGACTGACCGGCTGGAAAGCCGGTCCCACAGATGACCGGCTGGAAAGCCGGTCCCACACAAGAGCGGGGCACACACGGGAGCGGGGCCCACAGAAGAGCCGGTGCTCCAGAAGAGCGGGAGCTGCACAAGAGCGGGTCTTACTGAACCGGTGACTACCGCTGACGCAGGGTCCCGTCGCGGTGGGCGATCAGCCGGACGGAGGCGGGGTGCTGGAAGTCCCAGTCTTCGTACGCCGTCTCCAGCACGGTGGAGATGCGCGGCGTAACTTTCACCGTGGTGCGGGTGTGGCCGGCCCAGTCGATTTCGATGGGTTGGCTCAGGTCCAGCAGGCCCTGGTGAAGCCGCAGTTCCAGGCGGTCGGTGCGTTCGGCGCTGATCGTAATGCGCCGGCCTTCGATCCGCCCGCCGATGTAGGCCAGCTTGCTCTGCAGCACCTTCGTGGCGTACGTGTGGAAGTCCGTGGACGGCGCGGAAAGGACGGTGATCAGCGAGTCTTCCCACGGCTCACCGTCAAACGTTTCCTGCCGCAGCCAGCCGACTCGCCCCTGCACCGGATAGCGAAACCAGTGGGAAACCACCCGCGCGTCGGCCTGACGGCGTGTGTGCAACAGCTCCCGGATTGCGTTCCGCCACGCCCCGTCCGCCGCCTGCCGAAAATCCTGGATCTGCGTGACGGAAATCGGCAGCTTCTCCCGCAAGGCCACCGCCTGGATCACCTCCAGCGGATCGGGCAACACCCGTTCATCCGCGGGTCGTGACTGGGCCTGCGATGCCGGCCGGCTCACGCGGGCGATGAACAACGGAGTGTTCGAGAGGTTCTGCAGCAGGAATGGGTACGCCTGCCGCGGGTATGGCGCGTCCGGGGCCGGTTCCAGCGCGATGACGCCGGCAATCCAGTGCGCGTGAAACAGCGCAAGGTTGATCGCCGCAGCACCGTTCTTCTCACCCGCGCCGATGACGTACACCCGATCCACGTCCACGTGGTAGCGCAGTCGGATCTCGCGCAGCAGATCCTCCGGCTCCAGGGCCTCTGCCGCCGAACCCGCAAAGCAGCCCCCCGCAAAACCGCGAGGCAATGCGACGAGGACCGGGCTCGCATCCGCCGTGAAGCTCTCCATGAAGGTCTGCGCTTCTGCCTCCAGGCCTTCGTAGAGACCGATGGCCAGTGGGTAGGAACGGTCCGGGCTGTACCCCTCGGGCACCACCATGCGAACCGTCTTGCGTACGCCGGCCGCGCTTGCATACGCGAAATCCGCAGGCCCGGCAGGCCTAGGCTCCCAGACCTTCACGCGGGCAAGCGCCTCGACCACCCGCTCCACGTCAACGCCTTCGTGCGATTGGATGGCCACGCCAATCTCGGCCCGCCGGGATGCATCCTTCTCTTTGAAGTACTGCTGAACAAGTGTCTCGAGGTCGGGGTTCGGGGCGGTCGTCGTGGGATTGCCCGCCCAGACGGCGGGCACGCCCATCACAAGCACGGCCGGCAGAATGAAATGCACCAGCATTGGGTTCGTCTGCAACCGCACTTTCATAATCTCTTGTTTAGAAAGCTCTTGCACACAGCCTGGCTTCGCGTAATGCTTTGACGTGGCGGCGCGTCCGAGCGCGAACGGCTTCGGGCCCTCCCCTCGCCTGCGGCCTACTCGTGGCTTACGGCCACCGAGAACCCGGCGTCCGTCTCCTGATACCTGAACGTGATGGTCGCGCCGCAGTCGAATACAAGGCCCTGCTGGATGATGCGAGCCGGTCCGGTGCCCAGCTCTGCCCCTGAGTTCGGGTCGAGAAATTGCCCGCCTGCAACGCCGACGATCAGCCCGTCTGTACAGGGCCACTTGATCGTGTCTGCGGATTTGGGAATCAGCAACCCCGTTCCCGCGACGCCGATGTCCTGGATGACCAGGTACTGGGGCACAAAAAGAGCATCCGCGGAACCGCCTATGTCATCGAGGGTTGCGTGAAACTGCACCTCAACCACGACGTCTGTTTCGTTTACGAACCGAACGAGCACGGAGGCCTCGCCCGGAACCGTGCTGTTGTTGTTTTCCCCGGCGGAGTTGTCGCCGGTGGGGGGCCCCTGCGCCCCCTCCGGTGCCGGCCCGGCGGCGCAACCCACAAGGGCAAGGCTGACGGAGACGACACTGAGCAGACTGCGAAGGTGTACCTCATGGCGTTTCATGGATCGCTCCCATGTCGCGGCGGTGGGGGGCATTGTCAGGGCGAGCGTCCGCCCCGGGCGCCGGCCGCCCAGGATGCGGTTGAGAATCAGTGTATCGACTTCCTGCTGTCCGGCAAGGGCCGGTCGCTACTAAGCCACGTCGCCACCGTAGGTAACGATTCACAGGGCCATTTGACACCCCGGCGGCGGTCCGTATAATGCGCGCTTTCTAACCGGTAGGCGGGTGCGGAGACCCGCGCCGGGGCAGTGGAGAGTGTGCGCGTCGCATGGCAACGGTCACGCTTGAGAATGTCGGCAAGGTGTACCGCGGTGACCGAGGCGAGGTTACGGCCGTGCAGAACGTCTCGCTGGCCATCGCCGACCGCGAGTTCGTGGTGCTGGTCGGGCCGTCGGGATGTGGCAAGAGCACGACACTCCGAATGGTGGCCGGACTCGAAGAGATCACGACCGGCACCGTGCGCATCGGCGATCGCGTGGTCAACGACGTGGCTCCGAAGGACCGGGACATCGCGATGGTGTTCCAGAACTACGCCCTGTACCCGCACATGACGGTGTACAACAACATGGCCTTCGGACTGAAGATGCGAAAAGTCGCCAGGTCCGAGATCCAGACGAAGGTGCAGAAAGCGGCGCGGATGCTGGGCATCGAGCATCTGCTGCTGCGCAAGCCCAAGGCCCTGTCCGGCGGCGAGCGTCAGCGGGTGGCGGTGGGACGGGCGATTGTCCGAAGCCCGAAGGCCTTCCTGTTTGACGAGCCGTTGTCGAACCTGGATGCGCGGCTGCGGGTGCAGATGCGGGCAGAGTTGAAGAAGCTTCACCGTGAGTTGCAGACGACGGCCATTTACGTCACTCACGACCAGGAAGAGGCGATGACGCTGGGGGACCGGATCGTGGTCATGAAGGCCGGTCGGGTCCACCAGTGTGCCACGCCCCTGGAGGTGTATTCCCGCCCGGCGGACCGGTTTGTTGCGGGATTCGTGGGCACGCCGCCGATGAACTTTCTCTCGGGCCGATTGCGGGAGATGGACGGCGGGTTGGTGTTTGACGAGGGCAGCGGCACGATCCGCCTGCCCAAGGCCTTGCACCGGCGGCTGGCGGGACGACTCGGGCAGGAGTTTGTGCTCGGGGCGCGTCCGGAGACGCTGACGTTCTCCGCGCCGGCGGCGGCCAAAGGCGGCAACCGCCTGCCGGTGCAGGCAATGGTGGTGGAAACCCTGGGCGCCGACCAGGATGTGTATCTTCAGACCCGCGCCGGCGTGCAGATGGTAGCCCGGATACCGGCCGGCCTGGGTGTCACGGAAGGAACAGACATCGAGGTGTACTTCGACAGTGATCAGGTGCATCTGTTTGAGCCGGGGGAGAACGGCGTGAACGTCAGTCTGGATGGACAGGGAGTTCAGACCAGTGCGGCCTGACCGGGGCCGGTGCTGGAGGCTCACCCGTCGAGGGGCGCCGGGGCACGTGGTGCCGTCGGTCGGGCGCAGCGGAAGGAAGTCCCCGATGCGCTGAAGACCCAGAACATCCGGGAGGCGTGTCTGTCCAAGGTGGGTTTGCCCGGTGCATGGCCCACTTTTTTTACCGGTCGGAACGGGCCGGGACGGTGTGAAAGCCTGGGCGAGCACGGACGCCGGCTGATCCGTGCGTGAAAAAAGCGGAATTCGGGACGCCCGAACATGAACTCACAGGAAGTCTTGCGAATCATCGATTCGATCTGCCGCGACAAGTCCATCGACAAGGAGATGATCTACGCGGATCTCGAGGCGGCCATGGTGTCGGCGGCGCGGAAGGCGTACGGACAGGTCGAGGACGTGTCGGTCAAGATTGACCGGATCACGGGACAGATTTCGGCCCTGATGGAGGGGCGGCCCATCGCCATGGCGGAGCTGGGGCGGATTGCGGCCCAGACCTTCAAACAGGTGATGATTCAGCGGATTCGCGAGGCGGAGCGTGGCAGCATTTTCGACGAGTATTCCGACAAGGTCGGGACCGTCGTCACCGGAACGGTGGCCCGGTTTGAGGCCGGGGCCCTGGTGGTGAATCTCGGGCGGGCGGAGGGGTTTCTGCCCCGCAGTGAGCAGATCCCCGGGGAGACGCACCACGTGGGCGACCGCGTGCGGGCCATGGTGCTGGACGTGGAGGAGAAACCGAACCAGGTGCGAATCGTCCTGACGCGCAGCCACCCGGACTACATCCGGCGATTGTTCGAGCTGGAGGTCCCGGAGGTGGGCGAGCGGATCATCGAGATCCGGGCGCTGGCGCGCGAGGCGGGGTACCGGACGAAGGTGGCGGTGTCCTCCATTGACTCGAAGGTGGACGCGGTGGGGGCGTGCGTGGGCGTGCGGGGCAGCCGCGTGCGGAACATCGTAGACGAGCTGGGCGACGAGAAGATCGACATCGTGCGATGGAACGAGTCGTCCCAGATTCTGATCGCCAACGCCCTGAAGCCGGCCGAAGTGCAGGAAATCGCCCTCTGCTTCGAGCTGAACCGGGCCACGGTGGTCGTGGCGGAGGACCAGTTGTCGCTGGCCATCGGTAAGCGCGGGCAGAACGTGCGTCTGGCCGCCCGCCTGACCGGCTGGGACATCGATATCCTGACCCCCGTGGAATACAACAAGGGCCTGGATGACATGGTCAAGGCCCTTCGGTCCATCGAGGGCGTGGACGACATGCTGCTCGAGAAGTTCATGACCATGGGCCTGATTTCCGTGGGTGACATCGAGGAGATCGGACCGGAGCCTCTGATCAAGGAACTGGAGGTCTCGGAAGAACTCGCCAGGCACATCGTCGCCGAGTCTGCCGAAGCGGCCAAGCGACTGGCGGCGGAGGCCCAGGCCGCCAAGGAGGCGGCGGCCGCGGCGGCGGCGGAAGAAGCCGCTCGGGCCGCGTTGGAGGCGGAGACCGCCGCCGCGGAAGGCGAAGCGGTCGCGGCCGAGGGGGAGTGTGTGGAGACGGATGCAGACGCGGGCGAGGCGATGGCGGGAGAGACCGCCGTGGCCTCTGAAACGCCGACCGATCTGGTAAGCCCGGCGACGGAGGCGGAGAAGTCGGACGGATGAAGGAACGCGCGGTCCGGACCGCCCGGTGGTCGGGCGGTGCGGGCCGACGGGATGGATGGAACTCCGGCCCCGCGTGATGGGGGCCGGCGCGCCGACCGGTGTGCTTCGTTGCGAAACCCGGATGCGCGGGAGGCAACGTGGTGACTTGGGCGGCGGGGAAAGCAGGGTCGGCAAGTCCGACCGGGAATTCCGTAACGGCGGAGACCCGTGCGTGTGCAGCTCCCCGTGCGGTGGGTCTTTGGGAAGGGTCGTGTGTCTTGGCTGACAAAATGCGCGTTCACATCCTGGCGAAGGAACTGAACGTCACGAGTAAGGCGATCCTCGACAAATGCGCCGCGGAAGGCCTGAGCGTCAAGAATCATATGTCCACCTTGACGGCCGGGCAGACCGCGACGCTGCGCGAGTGGTTCTCCGAAGGCACACACAACACGACCGTGGAAGTGGCGGATCGGGTGAACCTGGCCAAGGTCCGCGCGCCGCGTCGGCGGAAGAAGGCAGCGGAAGCGGTCTCTGTGGCGGTCGCCGCGGAGGAGGCCGTCGCCGAAACCGTGGACGGGTCCCCGACGGCGGTGGTCGAGATGGAATCGCCGGCGCCCACCCTGGAACCGAAGGCCCCGGCGGCAGAGACGGCTGCGGAAGCCCCGGCGACGGAGACGATCAGCAGCCCGACAGCGGTTGAGGCACCGGACGTCCCGGCAGAAGCGGAAACCGTCGAGGCCGCGGCGGATCGGGTGGGAGACGCCCCGCCGGCCGAGGCGGTGGAAGTGGCGGAGGCGCCGGCAACGTCGGAGGCAGAGGCCGAACCGAGCGAGGCGGAGCCGCCCAAGCCGGCCGGTCCGCAGAACGTGCCCAAACCGGCCCGTCTGCGGGGGCCGCGAGTCGTTCGATACGAGCCGCCGGAAGCGGACGTGTACGCCCCGGCTCGGCGGGGACGACGAGGGGAGATCGCCGAGCCGGTCCTGGGCGAGCTGCCGGGCACCGGTCGCACGGCGGAGGAGCGCACGGCCGGTCGGCGAGGGGAGCCTGCCGGCAAGGGGGCGGCGAAATCGCGTCGGGTCTCGACGCGGCGCACCGGGCGTGGTTCCGGCGCGGGCGACCAGATCAAGGAGTGGCGGGACCGCGACCTGATGGAGCGCCGGGAGCGTCTGGCCGGCGCCACGGGACGTCGGATTCACACGCGTCGCTTCGAGATGAAATCGTCCCAGGGCGCGGCCTCGGTGGCGGAACGGAAGACGAAGGCGGAGGTCCAGGAGCCGTTCAACCTCAAAGACTTCTGCGCGGCGATCGGCGTGCCGTTTCTGCAGGTGTTCAACGTGTTGAAACGCGAGCACAACATGTTGTGCAACGTGAACAGCACGATTGATAAGGACGTGGCGGAACTCGTGGCGCTGGAGTTCGGAGTCGAGCTCACGGTGCTGGAGGCGAAGACATCCCTGGATCTGCTCAAAGAGGAATTTGATCGTCGGGAGCGTTCCCATCTGCAGGCGCGGCCGCCGGTGGTGACGCTTCTGGGACACGTGGACCACGGCAAAACGAGCCTGCTGGATGCGATTCGGCGCACGCAGGTCGCAGCGCACGAGGACGGCGGCATCACGCAGCACATCGGCTCGTACCATCTGCAGACCGCATACGGGCCGGTGACGTTCCTGGACACCCCCGGCCACGAGGCGTTCACCGCCATGCGGGCTCGCGGGGCCCAGATGACGGACATCGTGGTGCTGGTGGTGGCCGCCGATGACGGGGTGATGCCGCAGACGGTGGAGGCCATCAATCACGCGAAGGCGGCCAATGTGCCGATCCTGGTTGCCCTGAACAAGATTGACCTGGGCACGTACAAAGTCGTGGAGATCTACGGCCAGTTGGCTCAGCACGGACTGACGCCCAGCGGCGACTGGGGTGGCGACGTGGACGTGATTCGCACGTCGGCCGTGAAGGGAGAGGGCATCGACCAGTTGCTGGAGCACCTGGTGGCCATGGGCGACCTGCTGGAGCTGAAGGCCGACCCCAGCGTGCGGGCGACGGGCACGGTGATTGAGGCGGAAACGAAGGAGGGGGTGGGCCCGGTCGTGCGATTGCTGGTGCAGGAGGGCACGCTTCGCAAGGGCGACATCGTGGTCTGCGGCAACGCCGCGGGCAAGATCCGTGCCCTGCACAACGATCGGGGCGCGGCCATCGATGAGGCGGGCCCCGGGCTGCCCGTGGAGATCTGGGGCCTGGAGGACGTGCCGACCGCAGGGGACCGGTTGTTCCAGGTGGACTCGATGCAGCGGGCCAAGCAGATCGGGCAGGAGGTCGCGCAGCGGCGGCTGGCGGAATCGCGAACCGAGACGCGCAAGTCCCGGTCTCTGGAGGACTTGTTCAAGCGGCGTGACGAGGGGGAGATTCCCGATCTGAACGTGATCGTGAAGGCGGATGTCGACGGGTCGGTGGACGTGCTGAAGCACTCGCTGGGCGAGCTGCCGTCGGACAAGGTTCGGCTGAGCATCCGGCACGCGGGCGTGGGCGCGGTCAACGACAGTGACGTGGCCCTGGCCGAAGCCTCGGACGCGATCATCATCGCGTTCCGCGTAACGACGCAGGCGGGTGCGAAGCGGCTGGCGGAGGCCAAGCAGGTGGACGTCCGCTACTACCGCGTGGTGTACGAGGTCATCGATGAGATCGTCAAGGCCATGGAAGGCAAGCTGGCCCCGGAAGAGCGTGCGGAGGATCGGGGCAAGGCGGAAGTGCGCCAGGTCTTCAAGATCACGAAGATCGGATGGGTGGCCGGCAGCATGGTCACCGAGGGGACGGTGGGTCGGAATCATCTGGCCCGGGTGGTGCGAGACGGCGTGGTCGTGCGGGAAGGGTGCAGGCTGGAATCGTTGCGGCATTTCAAGGACGACGCCCGCGAAGTGCGGGCCGGACTGGAATGCGGCATTCGTCTCGAAGGGTTTGACGACGTCAAGCCGGGCGACGTGATCGAGACGTACGAGATCATCCAGATCGCACGAACGCTGTAGACATTTTCAGACAGCCGACGGCGGATCCGGTCATGATCGAATTCAAGGCGGAATGCGGCCATACCGTGCGGGCGAAGGACGAGGACGCGGGGAAGGTCGTACGTTGTTCGTATTGCGGTCGCGAGACGCAGGTCCCCGAGAAACACCCCGGATCGGAGGACCTGGAGTTTCTGTTCTCCGAGGTCGAGAAGACCGGCGTATACGAGTCGCCGGCGGACCGGCGCCGCGTGCAGCGGATGAAGGGGAAGCCCTCGGCGCGCCCGCCCGGTCCGGTGCTCGGGGACGCGCGGGCCACCCCGTACTCCATCGTTCTGAAGCTCTGCTACGTCTGTGTGCTGATGGTCCTGCTCATCATCATCGGCAAGATGGTCTACCATCAGGTCACCCAGGTGAGAACGAAGCCGGCAATCGCGGATCCGCATCCGCCCGCTCCGGGCGATCCGGGCAGCGGTGAGGAACGGTTGGGTTTGCTGCGGCCCCGGCTGTCGCCCGGGGGAGCAGGACTGTACGTGCGGTCCGTGCCGGACGGAGCGGAAATCTACGTGACCCGCAAGGGGGCCGGCCGATCGGGTTCGATGCTGGGGTTCAAGCCCGAGGACGTGCGTTGCGTGCTGAGCAGCGGGGAAACCACCGACCGGGTGACGGTGGGGGAAGAGTACGACGTGTACGTGGTGTTGCGGATCAACGACCCGGAACTGATGAAGCTGCCCGGGTATTCCGCGCTGCGGTGGGATTACGAGCAGACCCGTAACGACGGGCTGTTCGACGAGTACTTTCTGCCGGACGGATCCTCGCAGGTCATGACGGACGTGATGCCCAACCGACCGCTGGTCGTGATCCGCAAGTACGAATGCAAGATTTTCGACCGCACATGGACGCCGGTGATTGCGCTGTTCCTGCCCGAGCTGCCGCTGTCGGAACTGGTGCGGTATCTGCCGCAAGAGACGTCCTTCGGGTTTCGTGAGGACGAGATCAGGGCAGAACTGGAGTATTACGGGATCGAGGCGACGGACCGCAAGTACATGGTTGACATTCTTCGCCGGATCGGAATGGTCCCGTACCGAAGCGCATCGACCGGGCTGTACCGCATCTTTTCGATCAACCTGACCGACGGATCGATTTACCAGAGGCCCGGAACGTTCGGACACGGGCGGGCCCCAGCGGCGGGCGGGAACGCCGGTGCCCGATGACAGTGGGCGTGCTGACCCTGGATCTGGCCGTGTACGAGTCGCAAAGCCTCAAGGACAAGCGTCGGGTGATCAAGGGCCTGAAGGACCGGCTGACCCACCGTTTTCGCGTGTCTGTGGCGGAGGTGGATCACCTCGATTCGTGGCAGCGGGCGGTGCTGGGCGTGGCCCTGGTGAGCAACGACCCGGTGTACGTGCATGGGAGCCTGGATCGCATCGTGGACTTCGTTCGCGGACAGCGGGGAGTGAGCCTGATCGACTACGAGAAGAGAACGTGCTGAACCCGTGACTGCCGGTGCCTTGCGGGGCAGGGAAACTCGTTCAGAATGGGATCGTTTCGCCTGGACAAGATGGCCAGTTTCATCCGGTCGCTGGTGAGCGAAATGCTCACCACGAAGCTGAATGATCCGCGCGTTTCGCGCTTCGTGAGCGTGACGCGGGTGGAAGTCAGCGGGGACCTCCAGATCGCCCGGGTATACGTCAGCGTGATGGGCACGCCGGCGGAGGAACGGCGGACGCTGGACGGGCTGACGCACGCGCGGGGCCACATCCAGCGGTGGGTGTCCCGGCAGCTCTCCGTGCGGCACATGCCGGAACTGCGGTTCGTGCTGGATCCTTCGATCAAGGGAGCGGCGGAGACCGTGCGACGCATCGACGACGCCATGCGGGAGATCGCTCCCGAAGCCGACGCCGCCCCGGCAGAGCCCGACGCATCCGAGGAAGACACGGACGGAGGGCCGGCATGAAGAACGGGAGCGAATACGCCAGGCGAATCAAGCGGCTGTTCCGCCAACTCCAGCGGGAATCGGGCGGCTGGGAACCGGGTGAACCCACGGACCCCTTGGAACAACTCGTTGTGGCCGTTCTCAGCGCCCGCACCACGCCGGAGCAGGGCCGTAAGGCGCTGCGTCGCCTGAGCGACCACATGGTGGATTTCAACGAGTTGCGGGTCTCCGCACCGGCGGAGGTGTCGGTCTTGATCAAGGACCTGATCCCGGACAACTCGGAGCGGGCAAAGGCCCTTCTGGCCGTGCTGAACGCCGTGTACCAGGCCGAGTATGCCGTGGATCTGCGCGGCCTGCGGGACCTCGGGTTGCGCGAGGCACGCAAGTACCTCGAATCCCTGGACGGCTCCGATCCGCACGCCGCGGCATCCGTGCTGCTCTGGAGCCTGGGCGGACATGCCATCCCCGTGAGCCCGAGGCTGCTGGAAGCGCTCCGGGCCGGCGACCTGGTGGACACAGACAGCACGCTGCCGGAAGTGCAATCGTTTCTGGAACGTCACATCAGCGCGACCGACGCCCGCTTGTTCTGCCACCTGATGGAATCGTACGCCTCCGGGCGCGCCCGCGGCGGATCGGAGAAGTCCTCCACGTCATCGCCCAGGAAGCCCGTCGCCGCCAAGACCGTCGAGAAGCCCGCCAAACGGACCCGGGCCGGGGCCGCCTCGGTCGCGCGAAAGAAGAAGGCCAGATCGTGAGGGCAGGATGCTGAGGACCACTCGACCGTCTCGCCCGAAGAGATGGATCGCCGTGTCGTTGGGTGCGCTGGGGCTGCTGGCGTTCGCTACGGCCTGCCGTGTTTCGCCGGCCGACCGCGAAGCGGCGCCGACCCGACAAGCCCGGGTGGACTCGGCGCCGGCCGAATACGACCCGGCCAAGGCGTGGCTGACCCTGGAGCAGGTTGCGCCCCAAACCGCCGTGCCCGACGGCCCGCGCGAGGAGGAGGCCGTCTCCCCCGCCATCCAGGAACGACTGGACCGCGCCCGAACGCTGGAAGCCGAGGCCCGATACGCCGAAGCCGTCGGCGAACTTGAGAACGCCCTGCGCGAGGAACCGTCGGCCGCCGTGCATCGGGCGCTGGCCGGGCTTCACCTTGTCTCCGGGGCCAACGGCCCGGCTCGGAGCCACGCGGATCGGGCGTTGGCGCTGCGTCCCAACGATGCGCTGGCTCATTACACGCTGGGCATGTTGGCCGCGGAGAGCGGCAATGCGGCGGAGGCCATCGAACGATTCCGCATCGCCCTGCGCTGTCCGGACGCAACGGGGGGTTCTCCGCGGCAGGCGCTGGCCCGGTACCGGCTCGCGCAGAGCCTGGAGCGGGAAGGCTACCTCACCGCGGCGCTGGAGCAGTATCGCCAATACGAGTCGCTGGTGACCGGCCTGGATGACGCCGGCCCGTCCAACCCCGAGCTGGCCCGCCTGCTGCAGGTCAACGGTCCGACGGCGGCCGTTCCCATGGCGGCCATCCACGAACGTCTGGGACAGTACGCGCAGGCGGCTGACACCCTCCGCCGGGTACTGCCGGCCGACAGCCGGACGGATCCGGAAATGTACGCCCGCTATGTGCGCCTGCTCGCCCGGTCCGGCCGCGCGGCGGAGGCGCTCGCGGTGGTGCGTGACTGGGACGGTCCGACGCCGCTGCTGGTGGGACTCTTGAAGGAAATCCACGGCTTCGGCAAGAACGACGACGCGCTGATTCACGACCTGCGGGCGCTGGCGAACCGGCGTCCGGACGATTCGGCGGCGATGCTGGCCCTGTCCGAAACCCTGGCGGTGCAAGGCCGCACGGACGAAGCGGAACACGTTCTGCGAAAGTACGCCGCGAACCATCCGGACGATGCGGATGCCACATGGCTGCCGTTTGACTTTCTGACCCGCCAGCGGCGCTGGGTGCCGGCTCTGGACTACCTAGTCGGCGCGCTGGAACGGCAGCCGGAACAGTATCCGGCCGCTCGGGCCCGGATGGCGTCGCTGGCGGAAGGCGTGGAGGCGATTCGCCCGGCGCTGACGGCCCCCATCACCGCGGACGTGAGTGCGGCCCGGGCGTACGTGCTGGGCTGTCTGGCCCTGAAAGCGGACGAACCTGCCGGCGCGGAGTCGTGGCTCCGGGCGAGCGTGGAGCGGGCGGGGGACTTCGCCGGCCCGCGCGTGGAGCTGGCGAACTTGTACCTGCGGCAGTATCGGTGGCAGGATGCCATATTGTTGGCACAGACTGCATCCGCGTCGGATCCACAGTTGGAGCGAGTCCTCGGACACGCCAGTGCGGGCCTGGATGACGTGGACGGGGCCGTGGCCCATTTCAACGAGGCGATTCGGCTGAACCGGGCGGACACGGAGTCCATGCGGGCGCTCGCCGAACTCTTCGAGCGCACCGAACAGCCTCTACGGGCCCGCCGGCAATACGAGCTGATCCTGGAGGAAAACCCGCTGGACCACCAGGCTCGCGAGGCGCTGGCCATGCTGTATCTGCAGAGCGGCGACCGGGAGGCGGCCCACGCCCAAGTCGCCCGCCTGGAGCGCCTGGCCGCTTCACCGCAGGCGGTGGCCCGCTGCCGCGCCCGACTGGCGTACCGCCCGGACGTGGCGGACTACGAAGGGTTTCGCCGGGTCCTGCTCGAGGCGACCGGCAGCGCTCCCATGGAGGCCCAGACGGCGTTTCTGGTGGCCCTGAGCCTGACGGCCGAGCGAGAATACGACGCGGCCCTGCCGTATGTACGGCGCGGGCTGGCCGTCGACGCGGACAACATCGCGCTGGTAGACCTGTATGTGGCCACGTTGCGGCAGAAGCTGCAATTCGCGGACGCGGAATCCGTTCTCCGGGAACTGGTCCGGCGGTATCCCAATCGCGAAGCGATGCTGGCCGGACTGCTGGAGATGCTTGGGACCCAGCAGAAACACGCCGAACTGGTCGACCTGACGCAGCAGATACTCGCCCATGACACGTTCTCCGCAGCGTTTCTGGAGCAATGCCGTCGTGAGACCCTCGCCGCCCTGCGGATCCTGGGCCGGGGTGAAGAAGCCGTGGCGACCGCCCGGCAGTGGCTGGAGCAGGAACCGAACAATCCGGTGCGGAGCGAACTGCTGCTGGGCACGCTCATCGCCGAGAAGCGGTTTGACGAAGCGCTCGAGCGGATCGACGCGTGGGAGCAGGAGTCAGGCGGCTACGCCGGCCGAGATGAGCTGGTGGACATCCTGACACGAAGCGGTCGGTTTGACCGGACATATCAGCGACTGCTGGACTGGCTGGAGGAGGATCCGGGCGACCGGGGGCTGCATTTTGACCTGATCGCCACCCTGGTCGAGGCCGGCCGCTACGACGACGCGATCGAATTGGCCGTCGCGAACTACGCCGCCCCGGGCAGTCGTATCGGCTACGAGCGGATCGCCCTGGAGGCGTACGATGCGGCCGGCCGTCACGAGGACGCAATCCGGCTCATCCAGCAGTGGGTTCAGCGAACGGAGCGCGGGCTGGCTGACGATTTCCCGCTTGGCGTGGAGCAGGCCCGGGCCATGCTGGTCGACCAGATGCTTGCCGCCGGCCGGCTCGACGACGCTCGTAAGCAGCTCAATCTCTGGATTGACGGGGAGTCGAACCCGCTGGTCCGCGTGCTCTACCTGAACCTGCTGGCGGAGTGTGAACGGCGATCGGGTCGGGTCGCGCAGGCCCTCGAATCGCTGGAACTGGCCTACCGGATGAATCCGTTGGACGTAAACGCCTGCAACAGCTTGGGATACTCGTGGGCGGACGTGGGCGTGCGTTTGGATGAAGCGGAGGAACTCATTCGGTACGCGGTGGCCCAGAATCCCCGCAGCCATGCCTATCTCGACAGCTTGGGGTGGGTTTTGTACAAAAAGGGGGATTTCGCCGGGGCCCGATACTGGCTGGAGCTGGCCCGCGGGGCGGACGAGGAGGACGATCCGGTCATCCTCGATCACCTGGGCGACACATATTGGCGATTGGGGCAAATGGAGCGGGCGGTCGCCGACTGGCAGGCGGCCGTGGAACTCGCCCGGACGGGGATGCAGCGCGATCGTCGCCGCAGGGATGACGTGGACTGGCAGCGGATCGCGGAGCAGACGCCGGCCAAGATCGAGGCCGCCGCCGCCGGGCGAACCCCGGACGTGGCCCCGCTGGGCGGCGAAACGGAGCCGGTGGATTCCGTCGTCCGACGCCGGCTACGGCCCCGGCCGCCCCACGGCGGGACCGGCCTTCTCTTTGTGGGACCGGCTTGTCTTTGTGGGACCGGCTTGTCTTTGTGGGACCGGCTTTCCAGCCGGTCTTGGGAGGCTGTGGGCGGTAGGTCGCCCCGGCGACTCGCTGTGGCGAGCTTTGGGCTGCAGGATTGGTCCGCACGGCGGACCCTACTCCTGTTTTGTGGTCCGCACGGCGGACCCGACTTCTGTTTTGTGGGACCGGCTCTCTCTTCGTGGGACCGGCTCTGCCTTTGTGGGACCGGCTTTCCAGCCGGTCTCTGGCCCCCCCGAAGGGGATGGATTTCGCACGGCATAAGAAGAGGGATGCCGTGTGTTCAATCATATGATCGTTTTTCACTGCAGGAGAATCGCACATGTCCGGTCACTCCAAATGGTCCACCATCAAACACAAGAAGGCGGCGTTGGACGCCAAGCGAGGCCGGGCGTGGAGCAAGCTGGCCCGCGACGTGACCATCGCGGCCCGTCACGGCGGGGGTGATCCAACCGCCAATCCGCGCCTGCGGCTGGCCATCGACAAGGCCAAGGGCGCCAACATGCCCAAGGACACCATCGAGAAGGCCGTCAAGAAGGGCACCGGCGAACTGGCGGGCGAGTCGATCGAAGAGATCGTCTACGAAGGCTACGGGCCCGGCGGGGTCGCCATCCTGTGCACCTGTCTGACCGACAATCGCCATCGCACGGCCCCGGAGGTCAAGAAGATCTTCGAGCGCGGCAACGGCAACCTGGGGGCGCCCAACTGCGTGGCATGGATGTTCAGCAAGAAGGGCGTGTTCGTGATCGCCCGGGAGGCCGCCGACGAGGACAAGGTCATGGAGGTGGCCCTGGAGAACGGGGCGGAGGACGTGAACACGTCCGACATGGCCCACGAGGTGACCTGCGACCCGGACGCGTACGGGAGCATCAAGGAGGCCCTCGAGGCCGCCGGCATCGCCATCCAGAGCGCCGACGTAACCATGATCGCAGCCAACCAGATCACCCTCGACACTGAAACCGCCCGCAAGGTGCTCAGGCTGATGGAGAACCTGGAAGAGCACGACGACGTCCAGAGCGTTTCCTCGAACTTCGACATCCCGGACGACGTGATGGCCGAACTGGCCAAAGAGAGCTGACCGCCGAGGGTGCAGAAACGCAGCCGCGGCGGTCTTCCGGCCCGTCTAAACCGCACGCTCTCACGTTCCGATAATCCCGTATGGGTTCTGCGCGGGCTGAGGGTCCGCGCCACCCTGGGGGACCGGAATGTCGTGGTCGGATTCGTCATCCCGTTGCGTCGTGATCTTTGCCGGGTCGCCGCATGCGCTGTCGGCCGTCGAGCACGTGGAGGCGGTGGCCCGGGCGTTTCCGACGTGGCGTTTCGTCGTCGTGCAGCAGCATCCGCCGCGCACGCCGCGTGGACGGTGGCTGCGGGCGAAGCTGCGCCGACTGCAACGCGAACCGGTGTCGTATCCGCTCGAACTGCTGGAACAGTCCGCCGGCAGACTCCTTCGTCCCACCCCTCGCACCATCGCAGGGGCCGTGGCCCTCCCGCAGCGGTTTGAAGACCTCCGACTTCCAAAAGTGTCCGTGCATTCCTGCGCGCAACTGCACGACTCTGATGCTTTGGCATACGTCCGGTCCCTGCGACCCTGGCTGGGCCTGGCCATCGGCGCGCCGATCCTCCGGCCGGAGCTGTTTCGCATCCCGCAACTCGGCACGCTGAACCTGCACAAGGGCCTGCTGCCCGACTATCGCGGCATGCCGCCGGGCTTCTGGGAACTGCACGACGGCGCCGAGTTTTCCGGCGTCACCGTGCACCGGGTGGACGAGGGCCTGGATACCGGGCCGATTGTGCTCCAACGGCGCTTGCCCGTACCGACCCATCCCACGGTGACCGGCCTGGCCACCGCGCTGGACCAGCTCGGCACCGAAACGCTGATCGACGCGCTGCGGCAGCTTGAAACGGTTGATGAGCCGTGTCGCGCAGCCGCACAACCTCTGCACAAAGAAGCCTCACGCCCGCATCGCCGGCCTTCCTGGCGCATAGCTCGGTCCGTCCGGCACCGACTCGCCGAGCGACGCCGGCCGGTGCAATCCCTCCGAGCCCGGCTGCGATCCGTCGCCAAACACGCGGTGCTGGCCGCGTACGTGCACCTCTGGGCGCCGCTGCGGAATCGCATCCGCGCCCGGCGCGGTCAATGTCACGCCGCGGTGCTGCTCTACCACCGAGTCAGCGACGAGCTGCTCGATTCCGTCACGGTGGGCGTGGAGCAGTTCCAGCGGCAGATCGACCTGCTGCGCCGCCACTACGACGTGGTGGACCTGCCCACGCTGCTCGCCCGCCGCGGGCAGCCGCGAAACCGGCCGTGCGTCGCGATCACCTTCGACGACGGCTACGCGGACAATCTTCCCGCCGCCCTGCTGCTGCGCCGGGCCGGCCTGCCCGCTACGTTCTTCCTGTCCACCGCCATCGTGGGCACCGACGGTGCGTTTCCGCACGACCTTCAAAGCCTCGGCCGGCGGATTGAGCCTCTGACCTGGGAGCAGGCACGGCGAATGGCCGGCTGGGGGTTTGACTTCGGCAACCACACGGAACACCACACAAGGCTCAGCACGGTCACGCCCGACGACGCACTCCAGGAGATCCAGGCCGCCGAGCAGCAGCTCGACGCCGAATTGCATCGCAACGGCCGGCCTCGCTGCCTGGCCTATCCGTATGGCCGGGAGGCGGACTGCACCGATGCCGTCCGCCGGTCGCTGGCGGATGCGGACATTTCCGCCTGCCTGTCCGCCTACGGCGGCGTGAACCCGCCCGACTTCGACCCGATGAACATTCGTCGCCAGGGCGTGGACCACAGCTTCAGCCCGCTCGCCTTCCGCGCTGCGGTGGAAGGCTGGCGCTGGCGGGCGTAGCATCGCCGCCCATCCCGCCGATTGACCCGGCTCGGCATGTCTCGATGCACAATCCCCTCCCCAGCCCTTCGTCAGACCTTGCTCTGGCCGAACACCGCCGACCTGCGGTACGATTCCCACCTCAGGTCGGGCGGCGAGTGTCCGCCGGCGGTCTCAGCAGACGTTGCAAGGGAATGGTCTCATGAACATCAACCGAAACAGCATTCGAATGCTGCCGTGGATCGGCGGATTCGTCGTCGCCGCGGTATGCGCACTGACGGCCGGCGGGGCCCAGGAGAAGGAACCGATGGAGCCGTACAAGGATCGGACGCAGCCGGTGGAGAAACGAGTGGAAGACCTTCTGCCCCGAATGACGCTCGAGGAGAAGATCCGCCTGCTGGCCGGCAACGAGATGGACACCTATCCGAACGAGCGGCTGGGCATTCCCGCGCTGTCCATGGCGGACGGCCCGCACGGCGTGCGACACGGCAACGCCACGTGCTTCCCCACCGGCGTGAGCATGGCCTCGACCTGGGACCCCGCCCTCATCGAGCGGGTCGGTGCGGCGATGGCCCGCGAGATGCTTGCCAAGGGCCGCAACGTGCTGCTGGGGCCGTGCATCAACATCCACCGCGTGCCGCACGGCGGGCGGAACTTCGAGAGCTTCTCGGAAGACCCGTACCTCGCCGCGCGGATGGCCGTCGCATACGTGAAAGGCGTGCAGGGCCAGGGCGTGGTGGCCACAGTGAAGCACTTCGCCGCCAACAACCAGGAATGGGAGCGCACGACCATCGACGTCCGCGTGGACGAGCGAACCCTGCGCGAAATCTACCTGCCGGCCTTCGAAGCCGCGGTGAAGGAGGGCGGGGCCTGGGCGATCATGGGATCCTACAACCGGCTCAACGGCCCGTACGCCTGCGCGAACCATCACCTGCTGACGGAAATCCTCAAGGAGGAATGGGGCTTCCAGGGTCTGGCCATGTCGGACTGGGGCGCGGTGCATGGCACGGTCGATACGGCCAACGCCGGGCTTGATCTCGAAATGCCGCGGGGTGACTTCCTCGGCCCCGCCCTGCTGGAGGCGGTGAAGAAGGGCGAGGTGGCCGAGGCCACGATCGACGACAAGGTCCGGCGGATTCTGCGGGTGATGTTCACGTTCGGGTTGTTCGACGGCCCGCGGCCGGTCGACAAGGACGCCGTGGAATGTGCAGACCACCGGGCCCTGGCTCGCGAGGTCGCGTCGGCCGGCATCGTGCTGCTCAAGAACGACGGCGGCCTGCTGCCGCTCGACCGCTCCAAGGTCAAGTCCGTCGCGGTGATCGGCCCGAACGCCGACGCGGCCCGACTGGGCGGCGGCGGCAGTTCGGAAGTGGTGTCCACGACGTCCGTTTCGCCGCTGGAGGGAATCCGTGCAAAGGTCGGCACAGACGTCACCGTACGGTTCGCTTCCGGCTGCCGGTTTCCCGGCGAATGTCCGCCTATCGAATCCGAATGCCTGCGCCCCGCGGAAGGCCCCACTGAAGCTCACGGCCTGACCGGTCAGTACTTCGCGAACCGAGACCTGAGCGGCGAGCCCGTGCTCACGCGCGTGGACGCGGCCGTGAATTTCGACTGGGGCAGCGGCTCACCCGCACCGGAGGTGCCTGTGGACGACTTCTCCGTTCGCTGGACCGGCAAGCTCGTGCCCGCCCGGTCCGGCCCGCACGTGCTGTCCATCGCCAGCGATGACGGCTCGCGACTCTTCCTTGACGGCAAGCTCTTGATCGACAACTGGGGCGAGCACGCCACCCAGACGGCGACCGCCACCCTCACGCTCGAGGCCGGCCGGGACTACGATCTGCGGCTGGAGTACTTCGAGGCGAAGGGGGCGGCAGTCGTGCGGCTCGGCTGGACGCCGCCCCACGAGGACGAGATGGCGCCGGCCGTGCAGGCGGCCAGGGAGTCGGACGTCGCGGTCGTATTCGTCGGGCTGACGAAGCAGTTCGAAGGCGAAGGCCTGGACAAGCAGGACCTGGACCTGCCCGGACCCCAGGCGGAGCTGATCGCCGCCGTTCGCCAGGCGAACCCGCGCACCGTGGTCGTGCTCATCCACGGTACCCCCGTGCTGATGGAGTCGTGGATCGAAAAGGTCCCCGCCGTGCTGGAAGCCTGGTACCCCGGCCTGGAAGGCGGACACGCCATCGCGGACGTGTTGTTCGGCGATGTGAACCCGTCGGGCAAGCTGCCCGTGACGCTGCCGAAACGGTGGGAAGACTGCCCGGCCCACGGCAACTACCCGGGCGAAGACGGCAAGGTGGACTACGCGGAAGGGATCTTCGTGGGCTACCGGCACTTTGACATCAACAAGGTGGAGCCGCGATTCCCGTTCGGCCACGGGCTGTCGTACAGTCACTTCGATATCTCGAACGTCAAGGTGACGCCCGAAACGGTTTCGCCCGGCGAGCCGGTGCGCGTCACCTGCACGGTCAGGAACGTCGGCAAGCGGGCCGGCGCGGAGGTCGTCCAGCTCTATGTGCGCGACATGGAATCGAGCGTGAAGCGCCCTCAAATGGAACTCAAGGGTTTTGTGAAGGTGAACCTCGCTCCCGGCGAAACCCGGGATGTGGCGTTCGACCTGGACGCCCGCGCCTTGAGCTTCTATCAGCCCGAGAAGAAGCAGTGGGTGACCGAGCCGGGCGATTTTGACGTGCTCGTGGGAGCGTCGTCCCGCGACATCCGGCAAACGGTCCGGCTGGTCGTGAAGTAGGAAACAACGCGGCACTGCTCAACAGCAGTGGCAAACCGCCTTTTTTGCGGCAATAATCTGGGTGGGGCCGGCGTATGGCTTCCGGGTCGGCCGATGGGAGCCGTCAGGAGGTGCCGGATGATCCGCTGTCGCTGGGTCCGGTGGGCGGGGTCGTGTCTGTTGGCGGCGCTCGCTCCGGGGGCCACGCCCCTGGCCGTCGCCGCCGATGTGCCGGAATCGCTGCGCGAGGGCGTCCGCGGGGATCGGGACGGGGAGTCGCTCGACTCGCTCGATTTCATTCTGTCGATCGGGCTCAGCCGGGAGCAGGCCCGGGCCATCCTGCCCGTCTACGTCCGGGCCTGCGCGGCGAACATTCAACGGTACAACGAAAAGGCGGAGATCCAGCCGCAGGAAACCCAGGCGTATGCCGCGTTTCTTGCGGAGGATCGGTTAAATCAGGGCTTTAGTTCAGACGTGGAGCATCGCACGGCCCGCATTCACGGCCAGGCGAAGCAAAGCCGGGAATCCCACGCCGTGCAGCTCAACGCGCTGGCCGAGCAGGTCGCGGCGGTCCTTTCCCCTTCGCAGCTTCGGGTTGTGGAGCATTACAAGCCGCAGCGAAAGGCCGTTTTCGCGCAGTACGCCAGCCCAAAGGAAAAACGGAAACTCGCCCGGAACACGATGCGAAGAGTGCGACACGCGCCGCCCGCCCGCCGACCGGACGATCCCGCGATGGAGGCCTACCGCGCGGAGATCGAGGAAATCAACCGACACGTCCATCCCAGGCCGGAGACCCTGGCCAGGTATCTGCTGGCGCCGAGCGCCGCGCGTTGGCTGTATGAGTTGGCGCGCGAACCCGCCCCGGCGGAGGTGCATGAAACGCTTCGCGTGTGGCAATTCGGCACACCGAAGTATCCACTCGCCCGCTGCGAGCAGGATGCCCGGGCCATCCGCGCGCTGAGCAAGGAAATCAACCACTGGAACCTGGTGAACGGCATGTACTTCAGCCCGGGCCAGATGGAGCAGCTCATCGCGCTGGCGGACCAGGCCGAACGGCTCAAGGCGGCCCAGCGCGCGGCACGCCCGCGGGAGCGGCTGCACCCGGTGGCGCTGGACGCCCGGCTGGTGGAGCTGGAGCTGGCCGCCGAACGCGTGCTCCGCCCCGCCCAGCGCGAAGTGCTCCAGGAGTACCAGCCGTGCCTGATCCCGCCGAAAAACCTCAAAGACCCCGTGCGGGTCGGGCAGGCCCGCGATGATTCGCACCTGGCCCGGTGGCTCGAACGAGCCCGCGGCCGGGACGAAGCGGCGGTCGCCACGATGATCGACCGGCTCATGGAGCGCGAAGTCGCCCGCCTGGGCCCGATGGACGAGAGCGATCAAAACGCGCGCCGTCAGCTTCTGACCAACACCGTCCAACTGGCGTCCGCCATGACGGATGTCGAGTTCGCGCTCAACCAGCCGGACCTGGTGGACTCCATCCAGCCGCCGGATCGCAAAGAGGAGCTGACCGCCTCGATCGAGGAGTTGAAGCGCATTCGCGTCCGGCCCGGCCGGACGCACGATTTCCTGCTGAATCGCGACTTTGCGGCCGTGCTGGCGGTGAGACACCAGCAATTGACCTCCCCCCGCACCCCCGGGGCCCGGAAACCGTCGGCTTCGCCCGATCGCCCCGTGAGCGACCGCCCCACACCATAGGCCCGCCAGCCTTGGGGGCCCGCCTGTTCCGTCAGTGCCGCGTGAATCAGACGCATGGAGACGGGCATCGCGATCCCTGACCCCATCGGCCACAGCATGAGGCACTCACCGCTAAACGGGGGATGCTGCGTGGCGGGCAAGGCCTGGCATTTGCGCTGGACTACAGCGTAGACCATTTCCTCCGCCTCAGGCGTCAGCATGGAGTAGCTTTCCTTCGTGTGCCAATTGAGGTGCAGGAAAACCTCGTCATAGACATGAGTGGACATGCGTGTCCCTCCGCAGAATGGGTGATGCAGCGTAACGTAACGATCCCAAAGGGGCGAGCGGAAAAGCCGGCTGGAAGCCGGCTACAGGAGAGAGATGGTGGGCCTTGCTCTCCCCCGGCTTCCCGCGTGGATGGGCGGAACGGATGGTTCGGCGAACGCCCGGTTTTGGGTGGGGATGGGCGGAGCACACCCTCCGCTTACGCGCTCGGCCCCTGGCGGCGGTGGGCAACCCCTTTGGTCGGCTCCGTACGTGTTTAGCGTACGGGGGTGGGCAGGAGGGTCAAGTACGGGCGTAGGGTCTCGACGAAATCCTGGCCGCGTTGGTGGCAGGTGGCGGCGAGGCTGGCGAGGATCTCGAAGGTCGTCTTGCCC
>Ga0334890_1001248_pt1 | contig 35381 bp, 47 predicted proteins | sample GraSluR1_MG_3_FD_207220 | JGI IMG/M metagenome (GOLD analysis project Ga0334890, IMG submission 207220) | Sludge microbial communities from methane-producing bioreactor in Wageningen University, Netherlands - Granular Sludge_31_08-R1 | ecosystem: Engineered > Bioreactor > Anaerobic >... | reverse complement strand
CCCACCCGAGATGATGGGGAACGTAGATTCCGCGTACCTGGAAGGTATGTGCCGCTGGTGGAGCGTCTGGCGCAGCTACGAACAGGCGATCCTCGATGCCGGCCGGAGCGAGGCGAGCGAGTCGAGTATGGACCAGTACAAGCTGATCACGCTGGCGCACATGGCATGGAACAACTGGGCCAAGGCGGCCGCCAAGTTTGGGTTGACGCCGGTCGACCGGCAGCGGCTGCGGATCGCGGCGGAGACGGGGAAGCGGAATCCAATCGACGAACTCAGGGAACGGCGGAACCGGCAATGCGGTGTCTAGACAGCAGGATCGACGGCAGTGGACGGAGGACCCCGAGGCGCGGTTCGCGGCGCATCGCGAGCAAATCGAGGACTACATCCGCGGCGTACTCGCGGGTGAGATCGTCGCCAGCCGGGCGGTCCGCCTGGCGGTCGAACGGCACGCGAGGGACCTGGCGGAGCCCGCGGAGTGGGTCTTCGACGAGGACCTGGCCCTCTATGCGGTGGACTTTTTCCCCTCCTGTCTCGTCCACGTCGAGACGGAGTGGGCGGGGGAGCGGTTTTGGTTGGAGGATTGGCAGGCGTTTATCGTCTGGAACCTGATCGGCTGGAGGAAAGCCGATGGAACACGGAAGTACAAGAAAGCCTTGATCCAAGTGGCGCGAAAGAACGGAAAATCGACCCTCTGCGCGGGATTGGCGCTATTGGTGCTGTTCTTCGACGCGCCGCTGGAGTATGGGGCCCAGTGCTACTGCGCGGCGACGAAAGAAGATCAGGCTGGGATCGTGTTTTCCATCGCCCGGCGGATGGTGGAATCCTCCCCGCTGGCGGACCTGGCCGACGTCAAGCGCAAGAACATCGCCGATCCGTCGACCGGCTCGTTCCTCCGGGCGATCGGCAGCGATTCCCGGTCTACCGACGGGCTCAACCCGCAACTGGTGATCCGCGACGAAATCCACGAATGGCAGTTGCGGCATATCGCCTTCGCCGAAAAATTGGCGACCGGCGGAGGCCGACGCCGGCAGCCTCTGGAGATTTCCGTTACGACCGCCGGGACGGAAGACTCGGCGATGTGGGTCCGAGATATGACCTATGCCCGCCGGGTCCTCGACGCGGCGGTCGCGGGGGCCGAGATCGATTCGGCGATGTTCGTCTTCTTGTGCGAGATCGACCCCGAGGACGACCCGTTCGACGAGACCGTGTGGGCCAAGGCGAATCCCTCGCTCAACCATCCGGCGACCTCACGGACGATCCTGCGGACGCTCCGCGACGAGGCCCGCCGGGCCCGAAACGAGCCGAGCTACCTGTCGAGCTTCCTCCGCTACTACATGAACCGGATCACCGCCAGCACCGAACGGATCGTGCCGATGGAGGCCTGGCGGGAGTGCGATGCGAGCCCGATCGACTTGGAAGGGGCCGCCGGGATCGGCGCGACCTGTTTCGGAGGGATCGACCTGGCGAGGTCGGACGATTTCGCCGCGATCGCCCTGGTCTGGCCGGAACTAAACGCCGACGGGGATCTGCTCTACGCCCTCCATTCCCTCTCGATCACGGTCGAGCGGCGACTCGGGGCGCTCCATGATCCGTTGATCGAAGGATGGATCCGCGAGGGGCGGTTATGGGTGCAGCCGGGAGAGACATTGTCCTACCCGGCCATCCAGGACCGCATCCAGGAGTGGCACGAGAAATTCGCCCCGCGGAATTGGGCCTACGACCCCATGTTCGCGACGCAGATGGCCCAGCAACTCGAAGAGGATCGGGCCGTGCCGGTATACAAGTTTTACCAGACACCCCGCGGCTACAATGAGCCGATTCGGCGGTTCCGGACCGCGGTTGCCGAGGGACGGATCCGCCACGGCGGCGATCCGGTGTTGGCCTGGCAAGTCGGCAACCTGGCCGTCAAGCGGACGAGCCAGGATTTATGGATGCCGGACAAGCGAGGGAAAGGGAAGATCGACGCCGCCGTCGCCACGATCATGGCCTTCGCCGGGTGTCTGTTCGGCGACAAGGAGCCGGAAGAGCCGCAACTGTACTTTTAACATGAAAACGCACGGAACATGAGCTGGTTGGCCTCGCTGTTTTTGCGACCGTATCGTGCCCTGACCGGAATCGCCGTCTCGGTGGTCTCCGGCGTGGACGATTCGGACCGCCTCCGCGTCGGTCCGCTGAATCACGACTGCGTCTACCGCGCGGTCAACCTGATCAGCGCGAAGATCGCGACGATCCCGCTGCGGGTCCACCAGCGGTTGGACCGGGGGAAACGCCGCGCGGTGGAGCATCCGGCCTATTCGCTCTTGCGCCGCACCGCGCATCCCCAGCTCTACCTGAGTGCCTCGCAACTATTACGGACGCTCGTTGGCCATGCGCTGCTCCGTGGAAATGGCTACTGCTGGATCGACCGCGATCCCGAGACGTTTTGGCCGCTGGGGCTGCACCCGATGGACCCGGGCGTCGTCGCTCCGGTGCTGGTCGATGGGCGGCTCTGGTACAAGGTGGGGGAGGAGATCGTCGACCCGTCGCGCGTTTTGCATGTCCGCGGGCTGGGGTTCGATGGGATGCAGGGCTATAGCGTCGTCTCCGTCGCGGCCGACTCGTTCGCCCGCGCGAACGTGATCAATACCTACGCGCACAAATTTTTCGAGAACGCCGCTATTCCCCCGATCATTATCAAGACGACGGCCGAGATGAAGAAGGAGTCGCGTGAGCGGTTCCTCCAACAGTGGAGCGAATACCACGCCGGAAACCAGAACTTCCACAAGCCGGCGATCCTCACCGGGTCCGCCGATATTGAAGTGCTCGACGTCAACGCGCGGGACTCACAACTGCTCGAAAGCCGGGCATTCTCGCGGAAGGAAATCGCGAACTGGTTCAACCTCCCGGCGCACAAACTGGGTGACGACAAAAACACCTCCTACGCCAGCCTTGAGCAGGAGAACCGGGCGATGCTCGACGACTGTCTCAACCCGTGGCTCGTGGAGATCGAGAACGAATGTTTTCAGAAGTTGCTGACGGAAGAGCAGAAACAAAACGAATCGCACGGCGTGGAATTCGACCGGGACGCCTTCCTTCAGGCGGACGTCAAGACGACGCACGAGGTCCTCGCGGCGGACATCCAGAACGGCATCCTCTCGCGCAACGAGGCACGCGCGGTCCTCAACCTCAATGCCTACGCCGGAGGCGACGAGTTCTTGGTGCCGATGAACATGGTGGAGGCGCAAACCGAGCCGGTGGCGCGGAGCACTTGTCGACCGCGACCACCGGAAAAGACCCGCGACGACGCGCGGATCGCCGAACTCCGCGGGCTCTTCGCCAGACGCCTGGTGAAGCGGCTCAACCACGAACGGACGAAACCGGCGCCCCGCTACGTCCCGATCCGCGACGCCTTCCATGAGGAATTGGGAGTGTTGATGAATTCTCGCCAAGCGGCCTATGAGCGTCTGGCGGCGTTCATCCTGGATTACGAGGCGCTCGCGGACGAGGACGCGGCCGCCCTCGCCGCCGATGCCACGCTCGGGGACTATTTCGACACCGAAAGGAAAAACCATGCAGCATAAAGTGACCCTGTTTCACCCGGCCCCGCTGACGATCAAACGGAACGCGGAGACCGGAGTGGCGACGATCGGCGGCTATGGGGCCGTGTTCTACGCCGCCGGCGATCCGGGAACCGAATACCAGGCGAGCGAGCGGATCGTGGAGCGGATCGCCCGTGGGGCGTTCGATGGGATCGAGCGGGACGACGTCGTTTGCTGCTTCAACCACCAGGACGATTACGTCCTGGGCCGCACCGCCAACGCGACGCTGCGGCTCTCGGTGGACGAGGTGGGCCTGGCCTACGAGTGCGACCTGCCCCCGACGCGATTCGCCCAGGACCTGGCGCTGCAGATCGAGCGGGGGGACATCCCGGGCTCCTCCTTCCAGGCGATTGTCGCCTTGGACGCGAGCGGAATTCGCTACTCCAAGGAAGGGGACAAAACGGTCCGTACGATCGTCCAGTGCAAGACGGTGGTCGACCTAGGGCCGGTGACGTCGCCAGCCTTCGCCGCCGCCGGCGTCCGCGTGCTGCGGGACCGGGAGAGCGCGGCCGCCGCGGAGGCGCATTACGAGACCTTCCGCCGCGAGCTGGAGGCGGGACGAAACGAGGTGGACGAGACCATCCTCGCCGCCGAGCGACTCCTCGTCCGGGTCAAGGAGAGCGAGAGCAAGAGCGAGAGCAAGAGCGAGAGCAAGAGCGAGAGCAAGAGCGACTAAAAGAGACAATCGCGCGGCCGCCAAGTTCGGCCACCCTTTGCACCGACGACCGTGGATCGCGTTCTAAGACGCCGCCGCGGCCGTCAGACGTGAGTGATTCGAAAAAGTATATATAGGAACGAGGACGATCATGGAAGCGACCTTCAGCTATAAGCAGGCGCTGGAGAAGTACAACCAGGCCGTGGGCGAGATGAAGCGGATCCAAGCCGACCATCCGGACGGTAAGGAGACGTTTTCCGCCGAGACCACGGAGAAGTGGTCCCGGGCGGTCGCGGACCTGGCCGCCTCGCGCGGCGCCATCGAGTTGGAACTCGAAATCCGCGAGGCGGCCCAGCGGAGCGAGGCCTTTTCCCGCGCGTCGTTGCCGGGCGGTTCCGACGGGAAAAATTTGGGTGTGCCAGAACCGCGAACCATTCGCGTGGCCGCCTCCATCCCCGAGCCGCGGCCCGGTGACGGGGTCGCGGCCTGGCTCCGCTACAAATGCGGCCGCGAACTGGACGGGGACGTCGAACTCATGCGGGCGCGGGGGATCACCCCTCGGTCGAACGAAATCGTCATCGCCCGCGATCTGGAGACCGGGACGGGCTCCGAGGGAGGCTACACGGTCCACGCCGGGCTCGTCGGCCGGCTCGTCCAGGCCCGGGATCGCTACGGCATCCTCCGGAGCCTGGGGACGGTGATGAAGCGGGGTTCCGGGGAACCGTTCAAAATTCCCACGAACAACGACACTGCGAACTACGCCTCGGTCGTCGCGGAAGAAGGCGATTCCACCGGCGGCACCGACCCGGTCTTCGCCGAGGCGGACCTCACGCCCTACAAATTGGACTCGAAAATCCTCAAAATCAGCGAAGAGCTGATGGAAGACGCCCAGTTCAACATGGAGGAGTACATCGGGGAAATCCTCGGTGCGCGACTCTGGCGAGGGCAGGAGTATTACGCCTGCCAAGGGACCGGATCGAGCCAGCCGGGCGGGATCGCCTCGGGCGCGACGTCGGCCTTGACGGCCGCCAGCGCCACGGAGGTCACCGCGTCGGAGGTGATCCAGTTGACCTCGGCGATTGACGAGGTCTACCGCGGCGCGCCGAACGCGCGGATCGTGATGAATTCCACGACCCTCGGCGAGATCGAGACGCTGGTGGCCGGGGATGGGCACTACCTGTTGCATCACTTCGCCGACGGGGCGATGACGATCCAGGGAATGCGTATCGTGACCTCCTCGCAGATGCCCGATACGTCGACCGGCAAGAAGGCGATCGCCGCCGGCGATTTCAATTTTCTGGCATTCAACGAGGTCGGTCCGATCCGCTTGAAATGGCTGGATCAGTTGTACCAAGGGACAGGTCAGATCGGCGTCCGCGCGTACATGCGCAGCGGCAGCGCCATCACCTGCCCCACCGCGATCAAGGTTATCACGATGGCCTGATCGCGGCTGTTTCGTCCCGGGGTTCATGGAGGGGCCCCGGGGCTGTTTTTGGTTTCCTAACACGCAGTGAGAGAACGATGAGCGCGAACGTTTCAAACTATAAAGAACAGGGAGGGGCCGCTTGGCGGATCGGCGGCAAGGTCCACGTTCTGGACGACGGGACACTGGAATTCGGGACGGGTTCCGGCGGGACCGGGGACGTGAAATTCACCTTCGACGGGGTGGTGTTGAAAATCACCGGCCTGCCGACCAGCGATCCTCAGATCTCCGGTGGTCTGTGGTCGAACGCCGGAGTGCTGACACTGTCCGACGGTATTTAGTCTCCGCGTCAAACGGAACACGTCAAACGAGATACGAAACAGGAATTTTACGATGGTGGCTAACACAGCGAACTACATGGCCCAAGGCGGGGACGCGTGGTATATCGGAGGCGCGATCGTTCTAAGCGACGCCGCCGTTCTTCGCGGAGCCTCGCCGGTGATTACCGTCGCGGCCTCGGACGCGCCGTCGCGGGTGCGCAAGCGGGCCGATTATGAATGCGATGGGGCCGCCGATGAGGTGGAAATTCAGGCGGCGCTGGATGCGTTGCCGGACAGTGGTGGGATCGTCCATCTCTTGTCCGGAAATTACTACATCCAGAAAGCGTCCGTAGAGTTGGACGAAGGGCAGTATATTATCGGCGAAGGCATGGGCGGAACCATCATCCAGGCACATGCGTCTCACGAATTGAGCGAGGGCGACTCGTTTCTCAAGCTGGCCGAAGTCAACAACTTCACGAACGGTGGAATTCGCGATTTGCAGTTGATGGGCGATGGAGGAATCGACGGTTCCAGCGGCACGGATCAACCGGATGGGACGGCGACGCTCGACGGGCTCAATATCAACCTTGGTGGAACTACCGTTTCCCGGCGACCCTTGATCCAGTGGGAGATGGAGCGCGTCTATATCAATCGTTGCCGCAGGGGAGTCAACGGCGATGTCGACCGTCAACGTGACGTTTGGGTGACTGACTGTCTGTTTTATTATAACGATGTTGGGTTTCATGCCTATGAACATCCGACGTTTGTCGGCGGGTCGTTCCGGTGGAATGCCGTCGGGATCGGCGGCTTCCTGTATGATGCCAAGATCAATAATGTCAAGATGACGTATAACGAGTACGGCATCAAGCCGGATGACACCGATACCGGGATTCAAAGCACCTTCATCGTGAACACGAGCATCTTCGCGTCCGCCAAGGTCGGCGTGTATCTGGGCAGCGGTTCGATTCTGGGATCGGGTTGTCATATCGGCACGGGGTCGCTCGTCTGCGAAGAAGGAGTGAGGATTTGCGGCGAGTGCGTGACGATCGACGGGCCGCGGATTTCGGCGCAGTCGGTAACGACCGGCGGCTGGACGACGGGGGCGGTCGTTTTTCGCGGCGCGTCGTCGCGGCATTACGGGACGCGGATTACGAACTGTTTTTTCAATAACCATATCGGGCCGTGCATCAAAAGCACGGGCGATTTGCGGTCCGTGCAGATCAACGGCAACTATTTCGACGTCAATTCGGCGAATGGTGGCACGTTGCTCTCATTGACCGGGACGTACACGTATGGGATCACGTTCAACGCCAACATGGGGAACTTCTCGGCGAGTCTCGACTTCGGCGGCGCGTCGCTGATTCACATCAACAACAACGCATCCGCGTCGGGAAACGAAATCCAGTCCAATCTATTCCTGTTTTCGACGGCGCCTTCCGGATTATCGACCGGCTATCTGTTCGAATTGGGAGCGACGAACGCGGAGAGCGGATCACAGCATTGCTCCATTATCAACAACAGATTCGAACGATTCGGAGTGTTCGAGATATTCAAAACGACACCCGCCGATTTTTATTTATGCGAAAACAACTTCGGATACACCCTACCGGGCTAACCATGTACGAGAAATCCGCGGCCTTAACCGACGAACGGATAGCGGGCCCTTTAACGAAACGAGGCTGATATGGCATACACGGATATTTACACGGCCGCGACGGACGAGGCGCACGTGCTGCGGAAGCAAGTTGCCGTGGCGCTTCACAAAGCGGCGAAGGACGTGGTGAACGAGAGCCCGGAAACGGGGAACCACGGGAACCGTCTGGCCTGGGCGAGGAAAGTGACGCAAGGGGTGAACGCCCCGGTGTCGGAATCCGAGAGGTGGATTTGGGCCGTGCTGGAGAACGCGACGATTCAGGCGTCTCCGGCGACGGCGACTGATAGCGATGTGCAATTCGTCGTCAATTCCCTGGTCAACACGATGGCGAATCGAGGTTAAGACATGGCAGCCGGAGACATAACCGTCGCCTCGCAGACCCCGATCTGTTGGGCGGACACGGTCGATTATTCATCGACGAACAGCGGTATCGCACGTACCGATCAGATAGACCTCGGTGGTCTGGCGGACGGGAGCGCGTTTCAGGGTGACAAGAAGGACTTGACCGCCACGCGCGCCACGTCTTACGCCTGCGTAGTCGGTCTGGAGTTCGCGACGGCGCCGACGGCCGGGGAGGTGGTCCACATTCTCTGGTCGTCCTCGACGTCGGGGACGGCGGCGACGGGGAACACCGGCGGCGCGGCGTCGACTGGGGCGAGCGGTGCCTGGAGTCCGGGCGGAGCGGCGGAGGCGGACCGCGAGGAGTACATGCGGCACCTGACGCGAATCGGGACGTTCATCGCAGCGGCCGACGCGATGACGCGAATGATCTCGATCATCAACGAAGACTTCCGACCGCCGACGCGGTATGGGTTCCCCATCGTGTTCAATCAGTCGGGCGTGGCGTTGGACGCGACGGCGGATGAAATGTTCGTGGCACTGATTCCCAACCTCGAAAACGTGGCGGCCTCATGACGCAGCGACCGGACCGATTCGAACTCGACTACACGCATCCGCTGGCGAAGGGACTCGTCTTCGCCGGGCTGGGGAACGACCCCGGCGGGATGATGATGCTGGATGGTTCCGGGCAACGAAATCATGGAACGCTCACTAATATGGACCCGTCCACGGACTGGGTGTTTGTGCCTGAGTTGGGGCGGTGGGGGTTGGATTTGACGGATAGTGCGGATCATGTGGTCGTACCGGACGAACCGATAGTGTCGAGCATTACGTTGTCAATGTGGTTTCGTAGCACAACATCTAACGGTTATTATTGGCATCTATTATCAAGACATCCCGACTGGTTTATAAGTGGAAACGCTACTACATTCCGCATAAACGTAGACACTGCGAGCGACACTGTAAAGTGGGCGGTTTTCGGCGATTCATTCGCGACTATCGGCATTACGTCGTGGCATCATTATTGTGGGATGTATGATGGAAGCACAATTTATGCTTATCTGGACGGGCGTTTAATTGGTAATGGCAATACGAGTGGCTCCTTCGATTATAGAGGATTTACACGCATCGGAGCTTATCACGCGAATATTTCGGACTCAGCGTTGAACGCATGCGGTTATGCGGTCGATCCCCTCATCTTCGAACGCGCCCTCACCCCCACCGAAATCGCCGACCTCGCGGACCCTTCCAACGTGTATTTGAGCGGGCTGATTAAGGGGAGACCGCGACGGCGGTATTTTCTTCCGAGTAGTCCACCAGCGACGTTCCAGGCGGCCTGGGCGGCCGGAGTCAACACGCATTTAGGAGTCGGTCTGTAATGTATCCCAAAAACTCTGCCTCCCCGCCGACGATTCGCGCTAAAGTCATTTCCGCGACGGACGGGGCGCCGATTACTACGGGCGTAAGCGGTTATCATGTCCAGGGAACGACGCGCGGCGCCGTGGCGGGGACGGCGGCGGCGCATATCGCCAACGGCCTGTGGGCCTACACGCCGACGCAGGCGGAGACCAACTATACCAGCTTCGGAATCGAGTTCTATCACGCCGACGCCGTCGGGGACGGGCCGGTAGTGGAAGTCGTGACGGACGACCGGCCGGCATTCCCGACGAATTTCTCGGCATTGGGGATCGAGGCGGACGGGGATTTGACGAAGGTCAACGAACTGCACGGGCACACGGCGCAGACGGGCGATTCGTTCGCACGGCTGGGAGCCCCTGCCGGAGTGAGCGTATCGGCGGACGTGGCGGCGGTGAAATCGGACACGGGCGAGATTCTGACGGACACCGGAACGACGCTGGATACGCTTATCAGAGACATACCGACGAACGCGGAATTCGAGGCGCGAAGCATCCTCGCGGCATCCTACGCCACGTCCGCCGAACTCGCCAAAGTTCCCAAGTCGGACGGGACGACGTCGTGGAACGCGACGGCGCTAGCGGCGATCAACGCGGAATGCGATACCGCGTTGGCCGATTACGACGCGCCGACGAAAGCGGAGATGGATTCCGCGTTTACGGAGATCAAAGGCACGACATGGACCGGCGTCACGGATACACTGGAGGCCATTCGGGACCGGGGGGACGCGGCCTGGGTGACGGCGACGGGATTCGCCACGCATTCGGCGGCGGACGTATGGAACGTCGTGGCGCGAACACTGACCGCGAACACGAATCTGAACGATCCGACTGCCGCGGCCATTGCGTACGCGGTCTGGGAAGAGACGCTGGCCGATCATTTGGCTTCCGGATCGACGGGGAACGCACTGAATGCGGCCGGTTCGGCGGGGGACCCCTGGTCGACCGCACTGCCGGGCGCGTACGGCGCGGGAACGGCCGGAAAGATCGTCGGTGACAACCTCAACGCGACGGTTTCCTCACGGTCTTCGCATGACGCGGCGGCGGTGGCGACGGCGTTGGGTGGGACGGTGACGGTGACCTCCCATACGTTCGACGCGGCCCCGACCGTCAACTTCGAAAAAGAGCAGTTTGCCGCGTGGGGGACCTATACGGTCGATTGCACCACGCCGCAGACGGGGGATTCGCACGTAATGGTGTTTTTCCACGCCCATACCAAGGCGGTGGCCTGGCGGTATAGCACCGATGGAGGCGAGATTTCCGTCGGCGGGGATACCGATAGCACGCTGACGATCACGGCCGATGACACCCACTTGCAGGCGGCCGGGACGTGGCAGTACGCGCTATGGAATATCACGGACGACATCTGCATTATGAAGGGATCGCTGAACGTGAGTGAGGGTGCCGAGCCGGAGGGAGGCGAGTGACGCATGCGAGGGAAGGATCTACACATTATTACCGTAACTCCCCCGGCCACGTCGGCCGTTTTGCTACAGCAGGCGAAAGAGGCCCTGCGGATCGACCACGCGGACGAGGATGCGCTGTTGAGCGCGTACCTGGCGGCGGCGGTGGAGTACTGCGAGGCGCGGCTGAACCAGGCTTTGATCACGCAGACGAAGCGGCTGATTCTGCCGCGGTGGGGGACGGCCGGCGTGATCGCGCTCCCCTATCCGCCATTGCGAGCCATCGAAAGCGTGAAGTACTACGACGACGGCGTGCTGACGACCTGGGAGGCGGCGAACTACGTCGTGGACATCCAGGGCCGGCCCGGGCGGCTGTGGCCGGCGGAGGGGGTGGGCTATCCGTCCCATGACGCGCGGCCGGACGCGATCCAGATCACGTTCGAGTGCGGCTGGGGGAACGCCGCGACCGACGTCCCGGAGATTATTCGCATCGCCATCGAGAAGATCGTCCACGACCTCTATGAGGACCGATCCACCGGGATGGAGATTCGCGGCGACCGGATTCTCGACCGGCTGCTGGCGGTGGCCTCGATCGGGCATGAGATGTAACCAATGGATGTGACCAATGGAACCGTTTAACGCCGGAAGGCTCAATAAACGCGTGACGCTGCAAAAACCGGGGTCTACCAATAACGACGCCGGGGAGACGGTGACGACTTGGTCCGGCCAGGGGAGCGTGTGGGCGGAAATTCTGCCCCAGGGGGCCGCCGAGTTCGAGCGGGTGCGGGCGGTCCATTCGTCGATGACGCACCAGGTGACGCTCCGCTACCGCGCGGACCTAGATAACACGTGGCGGATTTTATATGGCACGCGGGTGTTCGAGATTCTCGGGATCGTCAACGCCGAGGAAAAAAATGCCATCTTGGCGTTGGCCTGTGAGGAGCACGGATGAGCGAACCATTCGTTTTGATGCGGACGCGGCTGCTGGCCGACGCGACCTTGACCACGACGCTGGGCGTGGCGACGATCACGCCGATGTTGGCGGACGAGACGGCGGCGCCTCCCTACGTGGTGTTCAGCGTTTCCGACGCGGATCAGTTGGACCATTCGACCGGTGCCCTGGATGACATCACGCAGACGATCAGTGTGGCGGTGATGGCCGCGAGCTATGCCACGACCTGGGCCGTCGCGCGGCGGATTCAGACGTTATTGGCCGGCTGGGTCGACTCCGCCGGGGGGCGCTGGTCGCTACTAAGCGGGCCGGCCGACGAGGAGGTCTGGGCCAAAGAAGGCTCCGACCGGGATCGACTATACGAAGTGGATTTGGAGTTCCGCGTAGAAACGGAACTCCCCGTATAATTTGCCATAACCAACCAGAAAAAAAGGAGGAACATTCATGGCATTCAGTTTCAACGGAACGACGCAGACCGGGGTCACGGGGACGCCGAAGATCACCGACGCGGCCTACAGCGAGAACGCCGACAAGATCGAGATCTCCGGGAGCGCAGACACCGACAAGGAGTTTGAGGCCGGCCAGGCGGACAAGGAGGCTTCAATTACGATCCGCGGCGGGTCGGCCGTGGAGGTCGGCGATACGTTCGCCTTCACGATCACCTGGAACGACTCGACCTCCTCCGCCCTGACCACGGCGGTCGTCGTCGGCAAGGAGACCTCCGGGAGCCTGAACAACCCGATCTCGACCAAGCTGACGATGGTGCCGACGACTACGCCGCCGGCGTAGTGCGGAAAAGAGCTGTGGCTTGCGGGAAATCGTCGCCTGGGTACAATCAACGTCGTTCTTGCAGGGTCAGCCCATCGGCCGTTGCCCCGAGAAATGAGACGAGAAATGAGAGCATTATGGATACGAAGACGATTCGCGAGACGGTGCTTTCGGCGCAGGACGTGAAGCTCGTGCCGGTGTCGGTGCCGGAGTGGGGGATGCCGGAGGGGCTGTTCGTCCGCGAACTCAGCGCCTATTCGGCGGACGAATACAACTCCCTACTGTTTGTCCACACCGACGCCGAGGGCCGGCTTACGGAGTCCGTCCCCTGGCTGCGGACGGCGCTGGTCTGCAAGGCGCTGTGCGACGCGGAGGGGAACCGGGTGTTCGCCGACGCGGACCTAGAAGCACTAGGCGCCAAGAGCGGGCCGGTGATGGAGCGGCTCTACCTGGCCGCGAAGGCCGTGAATGAGATCGACGTGCCGGTGGAGGAGGCGGCAAAAAACTAGCCGAGCGCCCGGGCCGGATGGACCTGTTTCGGCTTTGTCTGGCCCTGGGCGTGCTCCACCCCGATCTACTGCTGCTGCGGCTGAGTGCGACGCAACTCGCCGAATGGCGGGCGTTTCTGTCGCTGGAGCCGGCAGGCGAGATTCGGGCTGACCTCCGCGCCGCCCAACTGGCCCACCTGGTGGCGACCGCGTGCGGCGCCAAGGTGGACCTGGAGTCGTTTTGCCTATGGCATGGGGCCCGCGCCGCGGAGCGGGACCCGGAGGAACTCGAAGACGTCATGCGAAATATCGTCCAGGCCTTTGGCGGCGGCGAAGGCGCTCGGCCGGAGCAAGGAATTCCCGTAATCGAACTGAAACTATAACGGAGCGAGGAGAGCGAGAACGCGATGAAGGTATGGGTCTGGGGGGACCGAGAGACGGCCGACAATCTGAAGGCGATCGAGAAGGGCCTATGGAAGGAGCTCGGCCAGGCGACGAAGGACGCGGCGCGGCCGATTTTGGCGGCGGCCAAAATGAAGGCGCCCAAGCGGACCGGGTTGTTGCGGCGGTCGCTGGGAATCAAACCCTGGCGAAAACGGCGGCGGCGGGTGTTGGGTGTCGTGATCGGCGCGCGGACCGGGTTCAAGCGGGAGATCATTCGGACCCGGCGCGGGTTCAAGGCTGGGTCCAGAAAGGCGTTTTTGGCGTCGAAGGCGGGCGGCGACGGCCGCTACGCCGACCCCGTGAAGTATCTGCATTTAGTGGAGGCCGGGACGAAGGTCCGCTACCAACAAAGCCGGCATGGACGGCGGTTCGCCCGACCGGCCTACCGAGGTCGGGTCCGCAAGCTGGCGTTCTTGGAGTACGCCTTCACGATGCACGCCGACGCGGCGACGCGGCGGATACTGGATCGGGCCTGGAAAGCCCTGGGCCGGGATAGGTAAGCAAACGAGATGGGAAAAAAGAAGGTCGGTAGTCTGTTTGTCGGCGTCTCCGCCTCGACGGGGGCGGTCGACGTCTCGATGAAACGGGGGGCGGCGTCGGTCGAGCAGTTCGCGGCGCGGCTCCGCGGCGTCGGCTCGCGGGTGGCCCCGCGAATGACCGCGGCCTTGGGATCGCTGGCGGCCGGGATCAATCCCTTGACGGCGGCTCTCGTGGCGGCGGGGGTGGCGGCGGCCGGACTGGGGACGGCGATGCTCGCCGCGAGGTCGGTGATCCGCCGGGCCTTCGCCGAATTCGAGGGGATCGACGCGGCCGCCAAGCTGGCCGACCAACTGGGGATGACGACGGAGGCCCTGGCCGCGCTGCGACACGCGGCCGAACTCAGCGGCGCGGGGAACGAGATCGAGAAGGCTCTGGAGGTCATGTCGAAGCGGATCGGCGAGGCGACCTGGAAATCCTCCGAGGCTACGGCGGCTCTGCGGCAGTTGGGTCTTTCCGCGACCGGCCTGGCGAATCTGGGGACGGAGGGGGCGTTTACCGCGATCGCGGAGCGGATCGCGAGGATCGGAAACGCCTCGCTACGGGCGAGCGTGACGGCCGGAATCTTCGGCCGCGGCAGCATGAAATTGGTGAACATGCTAGCCCAGGGACGAGCGGGACTTGAGGCGTCCAGGCGCGAAATCAGGCGATTCGGCGGCGATCTCGACCGCTACGCCTCCGCGGGCGTGGAGCGCGCCCGCGACGAGATGTATCGGTTTGGCGCGGCGGTCCAGGCGGCCTGGAAGCAGGCGGCCGCGGCGGTGGGGCCGTCCACGGCGGCCATCTATCAGCAGTTGACCGCGGCGATCCAGGGGGTCGGTCCGGCGGTGGCGAAGGCCCGACCGCTGATTGAGCAGTTTCTCGCGGGGGCCATCGCCGGGACGCAGGCGCTGACGCGGCAGATGATCAATCTCGGTAAGGTGGTCCTGTTCGTGGGCGACGTGTTTACCCGCGGCGGGGCACTCGGCCCTATCGGCAAGCTGGCGACCGGGATCGACGCGGCGGCGATTGCGTCCCTCCGCGATGGGTTGACATCCATCGAGGACGCGGTGACAGCTTCCGATTGGTCGGTCGACTTCACGAACCGGCTCAATGAGATCGACCGGGCGATGCGGGCCGCCGGCGGCGGCGGGATGACCACGATGGTCGAACGCTGGGAGGCGATGCGGGAGGCGGCGGTAAAGGCGCATGAGGCGAGCGTGAAATCGGCCCAGTCGATTCGCCAATCTTTAGAGACACCCCTGGAAAAGGCCCAAAGACGGATTGCCGAGATCGAGCGGCTGCATCGCGCGGGCTACCTAGGGGACCGGGAGCGGATGGCCGCCGGGGCGCAGGTTCGCGAGGAGTATTTCCGCCCGGAGATCGAGCGGCGGAAAGCGGAGATGGAAAAGCGGGCCGCCGAGATGCAACGGCAGGCGGACGCCCGGGCCGCGGACGCCGAGCGGATCCGCGAGTCCCTCAAGAGCCCGATGCAGCGGCTTCAGGAGGAGATTCGAGGGATTCAAGAACTATGGAAGACCGGGGATTTGGGCTGGGGGGAGGCGGCGGAGGCGATTCGCCGGCGGCGGCATGAGTTCTTCGAGGGCATGGCGCAAGGGGAACGAGAGCGGCGCCGCGAGCCGACGCAGATCGCCGCGGCGGCGGCCGGAACGAGCGGGTTCGCGACGGCCTTGGCCGCGGCCTGGAACCGCCGGACCGACCCGCAGATGCAAGAACAGCGGCGACAGACACGGCTGTTGGAGCGGATCGAGCGGGCGGTGGCCGGCGAGCCGCGAATGTTGAATTTGGCGGGAGGATAGAGGATGGCGAGCGCGACCGAGATCAAGGACGGACGAGAAGCCCGGTTTTCGCTGGACAAGGTGGAGCGGACGCGGGTCTGGTTGGCCCGGGAGGCGGCCAACGAGATCGAGGCGGCCGAAGCGACCGGCGTGGCGATCGGCGCGCCGCATCCGGCCAATACGGACGCATGGCGGGCATACGCGGAAGACTGCGACGTGCGGAGTCTGGGCGCGAGCAAGTGGCGCGTGACGATCCGCTACGGCAGTCGCGACGATCGGGACTGGACGTCCGCCCCGTGGACCCGCCCGGCCGTCGGCAGCAGTGCCACAACGCCGGTGGAGGTCTATGTGCCGGTCGACCTGGACGGAAAGCCATTCATCGCCAGCAACCGGCGGATGTTCGATCCGATCCCGCCCGTCTATCTGCCGGTGCAGACGCGGAACGTGGTCCGCTCCTATCCCGGCCGCGGCTACTCGCGTGTCCTGGGTGCGTTCGTCGGGTGCGTCAACGCGGCCGCGTGGCAGGGGATGCAGCCGGACCAGTGTCTGTTGGCCGGCTTCAACTCGCAGCAGATGGACTGGAAGGGGGTGGTCTACGAGGAATTGACCTGGACGTACCAGATCAAGCCGAACATCGCGTCGGTCCCGGCATGGCGGAGCTGGCAACAGTGGCTGCTGGACCAGGGGGACTGCGAACTACGGCCCGGTCCGGACGGGCGGCCTCTGTGGCGGCTGCAAGGCGAGGATGAGTCCGACCCGAACACGACGATCCGGCTGCTGGATGGGACGGGTCGATTTCTAACCGAACAACAGATCAGTCAGGGGGTTTTTCACTGGACACCCAACAGTCGCGAGAATGGTCATACGGTCTACCGCCGGGTGTCGTTCCACGATTTTCCCTGGGCATGACGCAACCTCAAACACAAGGATGAACGATGGCGAATAAATACTGGCAAGGGGGGGCCGCGGCGGTGGCCAACGCGTGGACGGCGACCCCGGCGAACGTCGAAGTGGGGGACATCTTCGCGTTGAGCTGCGCGGGGGCCAGCGTTTCTTATACCGCGGCGGCGGCGACGGTAGCGGACGTCACGGCCGGACTGACGGCGGCCTGGAACGCCTCGACGCACCCGGCGCATAAGGAACTAACCGCGACGGACGACACGACCCACGTCACGCTGACCGGCGACACGGCCGGGGTCCCGCACACGCTTAGCGGTTCCGCGGTCAATGGCGGGAGCACCGACGACCAGACGCTGAACGTCGTCGAGACGACCGCGGCGACCGGGCCTCACCATATCGACGAGCCACAGAACTGGCACGACGGCGTGCTCCCGATCAATAATGACACGATCTATATCTCGGCCAACACGCCGCCGATCTACTACGGGACGCTCGCGTCGGTCAATCCGGTCGAGGTCGCCGTCGAGGCGGGGACGACGATCGGCCTGCCGTCGTGGCACGTCAATCCGGTCGACCCGACCACCGGGTACCGGGAGTATCGCGCCACGCATATCCCCATCGGCTGTGCCATCGACGGGGCGTTTTACATCACGCGGCCGGCCCGGTGCTTCCTGGACGTGGGGACGACGCAGCCGGTCTGCTACGTCCAGGCGCTGCCGGGGGCGCTCGAGGACGGGGCGAGCGTGCGGATCACCGGGAGCGGGAGCGGGATCGACGTGTATCTATCCGAGGGCCGATTGTGGACTGACAAGGCGGTGACGACGAGCGTGGTCGGCCGGCAAAAGAACACGGTCGGGACGACGACGGTGGCGACGTTCGATTCGACCATCGGCACGCTCACCGTGATCCAGGGAGACGCCTACGGACGGGCCCCGTCGACGGCGCTGCACGTCGACGGCACGGACGCGCGGTTCCATTTCACGGCCGGCGATTCGTGCACGCTCTCGACGATCTTCGGCGGTGGGGAGATCGTGATGGAAAACGCGGCGCCGGTCTATACGGCGACCGCCCGGTTTACGACGCTGCACATCGGGGACGGGACGCTGACGTGCAACGAGCCGCACGTCGCCTGTAGCGTGACGACGCTGCACCTCTACGCCGGGGCGAAGGTCTATGATCCACACGGGCGACTGGACGTCTCGAACGACATCCAACTGCACGAGTGTACGCTGGCGGACGTGACGTTCGACTCCGCGCACGACGCGAGCTTCGACCACAAGGCCTACTCGGGGGCCAGCTAACATGGCGTACGTCCTGAGCGAAAACGACGCCCGCGGGCTGCGGGCGATGTACCGCTGGTGGCGTGCTTTTCGCGGTGGCGGCAACTCCCCGCGGCGCGGCCAGGTCCTCGGCGCGGCGAGCGTGCGGACGTTTCGCGTGGCCGGTTCGTTCGGTTTCGGGCCGGACGCCGACGATCCGCTCCATAAGATTCCTCGCGTCTTCGGCCGACGGGTGCTCCTCGACGCCTCGGACGTGGATGAGATGCTGTACTGGGCGAACGCCCCGACCTGGCTGAGCACGGAGCACCTGGCGGCGGCGAACGCGGCCTGGACGACGGTCGACGTGGTGACGGCGGCCTCCTGGCACGACGGCTACGCGATCCTTACCGAGCCGCCTCACCGGGTCCGCACCGCCTACTTCGACGCGACCCGGGAGCAGATCTACTTCGCCCCGTTCGTGGATGTCTGGCTGGACGTGGCGGTGCCCTACGAATTCCGCGGCGTACTGGAGTCGGGCGACATCTATGTGATTTGGGACGCGGGCCTCTTCCGCTGGCATTGCGTCGCCGCTTTATGCCCCGCCGAAAGCAGTTAGAGGTTCTTAGAGGTTTCACATGCCCGATCGCTGCGAACATGCTGGTCTTTGGATGGGGGCGCCGTTCTGGTGCTGTCCGGTGGGGGGGAGCTGCGCGGACTACGCCGGGACGTACCGGCCTCGATTCTACGTGACGCTCCCCTGGTCTCTGTCGCAACTGGCGGGCTACATCACGCCGTACCGGCCGACGCTGACGCTGCCGGAAGCCTTCTGGTGGCAGGATCGCCAGGACCTGTACGGGAGCGGGTTTCAAGCCGGCGGCCATTGGCAGTTCATCCCGACGGAGGAAGGGATCGAGGCGACCTGCACCGTGACGGCGATCGCTCGCTTCGCGAGTATCAACTGCACGGACATCGACGGCCGCGCGGAGATCGGCGTCTTGTCTCGGGTGTTGATCGAGGGGATACTGCCCTATGAACCGTCGAATCCGAACTGGGGCCACCGGATGAAAAAGGAGGCCCGATGCACGAACTACTACAGCGAGCCGGGCGGGACCCTGATCCGCGCGGTACCCCAGGGATGGATCGAGGGTCCGGACATGGGCCTGACGCTGCTCTGGTAGCGAAACGCAAAGCGATCTGCCGCAACTCGCTCCCCGATTTCCCCACCTCCGGGGTATTTTGGAAAATCTTGGAAAATCAGCGGCCGAAACGGGTTTTTGTGGTTGCCTGTAACGGAATCGCCGATATAATATAGACAGTGAAGGGGCGAGACAACGACACGCGAAAGGATCAAACGATGACGATTCACATTGCAACCGACGGCAAGAATACGACGGCCCGGAGCCCGTATCACCCCGACCTCCCAGCACGCGCCAAGGCGCTCGGCGGAAAATGGGACGGAGACGCATGGACGTTTGACGCGCGAGACGAAGCGCGAGTGCAAGCGATGTACCGCGAAATCTATGGCACGGATGGCACGGATGGCGATCTGGTAACCATCCGGTGCAGCTTCCGCCTCGATTACGAGGCGGACAAGAATGCCATCTTTATCGGCGGGCGCGAAGTAGCCCGAGCAAGGGGCCGGGATTCGGGCGCAACCATCGGCGACGGGGTCGTGTTCGTCGCGGGCTCCGCGACCTCGGGCGGGTCGGCCAAAAATTGGAAGACAATCATCCGCGAAGGGTCGGTCGTGGAAATTCGGGACATGCCTCGCACGATGGCCGAACGCGTCGTCGCCGAGCACGATGACCGGTATCACCCGGAAATCATGGAGGAGACGAAGACGGTCGACGTGGACGCGCTCAAGGCGGAGCGTGACCGGCTCATGGCGAGACTCGCGCAAATTGACGCGATGCTCGACGAATAACGGAATCGCCGATTACTGTAGATAGTAAGGGGCGAGACAACAAAAGCGAGTGGCATGAACAGGAGAGCACCTAATGCAAGAAGTCATTCGAACTACCGACATTTTCCTTCCCGACGGAGCGGCCATAGAACGAATGGTTCTCCGGCGCTTGCCTCGCAATTATGCGCACCGGTGGCAACTCGGTGCAAATGGCGCGACGTACTTCAAGACCTTCGAAGAGGTCGCCGATTTCCTCCGCCGCTACGGGAACATCACATGGTTTCGGCCGTGTCGAGTCACGCACTACGGCATTCGCGAGGAGTACCACATAACCCTCGCGAAGCGCGAAAGAGACGTTCCCGCTGAAACATATGACAACCTGGTCTATCCGAAGTTGCGAGGTATGGCACAATTACATCTTTGACCGCGAGGAGGAAGACGACGGCAATGACAAATGAGATCGCGGGAGTCGAACCATGACCCCCGCCCCCGTTGAACCGAAAACCCCATTGGGCGCCGCGATTCGCAAATACCGAATGCGGCGCCGGTGGGACCAACAAACATTGGCCGAGCGGCTCGGTGTGACCCAATCGAACGTCTCCGATTGGGAGCGGGGCCGCCATGCCCCATCCCTATCGCTGCTGATGGACATCGCCGCAACCCTCGGCGTGCCGCTGAACCGACTCCTGAAATAGGGAAATCCGGAAAATTTCCCCCGGGGTCCAATGCCGGTCGACCTGGAACGGCTGGCCGAAGCCTTAACCGTGGATGTGCAAGAACTTATGTCACCCCTCCGAATCGCCAAGTCAACACGATGCAACCGCCGCATAAACCCCCACCCGGATGCATTTTGCTTTTTCGAGGGTGGTTTTTTATTGCAACTGCCGAGGGCCCTGTTACATTGTGAGACGATTTAGTGCGGAGCCCCGGCCGGACTTTTACGTCTGATCCTTTCCCCGGCCGGGGCGATTTTCGAGATGGAACGCCACGCGGCGGACATGGAGCAAATAAACGATGGAATCGAAATGCACGGAAGCCCGCCGCGGGCATTTATCATGATGGAAACGCCACCCACACGACTCTACCACCGGCGGTTCAGCAACTCGTTGGTCCGCGAGAACCATCAGGCTTGGCATTCGGCCATCAAACGGCTCTGCCATCTTGTCCGCCTCGTGGTGCGGATGCAACTGCATGACGAGCGATACCGCGATACCCTCGATGAGTGTCTAGACCTCATCCATGCCATCGGAGAACAGGCGGAACTCCACCGTGAGTTCTGGCGGCAATTTCTAAAACGGGAGGTCCCCGAATGTTCCGTTTGATTCGCGCGATCACGATGATCGGAATCGCGATTGCACTCACCCAAGCATTGGGCCCGACGGTTGGGTTCGAATATAAATTTTGGCCGACGGTGGCGGCGATGCTGGGAGAGTCGCTACTGACGCGATAACCACCGCGGCGAGACGAGGGATGAGGGGCGTCTAGTTTCGAAAAACAGAAAGGAATATCAGATGAACCATGAAGTTCATTGTGAGTCGACCAACCCTCATGCTGCATGTCTCGAAACTCAGGAATTGCGACCGCTTCTGGAGACGTTGGACCGTCTCGAACAACAGTGCGCGGTCCAGGCGGACCAGTTGCGTCGCGCGGCGTATTTAGTGATGAACGCCGTCGTGGATGCACAGTCAAGTTATGCGGTCGGGTGCAAACTCTGTTGTCGGCGGACGGGCCACACCGATGAGTGTCCGATTCCCGAATTGCAGGAGTTGGCGGAAGAAATCTCGTTCCCGTTGCGTCGGACCTGGGTTCGTCCGGATGAGACTGATTTCGACGCCTTCGCCAAGCGGATTATCGCGGGCGATGCGGACACGATTGATCGGGTCGACGGGGGCGGGCGGAATGAATAAGACGGACGAAAAACCGCATCTGTCGCCGACGCAGATCGGAATGTATGGGCGTTGCCCGGAGCAGTATCGGCGGCGGTATCTGGAACAAGACATCATCCCTCCGGGAATCGCGGCGCATGTGGGGACGGGTCTGCATCGCGGCGCGGAATTGAATTTCGCGCTGAAAATCGAAACGCGCGTCGACATGCCTCGGGCGGACATCATCGATGCGGCGGTTGCGGGGTTCGAGCAGGGCGTGCGTGGGACGGGCGTGGTGTACACCGATGAAGAGGTTTCGCGCGGGATCAAGAATGTGGTCGGAGAAGCGACCGACCAGGTGGTGGCGGTGGCGGGGTTGTTCGCCGATGAGGCGGCTCCTGAGTACCAGCCGACGGAGGTGGAACGGAGCACGCGGATCGTGATTCCGGGGGCGCCGTATGACCTGTTGGGGATCACGGACTTGCGCGATGAGGAAAAGCGGGTAGTCGATTTCAAGACGGCGGGGCGGCGGAAGAGCGTCAATGAGGCGGAACGGTCATTGCAGTTGACCGTTTATTGCGCGGCGTATCTGGTCGATCACCAGGAACCCCCGTCGGAGGTCCGGCTGGATGTCATAACGACGGGGAAAAAGCCGGTCCGTCAAGTTCTATCGTCGAATCGGACGCAGCGCGATTTCGTGGCGTTGCGGAAAAGGATCGAGGCGGTTGCGTCGGCGATTCAAGGGGGAGCGTTTCCCCCGTGCGATCCTGGCGCGTGGTGTTGTTCCCCGAAATGGTGCGGTTATTGGAATTCTTGTCCGTATGTCAATTCGCAGCGGCGCGCAGCCGCGAAGGAAGGAGTCTAGGAAATGGCGAATCAATCGATGACGTTGCCCGAAGAGTCTCGGGCGGATTTGGTCAAGTACGAAGGGGAGATGCAAACGGCCGGGTTGTCCGAACTTGCCCGGGCGGAGTTGGAATCGTCGATCATCGTGGCGCAGCGGCGGCCTCGGAACGAACTCCAGGCGTTCGGTCGGATCGAAACCTCGTGTAAGCGGTTGGGGTTCGCGCTCTCGGCGCGATATTCGTATCCGCGAGGAGGCCAACAGATCGAGGGTCCGAGTGTTCGGTTAGCGCGCGAGATGGCGAGATGCTGGGGAAACATCCGCTATGGGTTGGACATCGTCCACGATGGCGAGGACACGCGAACCGTGCGGGGCTGGGCGCACGACCTGGAAACCAACACGAAAGAGACCCAGGACGCGACGTTCCGCAAATTGATTTATCGGAAAAACAAGGGGTGGGTCACGCCGGATGAGCGCGATTTGCGCGAGCGGACGAACGCGGTGGGCGCGATTTGCGTGCGAAACTGCTTACTGCATTTGATGCCGCCGGACCTGGTTGATGACGCGATTCGAATCACGAAGGAAGTGATTACGAAGGGGGTCGCGGAGGACATCGAGGGGAATCGAAAGTCAATCGTGTCGGCGTTCCGTGGTATCGGCGTCTCGGTCGATGATTTGGAGGTGTATTTGGGACATCCATTGCGCCAGGCGAGCCCGTCGGAGGTGGCGGATTTGCGATCCGTCTGGAAATCGATCTCGGATGGTAATTCGGTATGGTCCGAGTACGTCGCGGACAAGACGCGGGAGTCGGATAAGGCGGGGTCGGATGCGGCGCCTACTCTGGAGGATTTGGGTGCGCAAACGGAACCGAAGAAGGAGTCGGCGAAGAAGGAGTCGGAATCGACGTCTCGGGTATCGTCTCGGTGCGAGCTTTACACGGAGGTCATGCCGACGCTTTCGACGACGGAAGAGGTCCGCGAGCTGCAAGCGCGGGCGGATGCGGATGAAAAGCTGTTGCCGTCGGATCGGACGACGATCAGTCGCGAGGCGCAAGCGAGGATCAGGGAAATCGAGGGGGCGAAGTGAGCGCGAATAAACGCACGTGTCTGCATTGCGGGAAAGAAACGGAGTGGCGAGGAACGTGGCTTGGCGTGGCCAGGCTGGGCATGGCGGGGCTTGGCAGGGCGTGGCTTGGAACGCGGCCGGGCTCGGGCCGGCGCGGCGCGGCTGGGCGAGGAACAAGGAGGGGCTTTTAATTGACTCAGGATCTTTGAAATGAACCCACTGCCAGTTGTTTCAATGTGGAATCGGGCGAGGAACGCGGCTGGGCTTGGCGAGGCGCGGCGCGGCTGGGCTCGGCTAGGCGAGGAACAAGGAGGGGCTTTTGAGATTCGTTTTTTTGTAACGGCCCGATGCGGCCAACCCCTAATTATCGAGGACTCAGTATGAAACGCTATGAAGTGACTTTGGAAGGGCTGACGCCCCTGTTGATGCACAACGACAATCTCGCGTTCGGCGAGAAGGTCGAGGCATGGCAGAAGGACCCCGCGAACAAGGAGTTCCAGGAACGCGGAGATGACCGATCCCCCGCCTGGCGCTGGCTGGGGTACGTCTATCACGACAAGAAGGTGTTTGGTCTGCCCTCTGATAACCTGATGACGATGCTCCGCGAGGGGGGCGCCAAGGTCATCAACAAGGGCAAGGAGACCTACAAGAAGCAAACGCAGGCCGGGATTATGATCGACCAACAGCAATGGCCGATTCTGATTGGTGACAAGACCGTCCCGGTGGAGCCGTTTTTCGATTTGATCGGCGGCAACGATTTCAACGCCCAACTGGAGTTGGCGGAGAAGTACGGCTTCGAGCTGTTGGTCAAGCGGGCCAAGGTGGGACAGGCGAAGCATGTGCGAGTTCGCCCGATGTTTCGCCGGTGGAAGGCGGTAGGATCGTTGACCGTGATCGACGAGGAACTCAGCGGCCTGGTGGCACCGGTCTTGGACACGATCCTAGCTCAAGCCGGTGCCCTGGTAGGGCTGGGTGACTGGCGGCCCGCGTCGCCGAAAAGCTCTGGCACGTTCGGCAAGTTCGCCCCCAAGATCACGCCCGTAAAGTAGGACTGAGTCCCGCATGGCAAGGCGAGGAACGTGGAGGGGCGGGGCGTGCCATGCCTTGGCTGGGCGAGGTACGAGGCGCGGCGAGGCGAGGCAAGGCAGGGCTCGGCCGGGCGATTTTTATAAAACTGGTTGTTTGTGAAAAGGAAACCTAAAATGATTACCGAAACTCCGAAGCCGGGTAGCGGTCTGCCGACGGACCCGGACATTCAAGCGATTCGTGAACGTTGGCCCGACGGCAAGCTGGCGCAGGGAGACGAGATTCCTTATCGGCAGATGGAACAGGTGTTGGGTGTGGAAAGGGGGACGTACCGCTGGAACACCATTACCCGCCGCTGGCGAAAGCTGGTCGAAGAGGACTCCCGAATCGTTATCGGCACGTCGGCCGGGACGTCATTCGTGGTGTTGCGAGAGACTGGGAAGCTCAACCTTTCGCGGTCCAAATTCAAGTCCGCGGCCAGGGCGGCAAAGCGGTCCTTCGTCGTCGCCGACCTGGTCGATGCCAACCAACTACCCGAGGACGGGAAGAAGGCCCTCCTGTTCATTCAGCACCGTACCGCGACGATGATCGCCACGGCCCAACTGCGAAAACCGGCCGACCTGCCCAAACTCACCGATGAGACGAAGAAATGACAAGGTACGAGGCTCGGCCGGGCTGGGCATGGCGGGGCTCGGCCGGGCTGGGCATGGCGGGGCTTGGCAGGGCGTGGAACAAGGAGGGGCTTTTAATTGACTCAGGAGATGTGAAATGAACCCACTGCCTATGTTTTCAATGTGGAATCGGGATTGGCCCGTGTCCTATCAGATCGAGTTGCTGGATCGGGGCGTACCGATCATGCCGTGGTTCCCGTGGCCGGATTGGGGGAATTGGAGCGATGAGCATGATGCGCTGTTGGAGCGCGCGGCAGCCGAAAACCTTCCGATCAGTTTCATCGGCACCCAATGGGAAATGGAGGTATTGAAAACGACGGGCGCCGAAAGGCTGTCGCCGTTCGACCCTCCGGAGTTGTGGCGGCAAGCGGCGAAGTCGGCGTTCGCGGACACGTTCGAGCGGCTGACCCAATTCTATCTCGACCCCCCCACAGTGATCATACTCTCGAACAACGAGGCGAAAAAGGAGCGATGGAAGACGGCGAACTTTCTCCCGGATTTCGTCCGCTATTATGGCGATGACCGAAGCGACGAGTTCAAGCGGCGAGTCTACGCGGACCGCTGGGCCGTCCTTTATCGCGAGATGTTCGACGCGGCGAAAGACGCGTTGCCGGGACCGTGGCGCGGTGCGGCGAAGTTCGTCGGCTATAACGCGGCTGGGTATGGGTTTGTCGGTCGGTGGGATGCGTGGCGCGAGTACACGCTGACGACGCACGAAATCGTGTCACCGGATTTTTACATCTGGGACGGTGGGTGTGCCCCCTATTATCTCAACAACTGGGAGACCGTGCTGACCGACAATACGGGATATTCGCCACAGTCTCAGGTCATGCGGGTTCGGTGTCAATGGGAAGAGGATTTGGCGCTGGAGAACCCGGAGTTTCACAACGAGTTGATCGTCTGGGATGGGAACAAAACGTGGACTCCCGACAAGCCGATGAGCGACCATGAGGGGGCGGAGAACTGGGCGGTGAAACTCTTCGAGCGGACCGGGGAAGAGTGGCATTCCGATCGGTATTTAGGCTATGTCCGTTTTGGACTCTGGGCGTCGCGAGCGAAGGTGCTGCGCGAATTTCGTGGTTCGCGCGTCCCGCATGAGCCGTGGAAACCGTATACGGAAATGCTCGTCCAGGCGGTGTCGGAGGTGTCGAAAAACCAAATTCTGGCGACGGCGTGGAAATCCGGTGAGTTGCTTTTTAATCCCCGCGAATCGCATCCGTACCGATGCTCCCTCGGTGAGTGGTACGAACGACACGAATACGACTGGATCGTTCCTCCGTGCGAACTCAATCCGGTCCAGCCCGTGTTACTGACCGACGAAATCCGTGTTTGGGCGTTGATTGTCGCCATGCCGACGCCGGATGATTATCTCCTCTTCGCGTACGCGCCGACGGGGGATTTCACGGAGGTCGCCATCCAGCTCCGACCCGACTTCGTCGTCAAGGTGGATGTGCTGCAGTGCGGCTCGTTCTATTTGTGCAAAAAAAGAGACGTGATCCAAAAGATCGTGTGAGAAAATCTTGACGATGCGGCGGGTGTTCCGTCGCGCCCGGCTGGTCTTTTGACTGGTGATTGAGGCCAGCCGGGGGTTTTTTGAAAGGAAACGAAAGGAATGATTATGAGTGAATGGTATGAAGACCTGACCGACGAGCAGATCGAGTGGCTGAAATCCAACCGCGCTGCCAACTGCCTCCTCGTACAGGACGAGTTCGAATTGCTGGCAAGCGTTCCGCAAAAGGACCGGCAATACTTTAAGAGCCGCCGTCATGGCTGGAAAATCGATGATCTATGGGAAATCCATGCGACTAACGGCGGCCGGGATTGTAGCGTCGCGTTTCGTCTGCGTCCCGATTGGGAGCGCCCGAAGAAAACCCGGTGGGTGTTCGAGGACGTCCCTTTGGATGAGTACGGCTATTTCCGGACAGACAAATCGCGATACCATTGGACGCATGACTGGATTAAATCCTTGCGCGGGTTCGCGGGAATCATTTTCGAATGGCGAGGGTATCGCCTCCTGCGAGACGTTCTCGGTCTGCTATCGTCGATCGACGGCGATGGGATCAAGGCGGTTGCGGAGTGGTCGCGGTGGAACGAGAACCCGTCCGTCGAACCGCCGAGAGCGGTGGGGGTGCGGTTTCGGCGGGGAGTGGAGAATGAGTAACCGATATTCCGTGTCTTTTAGTGGGGGGAAGGACTCGACCGCGATGCTGCTTCGATTGCTCGAAGAACGTATGAAATCCCCAGGGACCCAGTCACCGGTGGCGGGGTGGTCCCGTCCCGGTGGCTGGGGTTTATGTGCGAAAGTAAGGAGAGATGAGTTATGAGTGTTTCGGAAATGGAATCCGGCGTCGGCCCCGATGGGCTGACGCTGCAGGAGCGACGTTGGTATCGTAAGATCGAGACGGCCCGGGAGATGCTGTTGAAAATCCGAAGCATCGTCGCGAATCGAAAGGGGCGACTGGACGAAGCGAGGGACAATATCCCCGGCGAATTGCTCGAAGAATTGAAGTCGTCCGAAGCGGAAATGGAGGGGTATTCCGATGATATTCGCGATGCGGTGGCGGAACTGAAGCACGCGGAAATCCTTTTCGCGCAGGCGAAAAAGGCGAAAAAGGATGCGGTCGACACGGTGCTCGGTATCATCGCGGAGGGTCCGTCACCTCAACAAGTGTTTTCATTCGTCGATGAAGAGGGGAATGAAAGGGAAGACTGGCGGCCGTTGCCGGTGTCCGAACTGCCGATGCCGGTCAAGTACGATGCCATGCTCAAGGAGGCGGGGATCGAGACCATCGGCGAACTGTCCGTGCGCGTGAACGTGGCCGGATGGTGGCGGGATGTTGCCGGCATCGGGAAAAAGGCGGCCGAAGTAATCGAGGAAGCGTTTTCCGAGTTCTGGAAGTTTCATCCGGAGTACGTGTAATGCGACTCGCGATTAACACGCGTGCGGAGGATCGCGGAGAACCTCGGAGGATCGCGGAGAAACTCGGAGAAACTCGGAGAAACTCGGAGGATCGCGGAGAAACTCGGAGAAACTCGGAGAAACTCGGAGAAACTCGGAGAAACTCGGAGGATCGCGGAGGATCGCCGTGCGCTTTTTTTCACGATGTCGGCGGTGCTCCGAATCCGAGAAATATCCAGGCTGTTTTTAACGGGAGAGTGGACCCATGAAGGCGACGGCGCAAGGGCATCCGAAAATCCGACGGCTGAGGCGGGCATTGAATCTCCGCGAATATGAGGCGGTGGGGGTTCTCGAGATGATCTGGCAATTTACCGCGCAACATGCTCCGCGCGGGGACATCGGGAGGTGGGCGGATGAAGACATCGCGGGCGCTATCGACTGGCCCGAAGAGCGCGCGAGCGAGTTGATCGAAGCCTTGATCGATGCGCAACTCCTTGATGTGTCGGAGGATGCGCGGTTGGTCGTGCATGACTGGCATGACCATGCGCAAGACAATCTGAAGCAGCGGCTGCAGAGTGTGGGGGAGACGTGGGCTACTACCGGGGAGCCGGTGTTCCGTACCGCGAAAGAGGCGACCGAATGGCGTGAGAAAAACGGAGAACCTCGGAGAACCTCGGAGAACCTCGGAGAAACTCGGAGGATCGCGGAGGATCGCGGAGGATCGCGGAGAAACTCGGAGGATCGCGGAGGATCGCGGAGGATCGCCGAGAAAAACTGCTTGCCTAAGCCTATGCCTAAGCCTAAGCCTATTATTAAGAGTGAGTCTTACGACTCACTCTCGGCGAGCGAATCGAAAGAAGCGTTATTCGAAAAGGAAGTGAAGGCGGAAGAGCTTTGCGCTTGGTGGAATGCGATGAAGCAGGCGGGGATCGTCGCGGTGGGGGTTTCCGCGAAACCGACGAAGACGGTCCGGGAGTCGTGGCGGAAAGCGAGGGGGGACCCCGACCGACGGGAGTATCTTCGCGACCTCGGAGCGATCCGGGAACAGATCGAAAAGAGTCCGTTCGTCAATGCCGGTTGGTTCGATCTGCCGAAGCTGCTGAACGGCAAGAATTCGTCCGGAGAGTGGGTAATCGTGCGCTTGATGAATGGAGGGTATCGGGACGAGGCGAAGGGGGGTGCGCCGAAGCTTTCCGATTTGGACACGATAATCGATTGGGAGTGAAGCACATGAATGGCCAGGAATTCAAGGAGTGGTATCGGGACTTCCGCACGCATTTCAAGATGGTCGCTGCGTGGATGACGAAGCGCGAGGATGAAAAAGATGCGCTAGCGGCGTGGAATCGCGCGCTGTCGGGGGTCCGTCTTGGGGACGCCAAGAAAGCTACCGAGGAATTATTCGCCGATGCGAGTGCGCAACCGGAATCGTGGGACCAGTTCCCGGCGACGATCCGCTGGCTGGCGAATCGGTACCGAAGCGGTTCGCGAGCGACGGGGACGCGGCATGTGATCGATGGAGAAATCACATACCGATGTTTGGACTGCGAAGATTCGGGATTCGTTTCGATATTCGATCCTCGGATCGTGAATGCGATTCGATGGGGAAAGTCTCAGCGACATGCGGATGCGGGCGAGGTGGCGACGGCGGTGGCACGGTGTACGTGCGAAGCGGGCAAGAAGATCGGGTTTGTAGTCGGGACGTATGATCCGATGATGGATGTCAAAGTCTCGGAAGTCGAGCGGCGGCATTGCCATGATGAAAAGAATGTGGCGAATATCCAGTACGAGGAAACGCTATTGGAGGCGCTGACTCGGCGAATCGAGCATGGTTCGCCGACGAATGATACCGAATGGACGCCGGAAAGCGAGACGGCGTTGTTTTGAGTGAAAAGAAGTGCGAACACGTCTATGTCCGGGAGCCGACGCGATGCGGTCGGGTCCGGGTAGTCTGTCGGAAGTGCGGAAAGTTTTATGGATATTTACCGGATGACAAAACGAAAAGAACTCGAAGTGCCGACCATCGCTGAAAAGGTGGAAGCGGTGTTGAAAGAGTCGCGCAGTGCGTTCCGATTCTTCGTTGCGGGAAAGCCGGAACCCCAGGGGAGCATGAAAGCGGTGCCGATGGGCGGGGCGCGCGGGGGGCGCCCGATGATGAAATTCTCGAACGAAAAAACGTTGGTCCCCTATCGTCGCGACGTCGCGAAAGCGGCGGCGAAGGCCTGGTCCGCGTTTCTGTGGCAAGAAGGAATTCGCGACTGGCGAAATGGTTTGCCTGTTTGCACGTCGGCGGTCGTCTTGGCGGCGGAATTCCGTATCCAGCGGCCGAAGTCCCATTATGTGGCGAATGATCGGAATCGGGAATTGAAATCCAAGGCGCCGGAGATTTGTCTTGCACGAATGGATGTGGACAAGCTGCAAAGGAGTGTCGGGGATGCGTTGACGAATGTCGTTTATGATGATGACTCTCGGATCATGGGGTGGGTGTGGCCGCATAAATGCTGGGCGGTGAGCGAGGCGGATGTCGGCACCTGGATCGAATTGTTCGTTTATGGCGAAATGGAAATCGCGGCGAAAGCGGGATGAGACGCGGGACGCACCGGCGTCTATCGGGCTCGAACTCGCGAATCGCGAGCAAGAAGTCGCGTGGTTTTTGTCGAGGGGGTATTGGGGACGCGAAAAGAGGAGGTCGGGGTTTTTTACAATCGGAGCAAGGGGGAGGATTGGGGTTGGCAGAGATGCCGAGTGGAGATCGAGTATTTGCCGACGCCGGCGGAGATACGCGAGGCGACGAAACGTATCCGCAAAACGCATGAGTCGCGGCGAGCGGATTCGGGGTTGCGGGCTAATTCTGAGTGGGTAGAATAATTTTCGACGTATCGATCCTACGGTCCTCGCGCCGCGGGTAATCGAATTGGTGGAAAATCGTCGATAAAAGCCTTGACGTCTCTGTAAGATATTAGGAGAGTTCTATGGACCAACGAAAGGACCTACTCAAGACGTTCTTGTGCCAGGAGGCGTCGGCGATCAAACGGCTGGGGACGAAAAACCTCAACTTCTTCCAGTGGTTATCGATCATCCGCAAACTGATGGTCGTGATGGCCTTGCCCGACTGGACCAGCTCCAGCGAGGTGCGAGCCTGGGCGATCAACGTGGTCCACGCGCTCAAGACCATCGCGGCGTTGACCGAGACCAAACTCGACGACGACGCGGTTATCTGGCTGGCGAATATCGTCGACGATACCGAGGTCTGGAGCCAGCTCTACGAGCTGTTCCGATCAGTGATTCTCGGGGGCGCGGTGCCGGATGCGGCGGCGGTTCGCGGCGTGGCCGAAGACGCGGAGATCGACCCGTTTCTGTTGATCCAAATTCTGGCCCTGGTCCTTGAGGCCTGGAAGTGGTGGAGGAGCCGATGAGCCGCTTCGCCTGCTATTGCGGGGTGATCCTCCTGTTGTGCTTCGCGCCGTCGGCCTGGGCGGAGCAAAGCGAACAGCCCCCGATCCCCGACTACCGGATCGTAGCCCCGGACGAGACGGACGCGGGAGAGATCGTCATTCTGGACTTGGTCGCTCCGGAGGGGGCGAGTATTGACTGGCGGATCGCACCTCCGGAGGCCGTGGCGAAGTGGTACGTGGACACGGACCGAAGGACCGTCGTCTTCGCCACACGGGCCCGAGGGGAGTACGTGTTCGCCGCTGCGGTAGCCGTGGAGGGTGAAGCCACCTGCCTGATTCATACTCTGCGAAATGGAATCGGACCAGAACCGGAGCCGGGACCGGACCCAGAACCGGAACCCGATCCGGATCCGGAGCCGGACCCACAACCGGAGCCGGGGAAAAGATTCATTCTGGTCGTCCTGGAAAGCGGGACCCAGACACCGCAACAGGCGGCCGTGTTGATGGGACTACGGACGTACCTCCTGGAAAAAGGCCACGAATTCAGGTTCGTCGATCCGGACCTGAAGGACCGTAGAGGCCAGACCCCGGATTGGTTCAGGCCCTACGTCGCGGACATTCAGGAGGTTACCGGGGTTGAACAGATATGCAATGCATCGGGTTGCACGATCAACCTGACAAAGCCGGTCATGGTGATTGGCGTTCTCAATCCCGATAGGACCGTTCCCAGACGTTGGGCGATTGAACTGCCTGGAACCCCCGCAGAGGCCGTCCAGGCGGTCAAGGAGCGTGGTGGATGAGTATTTGGAGTAGACTGACCAAACCGCTGCGCAACGAGCCCCAGCCGCCGGAGAAGCGATTTCGACAGTATCTCCGTCATGGGGACTGGACCGACCGGGAGCGGGACGAATACCGCCAGGAATGGCAGAGCGAACGACCACCGGGATGCCGGTACCGGGTTTCCCGACCTGGGGAATGGTGCCCGCTGGCGAGTGAGCGGATCAAGACCATTCCGAAAAGAGACTGGCCGGATTTGCTGACGGAGCAGAACCGAGTCAATTTGAGACAGGCTGTTCCGGTGATTCTGAACCAGGGTCGAGTCGGGTGCCATGACGACCAGACGGAAGTTCTGACGGAACTGGGCTGGCAGCCGTGGTCCGAATACGACCGAAAAACCTCCTTGGGAACGATCAACCCAGAAACGCACGCTCTGGAGTTTCAGACGCCGTCCGCATTTCATGCCTATGAATACGACGGAATGCTCTACGGGACGGATCGTCGGTCTCTGGACTTTGCCGTTACTCCAGAGCATCGCATGTATGTGCGACGATGGAATGAACGGAATCGGACACTAAACGCGAACTACGATATTCGCACGGCGGAAGAGTTGGGGTGGTATTCCGGAATTCTCGCATCCCCGTCTGGGTTTTGCGGAGTCAATTTAGATGCCATATCTATTGGAAATGCCAAATATCGCGGAGATGACTTCATCGCGATGGTCTCACTCGTGATTTCCGACGGGTGGGTCGGCGGAGCGGAAAGCACGTGGAATCGCGTGAGTTTCTGCTGTTTCCGCGAGGATCGCTACGAGATGGTTGCGGAACTCGCCCACAGGTTGGGATTCCGCGAGCAGTCCAATCGTCGTGGAGTTTGGGAACAAAAAAATCCCGAACTGGCGAATTGGTTCCGGTCGAACATATTCACCGGAGAAGATTACCATTCTCCCAATAAACGCATTCCACAATTGATTAAGTGCGTTGGGACACGGCAGGCTGACCTGTTCCTGATGTGGTACGGGGATCAGCATATCTACCATAATAGCGGCCGCAGAGCGTTTTACACCTCCAGCCTTCGACTCGCCGATGACCTGCAAGAGATGCTAATGCATATCGGCAAACGCGGCGGAATATGCGAGCATAAACCACGAGGGGCTCAATTCCGGGATGGTCGGTACATTGATGTCGAAAACGTCAAGACGTCCTATACGGTCTCGGAGTGGAAGGCGTCGAAACTCTCGATTGAGAGAAAGACGGTAGACACTTGCCATTACAAAGGAATGGTTTATTGCGCGACGGTACCGAACTCCCTGCTCGTGACACGGCGGAACAAGCAGGTGCTGATTTCCGGTAACTCCTGTGCCGCCGAAGCGAGTACCGGGTCATTGATGACCACCCGCAATTTCCGAGGGCAAGAGCACGTCCCCCTGAACCCGTGGTTCGTCTACCGGGTGACAAGTGGCGGGCGTGACAGTGGCAGTAACATCGACTCGAACCTGCGATTCATCCGTGAGTACGGCTGCGCCCCGGAGTCGCTGCACCCCAGGTCATTGGGTTGGAGCGCGAGACCTTCCGAGGAAGCCAAGGAGGCTGCGCTGCGGTTTCGCATCGACGAATTCTTCGATATTTCGACAATCGAAGAACTCGGGTCGGCTCTGCTCCAGGGTTTCACCGTGGTCTACGGCCGGGCCATGCACGCGATTTACGCGGTTAATCTTCGGTCAATGACGGAGATCGAGTACGCGAACTCCTGGGCCCCGACGTGGGGTGACCAGGGTTTTGGTCGGGACTCGCTCTCGCGAGTCAATTTCGGGTACGGAGCCTGGGCGACACGAACCACGTACCAGGACGATGCCCCGACGGTCAAGCGCGCTTCTGAGTTACCCCCGATGTTTTCATTGATTTAGTGCGAAAATACTTCAACGTTTGTTTTGTCGTTGGTTACTTAATAATACAGTGGCTTCGTGCATGGATGCAAAGATGCTTTTGTTGGATCGACTTGCGGCGGTAATTGGAGTAAGCGCCGCGGCGAAAGTTGTTGCCGAAATCGTCCCCAGCCCGATTAGTGGATACGCGAACCTTGGCGCGACCGTAGCGTTGTCGGTAATCGTGATATTCCTAATCACCAAAGGACTGCCGTCATTATTGTTGTCCCAGAAACAAGAACGAGACGCGCTATTGGCGCGACTCGATAAGCGGGATGAGGATCGACGGATGGATAACGAAGAATTACGACAAACACTCGAAAAGATGCTAGCACATTGCATGAGTGCCCCATGGGGGAGGGGGGGTGTGAATTCTGAGGGATGAGGTCCCGGGACCGTGGGTCCTAGGGCGGCCGTTTTTTTGGCGAAATTACGGGGGGGGTTGTGAGACTGATTGCGGTGACGGATGTTTCGGAGACTACGGCGGTGTCGGGGATGCGGGAAGCTGCATCGTCAACCCACGGGATGGTGTTCGCCGGAGTGCGACAGAGCGACGAGCCCACCGAAACGGGCGAAGAGTACCGAGGCCAAAAAACGGCTGGGGTACGGCTCACGGTGGGACGCCCTGTCGCGGAGCTTCTTGGCGAGGCATCCGGTCTGTCAGGGGTGCTGGCGGTCCGCGGCGGTCCATGTCCACCACGTGCGGACGCGGTCGGAGGCGCCGGAGCTGATGTTCGTCGAGACGAACCTGCGGGCGCTGTGCGAGGACTGTCATCACCGGGAGCATGAAGAGAAACGATGAGTTTAGTAGGGAGGCCGCCCAAGACGGCCGCGGAGCACCAGCGAGACGGAACCTTTCGGAAGGACCGGCACCACGTGCCGCCGCTCAATGGCACGCCAAAGAAGCCGCGCGGCCTGGATAAGGAAGCGGCCTGGATGTGGGACCTCACGGTCAAGGGTTCCCCACCCGAGATGCTGGGGAACGTAGATTCCGCGTACCTGGAAGGTATGTGCCGCTGGTGGAGCGTCTGGCGCAGCTACGAACAGGCGATCCTCGATGCCGGCCGGAGCGAGGCGAGCGAGTCGAGTATGGACCAGTACA
>Ga0334890_1001246_pt1 | contig 35446 bp, 23 predicted proteins | sample GraSluR1_MG_3_FD_207220 | JGI IMG/M metagenome (GOLD analysis project Ga0334890, IMG submission 207220) | Sludge microbial communities from methane-producing bioreactor in Wageningen University, Netherlands - Granular Sludge_31_08-R1 | ecosystem: Engineered > Bioreactor > Anaerobic >... | reverse complement strand
CCACCCGGTCGATGAACCCGCGCAGACGCGCCTTGCGACCTTTCGGCGTGACAATGTCCAGCGCGGGCAGGCTGCCCGGCTCGTTCAGCCCGAACGCCAGCTCCGCCGCCCGCGGACGGAACCGGCCAGCCCGGGCGGCCCGTCGCTGGCCCCCCAGCACGCGCCGCAGGTCCGCCGCGCTGCGCCGGAGCATGTACAGGTCGCGCGGGCCCAGTTCCGTGCCGGCCTCGCGCACGGTCGCCTCCACCGTGGCCCGGCCGGACTCCAGCAGGTCCCACATCGTCGCGTCGTCCAGGGCGCCCAGCGATTGCCCGCGCGAGGCCACCTCCCGCACGAACTCTTCCAGGATCGCGTGATGAATGGTGCCCACGTCCACGGCGGCCAGCGCCGCCTCTTTTCGCTCCTCCAGGCGCAAACCGTACGAGGCAAAATGCTGGAACGGACAGGCCGCGAACATCTCCAGCCGAGACACGCTCGCCAGGAGCGGCTCCTTCACCAGGCGCCGCGTCACCGCGCCGCTGAGCCGGGCGTCGTTGCGATACGCCAGCGCGGCGAGGACCTTCGCCAGCGGACGCTGCAGGTCCTCCACCCGTCGGGCCGCCTCGTAGACGTCGTTCCACAAATCGCGGGTGTCCGCGTCGGCCTCCGCGGCCACGGCCGGCCGATGGCGGAACTCGAAGGCGAGCCGGCCGGCCAGGTCGCGTGACGTCCACACGTTCCACGTCCGGCGGCTGCGAAACCCGTCATCCACGTGCAGCTCTCGCAGGTCCGGACACGCTTGGCGCAACGCCACCACATACGGTGACGGCCGCAGCGCCTGCCCGTCCGCGTCCGCCAGGGCGTAGGTGACGTACGCCCGGTCCGACGCCCGCGTCAGCGCCGTGTACGCCAGCAGCGACTCCTCCAGGGCCCGCTGCCGCCGCGTGACACCCACCTGCACGCCCTGTTCCCGCAGCCAATCGCGATCCTCGTCGTTCAGAATGGCGTCTTCGGAGCCGACGTGCGGAAACGAGCCTTCGTTGAACCCCATGATGATGGCAATCCGGATCTCCGGGTGCCGGCTCCGCTCGATCGACCCCACCAGCACCTGATCGAGCATCGGCGGGGCCAGCCCCAGCGTCAGCTCGCTCAGCCCGGCCTCCACCACCTCCCCCAGCCGCGACACGTCCATCCGCTCGTCACCGAGCGAGGCGCACAGGTCATCCAGGAACCCCGCGATGTCACGGATGATCTGCCGATGCTCCTCGGCCAGGTCCAGGTTGCCGTCCGCGTCCGCTCGGTCCGCCCACTGGGCGAGCCGATCCGCCGCCTTCAGCGAGTCCAGCGCATCCTTCAGCCGGCGCGCCCACTCCGCACCCGTGCATGCGCCCGAGGCGGCCGCGTCATACCAGGCCGCCAGTCTCTCCACGACGGCTCGCCGAGCCCGGTCAATCCGATTCAGCCGTTCCGCCGCGGCGGGCGACAACGCGTCGTCCGGCCGGTCCAGCGGCGACGTGCCCGGGGCGTGCCAGGACTGGGCCTGCCGCCAGATCTCCGGGCCCTCCAGCCCGCAGGCCAGCAGGTAGTTTTCCAGGGCATCCGCGGCGGCATCGTCAATCCCCAGCATCCCCGTCTTGAGCAGCAGCCGCATCGCGGACAGCCGGAACGGCCGCTCGACCATCGCGATCAGCCCGCGCAGAAGCTCCACCGCCGGATGGTGCGACGTCGGGCGGCGACGATCGATGAAGAACGGGATTCTCCGCTCGGCCAGCAGGGCCGACAGCAGGTCGTGGTAGGGTCCCATGTCCCGCAGGATGACGGCGATGTCCCGATACCGGATTGCCCCGCGCCCCTCTCGCACCAAATGACAGATCAATGACGCCACGTAGTCCGCTTCCGCCCGCCGATCGGACGCGGTCACCAGCGTGACATCGCGCGACGCCCCGGACGGCGCGGCGTCACCCTCCGCAAACAACAATCGCTCCAGACGGGCCAGCGCGGGACGGCGGGCGAATCGCGGCAGCGGATCGGGCCGCAACAGAAGCGGTGCGATCACGTCCACGCCCGCCGCCGCGAAATCCGCCCGCAATTCCAGGTGCATGCGCTGGATCTTGCCGAACTGGTCCGTCGGTTCGACCGGCACGACGTCCCCGGCGCAGACCGCGTACTCCGGGTCGGCCATGACCGTGACCTCCATGCCCCGGACCCGGCGGCCCAACTCCACCAGCAACCGCCGTTGCTGCCCGGTGAAGCCCGCGAAACCGTCCACCCACACGCGTGCGGAGGACAACTCCGGCCACTGGTCAAGATGCTCTCGGGCCAGGGCCAGAGAAAGCGAGGGGTCCAGCTTGTCGTCACCCAGGAACGCCAGGTACGCCGCATAGAGAATCCGGAGATCATCAAGCTTGTGACGCAGCAGCGGGTCGCGGGCGTCGATCGCACGGGACCCATCGAGCGCATCGGGCTCCACGGCCTCCGCCAGAAACTCGCTTACGGCCCGGGCCAACTCCTGCACGAGTCCCGGGCACCGCTCCGTTCGCCGGTACAGTGTCAGACGGCTGTGCAGCTCTCCCAGCAGGTGCCGTAACACCAGCGTACGTCCGACGGAAGAAAGTGCCCGCCGCCGGGCGACCCCGCCGCGTTGCAGAATGCGAAACGCCAGTCGCTGGAAACTCAGGACTTCGGCCCGATGCGTGGCGCCCACGTCCGGATGGGACAGGAGGGCCCGTTCCGTCTGGAGGCTGGCCTGTTCCGGCACGAGCAAAATCAGACGCTCGTCCGACTCCGCGGACGTTTTGAGGTGCTGCCGCACGGAAGCCAGGCAGTGCGCCGTCTTGCCCGCCCCCGCCCGGCCAATGACAAACCGGACGGCCATGCCGAAGTGGTATCCCAACCGGGTCCGTCGGTCAACGTATCCTGTCCGGCCGGACCCAGGCGCGTCAGAAGAAACTGAGGACCGGCCCATCGCCGCGGGCGCGACAAACGGGCCGGTCCTGCAGGGGACACGTCTGGGGAATCTACGACAAGGACCCGGTCAATCGAAGGCGTCTTCGTCCACTTCCTCCTCGTCGTCCTCTTCCTCTTGCTCTTCGTCTTCCTCCTCCAGATCCTCTTCTTCTTGCTCCTCTTCCTCCTCTTCCTCGTCGGCGTCCTCCTCTTCGACGCCTTCCTCTTCCTGGGCCTGGTCGGCCTCGGGATCCGCCGGCTCAACCGGCTCCTCCACCGGTGGAGGCGGTGGAGGCGGCGGGGGTGGCGGCGGCGGGGGCGCCGGTTTGGGTTCCGGTGGCGGCGGAGGCGGCGGGGGCGTGCTGACCGGCTTGGCCGGCGGCGGGGCGGGCTTGGTTTCGGGGGCCGGCGGCTTGTATTCCTCCCCTTCCTTCATCACCCGGATGCTCTTGATGACGACCGGTTCGACCGGCGTAACTTCTCCCTGCCGCGGATCGTACTTCGGGTGCATGCGCGTCTTGGTCGTCCGGATCAACTCCACCACGTCTATGCCCTGCACCACCTCGCCGAAAACCGTGTACCCTTCCCGCCCGGGCCCCGGCCGATAGTCCAGCTTCTTCGTGTTGTCCACCACGTTGATGAAGAACTGGGACGTGGCGGAATTCGGGTCCCCCGTCCGCGCCATCGAAATCGTGCCGCGCACGTTCTTCAACCCGTTGTTCGACTCGATCTTGATCGGCGGCCGCAGGCCCTCTTTCTTGATGTCCATGTCCACGGTGTACCCGCCGCCCTGAATCATGAAATCGGGAATCACGCGGTGGAAGATGGTGCCGACGAAGTACCCGTCGTTGACGTACTTCAGGAAGTTCTCCACCGTGATCGGGGCCTTCTCCGCGTCCAGCTCCAGAACGATCACTCCCAGCGTGGTCTCCATGAGCACGCGGGGCTTGGTCACCGGTTTGCTCGCCGGCTGGGTGGCGGGGACCTTGGCCTCGACCGGCGGAGGGACCGGATCGGCCGATTCCTTCGGCGGAGGGCTGTCCGGCTGGGTCGGTTCGCCCGGTTGCCCGGAGGCCAGTGGGGAAACGGCAAACAACACACACAGAACGACAAGCGTTCGTTTCATCGCTATTTCTCCTGCACGCGGCGAGCACGTTCCAACCCGCTCAGCTTCGCCACCCCGCGCCCGGCGGCCCCGGAAAGAATAACGCGACGCTTCACGGGAATCAACGATCCGCCCCCGGCCGGAGGTCCGTCCGATTGGACCGATACGCCGCCCTTTGGTTCCGGCGACGGCCGGCCCTTCCGTTTCCCGATCCCTCGCCCGGGGGTACCATCGATGGTCATGGTCGACCCCCTCGGCAACATCCGCATCATTCTGGTTCGGCCCAAGTTCGCCGGCAATGTAGGGGCTGTCGCCCGAGCCATGGCGAACATGAATCTGCAACAACTCTGTCTCGTGGCCCCCCAGTGTGATCCGCTTTCCCCGGACGCGCGCAAACCCGGCGTTCGGGCGGGAGCGATCCTTGAGGCCGCACGGACCGTCCAAACGCTCCGCGACGCTCTGGAGTCCGTGACCTATACCGTGGCGACGAGCTGCCGAGGCGGGCTCTATCGCATGCAGATCGAAGTGACACCGCGCGACATGGCCGCCCGCGTCCTCACCCGGGCCCGGATCGGCCAAGCCGCCATCCTCTTCGGCCCCGAGGACAGCGGGCTGACCAACGAAGACCTCGTGAACTGTGATGCCGTCGTCCGCATCCCCAGCAGCCCCACCTACCCCTCGCTGAACCTCGCCCAGGCCGTCCTGATCGTCGCCTACGAACTGTTCCTCGCCGCGGCCGACACGGAAAAGCCGGTCCCCCCCGCCGCACCCGTGGACAGGGCCGACGCCGCGACCCTGGACCGTCTCATGGGCAAGTACAGAACGGCCCTGCTGAAGATCGGCTACCTGCATCCGGAGAATCCGGAGCACCTGCTGTTCCCTCTGCGGGCCGTGCTTGGCCGTGCGGCGTTGACGAACGCCGAAGCCCGGATTCTGATGGGAATGGCCCAGCAGATGGAGTCGTTTGCCCGGCAGGGCGCCCCACCGAACCGGAGCGACAGCCCATGACTCAGATCGACGATTGCCTGGCCTCGCCGGCCGCCCGCAAGCTGCTGCGCCTTCACATGGCCGACGGGGTGGGACCGATCCGGCTGGCCCGGCTGCTCGCGCATTTCGGCGGTGTCGATGACGTTCTGGCCGCGTCCCGAAACTCGTTGCAGAAAGTGGAAGGCGTCGGGCCTGCCACCGCCCAGGCAATCCTCGACGCGCGAACGGACGAACGAGCTGAGCGAGAGCTGGAACAGGCTGCACGCCTCGGCATCCGCATCCTCGGGCTCACCGACGCGGACTATCCCGCCCGCCTCGCAAGCATCCCCGATCCGCCCACCTGCCTGTACGTGCGGGGCCGGTTGGACCCCCAGGACACGGCCGCCCTGGCGATCGTCGGCACACGCCGCTGCACCCACTATGGGGCCGAGCAGGCCCGACGGTTCGCCGCGCTGGTCGCCGGCGCCGGTTTCACCGTCGTCTCGGGCCTGGCGCGGGGCATCGACGCCCAGGCGCACGAAGGCGCCATGCAGGCCCGCGGCCGAACCCTGGCCGTGCTGGGCAACGGCCTGCATGAGGTCTACCCGCCGGAGCACCGGTCGCTGGCCGACCAGATCGTCGAGTCCGACGCCGGGGCGGTTCTCAGCGAGATTCCCTTCTGTGCCGCTCCGGAGACGGGGAATTTCCCTCGCCGCAACCGGATCGTGATCGGTTTGAGTGTCGGCGTTCTGGTCGTCGAGGCCCCGCGGCGCAGCGGCGCGCTGATTACCGCCGCCCAGGCCGTTGACTACAACCGCGAGGTCTTCGCGCTTCCCGGACGCGTGGACACGCTGCAGGCGGCCGGCGCAAACCAGTTGATCCGAGACGGCGCCCGGCTGGTCACGTGCCTGGAAGACATCCTGGAGGAACTCACCGCGGTCGAACGGAGGTGCATTCCCCCGGACGCCCGGTCACAACCCGATGACCCGCCGCCCGCCCCCGCGCTGTTCGACCTGCCGCCGGATGAACAGGCCGTCCTGGACTCCCTGGCCGGCGAAGAGCGTGACCTGGACTCCCTGGCCGGCGTCTGCCGGATTCCCGTGCCGCGTCTGACCTCCGCCCTGATGCACCTTCAACTCAAGGGGGCGGTCCGCCGGCTTCCGGGCGGCCGATTCGCGCGTCGGTAGCCCGTCCCGACGGCTGTCACGGGACCCGGCCGGAAGGCCCGGGTCGGCCCTTGCGCCCCCCCTCAAAATTTCTTGCGTCCGGATTGCCCTTGGGTTATTCTCCGCCCCCGGCGCGGCAATGGGTCTCGCAATCCCGTGAGACACCCAGGTTGAGTGCGGCCGTGCAGGTCGACCGACGCCGGGGAGGCGTCCCCGTCGGACGAACAGGAATCAAGAAGGAGGATGCTAGCGATGGAGTTTAACTGGTATCTCATCGTGGGTCTGGTTATTGTCGTGATTGTTCTTATCGTCATTAAGAAGAAACAGCAGGGCGGTTGATCTCGTCCTGGCAACCGATGGTTCTCATCGAGGGCTGTCCGCTCGGGTCCCGGGCCCTGTCTCCGTTGCCGGCCTCCCGCATCCGTCGTTGAGGCGAGGGAAAGGCGCACGCCCGAAGCGCGGGCTACGAGGCGTCGGCGTCGTGGGGCCACGATTCCAGCGGGCAGCCTTCGCATTGTGCCAGTGCCCGGCAGTGCCGCTTGCCCAGCTCCACCAGCAGGGCGTGGTATTCGTTGAACATCTCGGCACTTGACGGCAGGACCCGCTCGAACTGCGATTGAATCACCTCGTACCGCGCCCCCGGCTCGATCCAGCCGTGCCGGATGAGGATGCGCCGGGTGTAGGCATCCACCACGAACGTGGCGTGGTTCCCCGCGTACAGCAGAATCGCATCCGCCGTCTCCGGCCCGATGCCCGGCACGCTCAGCAGGTCCGCCCGGAGGATCCGGCCATCCCCCCGCAAAGCCGCCTCCAGCGACCCGCTGCTCCGACGCCAAACCCACGCCGCCAGGGCCTTCAACCGACGGGCCTTCACCCGAAAGGTCCCCGCCGGCCGGATGCACTCGGCCAACGCCTCCTCCTCCACTTCGTGCAGCCGCCGGAAATCCAGCAGGTCCGCCGCCCCCAACGCCGCGATCGCACGTTCCACGTTCCGCCAGGACGTGTTCTGCGTCAGCACCGCCCCGACGGCCACCTCCGTCGGCGTACGCGCGGGCCACCACCCCTGCGGCCCATACGCTTCCCAGAGCACGTCGTACAGGCGTTTCAGTGAGTACCGCGACCGACTTCGCATCGACTCCCTCACTCCTCGCTCAGACTCCCGGGCCGGAACCGCCGAAACTCCTCTTCCTCGTCACCCCGTCGCGGAGCCTGCCCCGGCGCGCCGGGGTCGCTCTGTCTTTCCCCGCTTGCATGGACTCCAAAAGTCGTCACCATACGAGCCCGATGGGCAGGCGACAATCATCCCAACGCCCCAAACCGTCCAGCCGGGGGCCGCGCCGGCCCCGCAAGGCCACGGCCGCCGCCAGCGACCGCGGGGCCCTCGCCCGTCCGCTGGACACCCTGGTTTTCCTGTTGCCCTGGATCCTCTTCTACCAGATTGCCCTCCTCGTGCTGCCGCCCCGCACGGCCACTCCCGGATGCGACCAGGTCGTCGCCATCGACCTGCTGATGCTGTTCTTCGAGCTTTTCGGCACGACCGCTGTCATCATGCCCGGCCTGGCGGTCGTCGTGATTCTCCTATGCACGCACGTGGCATCGCGAGAGCCGTGGAAGGTGGACCGCGGTGCCGTCGCGTGGATGTATGTCGAGTCCGTCGTGCTCGCCATGCCCCTCGTGCTTCTGAGTCTGCTCATACAGGGTTCCCACCCGTTCGCCGCCACCACGCAGACTGCCGGCTACCCCTGGATCACGGAGACCACCCTGTACATCGGCGCCGGCATCTTCGAAGAGCTTCTCTTTCGCCTGGTTCTGATCTCGGTCCTGGTCATCATCGGGGCCGACCTTCTCCGGCTCCCCGACCGGACGACCATCTGGGCTGCTGTTTTCCTGGCCGCCGGGCTGTTTGCCGCGCACCACTACGCCCCCATCGGCAGCGACCCGTTCGTCTGGTCCGGGTTTGCCTTCCGGGCCATGGCTGGCGTGTACCTCGGCACGGTCTTCGTGTATCGCGGGTACGGTCCCGCCGCCGGGCTCCACATCGCATACAATCTGCTGGCGTTTGCCGTCGCGTCGCGATAGGGTGCTTTCCTGCCATGCAAGCGCTGATCTTTGACATCGGTCCCGTCCGCTGGCTGGCCTGCAAAGCCCTGGGCCGGTTCACGCCCGCTGCGTATTGGGGCCGACTGGCCGGCCTGCAACTGCGCGAGCTGCCCGTGCCCGAGCTGCCCGGTCCCGACTGGGTCCGTCTGCGTACCAGGCTCGGCGGCATCTGCGGCACGGACCTGGCCCTGGTGTTCCTTCGCCACCATCCGGCCACCGTCCTGCGATCCCTCAACAGCTTCCCGGCCGTGCTGGGGCACGAGAACGTGGCCGTAGTCGACGCCGTCGGCCCGGAGGCGTCCGAATGGCCGATCGGCCGAAGGGTGTGCGTCGAGTCGTCGCTTTCATGCATCCCGCGAGGCATCGACCCTCCCTGCCGTCCATGCCGGGAGGGACTGTTCTGCCTGTGTGAGCATTTCCTGGACGGCCGCCTGGCCCCGGGATTGATGATCGGCACGAACCGGCAGACCTCCGGCTCGTGGGCGCCGTGCTTCGTCGCGCACAAGTCGCAGCTTCACGCCGTGCCGGAAGCCCTTACGGATGAGCAGGCCGTTCTGGTCGATCCCCTCGCGAGCGCCCTGCACGGCGTACTGCGCCGGCCGCCGGAAGCCAGCGAACGAGTCCTGATTGTCGGCGGCGGAATCATCGGCCTGACCGCGCTGAGCTGCATCCGCACCCGCCCGGCAGCTTGCCACGTGACCATCGCCCTGCGTCACCGCTACCAGGAGACGCTCGCCCTCGATCGTGGTGCGGACGATGTGATTCTCTGGCCTCGGTCGGCCGGCGACGCCCGTCGCTACGACGACATCGCCGCCCGGGTGAGGGGCCGGCGCGTTCCGGCTGCGTTCGGCAACCAGATGCTTCTGGGCGGTTACGACGTGGTGTACGACTGCATCGGCACCGGACGGAGCCTGACCGACGCCCTGAAGTTCGCCCGGGCCCGCGGCACCGTCGTCGAGCTGGGCACGTCCCAGATCAGCGTGGTGGATACGACGCCCTTGTGGCTCAGCGAAGTGACCGTCGTGGGCAGCTACGGGCGGCAGATGGAGCAGGCGGACGGGCCGCCCCGGCACACGTACGAACTGGTTTTCGATTGGATCGCGTCCGGCCGGCTCCGAACCGACGGCCTGCTGACCCACACATTTGCGCTTCGCGAGTACCGGACCGCCTTCGCCACGCTCACCCGCCGGGCCGCGACCCACCCCGTCAAGGTCGCCTTCCGCCACGACTGACACGCCTGGTCACGCACCCGCTTTGTGCGGGCGCGGCAGTCGGAGGCAGAGAATCGCGGGCGTGGGAGCCGAGACGGTTCGCACGGCGGATCGTACCGGGGCTAGTCTTCGGATGCGGGCAGGGGTTGGCTCTGCGCCAGGCGGTCGGGCAGGCCGGCGATGACTTCGGCGGTCAGCCGGTCGGCGGCGTCCAACCGTTCTGTCGCAAGGGCCCGGCCGGCCTCGTCCGCGGCTTTCTGCAGGTTCGCCAGACCGAACGGCTTCAAGCCGCTGTAGTACTCGGCATAACCCAGCAGGAAGCGCAGGCGGTAGTTCTCCTGCTGCTCCAGCCGGCGTTCCAGGTCGGCCCGCCGTATGTCCAGCAGGTTCGCGTCGGGGGCGAAGACGGCCAGATCCACGTCGTAGTAGGGCAGCATCTCGAACATCTGCAGACCCCGCGTCAAATGGAACACGGCCGACAAATAATCCCCGGCAAGGAGCAGGGTGTGCCCGTGCCCCAGTCGGATGAGCGGGTTGTGGCGGTCGATCCGCGCCGCCGCGGCGTAGAGGTCGGCCGCGCGATAGAACTCACCGCGCCGGGCCTCCAGCTCGGCCGTCACGATCAGCCGGTTCACGCCCGATTCCACGTCGCCCGCGTACGTCCGCAGCGTGGTTCCGACGAGGGCGCGGGCCCGTTCCGTCGCCGCCTCCACGTCGGCCGAGATCACACCTTCCACGGTCCCCATCTCACGAACGCGCTCCAGCCACTCTGCCGCGCCCACGAAATCCGCATAGGCACTGAGTCCGGTTGGGGTGAAGGGCCGGGCGGGGTCCGTTTCCGACCCCTCGTCGGCGGAGGCAGGCGGGACCGTCGACGGCACAATGGGTACGGCCGCGATGCTGGGCTGCAGCGGGTCCATCCGCTCCCCCATGAAGCCGGTCTCACCGAAGATGCGAGGGGCCAGCTCCGACGCGCCGAGAAGGTCGCGATCCGCCCCCAGCAGGCTTGGGGCCGCGGGCAGCCGGATCTGCGTGTCCTCGCGCTGCCAGGTTCCCGGCAGCCCGGAGTCCAGCCGAGGCGACAGCAGGCCCGGTGTTTCCGGCGTCGCCGCAAGCTGCTGCAGCGCCGACTGGGCGAACAGCGGGCTGTGGGTCAGCGGCGCGGCGCTCATTCCTTCCCTGGGTTCCAATGGGTTGAGCGGGACGGAGGAGTACGGGTTGAACGTCGAAGACGGCCACGGATACGTATCCAGCGGCGGGGAACTCAGACTGTACATGTCTGTTCCGGCGAACGGCAGCGGGTCGCCCATCCGGGTCCCCAGGCCGCGCGTGGCGCTCCCGTAGAGGGACGTCGTCCGGGGAATGGACGAGCCGGGCGCGTTCAGACCGCGACCGATGGCCCCGGCGCCCAGGACCGTCTGCGAGCGGTCATAGTACGGCGAGAAGCTGTAGTTGGTCCGTCCGGCCAGCACATCCTGCACGGAGATCGCGTCCGCCTGAAAGGAGCCGATCCCCCCGGACGGCATGGACGTGAACAGGCTGCTCGGGTCCCGGATCGGGGAGAAGCCACGAAACTGCCGGCCGCCGGAGACGTTGCCGGTTACGAACAGGTTCGCCGCGTTGAAGTTAAACGTGGGGGTCGCGGGGTTGATCCCTCCGGAGCCGATCTGGTTGCTGGCGTCGATCGCGTTGCCCGTGAGCGGACGGACCTGCTGCCCGGCCGCCGGCCCCGACAGACTGATCACCAGCCCCGCCATTGCACACCAGGCCGCGGTTCGGATTACGTTCATGGCAGCCTCTCCGGGATACCCGATTCGGGACCCACTGTGTATTATAGGCCCCGAGCCCGCGCTGCACCAAAGGCTTCTTTCGTGGCACGCACGCTCGTCGGGGGCCAAATGCGGGGGGGCGCCGGTCAAACCCGGCCCTATTGGCAGGATCATGACAAGCCGAAGGACGTTCCCGAAGTGCAATCGGCTGAGCCGTCAGCGTGATTTTCAGCGTGTGCTCTCGGTACGCCGCCGGGCGGGAAACCGGCTGCTGGTCGTCTACGTGGCGCCGAACCAGTTGTCCTTTTCACGGATGGGGCTCCGGGCCGGCCGTGAGGTGGGCGGCGCGGTGACCCGCAACCGCCTCAAGCGCCTGGTCCGCGAGGCGTTTCGCCTGACGCGCGACCAGATCCCCGCCGGCCTGGACATCGTGTGCATCGTTCGCCCCGCCGACACGCCCACGCTCCAGCTCTACCTGGCCCATCTGCCGCGTCTGATTCGAGCGGCGGCACAAAAGCTGGAGGCATAGCGTACGTCGCGGCCCCGCGGTCTCGTCGGGGCGCTTTCCGGAGCGTCACGCGCCATTCGCACGACTGCTACCGCGGGCAACGCACCCCCAGAATGAAGTCCGCCGAGCTGGGCGAGAAGGACGCCTTGACCCGGCCCGTGGAGACGATCATCGGCACTCCGCCCACCTGGCGCTCCAGGCGCAACTCCACGAGCACCGACGTGGAGCCCGGCTCGAACGTGTCGCAATCCAGCAGAATGCCGTCGATGGATTCAAAACTCACGCACACGTGGTAGACGCCGTTCGAGTCGATCGACGGCGATTCCAGCGGCTCGATCTCCACAGTCGGCCCGGAGACCAGCGGCACGGCGAAAAACCGCATCCGGTCGTCCTCCAGCGGCGCGTAGTTGGACAGCGTGTACTGGATGCAGTAGGGCGACCCCACGTCCACGACGCCCGGCTGCGCGGGTGCGGAAGTTGCACGGATGACGACCAGGACCGGTTCCACACACTGCTGATGCAGTTCATCGCAGAGGAGCCCGAGGTCGCACGGCGGGGAACCGGGGAAGCACAACCCCATCTCGCAGAACTCCTCGCCGTTGCAGAAGACGCCGTCGTCGCACTCCTCCGACGTGCTGCAGGTGGACGTCACCGGCACGCAGCCGAGGGCCTCGCTGCACGTCTCGCCGAAGCTGCACGGCGGGAGCCCCGGATAGCATCGACCATCCGAGCAGCTTTCCAGCCCGTTGCAGAACAGGGAGTCCTGGCAGTCTTCGTCCGAGGTGCACTGTCCGCCCGAGGGAGGAGACGGCGGACTCACCCGCGCGACCACGCGAACCCGGCCCGCGGCCCGCGCCGTTCCGAACAGCTCGCCGTCATTGATGACCCCCAGAAGCGAATACGTGCCGACGGGGACGTTGCCGATGGCCAGCCGACCGGAATCCGCGCCCGGCCCGTTCCGCCCGGCGGCGATGGGCGGCGAAACCTGAATGTCATCCGCGTTGAACGCCACACCGTCGCCGTCCAGATAGAACGTGATGTAGGCCGGCCCGTCGTCCTCGTCCGACCAGGCGACGGCCAGCGAGCTGTCCTGAAAGACGGTGATGTCCGTCGCGGGCTGGAGAATGGTCAGCGTCGGGGCCTCGTTGTCCGGGTCGGTGATCACGGAGAGGCGCCCGGGCGCAACCGCTTCCACGGCCACCACCCGGTCGCGGATGATGCCGACCACCTCGTACTCGCCCGGGCTGACGTTCTCGATGACCACCCGCAATCGGTCGTTCACGCCGTCGGGGTCCTCCGCGATGATCGGCGCCAGCGGGATCGTCGACCCGCCCGGCTCGACCGACCGCAGCAGAAGTTGGATTCGGGCGTCGTCATCCGGATCGGCGTCTCGCCACACGAGAGTCACCACCGAGCCGAGCGGCACGGTCTGATCCTCCGCCGGTTCCAGGAACACCAGTTGCGGCGGGTCGTTGGCCCCCGGGGTGTCCTCCACGTCGTCATCATTGACCGGGGTCCCGTCGGGCAGGTCCTGTCCGGGGGAGGGCTCGTTCGGATCACCACCGATCTGGTACACCGCCTGGGTCCCGTCGCCGAAGTCCATGCCTTCGAAAAACTCGCCCTCGGGCAGCGGATTGCCGTCCTCGTCCACGCCCCCGGCGGTGAACCGGTCCGCGCGATCCGGCCCGATGACCAGAGACGTACTGGTCGGCGGCACACGAAGGAGCGTCAGATGCACCACGACGTCGTTCAGGAAGAAGCGTAACGTGACGTCGGCCGACGTGGCGCTCAGGTTCCGCACCTGCACCCCGATGGCCGCCCCGCTGGCCACTGGCCGACCCGCCGAGGGCTCGGTGACCCCCGGGGCCGCGACATCGCCGACGGATCGTCCGCCGTCACCCCCGAACAGGGCGGTCAAGCCCGCCCCGCCCGTGCAGCCGACCGTGACAACCCCGATCAGAACCAGAACGCCCAGAGTGTACGCAACGAGTTTCATGACACATGCTCTCGGCGGGGGCATAACTTTCGTTTCGGATTGAAGATGAGACTGCGCCGGCCCGACCGTCGGCGCCGGGCGACCCCCACCCTGTCGCCCGTCCTCTTGACGGTATCACCGCGGTGGACCCACGTCAACGAGCACGGTCGATCCGAGCATGGAAGACGGGCCGGCGGCCCGGAACACCGCATGGTGATAGTGTTTTCGGACGTTCGCGGCCGGGGCGAGCGGCCGTCCGGGGTGTCAGCCGGGGGCCACCATCACGTGATGGCAACGCGGGCAGGCGAAGTGCCGCCCGCCGTCCCGCACGGGCACCTGCATGGGGCCGCCGCAATCGGTGCAGAAGAGGACGCGATGCCCTGGAGTCGGCGTGAGTCGCCTGGTCGCGCCCTCGACCGGACGAGCCGGCGGAAGGTCATACACGGGCACGCGGCAGAGACCCTGGTGGAGCCGGGCCTCCGCGTTGGCGTTGCGGACCATGCCCGGAACGATAAACAGGTCAACCAGCCACCCGATCCCGAACAGGCCGCCCGTCAGCAGCCATAGCAGGCCGCTCAGAATCCGGTTGCAGTAGAACCGGTGAACGCCCAGGAGCCCCAGGAAGAACCACAGGATGTAGGCTACCGGTATCGAACGCATGGCCACGTCTCCTTGTCACGGTCGGCGAACGGCCTTCCTGAATGTATTTTCCGTCAGCCGGGGCCGATATTCGATGAGAAACAGGGCCCGAAATTGGAACGCCCGGGCGGCCCTGCTGCCGGGTGGCCGACGGTACGGGGAATCATGGCATCGCCCGATGTTCTACGGTCGCTCGGGCGGCTGGACGATAAAGGAAGAAGCCCGCTTCGGGGGCGATTGGCGTGTCGTCTCAGGGGACGCGAGTCCGCAAGGCACCTTCGCGAGCGGGAGGGCCGAATTGGCTGCCATGAATGTACGATTCATCAATCCCTTCATCACCGCGGTTCAGCATGTCTTCACGACGATGCTGAAGACCGAGATCATCATCAGCAAGCCCTATCTCAAGTCCGAAGACGACCGGAACACGGACGTTTCCGCGATTATCGGGTTCACCGGCGGAGCGGTGGGCAGCGTAGCCCTTTGCTTTCCGATGCGGACCGCCGTCGCCACCGCCAGCAAGTTCGCCGGGGTGGAGTTGTCCAAGGACGACGCGGACTTCGCGGACGCGCTCGGCGAGTTGGCCAACATGGTGGCCGGACAGGCCAAGGCCAAACTCCACGGCCTGGACATCTCCGTATCCCTCCCGCGGGTAGTGGTGGGGGAGAAGCTCAACGTGCTGAACTCGAAGCAACAGCCTGTGTTGGGACTGCCCTGCGACAGCGCTCTCGGTCGCTTCGCGGTGGAAGTCACGATGAAGGTGGTCCAGGGCGCCGCGACGCCCGAGCCTGCCGCCGCCGCGTCCTGACCGGGCGGCCATCCGCAGATCGCCCGCTCAACGTCGCCGGACGTCCAGGCGGAGACGGTCGTGCGGACTGAGATACAAGCCCGCGCAGCAAAGCAGTACGTAGTTGAAATTGGCGGCGGCCGCGGCGTATTCGCGCAGCACCATCTGCCCGAACGCCAGAGACACCATGAACGCAGACGCAAAGACCCAGCCGGCCTGCAGACGGATACCCGTGAGCAGCCACAGCACGATCAGGGCTTCGGCGAACGGCGTGACGTACCCGTGCGCCGTGACCAGCGGACCGGGCAGCCACGTGGTCGCAAACTGGGTCTGGAAGTAATGCACCGTTCCCTGCACGGACTGGAACCCGGCGGAGAATTTGGGCACCACCGCAGCCAGGAAGAGAGAGACGACCGCCAGCCGCAACACCAGCGCGGCCCACTGACACGCCGAAACAGGCAGGCAGGTTTCTTTCGGATTCATGGATTTCCCTCAGTGAACTCGGACGTGTGTTCCTGGGCGATAAGGGTAGACGTAGGGGGCGGGTCTGGTCAAGCAGGCGCCCCGCCCCCGGGTTGGGGTGCGGGATGAACCCGGGCCCGACGCGGCCGCGGGGGGCAGCGCCCGGCCGCCCGGCCGTTCGGACAAATCCGGGTTTACTTGGCCGCCGGGCGGGGCTATACTGCCGGTTTCCCTGGCTTCGCGTGATGTGGGCAGGGCGCGACGACCCGTCGGCGGGCGGCAACGGAGACCCCCCGCGGCGGTGATCTGACAGGATGAGGTGTGGATGGCCACGGAGAGCATGACAGTTGAGGGCACGGTTATCAAGACGCTGCCCAACGCCCGCTTCCTCGTTGAGGTAAACCTCGGCGGGGAGAAGCACGAGGTGCTCGCTCACCTGTCCGGCAAAATGCGAAAGTACTACATCCGCATCACCCTGGGCGACAACGTGACCGTCGAGCTTTCGCCCTACGATCTCACCAAGGGCCGCATCGTCTACCGCGGCAGACAGTAACGACCCCACGGCAAACAGATGGAACGCGCCGGTGCGACCGGAGTGTCACCCGCGGCGCCGCGTTCTTCGTCACCGCCGGATCTCGCTGCGGCCCGGGCGCGTCAGCGCCGGTAGATCAACCGGTTGTTCTCCCCGATGGAGGAAAACTCGACCGCCATGCCGTCGGGGCAGCTCACCTGATTGTCTTCGCCCACAATCTCGACCTTGCCCACCCAGGCGCCGTCCTCCACGAACACGCGGTTGTCCTCGCCCATGATGGACAGCTTGGACACGTCCGAACCCGTCAGAATCCGGATGTCGTTGTCCTCCCCCTTGATGCCCACCGTGCCCTGGATCAACTGCTCGTGCCGCAAGCCCTCGCCGTCGATCGCGGTGTGCGAACAACCGGCCAGGACCGCACAGACAACGATCAGACCCGGTGCGGCAAACTTTCGAACCTGCATGACGATGTCCTCCTGAAGAAGACGGCGGAGGCTACGGCTCCACCGGCCGGGACGTCGGTGACACGGCATGGTACAGCCGGCACAACTGGCGGACCAGCGGATCGGCGTCGTCTCGGGCCAGGCGATCCAGCACGGGCGCGAAAACGGGGCCCTGTGCGTTGGCCAGCAGGTCCACCGCCATCATTCGCACCAGAAAGTTCCCGTCCGACAGTCGCGGCGCGACGGCCCCGATGACCGTGTCGTCCAGCGGCACCAGGACCAGGGCATCCGTCGCGGCGGCGCGCACCAGCGGGCTTGCATCGTCCAGCGCGCGGAACAGGGCCTCACGAACCGCGGCCACGTCGATGAGGCGGGCCGTGTAGCCGATACCGCCGGCGTCCGCCCGGTGCCGTTCACCCAGCAACGCCGCCAGCGCGTGGGCCGCCCGGCATCGCCGGGCTTCGGTGCCGGACTGCAGTTCCGCAAACCAGTTCTTCAGACCCGGCGGCGTGGCGTCCACCGGCCTGCGCGTGATCCGCACCGGCTCGGCCTGGACCCCCGGCAGGCGTGACGTCCAGACACTCCGGGCGTCCAGGACCGGGTCAAACACAAACGAAAACTCCAGCGTGATCTCCCGTTGCGGCTCGGACTCCAGGAACGCATCCAGCGCGCCCAGCGCGAGCGGCTCTCGAACGGATATCGCCTCGCCCGGCAGGAGCAGGCTTTGCCGCATCAAAGACACGGTGAGGTAGGCGTCCGCCACCGGCGCCCCCGGCCAGGTGCCTTTCACCGAGACCAGCACCTGCGGCCCGTCCACCATGCCGTCCGCCCCCAGCGTCACGGGATACGGGCCGATGTTCGTCAGGGTGAACGTGCAGCGCATCGAGTCGCCGAATGACACCACGCCGGCCCCGGGAGTGATCTCCAGCGTCAGGGCCTTGCCCGGCTCGTCATAGAAGCGCAGCACGGCCCGGTCAAACGCGTCGAGCTCCCCACGCACCGCCGACCGGTCCGGCCGACTCGCCGGCGATTCACCCAGCTCCCGCAACAACTCGACGGCCTGATCGTACGCCGGCCCGGAGTACCGTACGGACTCCGCCTGACGCAGGACCTGCACCGCCTCCGCCTTCTTCTCCTGGGCAAGGCGTGCCCGGGCCAGGCCGATCGCCGCGTGCGGGTCGTCCTCGGCCAGCGGCGCCAGCACGGCTTCGGCGGCCGGCGCGTCACCGTTGTTCAGCTTCGCCCAGCCCAGAACGCGCTGCACGGCCGGGTCGTCCGGCAGCCGCTCCGCGGCAAACGCGGCCAGGCGCAGCGCGCGGGCCGCGTCGGACGTGTGCTCGATGTGAAACCAGGCGGACCGGGCGGCGGCGACGGCGTCCTCCCGCTGCAGAACGTCCGGCTCGCTCTGGAGCAGTTGCGATGTCACCATGTCCCGCTGCTTCTCGGCCACTTCCCTGAGACCGCGCAGCCGCGCGATGCGAATCATCAGCACCTGGGCCTCCAGCAGCCCTCGATCGGCGGCCATCACCTCGTTGCAGACCTGGAAGGCCTCGTCGTGCTGTCCGCCGTCGCACAGGCTGGACGCCAGGTCGAGCAGCACTTCCAGCGGAGGTTTCGTCTCCGGATGCCGACGCCGGAAGTGGTCCAGCGCCCAGCGATACCACGCCACCGCCTCCGTGTGCATGGAGAGATCGTCCAGATACCGGGCCAGCTCCCACACCGGCAATCCGCGGGCCGGGTTTGCGGCAATGGTGTTCAGCAGCAGTCGGACCCGCGCCGCCGGATCCTCCGTCCGCCCTTCCAGGCTCAGCAGCAGGGCTTGCGCGTTCAGGTTCTGCGGAAGCGCGTCCACGGCCCGTCGTGCGTGGACCCGAGCCAGTTCGTTGTCGCCCGAGCGGTGCGCCAGCTCGGCCAGGCGCCGGTGCAGGTCGCTCACGACGGCCGGCGCGTTGTCGGAACGCTCCAGGACCGTCCGGCAGAACTCCTGCCGTGATTCCAGGGTCTGGCGCGCGTTGAACTCCAGGTCGACGGCATCCAGCCGGGCGGCCACGTTGGCGGGTTCGAGTCGGCAATACGTCGTCAGAGCCGATCGGGCGTCGTCGATCCGGCCCAGGCGGTGCAGGAGGTCAAACTGCCACAGGTAAGCGTCCGCCAGGTCCGGCGAGACCCGTGCGGCCGCCTGGAGCCAGCAGAGCACATACTCCGCCTCGGCCCGCGTCGGATCGGACGAGCCGCTGAGGGCGAAACTGCGGGCGCGGTCCACAAGCCGCTGGCCGGGCGGCGGATCGGCTGCCCCGGCTTTCTCCACCACCCCCCCCACCGCGGTCAAAACGCAGAGACACAGACACCATGCGGCAGTGAACCCGGACCTGTTCATGCCGGGATTTCTACCGGCTGATCCCGGGGGGAGCAAGGCACGTCCGTCCCGACCCCCCGGCGGCCGACTTGTGACCCGACGCGGTCGTCCCTATACTCCCCGCTCCGCGCAAACCGACCCGCGGAACGATAGGGAGCTACTGGCCGTGACAAAGATCAAAGCGACGAACATCACCTGGCACGAAGGACACGTCAGCCGGCAGGAGCGGGAGACGCTGCTGAACCAGAAAGGCACCCTGGTCTGGCTGACCGGGCTGAGTGCCTCCGGCAAAAGCACGATCGCCTTCACCGTGGAACACGCCCTGGTCCAGCGCGGCCACCTGGCCTTCGTGCTGGACGGAGACAACGTGCGCCACGGGCTCAACAAGAACCTCGGCTTCAGCGAAGAGGACCGGATGGAGAACATTCGCCGGATCGGCGAGGTGGGCAAGCTCTACGTGGACACGGGCATCATCACGCTCACGTCGTTCATCAGCCCGTATCGCCGCGACCGCGACGCCAACCGGGCCCTGCTCCAGCCGGACGAGTTCATCGAGGTTTTTGTGACCGCTCCCATCGACGTCTGCGAAGAGCGCGACCCCAAGGGCCTGTACAAGAAGGCGCGGGCGGGCGAGATCAAGGGCTTCACCGGCATCGACGACCCCTACGAAGAGCCGCTGAACCCGGAGCTGGTCATTCACACGGATAAGGTCTCCCCCCAGGAGGCCTCGGTCCAGATCATCAGCCTGCTGGAGAAGAACGGACGCATCCCCGCCCTGGATGCCTGACGCCGGTTCGGCTCGGAGGGTCGCCGGAGCCGTCGGCCATTTCCAGTCGGCTCTGGCATTGTTCTTGCAATCATTCTCCCGACCGGGTCCGGACCCCCCGGGCCGGGCCGTTCGTGCGCAGGTTTCCGCCCGTCGGGTGGAGCGGACCGTCGGCCCCCGGTTTCGTTGGAGCGTGCCGATGCCGGGCTGGATTCACACGCTGAAGCCGGCGGCGTCGCGACGGACGCATCTGCTGGCGGCCGCCGCCCTCTGGACCACGGTGGGCGCAGGGCTGCTGTTCTTCGGCATTCGCTGGATTCTGACCGCTCCCGGCTGGCTGCCCGCGCTGTTGACGGTGTCGGCGATCGGGCTGGGTTGCCTGAAATTCCGCTTCGTGCTGCGCAAGTCTGCGGCCCGGATTGTGAATCGCATCCGGGCGCGCGGGGAGGATCGCTGCCTCGGCGGGTTCCTCTCGCCGGCCACGTGGCTGCTCGTGCTCGCCATGATCGCCGCGGGGCGGCTGATCCAGGCCCACTCCATTCCGCTGATCGCAGTGGGGTTCCTGTATGCCGGCGTGGGAACGGCGCTTTTGCTGGCCTCGCTGTCCCTGTGGCGTGCGTACCGGTCGGCACGCACCGATCGCTGATGTCGGACACGACGGCCTGCGGAGGGGTCAGCCCGGGCTGACCGAAACATGCATCTGCCGCGTGCGGGGGCCGTCGAACTCGGCGAAGTAGATGCCCTGCCACGTGCCCAGCAGCAGCCGTCCCTCCCGCACCAGGATGGTTTCGGACGCCCCCAGCAGCGACGCCTTCACGTGCGCGTCGCTGTTGCCCTCCCCGTGCCGATAGCCGCGGCGGCCTTCCGGGATCAGCTCCGCCAGGGTCAGCAGCACGTCGTGCTGCACGTCCGGATCGGCGTTTTCGTTGATGGTGACGGCGGCCGTCGTGTGCGGAACGAACACAATGACGCGTCCCTCGTCTACGCCGGACGATCGCACCACATCCGCGACCTCCCGCGTCACGTCGACCATCTCGCACCGCTGCCGCGTGCAAACCGTACAGACCTCGATCATCGTTCGCCGTCCGTTTCGCGGAAAGGGGTGCCGGCGGGATCGGTCAGATGGGAGCGGGGCCGGTCCGCACCGCCTGGAACATGCCGACCGCATCCCACTCGATCGCAAATCCTGCCCGGCGCAGGTGTCTTCGCATCCACGCCTGCGTCGGATACGTCGGCGAGTGGGACCGGTGCATCCGGCCTCGCGCAGACAATCGCACCTGCCGGCCGGTCGTCTGGAGGCACAGCGTGTTGGCGATCGCGAACAGCCGCCACACCACCGCCTTGCGGTTCGACCACCACGACAACTGGAACAGCTCTCGCAGAAAAGGGCCCAGGGTGATCATCATCAGAAACAGCCGGCCGCCCGGAACCAGCACCCGCCGCATCTCACCGATCGCCGTCGACACGTCCGTGTAGTTCAGCACAAGCCGGCAATGCACCACGTCAAACGCACCATCGGGAAACGGAAGCGCCTCCGCCCGGGCCAGCGCCACCAACGGCGGGCGAACCTCCTCCCGCCGGGCCAGCACACGCGACAGGGTCAGGTAATGCGGCTGCAAATCCACGCCGCACACGTCCGCGCCGTGCCGGGCAAAGGTGATGGGAAACCGCCCGAACCCGCAGCCGACGTCGAGCACCCGCCGGCCGGCCACGTGCTCCGGCTGCACCGGCTTGGGCAGGCTGCGGCCGGTATCGAGCCAGTTGCAGTATTCCTTGGCCACGTTCCCCAGTTCGTATCCGAGCGCGGTCAGCCGCGCCGCGCCCGCCGCCCGCGGCTCCAGAAGCCCCAGATCAGTCGCCAGCGCGGCCGCACGGCGAAGATCGTCCGATCCGTCAATGCGGAAGACCCCTTGCCGGGTCTCCGTGTAAAAGGCGTCGCGAAGGAAGTACAGGAGCCGATCCCCGTCCGGCGAAAGAAGCGTTTCAGTCAGACTCGGATTCAGCATCGGCGACGATGGACCTGTCTCAGGAGCCGCGCACTACATCTCACTCGAAAAACGGCGCCGGCCGACGCGCCCCCGCGCCAGGCCGATCGAACAGAGTATAGCCACATCTCCGGTTTCGGATACTCCGGCGAAACGGCCGGGGCAGGCCTTGTGCTTGCGGCCCTCCGGGCCGACCGGTCGGGGGCGTTGCGTCTGGCCCACGGCCAGTCGCGAGCCGGACGCACGCTTGCGTTGTCGGCGCGGGAAACAATGCCGGTCCCACGGCCGGACGCGGGCCAGACTGTGGGGAGAGGCGTCGTCGTCTGCATCTAACTTGTTGTCGGACCGCGGGGTAGGCGCAGAGTTGACACCAGCCGCCGCCGGGCTACAGTACTGTTCCTGAAACAGACGCAGGGCTCATAGCTCAGTTGGCAGAGCGCATCGCTGATAACGATGAGGTCCGAGGTTCAAATCCTCGTGGGCCCAGTCGCGCAAGACTTTGGAACGTCGGCAGTTGCGAACGCAGCCGACGTAAGGCCCTGAGACAGCGAACGGCAGAAAGCGCGGAGCGCGCTCCGCGCAACGTCCGATGCCAAGGCCATAAACCCCACCTTTGTACCGTCGTCGCGTAATCCGCGGCCAGGCGGGTGCCTATCCCACACTTCGAGACCGATTCACTCATCGGACGAAGGACTTCTGGCTCGGATCGTATGGGTCTCCGGAAAGCCATCAAGCGTACGCCCGACTCGTCGCCCAGTGGACGATCCGAGAAGGCCGGATTCCGGACGCCGTAATCGATACGCCCAAGGATGTTCTCACGATTGACGGGCTTGTGGACGCGTGGTGGAACGCCGAGGGTGTCCACTTTGGATTCAGCCATCAGCACATGGTGCGATCCAGCCTCGACATTCTCTGCAGCTTGTTCGGCTCCACCGCCGCCGTCGATTTCGGGCCGTTGGCCCTGCGGGCTGTTCGCGACCGAATGCTCGCAGGCGATCCCGAGCAGAAGCCGCCTCGGAAGCCGTGGTCACGAAAGACCGTAAACCTTCAGGTGAACCGACTCCGACAGATGTTTCGCTGGGCTGCCGGCCAGCAGCTGTTGCCCATCTTCGTCTACGATACGCTCCGAGCGGTCGAGAACCTTAAGGCTGGCCGCAGCACTGTCCCAGAGCCGAAAGCCATCGGCCCGGTGCAAACCACCCACGTCGATGCGATCGAAGATCACGTCTCGGCTCAAATGTGGGGGATGATCTGTCTACAGCTGCACACGGGAATGCGACCGGGTGAAGTGTGCAGACTCCGCCCCGCTGACCTGGACATGAACGACAACGCGATGCGGGTGTACAGGCCTGCGCATCACAAGACCGCACATCGCGGCCGAACGCGGATCGTGTCTCTCGGCCCGAGGGCCATCGAGGTCATTCGGCCGTACGTCACAGGACGGCGAATCGATGCTGCCCTCTTCTCTCCCACCGAAGCCGAAACGGCTCGGCGCGAGGACAAGCACCAGGCCCGGGTTACGCCGCTCCAGTACGGCAACCGGCCGGGTACCAATCGGCGGATCGACCCCAAGAAGAAACCCGGTGAACGGTACGTGGTGGAACAGGCCTACACAAGTCTGGACGACGCCCTGCGCGATTCATTTGACGTCGCCCTGGTGGCCACCCCGTCTCATCTGCGTGTTCCCATGGCCACTGCCCTGGCGGATCGCTCACCCCGCCACGCCTGGCATCGGCCCTTCTGGACACGAGAGGGTGCGTGCAATCCGTCTCGCTCGCCGGCAGAAGCACTTCGGCGCAAACAATTTCCTTGAAAGGGCCGTTGCGGGTTGAGTTGGGCGAGCACGTCTTCGGCAGTGGCAATTCCGCAGCGCCGGTGGATGCCCGCCTCCCCAATTCCTCACCGAATCGTCGTGCAGAGCGGGAGCCCCCTCGATATCGGCTCGTAGACGATTGCCAACGATCCCCCGACCGTGTATGCTCCGCGCACTTATCCATGCGCCCTCGGCGTGCCAGTTCAGGTGACCACCGTTCGCCTGGGCGGAATTCTGGTTCGATCGGGATACGCTTCGGCGAAGCCGGGGACGCCCCTTGCGAGTGCTGCCAATTCCAGGGGAGGAGCGAACCATGCGTGTTTGTCCGGAATGCGGCGCGGAGCAGGGCGAGGAAAACCGTGCGCAACAGGTCTGCTCCCGGTGTGGGAGCGTTTTAAAGGAATTGTCCACCGTGGGTCTCGGATTGGAGCGGCCCGGCTCACCGCCCGATCCGTCGCCGGCGGAGCGGACGCCGAGAACTGGCTTCCGTACATTGCTCCTCCTGGCGTCGGCGTGCGTCGGCGGCTATCTCGTGGCCGCGGTCATTCTGGTGTCCATGCGGCCGCGTCTGGCCCCGCCGGAGTACATGGCCGCGCTGGCCGTGGCTGAACTCGTTATCCTCCTACTCGTGCCCGTGGCCGTCCTGCGCCGGTCTGCACTGGAGCTGTTTTCAATCGACCGCCCTAACCTGCGGCTGCTGCCTCACGTTCTGGTCCTTGGAGTCGCCGCCTGGATTCTGGGCCTGCAACTCGACGGGCTCATGGCCTCTCTCCTGAATATGCCCTTCACCCTCTCGCACCTGCGAGGCACTCCAAACGACCTGGACATCGCGATGCTGCGTGTCGTAATGATCACCTCGGTCATGGCGGCCGTCGCGGAGGAGATATTCTTTCGAGGATTCCTGCTCCGCACCCTGCTCCTCAAGCTGTCGCCGTGGATCGCGGTAGCGACCGCCGCATTGGTATTCGCTGTCGGCCACGCCCCGCTGATTCGCATCCCGACGCTGTTCGTCGGAGGTCTGGTGTTCGGCTGCATCGCGTATTACACGAGGAGTGTGTGGTACGCCGTGCTTTTCCACGCAGCCTACAACCTGGCCGGCATAGCGATGCGCCATTGCGTGCCCCTGGGAACGCAAACCTCGGACGTGCTCGATCTGCCGACGCTGCTGTTCGTCGGCGGGGCGGTGCTGGTCGGCCTGGTGTGGTTGCATGCCGCCGGCGCACGTTCGCCAGACGGGACGCGCGAACCAGCCGTGGATCGGAATATCCCCGAGGCCCCCAGGCGATGGCTCAGCCGAATCGCCGGTGTGCTGAGTACGGCCTGCCTGGCCGTCGCCGCCGCCGTCGGATACGGCTCGTTGAACCATCGCGGCGTGATTGGCCGCGGGATGGACTCGCAGGTGCGGTTTTACGGCTGGAAAGTTGTCAACGAGGCCGAGACGCCTCGTGAGGTCTCCCCGCCCCGGAGGAGGGGCGGGCGGACCGATGATCCCCGCGGTTCGGCCGCGCCCGCGTGGCACGCGATTGTCGGACTGGAGGGGACGCCGGCCGAGATCCTCACTCGTGTCCTCGAGGATGAGCAACCGCCCGTACGCGCCCATGCCTTGGCCAGCGTGGTGGCCCAATTGGAGCGCATCGAGCAACGCTCCCCGCGACTACCAAATCCATGGCCGCCCTCGCCGCCGCGCGCGGAAGCACTGATGGACCAGCTGCTTCGCTGCCTGGAGGATGGCGACCCGTCGATCCGCGACAGTGCGACGTTGATCGTTCGACGCGGGATGCTGAATAACGAGGCGAAATGGCAAGCGTTTCATGCCGCGCGGGGACTGCAGCGACTGCCCGAGGATGTCCTCGTTTCCATGCTCCAGGTTCCGACATGGGAGCTGAGCGTGTCGTCCATACCCATGCTCGCGGCCTGCATGGCGAACGACTCAGAGCGGGTCCGGGCGGCCGCCCTGGCTAGCCTTGGCAAGGTGAGGTATCTGCGCGACGCACGGCGTTTCTTCCGTACCGAGGGCGCTCAAGCCGCGATCAACGAGATCTTGAAGGCGTCGATGGCCCAGCAGCCCCTTCGTAGTCAAGCGAGTGGAATCATCAGGGAGCTTTGCGCTGGAGACGCAGCCGCGGGAGAATTCTTTCTCCAACTCCTGCGGACCGCAGACGAGCCGCAGAAGCGCGAGCTTCTACGGCTCGCCAGTCGCGGGAAGTACCCGCACGGCTGGGCGAGGGATGCGCCCGAGATTGCGCTGGAATGGGCGTCCTGCACGCTCGAACGCGTTGAGTCTGAGCGGGACACTGGGCCGTTGCAGGATCAGGATCGCCAGTACGCCCTGGAAATTCTGGATCTCTGTGCCGGCCGCGTGGACGACACGGCGCTGCTGAGCTCCCTCGTGACCGTGGGCGGCGTGGATTATCTCTTGAAGCTCGCGGAGCCTGATGCCGCTACCCGCCTGGCGGCGGCGAAAGTCCTGACACACCTTCTCCACGTGCAGAACGCCGAATCGGGAGCACTGCTTCAGGCTCTCACGAGTGATAGCGTGACGGTTCGCAAAGCCGCCGTGCAGCATTTGCTGGATCGGAATACCAGCCTCCGACGCGAGGTCTCGAAGGAACCGTCCGCCTGCTCCGAGGCCATTCTCGCTCTCATTGATTGTGCCGGCGACCCGAACCCGGACCTGCAGCAGGTCGCCATGCGGTTGTTGGCGACGTGGTACCCCGTTTTCGAGCAAGCGCAGTTCGCCGAGGCCCTCAACGCATCACCGGCCAAGGCGTACATCATGACGGCCAAGGAGGTGGAGGAACCGCTGTGGCTGCGCCATTCCGCGCAGCAACTGGCCCGATTCTGCCGTCCGGACTGAACGCATGTCCGGCAGCGCCGCCCGCGTATCCGGGCCGTGGATGGCTCCACGCGCGGGCCGCCCCACGAACCGCTCCCTCACGTCGCGGAGAACCCGTATTCCGTGATGTGTCGCGATACCTCGCCCGGTCGCATGAGGGTCGAAGGGAACCCCGGCCGATTCGCCCAGTCGCAAGAGTGCTGCAACGCCAGGCACAATCCGGATGGCCAGGACGGCCGTCGGTTTCTGCTGTAAGTGCCAAGTTATCGGCACCCGCCATCCTCTCAAGGCGCTCCCGCGCTTGCTTCGAAGGCCTGCTGGAACAGGCTGAAGTCGGCGAGGTCGGCGATGCCGTCGGTGTTCAGGTCAGCCGCCTCGCAGCCGGGCGGATAAACCGTTCCGGGGTCCGTCAGGCACGCCGCCAGGAGAAGGAAATCGTCCAGGTCCACGTCGCCGTCGGCGTCGAGGTCGCCAGCGAGCGGACCGCAATGGAGATCAAACACGTAGGCCGATCCCGCCCCATAGAGGCCCGACCAGGTGTGCAGATACAGCCCCAGCAGTCCAACGTCACCGCTGACAGCGGTAGAGCAGTATCCACTATACGGGGTCGGAAGGTCTGCAAGCGGGATTCTGGCCTGTTCCGTCCAGTTTCCCTGCGCGTAGGCAAACAGGTACGCGGCAGAGTAGGTCCAGGGAGGAGAGCGAGTCCCGGTAACCGGGGAAACCCAGTAGGCATGGATGATCGCCCGATTGTCGTCCAAACCCAGTGAGTTACCGAAGCCCTGATCCGGCCCCGCGTCTGACGCGACGAGCTTCGTCTGCTCGGTCCAAACCCCGGACGAACGGACGAAAAGATAGACCGAGCCGGCGTCCTCATTCCCTGCATGGTCATCGCCAGGCGCGCCGACCAGGGCTGTGTCGCCGCTGAGGGCCAGGGACCTGCCGAAGCGGTCGTAGGCAGCCGCATCGGAGGCCGTCCACTTGCCTTGTTGCGTCCAAACGCCATCGGAACAAGCAAAAACGTAAACTGCCCCGGCGTTCTCCCCGGCGGTATGATCGTTGCCGGGTGCAGCAACCAACGCGGTATCGCCCTCGATTGCGACGGAACGGCCGAATTGATCGTCGATAGTGGCGTCGGACGCCGTGAGCTTGGCCTGCTGCGTCCAGACGCCGCCCGAGCGAGTGAATACGTATGCAGAGCCGCCGTACACCATGCCGCCCGGACTGTCGTTACACGCTCCGACAAGCACCGTATCCCCATGCAGAGACACGGAGTAGCCGAATTGCACATCCGTTGTCAGATCCGAAGCGATGAGCATGCCCTGCTGCGTCCAACCGCCTCCGGATCGAGTGAAGATGTATACCGCACCTGCGCTTCCGCTCCCAGGGGCCCCGATCGCGGCCGTGTCACCGTCAAGTGAGACGGAAAGACCGAAGGCATCCTGCGGTGCGCCGTCCGCGGCGGTCAGCTTGGCCGACTCGACCCAAAGGCCGTTTGACCGAACGAATACGTACGCGGAACCCACACGGGTTGACTGTGGCCCTGTTTCAGGGGCGCCGATGATCAACATGTTGCCGTCTACCGCGACCGACCTGCCGAAGCAGTCGAAGGCAGCGGCATCGAAGGCCGTGAGCCAGGTCAGCACACCCATCGCGGCGCATGGATCGCAGGGGTCACCCACGCCGTCGCCGTCGCTGTCGGTCTGGTCGGGATTGCTGACTGTCGGGCAGTTGTCCACGTCGTTGCAGACGCCGTCGGCGTCGGGGTCGTTCTCGGGGTCGTACGGGCAGGGGTCGCAGGCGTCGGCCATGCCGTCGCCGTCGGTGTCTTCCTGGCCGGGGTTGTAGTCGTCCGGGCAGTTGTCGCAGACGTCGCCCACACCGTCGCCGTCCACGTCCGACTGGTCGGGGTTGTAGACAAGCGGGCAGTTGTCCAGATCGTCCGGCGTGCCGTCGTCGTCGTCGTCCGGATCGCAGCCCAGGTACACCAGGTACGCCGCGCCCGCATCCGCCGCACCCCCGACATCGGCCAGGTGTGACCCGAGCACCGCCACGTCGCGGTCCAGCGCCACCGCACACCCGAACGCATCGCCCGTGCCCGCATCCGGCGCCGCCAGGCGAACCTGTTCGAGCCACGCCCGGCCGGAGCGAGTGAATACGTACACCGAACCGGCGGTACCGGCGCCGGCGTGGCTGTCGTGCGGAGCGCCGATCAGGATCGCATCTTCACGAATGCACACGACCGAGCCAAAGGCATCGTAGTCTTCCCCGTCGGAGGCCGTCAGCTTTACCGCCTGGCCCCATGCCCCGCCCGCCCGAGTGAACACGTATGCCGAACCGGCGTTCGTCCGGCCGGAGTGGTCGTCCGTCGATGCGCCGATCACCGCGGTGTCACCCTCCAACGCCACCGCGCCGCCGAAGGCATCCCCCGCCGCCGCGTCCGGCGCAATCAGCTTGGCCTGCTGCGTCCAACTGCTCCCGGCGCCGACGAAAACATACGCGGAGCCGGCATTCGCGCCGGCCGAGTGCTCATCAACCGGTGTGCCGATCAGGGCGCTGTCTCCGTCGATGGCCACGCGGTAGCCGAAGCGATCGTCCGCGTCCGCATCGGCCGCGCTGAGCCTTGCCTGCTGCGTCCACGGCTCGCCGGGACCGGAGCGAGTGAAGACGTACACGGAACCGGCGTTGCTGCCGCCCGCGTGATCGTCCGACGGCGACCCGACGACCGCCGTATCGCCATGAAGTGCCACTGCATAGCCGAACTGGTCTCCCTGGGCCGGATCGGAAGCCGTCAGCTTGGCCTGTTCCGTCCAGACGCTGCCGGTCCGCACGAATATGTACGCCGCCCCCGCGCCCGTGAAACCCAAATGGCTGTTCCAGAACGCCCCGATGACGGCCGTGTCCCCGTCCAGGGCCACGGCGCAGCCGAAGAAGTTGAGCGTTGCGGCGTCGGACGCGGTCAGCTTGGCCTGCTCGACCCACTCGTCGCCCGAGCGCACGAATACGTATGCCGCCCCGGCGTTCGTGAAGCCGGAAGGATCGTTGTAGGCCGCCCCGACGATCGCGGTGTCGCCGTCGATCGCCACGGCCCCGGCGAAGCGGTCATCCGCGGCTCCGTCGAGGGCGATCAGCTTGGCGAGGTCTTGCGGGTTGCACTGGGCCAAGGTGGAGTCCGCGTTGAGAAGCGCGACTGCCGCACACGCGATCAGGCAAGCCGTGGTGGTGCGCATTGGGAAGCCCCTCGTTGTAAGGGCCACAGGGGGTGGCCGTCGGCCGCATGGAAGCTCCTGGAATGGACCCGGCACCGGCGGGCCCCGACGGTCGGCCGGTTCGGGGATTACGCGCAGTGTACCCGGCCACGGGTCGGCGATGCAATCACAAACGCGGCGAAATGCGGCAAATCAGGCCGGCAATTCGTACTTGGCGGGCGCGGTGGGATCCGCAGCTTCTCTGATTCACGTGCGTAACGAGGTCTATCCGCCGTCGTGAGGAATGTGGATGCCGTCGGCCAGGCCGGAGGCGTCGTGCCAGTTCAGCATGTCGTCCGAGCTGACGTGGTTCACGGGAACGGGCTGCACGTTCCAGATGTCGCAGGCGTAGTCGTGGATGGTCCGGTCGCTGGAGAACACGCCCATGCTGGCGGTGTTCAGGATGGACATGCGCGTCCAGCGTTCCTCGTCGCGATAGGCTTCGCTGACCTTCTTCTGGCACTCGACGTAGGCCGTGAAGTCGGCCAGGTTCAGGAACGGATCGCCCTCGTCCAGCAGCCGATGCACCAGCATCTGGAACACGCCCGGCTCCTGCCGGGAGAAATGGTTCTGCGCGATCTGGTCGATGGCCGTTCGCAGTTCGGGCACGGTGAGGTAGCGATCGCGCGGGTTGTATCCGCGGGCGCGAAGGCCGCGCACCTCGTCGGTGGTCAGGCCGAAGATGAAGATATTGTCCGGCCCCACCTGGTCGCGGATCTCCACGTTCGCCCCGTCCAGGGTGCCGATGGTCAGGGCGCCGTTCAATGCGAACTTCATGTTTCCCGTTCCGCTGGCCTCCATACCCGCGGTGGAAATCTGCTCGGAGAGGTCGGCGGCGGGAATGACGCGCTCCGCTAGGGACACCCGGTAGTTCTCGAGGAACGCCACCCTCAGCCGGCCCCGCACATCCGGATCGTGGTTGATGACGTCGCCGATCGCCACGGTCAGCTTTGTGCAGAGCTTCGCCTGCAGGTAGCCCGGGGCGGCCTTCCCGCCCAGCAGGATGGTCCGCGGCACGGGGTCCGGCTCCGCGCCGGACTTGATGCGGTTGTACAGCGTGATGGCGTGCAGCAGGTTCAAAGCCTGCCGCTTGTACTCGTGCAATCGCTTGACCTGCACGTCAAACAGCGTGTCCACGTCCAGCAACAGGCCCTGCTCCGTCCGCAGATACGAGGCCAGTCGTTCCTTGTTGACCCGCTTGACCTCGCGCCATCGACGGCGGAACTCCGCATTGTCAGCGAGCGGGACCAGCCGCCGCAATTCGTCCAGGTTGCGGATCCAGCCCTCGCCGATCGCGTCGGTGATCAGGTAGGCCAGGGCGGGGTTGGCCTTGCGGAGCCAGCGGCGCGGCGTGATGCCGTTGGTCTTGTTGTTGATGCGGTCCGGGTACAGCTCGTGGAAGTCGTGCAGCACGTCATCCTTGAGGATCTGCGTGTGCAGGGCCGAAACGCCGTTGACGGAATGACTGCCCACCACCGCCAGATGCGCCATCCGCACCCGCTTCTCGCCTCCCTCTTCGATCAGCGACATCCGCTGCACGCGGGCCGCGTCGTAGGGATACCGCCGGTGAATCGTCTCCAGAACGCGGCCGTTGATCTCGTAGACGATCTCCAGGTGCCGCGGCAGCAGCTTTTCCAGCAGCTTCACCGGCCACTTCTCCAGCGCCTCCGGCATCACCGTGTGGTTGGTGTAGGCGAGGGTACGCTGGGTCAGGTCCCATGCCTCGTCCCAATCCAGCCCCTGTTCGTCCGTCAACAACCGCATCAGCTCCGGAACGGCCAGGGCCGGGTGCGTGTCGTTGAGCTGGATGGCCGCCCGCTCGGGCAGCAGCCGCCAGTCCTGATGCTGGGCGCAGAACCGGTCGAGGATGTCCTGCAGAGAGGCCGAGACCAGCAGATACTCCTGCTTGAGCCGCAGCTCCCGACCCTGTTCGCAATCATCCTTGGGATACAGGACCTTCGTGATGTTCTCCGTACGAAGCTTGTCCTCGCACGCCTGCATGTAGTTGCCGTGGTTGAAGTAGTCCAGTTCGAAGTCATTCGTGGACTTCGCCGAGAACAGGCGAAGCGTGTTGACCGTGTGGTTCCCATAGCCCGGCACCGGCACGTCATACGGCATGGCCATGATGTCGTGCGTGTCCACCCAGCGGGCCCGGTCGCGACCGCGACCGTCGCGGTAGTGCTCCACCCGGCCATAGAACCGCACGCGCAGCGTGTGCTCCGGCCGCGGGATCTCCCACGGATTGCCCAGGCGCAGCCAGTCGTCCGGCCGCTCCACCTGGTACCCGTTGACAATCACCTGGTGAAACATTCCGTAGTCGTAGCGGATGCCGTACCCGTACCCCGGAAGCGCCAGTGTGGCCATGGAATCGAGGAAGCAGGCCGCCAGCCGGCCCAGACCGCCGTTTCCCAGCCCGGCGTCTTCCTCCAGTTCCCGCATCTCCTCCAGGTCGTGGCCGAGATCGAACAGGGCCTGGTGCGCCTCGTCGTACATTCCGAGGTTGACCAGGCTGTTGCCCAGCGTCCGGCCCATGAGGAACTCGAGCGAGAGGTAGTACACCCGTTTGATGTCCGGGCGACTGTAGTAGGCCCGTCGGGTGGCGATCCAGCGTTCGATGAGGCGATCCCGCACCGTCATGGCCAGGGCCATGTAGCGGTCATTCGCGGACGCGTAGCCGGGCACTTTGGCCTGGGTGAACGCAATGTGGTTGATGAAGGACCGCTTCAACGACTCCACGTCCATCCCGCGACGCGAATCGCGAATGACCGTGGTGGCCGGTGCGTCTTGTAGGGTCGTCATGCGTGCGGCTCGTTCCGATGCGGCTGCAACTCCCGCAATCAGGGGCAATTCGGCATCGCGCCGGCTCGCGGCCCGTCCAGGGTCGGGTCGGCCAACACCGGGAGACTCCGGCCCTTACCGACGTATCGGTCCGGAAGATGGGGGGTTTTAGTTAGGCCGCTGCTTACCGGACGTGTCCCGGTGAGCATCTGCCGCGGCGAGGGTAATGAGTGATATCCTGCAATCTCGGGGGTTCCCCGGGGGCGTCCGATAAAGCCGTAACTGAGGTGAAATGGGCGATTCAAACTGGTATAGTAGCTCCCAATGGGGAAGAAGCCCTACCGATGCGCTGGGGCCTTCCATGTGGACGACACGAGTCTCGCGCTGAAGGAATGTGTAACGATGTCGAACTCGATTGGATCGCGTGCAATCGTTGCGTGGATGGTGTTTCTCTCGGCGGCGGGTGTGGCCATCGCCACGCCGGAGTTTGTCGAGCATTTTCCGAGTAGTTCCGTGTACGGCGAGCCCGCGGGCACGACGATGCGAAGTCCGGAAGCGCCGCAGCCGGGGCAGTCCATCGACATCTGGGCCCGCATCGGGTTCTCCTTCTACTACACGAACGTCGCGGTCTACTACACGACCGACGGCTCGGCGCCGCAGGGCGCGTTCGGCACGCCGTCGGGCACCACGTCCGTCGCCGCCGATGGCAACTGGGTCCGCAACGACGCGCCGCCGAACAACACCGTGGATTGGTGGCGAACCACGCTGCCCGCGGGCGTGCAGACGTCCGGCGTTACGGTGCGATACAAGGTGGGCGCCTGGCACAGCGGCGGCGGGATAGAAGCCTTTGCCAACAACACCGGCTGCGCCGACGGCACCTGTGACGACCCCGCCGGCACGCCGGCCCTATTCACCTACACGGTGGGCGGCACGGCCGCCCTGCCCTGGCCCGGCGCCGGCGCCGGCTCGGCCACGCCCCAGGAGGGCTACCCGGACGTGGCCTTCTGGAAGGAAGAGGGCGTCGTCGGCAACAACTACATCAACGTGATGCTCGACCAGAACGGCACGGTCTACGACGTATACTATCCGTCCGCCGGCTGCGTCTTCGGCATGGGCACGAAGAACGAGGGATACGTCGACGGGCTGGACACGTTTCCGCCCGGCCTGCCCCCGGGATACCGCGGTCAGATGAACCTGAACCAGGCCATGGGCGGCATCCGCGTGGACGGGATGACGTACTGGCTGAGCAACCCCGACGGCGCCGGATACAGCAACGTGTCGCAGCAGTACGTGCCGGACACGAACGTCATCGAGACCTCCGCCACACTGACCGCCGCCGGCCACAACATCCTCGTCCAGCAGTACGACTTCTGCCCCAAGGGAATCGCGTTCCCCACGGATGACGGGGACAGCCCCAACCGCGGGATCTACGTCAAGCGATACCTGCTGACCAACAACGGCGCCGAACCCAAGACCGCGGCCTTCTATTACTACGCCGACTACGCCCTGAACGGCGGCGACAGCTACGACAGCATGTTCGCCGACGCGGCCCGCGGGACCATGGTCGCCTACGACAACACCCAGCGCTGGACCAGCGCCAGCGGCGAATACAACCCCACCACCACCGGCGACTACGACAAGAACGTCTCCATCTACCTCGCCACGGCCATGAAGCGGCTGGACACCGTGGGCGGAGCGGCCGGGACCCCCGCCACCGACTTCTGGAGCGACACCAGCAGCGACACCGACCGCGGCTGGATCGGCATTGAGGTGGAGTTGCCGGTGGGGGTGACGAAGGAAATCAACGTCGCGTTTGTCGGCGGGTTTGACACCTTCGCCGGGGCGACCGGGACCTACGACTACCAGATGGACAACGCGATTGACTGGTTCCTGGCGGGAAACATGAGCGCCGCCCAGGCCGCGACGGAGAGCCACTGGACGGACTGGCTTGCCCAGGGCGTCGTCGTGGACACCCCGGATGACGCGTACAACGAGACGTTCAAACGCGGCCTGCTCGCCACGGCCCTGCACCTGGACGGCAGAAATGGCGGCATCATCGCCGGAATGCACAACGGGGCGTACCCCTTCGTCTGGCCCCGGGACGGCGTGTGGGCAGCCGTCACGCTGGACCGCACCGGCCACACCGCCGAGGCCGCCGAGATCTACCGATACCTGCGCGACATCGCCTATCGGGCCGAGGAAGAGCCCGGCCGTAAGGGCTGGTGGTACCAGAAGTACACCACGGATGGCTACATCGTCTGGAACGCACCGCAGGTGGACGAGACGTCGGTCTTCCCCTGGGGCGCGTACTACCACTACAACGTCACCGGGGACGTCCAGTTTCTCGCGGATCACTACGTCACGGTGTACGAAGCGGCCCGGGCGTCCAGCGAGGACAGCACCGTGGACAGCCGGCTCTACTACAACGACACGTACCAGCTCATGTACTCCAACAACCTCTGGGAAGACGCCTGGGGCGAGTTCCTTTACTCCAACGCATCCGTCGAGCGCGGCCTGCGCGACGCGGCGGCCATCGCGGACGTGATGGACCAGAACGTCTGCCCCGGCGGGCCCGGCGCCTGCAACTACCACAACGACAAGGCCCTGTTCCTGGCCCGGGCAGACGCCATCCACAGCGGCCAGATCGGCCGACTCCTCTGGGACGGAGAAAACACCGACATCTCCCATTTGGGGCTCGTGTACCCGTTCAACGTGTTTGCCGCGGATGACCCGCTGGTGGCTCACCTCGTGGATCGCATGAACGGCGTGGCCACCGACACCTTCGGAAACAACCACCCCATCATGAACTTCGCCTCGCACGGCGAGTGGGAGGGCCTGGTCAACCGGTACTGGGCTGACACGTACTGGCACAACTTCAGCGGGCCGAACCCCGACGGCAGCCCGTGGTTCCTGACCACCCTCTGGTACGGCTGCTACTACGCCCAGCGCCAGAACCTGAACCCGGGCAAAGGAGACATCGACAACCACAAGTACCGCTTCGACCTGCTGCTCGACCGGCTGGGGCCGATCGGCCTGGGCGCGGAACAGATCGCGCCGTCCAACAGCCTGCTCTACCCCG